>Ga0233425_10000985_pt1 | contig 67874 bp, 37 predicted proteins | sample Watercolumn_Towu_2_FD_181712 | JGI IMG/M metagenome (GOLD analysis project Ga0233425, IMG submission 181712) | Freshwater microbial communities from Lake Towuti, South Sulawesi, Indonesia - Watercolumn_Towuti2014_140_MG | ecosystem: Environmental > Aquatic > Freshwater > Lake | place...
CCGTGACTTCATAGACGAGTTGCGTGAGCTTCTGCATTTTCTCGAAATCAATGTTCTCCGGATCATCGGTTGGCAAGTGAAGATCCTCGTGCCGTCCGGAAAAGAAGAATGCAACCGGTATTCCCTCCTTGTGAAAACTCATATGATCGCTTCCGGCCATCGAGCGGTCCTCCGATTCAAAATCGAGGGGCCATTTCACCGTCACGCTGTTGACGCTGTCAATGAGTCTTCTCAGCTCCGGGTTGGTCTTGTCCGATCCGATGACGTAGTGCTTCCTCGATTGTCTAGCGCTGGAATCCGAGCGGCCGATCATGTCGAGGTTCAGGTTCACCGTGATATTCTTCACGGGGATCGGGCAGTTGGCGACAAAGAAGCGGGATCCCAGCAGCCCTGACTCTTCTGCAGTGTAGAGAGAGAAGACAACCGATCTCCGCGGCGGCTGCTGCGCAATGGCTTCTGCGATTTCCAGGATTCCGACACTTCCGCTTGCGTCATCATCAGCGCCGTTGCACACTTGGCCGTTGAGCGGCTTCACGTGATCGAGGTGGGCGCCGAGTGTGACATATTCTCCGGAAACGGCTGGGTCCGTTCCTGGAACCATGCCCACGACATTCATACTTTCGAAATCTTCACCGATGGTTTTCAGCCCGAAGCTCACTCTCACACCAACAAGTTCGAAGGATTGATATCCCTCCAGCTCTTTCCTCCCGATTCCCACCGGACTATACTTCTGATGCTTAAATAATGTCTCCACGAGAGCACCCTTGATGAGTCCTACCATCGCGGGGCCGGTGGGAATGTTGACCGCTTGATTGTTGGATCTTAACATGATCTGCCGGCTGCTCAGCACATCAGGTAACATGTTCCAGCGAGCTGTCTGTTCTTCATCTGGAACAACGAGAACCGCGGCGGGCATGTTTTGCCGGAAGAAAGGAGACTCTAGGACTTTCTTGCGCGATCCGGCGTTTGATTGGTAGGCGGAATGCAGGCTATCCGGCAGTATGCGTTTGCCGTCGCGCGAAGGCGCTCCCATCAGGAGAACAACAATCTTGCCTTTGATGTCCACGTTCTGAAGATCATTCCACCCATGCCCGGGCTCCGAAATGCCATATCCAACGAAAACCACGGGGACATCAGTCAGCGATGGTCCCCGCGCTTGAAGCTTCAGGTCCTGAAGAACCTCAAAGGATTTCTCCCCGTCCGCCGTCTTGATGGTCAATGGTATGTCGACCACGGTCTTTGCTTTTACGAGGGGGACCGTCTGGAAGTACGTGTCGTTGCCGCCGGCATCTTTGAGGATTGGCTTCACACCGGCCGCTTTCAATTGGTCGGCTGCATAGCGGGCAGCAATCACGTAGCCGATGTCATCCGGACGCCGGCCGCCGAGCGAATCGGAGGCAAGAAAGAAAATGTGATCTCTCAGTTCCTGCAGAGTAATCGAGCTGGCTTTCGATTGAGCCTTCAGATCCTGAGTCGGGAAGATTGTCGGGACAAACAAAAGTGCGGCTGATAAACAACCGCCGATAATTCTGGTCAGCCAGTAGCTACTTGGTTGCATGGTGAATCCTCCTGCATTGTGCCCAGTAGACATTGATGATGAAAAAAGTTCAAGGGTCCTTGCACGTGGTGAGCTAACTCTTTTAACGGATTTTTCCGCTTAAGTTACAGGAGCCATGCCTCATCGAGGGAATATCACTCTACAGATTATCGAAAGTGGCAATAGAGGGAAGGCGTGGGCAGGTGGGAGGAGGGAGGAATGTACCCGCTCGCGCAGTCAACGGTTGAACGGGCGGAGGTTACTCGACGTTTGATGCCCTCCACCGACGAAGCCTCAGCGAATTTGAAACAACGCTCACCGAACTCATGGCCATCGCTGCAGCCGCAACCATGGGATTGAGATATCCCAGAGCTGCCACGGGGATGCCGATAACATTGTAGATGAAGGCCCAGAACAGGTTTTGCCTGATGCTGAGCATGGTTCGTTTCGAAAGTGCGATTGCCTCGGGGACGCTCCCGAGATTGCTCTGCATCAGCGTGATGTCTGCTGCCTCCATCGCAACATCGGTCCCGGAACCCATAGCGATGCTGACATCCGCTTGCGCCAGAGCGGGAGCATCATTGATGCCGTCGCCGACCATGGCGACGATACGACCGTTGGACTGCAGGCGCCTGATATGACCTGACTTTTCTTCGGGAACCACTTGTGCGATGACGGAAGTCAAGCCGATCTGTGCTGCGATCGCCGTTCCGGTGGTCTCGTTATCTCCCGTCAACATGATGAGCTCGAATCCCATGCTCTTCAGCTTTTCGACAGCTCTCAGCGTCGTGGGCTTTACGACATCAGCCACCGCGATGACGCCGGCAAGACAGCCATCGATTGCCACGAACATGGGGGTCTTCCCTTGCTGCGTCAAGGAAGACACAAATTCATTCAAGTTCTCCCTCTGATCTCCGTCCCTCCGGATTCGTATTCGACGTTCCTCAGCATTATCGCCCGCGCCGGTGACGCCGTACTTCTGCAGCATGCTGCTGTTCCCGACGAGAACGACTTTGCCGGCAACTGTTCCTCCGACTCCCCAGCCGGTCTCAGATCTGAATGACTCGACGTCAGGCAATCCAATCTGCTTCTGGTTTGACCAATCCACGACTGCACGAGCGAGAGGGTGTTCGGAGTTCCTCTCCACCGCCCCCGCAAGTTGCAGGACAACCTGCTCCTCGAAACCATTGACGGCAACTACGTCAGTGACGGTCGGCTTTCCTTCCGTGAGAGTGCCTGTCTTGTCGAATACGATAATGTCGATGTTCTTGGCTCGCTCGAGGCTTTCAGCGTTTCGTATCAAGATCCCCCGCCGTGCCCCCAGACCGGTGCCCACCATGATCGCTGTTGGAGTTGCCAGGCCGAGCGCACATGGGCAGGCAATGATGAGCACCGAAATGAAATTCACCATCGCTCCGGACACCGAGAGCCCGCCCGCAGCGTACCATCCGATGAATGTCACAACAGAGATCCCTATGACGACCGGAACGAAAACACCGGCGATCTTGTCGGCAAGGGCCTGGATCGGCGCCTTTGAACCTTGTGCCTCCTCAACAAGACGGGCGATATGCGCCACCACAGTGTCGCGTCCGACCGCCGTTGCACGGAACTCAATGCTTCCGTTCTTGTTGATCGTCCCACCGACAACTTTCTGGCCTGGCGCTTTATCAACGGGGAGGCTTTCACCCGTCACAAGCGACTCGTCAATGGATGTGATTCCCGACGTGATGATTCCGTCAACCGGGATCTTCTCTCCGGGCTTGACGACAACAACATCGTGGACGGCTACACGGTGAGCCTCCACCTCGAACTCTTTTCCATCTCGAATGATGCGAGCAGTTTTCGGCTGGAGTGTGAGGAGCGTGCAAAGCGCATCTGTCGTTTTTCTCTTTGCCCGTGCCTCAAGAAGTTTCCCCAGGAGAATCAGCGTAATGATTGTGACGGATGTATCGAAATAGATGTTGTTGGTTGTGACCGCCAGGGGAAACCTGGACGGGAACAGCACAACAAGCGCACTGAACAGGAACGCGGTCCCAGTGCCGACAGCGACGAGCGTGTTCATATCGGCGGCAAAGTGCTTTGCCTGGACCCACGCAGATTCGAAGAACCGCCTTCCCGGGAGTGCCATCACGACGGCGGAAAGAAGAAGGAGGACGTTGTTGACCTCGTCCATAGACAGGGGTGACCATTGCATGAACCAATCAGTCATGCTGATCATGCTGATGACCATGACCGGTGCGCTCAGGACGAGACTCAGAATGAAATCGGATTTTGTTTTTCGGTAGGAGCGTTCCTGATGGTCGTCCTGAAGCGAGCGGTCGATCTCATCGCGACTGAGCTCGCCGGCAGGGTGGGTTTCGGGAAGAACAAGCTTGTAGCCCGCGTTCTCGACCGCTGTGGCCAGTGCCGTCAGGTCTGTCCGAGCGGCATCGTACGAGAAGGTGACGCGTTCGGAAGCGAGATTGACAGCGGCTTGCTGAACTCCTTCGACGTGTGTCAGCGTTTTTTCAACACGCGCCACACAGCTCGCGCACGTCATTCCTTCAACAGGAAGTGTGATGGTCTTGATCTGGTTCACGGCTTGCCTCAGGAAACGACGCGGTACCCGGCTTCTTCGACCGCTTTTATGACGCGGTCCGCGGTGACGATCGCCTCGTCAAATTGCACGTGTGCCGCGCCAACCTCAACTGACTCAACAGCTACGCCGCTCAGCTTGGTCAATTCCTTTTTGACTGCCATGACACAATGTCCGCAGCTCATGCCTTCGATGGTAAGATTCAGTGTCTTCATCGGGTGAATCCTCGCTGTTGAGAGTAACAGGTTTGCTGAAACACTGCCCCAATGTACATATCGCCAACGTGGAACTCGTTACAGAATTCCCGGAAATTTGTACATCTGTATCGTGTGGTCCTGCAAGGGGCCTTGCACTCTGCAGGAGATCCCGCCGGGACTTACTTCATTAATGGAATGGCGTGGCATTGCCACGTATGACGGTCTGTTACGAGGTGCCCACTTTATCGAGCGGCCTGCGCAGGTTACGGGTGAGTTTCTTGAAGGAGGATGGAGTAAGTCCGGTGACAGATTTGAACTGATTGGACAGATGCTGCACACTGCTGTAGCCAAGTTGGTACGCGATTTCGCTGAGCGTCAGCTCTCCGTACTTGAGCAATTCCTTCACGAGCTCAACGCGCTGCAGGATAACGTAGTGTTCAAGGGTCATATTCTCGACTGATGAGAACAGCGTGCTCAGAACATGGTAATCGACACCCACCTCCTGAGCGAGGTAATCGGACTGTTTGAGCTTGCGCTCGCTCTGCCTGCCATCCCGGACAAACTTCAAGACCGCGATTTTCAGACTCTCAATTGTTCGTGCTTTCAAATCCTCGATGAGCTCAAATCCGTTTTGCTCCAGGACGGCTGCCATTTGCTGAATGGGAAGGTTGCGCTTTGGTCCTGCGATCACAACTTCCCCAAGAGCGACATTTCGGACATCAAGACCCAGGGACTTCAACTCATCGCGCACGACGCGCACACACCGGTCGCACACCATGTTCTTGATGTACAGGGTTGTCGTTCTTCGTCCTGTGATTTTCGGTGCCATATCTTCACCATCGATGATGAAAAAAGAAAAGCACGGGCAATCCCTTCGACTGCACCGTGCTTCAGACCTTCTGAGAAATCCGACGAGTGAATCCTTTACCAGCGCCGCGGCGCGTTCCGAACGCTACGGACGGTGTCGCGGGAGATGAGAAGCTCTTCATTCGTCGGAATGACGAGCACTTTGATCTTGCCGTTGGGAGATCCCGTCTCACCCTCTTTTCCTCCGTACAGCTGCGCATTCGTCGCTTCGTCGAGCTCAATCCCCAGGTTTTGCAGGCCGCCGCAGATTCGTTGACGGATTTGAGGAGAATTCTCGCCGATCCCTCCAGTGAAGACGATCGCGTCGGCTCCTCCCATTTCCGCCAGGTACGCGCCGATGTATTTCTTAACACGTAAACAAAAAATATCGATCGCGAGTTTCGCGCGACGATCCTGATGTTCCTGTTCCTCGGCAAGCAGATCGCGCATATCGTTGGTCAGGCCGGAAAGTCCGAGCAGACCGGATTGTTTGTTCAAGAGGGCATCGATTTCGTTGAGGGACATGGCTTCTTTGTGACTCAGGAACTCGATGACGGATGGATCGATGTCGCCCCCGCGAGTTCCCATGACAAGGCCTTCCAGGGGGGTCAATCCCATGGAGGTGTCGAGGGACATTCCGTTCTTAATCGCACAGGCAGAGCAGCCATTACCCAGATGAATAGTGATAATGTTCGTGCTCTCAAGATCCTTCCCGGTCAGCTGGCGGTACCGGTATGCGACGTACCGGTGCGATGTGCCATGGAACCCGTACCGGCGGATCTTGTGACGGCGATAGAGCTGATAGGGAATGGCATAGAGGTAGGACGTCTCGGGCATCGTAGAATGGAATCCCGTGTCGAAGACCGCTACCTGCGGGACACCGGCGCCGAGCAAATCCTGTGCTGCCTTGATTCCTTTGAGGTTCGCGGGATTGTGGAGGGGTGCAAGCTCGATACAGTCTTCAATACCGCGAACTACCGTCTCATCGATAATGACGGATTTGGTGAACTTCTCCGCGCCGTGAACCACCCGGTGGCCAACTGCATGGATGTCCGCAAGAGAACGAATTCCAGGCACCTGTGCATCTGAGGAGATCATCCACCGGATCACATGGTCAAGCGCAAGCCGGTGGTCGCGCAGCGCGAGTGCCTGCTTCAAAGGCGGCTTTCCGGTTGCCTGGAGAGTTACGAGTGATTGTCCGCCGATGCGTTCGACGAGACCTTTTGCCTTCTGGTGATCTTCGTTCTTCTCTATGATGTCCAGATCGGTCTCGATAATCTGGAACTTCAGGGATGAACTGCCGCAATTCAAGACGAGGATATTCATGGTTGTCGGAGCGGAATCGGCGGTGAAACCGATGTCCGCTTGAGTATGTTCAGTTGATAGTGTGGGAAATCGAAAATCCGGTGCTGAAAAGTGTAGTGCCAAGCTACAAGTTTATCGCGGGAAACTCAAGCCGCCTAATTTCACTTTTAGCATTTTTTGCGGTATCTTCTCAACAATAACACACCTCGTTTGAATGAAGAAGTTCACACTCAAGCAACTCCCCTCTGATAACCTGCATCTTGTTCACCCGCAGCGTTTCAGAATCGATTATAAGAAAGAGCTGAATCCCGCACAGTACGAGGCGGTTACTTCAGTTAACGGCCCCCATCTGATCATCGCCGGGGCAGGTACGGGAAAAACGCGCACAGTGGTGTATCGGGTCGCGTATCTCGTTGAGCTCGGTGTGAAGCCTGAATCAGTACTTCTCCTTACGTTCACCCGAAAAGCGGCCCAGGATATGCTTCGACGGGCGGCGATTCTGCTCGACAGCCGTTGTGAACAGATTTCGGGTGGAACATTCCATTCGTTTGCGAACAGTATGTTGCGCCGCTACGCGACGAGAATCGGCTATGAGGCGAACTACACAATTCTGGACCAGAGCGACGCCGAGGACGTCGTGAATCTGATCAGGACGCGGCTGAAGTTCGATACGCGGGAAAAACGTTTTCCACGCAAGGAAGCGTTGTATGATCTCTACAGCCGTGCAGTGAATACCATGACTCCGATGAAGGAGTTGCTCGCGCTCGACTATCCGCACTACCTCGACCAGGAAGGCGAAATTCAGCTTGTACATGTGAACTATGTTCAGTACAAACGGTCGAACAACCTGATGGACTATGATGATCTGCTCGTCAATTTTGCGCTGTTGCTGAAGCAGGACGAGGGAATTCGTGCCGTTCTCTCCGATCGGTACAAATACATCATGGTGGATGAATACCAGGACACAAATCGCATCCAGGCGGAACTCGCGAAACTTCTCTCGTACAAACACCGGAACATCATGGTTGTCGGCGACGATGCACAGTGCATCTATTCGTTCCGCGGGTCAACCATCAAGAACATCATGACGTTCCCGGAGGAGTTTCCGGACTGCAAAGTCGTAAAGCTGGAGGAGAACTTCCGGAGTACGCAGCCGATTCTGAATCTGGCGAATGAGATTTTGAAAAGGGGAAGTATCGCCGGAGGTTCGTGAGTGGGAGACGTGAGACGTCTACCCTGAGCGAGCGGTTTGTGCGAGTCGAAGGGGAAGACGGAAGACGAGAGATGAAAGACGTGAGACGGAAAGCGGTAACCTGCAACTCCTAACTTGTGACTCTTAACTTGTATTTCTAGCCTTCGATCCCAAAACTCAAAACCCGCAACCACCTTCGTGTACTACAAGGAACTCTATACCCACCGTCCCGGCGGCAGCATGCCTCAACTCGTCGCAACAGAGAACGAGAACATGCAGTCGCGGTATGTGGTCCAGAAGATACTCGAACTGCGGGAGCAGGGAGTTCCGCTGGAGGAAATTGCCGTTCTGTTCCGGTCTTCGTTCCTTTCATTTGACCTTGAAATCGAGCTCACGAAAGCGAACATCCCCTTTGTGAAGTTCGGTGGCTTTAAGTTCGTTGAGACTGCCCATGTCAAAGATGTGGTCTCGTATCTTCGTGTTCTTGAAAATCCGCGCGACGTAGTCTCCTGGAACCGAATTCTCCTCCTTGTCGACGGTGTGGGGCCGCGAACGGCCGAAAAAGTGATCGACGATATTCTAAAGCGGCGGGTGAGCACTGTGTCCGACGGCCAGACTCTCCCCACGACGAAATTCTGGATGCAGTTCAATGATTATGCAGAAAACGTGCAGAAGCTCTTCGATGTTCTGAAGAGTATCTCCTCCCCGGGCCTGGCGCCAGCCGAGAAGACGTATCAAATCCTGCAGTACTATGAGCCGATTCTGCGCGGCCGCTACGATGATCATCAGAAGCGGAAAAAAGATCTCGAAATGTTTCAGAATATCACCGAGAGGTACAACGACGTCGATACGCTCCTTACAGATCTTGCACTGGAACCCCCGAATGAGAGTATTGTTGATGTAGAATCGCCTGGGCCGGAAGAGGAGTTCCTGACTCTCTCGACCATTCACAGTGCGAAAGGCCTGGAGTGGAATTCCGTGTTCGTCATCTATGCACTGGAAGGGAGATTCCCGACCATGCGATCCGTGGCAAGCGATGAGGAAATCGAAGAGGAGCGCCGACTGATGTACGTCGCATGCACGAGGGCGAAGGACAACCTCTTCATCACGTACCCGATGAACGTCTACGACCGGGAAAGCGGACTCATTCTGACGAAGCCGTCGCGCTTCATTCAGGGGATCGGCGAACACCTTCTGGAGCAATGGGTGGTTGAATAACATTCCACCTGTTCAAATGCAGCCCGCGACTTCGTGCGAACATCTGTGCCTTCTCTGTATGCCAATATTCATTCCCCACTATGAGCACTCCGACAGATACCATCCTGTACCTCGACCGGAATGAAAACCTTTACGGCCCGGCGCCTGCATGTTTCGATGTTCTTCGGAACATCGGCGTCGAAGAGTTGAGCATCTACCCGCGCGACTTTGTGAGAGGCGTAAAAAGCCGGCTTTCGGAGCGGCTGGCGCGAGAGCTTGGAATTCCTGAGCCTCAGATCTTACTGAGCGAGGGGAGCGAAGACATGCTGAAGCAGGTCGTCCACTGCTACCTGGGACCCGGAGAGAAAGTGCTCTGTCCGGCGCAGTCATGGTGGTACTATCAGAAAGTGGCGTCGGAAGTAGGGGGCGAGACGATCACGTACGCCCTCAGGCAGAACAACGATGCCTACGTGTACGATGTTGATGAAATGCTGTCGCTCTACGAACGGGAATCGCCGCGCGTGGTGCTGATCGCATCTCCGAATAATCCAACAGGCAATTCATTCCGGGACGACGACCTGAACAGCCTCACCGAGGCGTTTCGGGAAAGTATCGTTGTTCTCGATGAAGCGTACTGGGGATTCGCCGATTCATCAAACGAGCACATTGCTGCTCTCATCGAGAAGTACCGCAACATCGTTGTCCTTCGCACATTCTCAAAGTACTTTGCCCTCGCAGGCGCCCGTATCGCGTACGCGGCGGTGGGTGCAAGCCTCAGCCGGTTGACCAAGTTTTCGTCCCGTTACCTGGGCTACAACAGGATCTCCGAGGCCCTCGCATTAGCCGCGCTCGACTCATCACGCTACTACGAAACCGTCCGACGGCACATGTGCGATGACAGAAAGGAATTCTGCAGATTCTTCTCGGGGCTGCATGGCTGGACGTGCTACCGGTCCGACGCGAACTTCGTCCTCGTGAAAATTCCGCCGGAAGCCAAGATCCCTTTACAGGCTTTTCTCGAGATGCGGAAGATTCGGATCAAGTTTTTCTCCGAGCCTGAATTCTCCTCCTGCGTGAGAATCACGCTTGGAACGATGGAGCAGAATCGTTTGCTTCGTTCCGCTGTGAAAGAATTCCTGGAATCCTCTGACGCACCGAGAGGTGCAGCGTGAAGTGTATAATCCTTGCGGCAGGCATGGCGACCAGACTCGGAAACCTCACAGGCGGGCGACCCAAATGCCTTCTGCCGGTCGGCGGCAAGACGATTCTGGACAGACTGATCGAGAATGTGGTCGCGGCGGGGATTGACGAGATCGTCCTGGTTCTCGGATATCGGGCTGAGGTTCTGCGTGAGTACGTGAAGAGAAGGTTCCCGTTCCTACGGATTCGCTTTGCGGTGAACCCGAAATTTGAGTCGACGAACAACGCGTTTTCGCTCCTCATGGCCCGCCAACATATCATTGAAGGGGACGACGCAGGACCTCGCGCTCATGAGTTCCTTCTCCTTGACGCTGACATCGTGTTCGCGTCTTCGCTGTTGTCCGCGCTCCTGAATCATCCGGCGGCTGACAAGCTGGCCGTGAGAGTCAGTGGTGACCATGACGAGGAGGAAGTTCGTGTACGAGTCGATGAATCCTCGATCATCCGCCAGATCGGCAAGACCATACCCCTCTCAGAATCGTACGGCGAATCCATTGGCATCGAGATCTTTTCCCAGACGACAGCGCGACGGCTGTTCGAGGTCCTTGAAGAGCGCGTGCGGCGGGGGGAAGGCCGACGCGAGTTCTATGAATCTTCCTTTCAGATCCTTGCTGATGAAGGCATTGCGCTTCGGGCCGTCGATGTGAGCGAATACCCTGTCATCGAAATCGATACACCGGAAGATCTCGACACCGCTGAGCGGGTCATCGTGCCGGGCCTGAGCTGAGTTTCTCACTAAGCGTAAGTCATGACCGAGTACGAATACCAAAAATCCGTCAAATCGCGTCTCTCAGATGAGCTCATCAATACCCATGTTCTCCGGCCCATCGCGGGAGTCGTCGTCGCGATCCTCTACCGGAGTCCCGTCACCCCGAACCAAGTGACCATTGCTTCGACGATCGCAGGCCTTATTGCCGCGGCTCTCTACCTCCAAAACGATGCTGCCATCACAGCGGCGGCAGGGATGATGGTGACGGTCAAGGATGTGCTCGACTCTGCGGACGGACAGCTTGCCCGGGCCAAGGCGCAATACTCGCGCACGGGAAGGTTTCTCGATTCCATAGGAGATTTCATTGTCGACGCTGCGGTCTTCGCCGCGATTGGGTGGGTCCTCTTCAGGTCTACCGGCGATCCGTGGATGCTGCTTCTTGCCGCGATGGGACTTGCTGGAATCACGCTCCGGGTCTCATACCATGTGTTTTATCAAACGTCGTATCTCCACCTTGAGAATCAGTATCAGGTCAACCGGATCTCGGAGGAAATGACGGCAGAGGACCTGCAAGGCGATCGTATGGCGCTTTCACTTCAACGTATTTTTCTGCTCATTTACGGTTGGCAGGATCGGCTCATGCTGAGAATCGATGCGTGGTGCAGGAGAGGGGTGTCCGACGAAGTGTTCCTCCACCGTTGGTACTCGGATCCGGCGGGCCTCAGACTCTCAGGGCTCATTGGAATTGGCACCGAGCTCTTTTTGCTCATGCTGTGCTCGATCTTCAATGCGCTCCAGCTGTATCTCGTGCTGAACGTTCTCTTGATGAATTTGATCCTGACTGTTTCCATCATCTATCGTCGAAGTATCCTCTTCTCATCTCTCGTTCAGAAAGGCTCGCCATGAAAAGCATACTCGTGGTGCTCAGTGCTGTTCTTCTTGTGAGTAGTCTTCATGCTCAGATTCCTGGAATGCAAGACAATCGCACGCTGCTTCCAAACGGATGGTGGCTCTCGCCCGCCGGGGAGCAAGTCCGACTCGGCGATTTTCCGATGAACGCTGCGCTCTCTGAGGACGAGGCGTTTCTCGCAATCACCCATGGTGGAAAGTCAAAAGCCGAGCTCATGCTCGTCGATGTGAAACAAAGAAAGGTGATTCAGACGATCGGACTGAAAGATAGCTGGCAGGGGATCGCATTCGAGGGTCCAAGGCTCTTTGTCTCCGGCAGCTATCAGAACTGCGTCTACACGTTTGAACTCCAAAACGGTACGTTGACACCGGGAGATACCATCAGGCTCATCGAGGGAAAGCCCAAGTATGTCGGAGCCGTGGCCGGTCTTGATGTGCACGGGAACATCCTTGCGGTAGTGCTTCGCGCGGACAGCACGCTTCGTTTCTATGATCTGGACACAAAGAATCAGACCGTTCTGAAGCTCGAGGGGATGCCGTACTCCTGCACCTTTGGCCCTCGGGGTGAATTGCTGGTTTCACTGTGGAGCTCGAAGCGGGTGATGGTTTTTTTCAACGCCAAGCGGGATTCCTACGACGTACCGACGGGAGATCACCCGAATGAGATCACGATTTCGAAGGACGGAAGATATGCCTATGTCGCGTGTTCGAACGACAACACGGTATCTGTCATCGATCTGAATGCCAAGAAGGGGATTGCCTCGGTTTCAACGGCCATCCATCCTGATGCACCGGAGGGATCCACAACAAACTCTGTGTGTCTTGGGACGGATGAAAAGTTGATTCTTGCCGCGAATGCAGACAATAACTCGCTCACGATCGTCGATGTGCGAAATCCCGCACGCCCGAGGCCGGTAGGATTCATGCCCGTCGGCTGGTATCCGACAAAAGTGCTCATGCTGAAGGACAAGACGATCCTTGTCTTGAATGGAAAAGGGGGACGTTCGTTTGCCAATCCGCAGGGACAACATATAGGCGGACTCATGGAAGGCTCTCTCTCCATTATCCCCTTCCCCGACGAAAAGGCGCTGAAAGAGCACACGCAGCAAGTGTACCGGAATACTCCCTATAAACAAGCAGAACTTCTTCAGACGTCGTTCACAGGAAAGAGCGTCATACCGAACAAGGTAGGACAGCCGTCTCCGATTAAACACGTCATCTATATCATCAAAGAGAATCGCACGTATGACCAGGTTTTTGGTGATATTCCGGAGGGAAACGGTGATTCTTCCCTCTGTCTTTTTGGTGATGAAGTTTCACCGAACCATCACAAGCTCGCGCGGGAGTTTGTACTCTTTGATAATTTCTACGTGAACGCTGAAGTCAGTGCCGACGGCCACAACTGGTCGATGGCGGCGTACGCTACTGACTACGTAGAAAAAACGTGGCCCGCGAACTACGGCGGCCGCGGGGGAGAATACGACTTTGAAGGAACGGAACCGACAGGCCGGCCGGGCGCAGGGTACATTTGGACCGCGTGCGCGCGGAACCGCGTTTCCTACAGAATGTACGGTGAGTTCATCAATCCGCCAGATGAAAAAGGAACGCCCGCCAAACCAAGGGATCCGGCAATAGGGAAGAACTTCTCTCCGACATACCGGGGATGGGATCTCGACTACTCTGACGTCGACAGGTACAAGGCGTGGGAGAAGGAGTTTACGGAGTACGAAAAGAATGGACTACTCCCGCGACTGAGCATTCTTCATCTTCCGAACGATCACACGGCAGGTACCCGTCGCAGTGCGTTGACGCCAAAGGCATACATGGCTCAGAACGATTACGCACTTGGCCTCATCGTTGAGCGTGTAACGAAAAGCCGGTACTGGAAAGAGACCGCCATCTTCGTACTGGAGGATGACGCCCAGAACGGACCGGATCATGTCGATGCGCATCGCTCCATCGCACTCGTCATAAGCCCGTACGCGAAGAGGAAGGCTGTTGACCGGACGCTCTACAGTTCTGCATCGATGCTCCGGACGATGGAGCTGATTCTTGGTGTTCCCCCCATGAGTCAGTATGACGCGGGTGCGACGCCGATGGTTGCGGCATTTACGACAAAAGCCGACCTGACATCGTATTCGGTGGAACAACCGCGGATCGATATTACCGAGAAGAATAAGTCGGGGAGCGTGGGGCAGGCCATCATGGACACGTTCAACCTCACGCGAGAAGATGCCGCCCCCGATCGCCTGTTCAATGAGATTATCTGGGAATCAATCAAAGGCACGCCAATGCCCGCGCCGCGGTATTCGATTTTCTCAAGAGCGTCGGGAAGTGAAGAAGACGAGGATGACGACTGAACCTGCCGCCCACGTTGGCGGGTGCTGTGGTCGATCATAGGCAAAGGGGCTGACCGGATGGCAGCCCCTTATTTTTTTCGATTGGCCTGCGAGAGCTTCTTGAAACGCTTCAGTTTTCCCTTGATCGTCGCTATGAGCGTTTCATCGGAGAAGGGTTTTGTGAGGTAGTCGTCGACGCCGAGTTCTTTGCCGGTCCGGATGAGGACTTCGTCGGTCAGGCCGCTGAGGAAGATGAACGGCACGTTCTGCAAATGATCAAGCTCCTGTATCTTCTCATAGAACGTGAATCCGCCCATGGTCGAGGTTTCGAGATTGATATCGGAGATGATCATGTCCGGCGCGGTATCTTTGAGGAACCGGAAGGCGTCGTCCGATGTCGAAAACGGACGGACATTGAAGCCGGCCTCGCGGAGCGTTTCGGTGACGATATTGAGAAACTTGATATCATCATCGATGACGACGAGCGTCGATCGTTGAGCGCCTGCTCGTACCTCCCAGAGAATTTTCGCCTCGAGGGCATCTGATTCCTCCGGCGAAATCTGAAAGCGCTTTCGCAGATCGGCCAGCTCGGTTGGCCGGTTCGGGGCAATAGCCCCCGATGACCATGACTCCCGGAATGATCTGAGGTATGCCTCCAGCTGGGCCTCTTTCGTCAGTTTGCTGTGTTCGTCCGCAGTGATTCCGTGCTTCTCCCGAAGCGCCTTCAGTTGACTTTCTTCGAGCGCAGTCAGCGCTCCGTCATCCCAGGCCTTTACGAGTTCCTGCCTGTACAGAACCATGGCCTCGGCATGGGGCACCTTGTCAGAGGAAGCTTGCTTAAGCTCCTCCTCGGTCTTTCGCAATTCTTCTTCAGCAATACGGAGCTGGCGCTCCAGTTCTTCGAGGCTTGGTTGCGGCTGCGGTGGCGGAAGTGGTGGCTCAGCGGGTTGTTGCTTTTTTGTTGGAGGCGCTTCTTTCGGCTTCGGTGACGCCTCTTTCGCTTTGAGCCGGCGCAGATCCTCGTCAGCTCTCCGTTGTGCTTCCTCGTCGCGGCGGCGGGCTGCCGCCTCGGCTTCTTTGCGTGTTTGCTCTTCGTGCGCGTGCTTCTCGTGCTCTTCTTTTAGATAGGTAAGGCGCTCCTCGTAGGCGAAAATGTAGACGTTCCTGGAATCGATATCCTTCGCCTGAATGATCTCCCGCATGGCCTGGTCAATGTCGCCGGCCTTGATGAGCCGATCGACCCTTTTCAGGATCTCGCTGACCTGTTTTTTGATGTCGTCCCGGGGAGTGAGTTCGGTCATGAGGGTGAAGGGAAGTGTGACAAATCACGCCAAAAGTACAGAAGGATTGTAGCAAATGCAATAACGGGGAAATCCCAGCCCGCCGAACTAGTACCTTCGTGGCTGGCGGGCAGGCAGGCGAAATTCGAAACACGAAATTCGAATGAAGCGGACAGTTCAGAAAAAGCTTCGGGGAGTCGTCGCACTCCCGGTTTCGGGTCGGAGTTGTGGTACTTCTCCCGGGCCGTCGTGCTGCGCTTCGCTCGTGTTATTGTGCCATGTCGACGACCGAGAGAAAGACAAGTCTCGCGAGATCTTCGAGAATCTCCGGTGTGATGTATTCAATCTTATCCTGAGTCGTATGGTAGGTGGGCACAGGGACAGGCGGCGCGCCGTACGTGCCGATTCCGATCGTTGGTATGTTTGCCCAGAGGAAGTGAGCGGCATCCTGGCGGGGGCGGGCGAGGTTGAGAGTGGTGTCCGCCGAAATCTGTCGATGGACATACTTCATGTTGACCTGCTCCACCACTTCCCAGAGCTGTGGATAGTTCTTCCCGGCCCCAACGCCGATCTTTTCTCCCCGGCCGATGCTTTCCAGATTGATGAATGCCCGTACTTTGTCGTTCGGGAAGGAGGGGTGTGCAACGTAGTACTCGGAACCCTTCACACCCTGTTCTTCAGCACCGAAGAGCAGAAAGAGAACCGAACGTTTCAACTGTGATGAGATTTTGGAAAGCGCTTCCGCCGTCCCGAGGAGTACAGCAACGCCGGATGCGTTGTCGTTTGCCCCGGGCATGATGAGATGGTTCTTACCGATATGATCGAGATGGGCACCGACAATGACGACCTCGTTCCTGAGGACGGGATCGTTTCCCTCCAAGTAGCCGATGACGTTTCTGGCGATCCCTTCCGGATGATGTTCCGTTGAGCAGCGTATGGTAACCGTCTTGCCCGTTGGGAAGGACACCGGCGTCAGCGTTCTGCGAATCTGCTGGACGAGAGTGTCCCGGTTCTTGCCTGTCCCCAGGAAGACGTCTTGCACGACATTCCTTCCGACATAGGTCACCACCAGCCCCTTGATGAAGACGCAATTCGGATTCACGATGTGATAGTTGTAGAGTACTCCTGCTGCACCGTGGGCGAACGCGTTCTTCATCTTGTAGTCATGAAAGGAGTACGGTCGCCATTTCTTGAAGAGGTCGGCTCCCTGGTCGGGAGTGACCGGAACCTCGGGCTCGAACATCACGATCTTTCCCTTCACGTCGGCGCCGCGGTAATCGTCATATCCCAATTCGGTAGCGGTGATCCCGTATCCGGCGTAGATGACGGGGGCCGTGACTGTGCCGGCGTCGGAGGTGGAGCCGGGGTAGTAATCAGATTCGTACCGGTACGTCTTCTTCACTGTCTCATTCTTGCTAACCGGGATGTGGAGAGTTACCTCTCCTGCGTCGAGAACCAGCGTATATGGATTTGGGAATTCCTGAAAGTATGACCCCTTATCGCCACGTGGTCTCACGTTCCATTGCCTGAAGAGGTCTGCGGCCCATTGTGCCGCTCTGTTGTACGAGGCTGTTCCGGTCAGGCGTCCTTCATATTCATCGGAGGAGAGGAGCCGCACGTACTCAAGAAGCGTATGACTGGAGATTGAATGCATGGCATTCACGCGACTCTCGGCGTCGGAGGGGCTGGAAGCGGGACGGGAGCGTTGAGCGATGAGTGCGGAATCGTCGAATGCGAATGTGAGGGCAAGGAGCAGGAAAACGTTCTTCATGGCAGATCCTCGAAGGGAGAACATGAGCGAACCGGATTTGACTCCAAGTCTCCGCACTTTTTCCGTTAAACTCAAGAGAGGGCCTTCCTTGTTTGTTGGTAGAACTCTCCATACTTTTCCCCCGGATTTTCACTCCCTCCGATGAACACCGTCAAGTCTTTCGTGGAAATGATCACGAACATTCCCTTTGAGGAGCACAAGCATGAGACTCGCCTTCAGACTTCTCCTCCTTTTCGTCCCGCTTGTCGCGGCGGCGCAGACAAATGTAGATCGTCTTGTGAAGACGCTCGATTCTCTCACTCTTTCCTCGTTCGATGAATGGAAAGTCAGTCCAGACCTGAAATCATTCAAACCGGCCGGAGATCCAACGATGCCGGGGTACGATGATTCCAGTTGGGAGACTTTGAGACTGAACCAGAGCATCACGCACGATTCGTGCTGGATACGAAAAGAGATTGTCCTGCCAGTCAAGCTTCTCGGCAAGCCCATCAGTGGACCGATGAAACTCCTCCTTTCGGTCGATGACTACGGCTATCTCTGGGTCAACGGTGCCGGCAAGGGCCGGTTCCCCTGGGATGGCGAGTTTGAGATCACTGCGAACGCGAAACCCGGGGAACGGTTCACCATCGTTATCAAGGCGGTGAACACCGGCGGTCCGCTCCGACTCATCCGTGCGCAAATCGCTTCTGACGAACTCAAAGCGCTCCGGTCGATGATCGAGGACTTCTCCATGAGTCTGAGGGTGGCTCAAAAGCTGCTTAGTTTCGATACCTATCAGACCAGCTCGAACCGCCGGACTGATCCGGGAACGGACAGGTCGAAGGTGGATTGGGCAGAGAAGCTCAGGCTCGGTGGACAACTGCAGGCTCTCGCGGCGTCTGTCGATCTTCGTCCTCTCGTGCACGGACCGCTCGAGAGCTTCCAGGCATCGATGGCAGATGTGCGCGCGAAACTGAAACCGATGGACGCGTACGCAAAACGGTTCACGCTCACCTTCACGGCAAACGCACACATCGACGCGGCATGGCTCTGGAGACTGAACGAAACGATCGAGGTCTGCAAGAACACATTCGCGTCCGTGTTAAACCTCTTCAACGCACACCCCGATATGACCTACACCCAGAGTTCTGCGGTGTACTACGACTGGATGGAGCGACTCTATCCGGAGCTTTTCAGCAGAATGAAGGAGCGCATCAACGACGGCCGGTGGGAACTCATCGGGGGCATGTGGATCGAACCTGACTGCAACCTCATCAGCGGCGAGTCATGGGCCCGTCATCTTCTCTACGCGAAAAGGTACTTCAGGCAAAAGTTCGGAGTGGATGTGAAGATCGGATGGAATCCGGACTCTTTCGGGTATAACTGGAACATGCCGCAATTCTACACCAATGCGGGGATTGATGCGTTCATCACCCAAAAGATCGGGTGGAATGACACGAACGTCTTCCCGTACCGGTTGTTCTGGTGGGAGGGTCCCGACGGATCACGCGTGCTGAGTTACTTCCCTTTTGACTACGTCAACGAGGTAAAAAACGGCTATCAACTTGTTGACTGGCTCCGTCAGTTCGAGGCCAACACAGGGATGACTGACATGATGGTCCTGTTTGGTGTGGGTGATCATGGTGGCGGACCGTCATTGGAAATGCTGGAGCGCATCGGAAGGCTGAAGTCGCTCGATGTGTTCCCCAACGTCCGGTTCGGAACCGCAGCATCGTACCTGCAGGGAGTCAAACAGCACGATCTCAGCACGCTCCCTGTCTGGAAGGATGAACTGTATCTCGAATACCATCAGGGGACGTTCACGACCCAGGCAACTATGAAGAAGAACAACCGGGCCGCAGAAGTGCTTCTGACGAATGCTGAGAAGTTCTCGACCCTTGCGTCACTTTCAGGCGGTCAGTACAACGGAGCGGCGCTCGAGAAGGCCTGGAAAAACGCTCTCTTCAATCAGTTTCATGATATTCTCCCCGGCTCCAGCATTCGCGAGGTCTACATCGACGCGGCCGAGACGCATCAGAAGGGGGCCGAAATCGGTACGTATGAGCTCTCGAAGTCGCTTCAGTTTCTGACGAAGCAGATCAACACGAGCGCCATCAGGGGCGCGACTCCTGTCATCATCTTCAATCCGCTTTCGTGGGTTCGTACCGACGTGGCGCGGGTTTCCTTTCCGAAGGGGGATGAATCGGAGTACACCGTCTTTGACGAGAGCAACAAGGAAATCCCGTCACAAATTGTGCGCAAGGGAGAGTATGATCGCGATGTGCTCTTCATCGCCCGCAACGTGCCTTCAATGGGATACAAGACCTATCAGCTGAAGCAACGACGTTCAATGAAGGCTGCAACCGGACTCATCGTGACTCCGGAAAAACTGGAAAACGAGTTCTTTGTCGTTTCCCTTGACCCGGGAACCGGATGGGTGAGAAGTATTACGGATAAACGGACAGGCCGCGAAGCCTTGAAGGGAGACGGAAACAAGCTCCAGTTGCTCGCCGATTATCCTTCCGCGTGGGATGCGTGGAATGTCGGGCTTACCGGAGTTGAATATCCCTCAACGTTCCGGAAGATTGAAATCGTCGAGCGCGGACCAGTGCGAATTGTTCTTCGCGTGTCAAGGGACTTCCTGAAGCCAGGTGTGAAGAAGGATTTTCCAGCCGAGGGATTCCCCAGTTCGTTTTTTGTTCAGGATGTCATTCTGTATGATGGCATTGACAGGATCGATTTCAGGACTGACGTGGATTGGTGGGAAGAGAAAACGTTTCTGAAGGTTGCGTTCCCGCTCGCGGTGCAGGACACGGTAGCGACGTACGAGATTCCGTACGGAACGATTCAACGGTCAACGCAACTCCGCGACAGCTGGGAGAAGGCAAAAGTCGAGGTCCCGGCTCGCACCTGGGCAGATGTATCGCAATCCGACTTCGGGGTCAGCCTGCTCAACAATTCCAAGTACGGGTATGACATCAAAGGAAACGTGATGCGACTGTCGCTGCTCCGTTCGCCGAAATGGCCGGACCCGACAGCCGATCGTGGAAAGCACTCGATTGAGTATGCGTTGTATCCGCACGCCGGCACCTGGCGCGAGGCGAAGACAGTGCAACGCGGATACGAATTCAACTATCCTTTGCTGGCGGAGATGGCAGACTCACACAAAGGTGATCTGGCACCTGAGCAGTCGTTCGTACGACTTTCCCCATCGAATCTTGTGTTGACCGGTTTGAAGAAGGCGGAGGACGGAAATTCCTGGATCGTTCAGTGGTATGATTCGAAGGGAGAAGAGTCGCAAGGGGTGCTGACTTTTCAGCGGGGACCCAAGCGAGCTGTGCTTTCGAATTTCCTTGAGGAGGACGGAGTGTCCCTTCCAATTGAAAACAACTCGGTGCGCGTAAAAGCAAAACGATCTTCGGTTGTCACACTGAAAGTTGAATTCTGAAACCCGCGCCTATGAAACTCGGCGCCGTTTGAATTTGGGCGGCGCCGCTGTTCTTCACGTTGACATGATGTAAGTATTTTGCGCCCTCCTCCGCGGAAGCTCCGGCATGTGATGTGAGTCACAGATCTGACGACTGCCCTCAATCCGCGTCTCTACGTAGAATATTTCAGCACCACCCCTCATCGAGAATATTCAACACTGACGGACCAATTCTGGTCCTCGCTCGAACTCCCTCACACTAGCAATAAATGAACGAATTTTAGCCTTTCTCGTTCGCCAGCTATGTTGATTGTAGTCTGCAAAATGTTTAGTATTTAGCAAGTAATGCTCATTTGAAGCCGGTTCTTGTCGACTTCGGCTTTCAGGTCTTCGGGGGAGACTGATACAAGATTCTTGGTTCGTCTTTTTCTTCTCTCGTTGCGTCGCGCCTGACGCAGTTCGCAAAACCTTCCACAGGATGAGTTCTTGAAGCATCGCCATAAGGCAGGGAATTGTATTACCTGAATGGGATTCCCGTTTGTGGCAATGCCTGTGCGTGTGATTGTTCGTTCCTTCAACTTCTTCAAGAAAGGCCTTATGTCATGAGTACAACGCTGATGCGAGTTCGGGTGATGCGATTTGTTCTGATCTCGGTGCTCGGTCTCACGGCTTCGTTCGGGCAGACGATCTCGGGATCGATTGCCAGCGACACAACATGGACAGCCGGAACGGTCATTGCGGATTCAGTGTATGTGCCTGCCGGCAAAACGCTGACAGTCAGTCCTGGCACCGCGGTGAAATTCAATCCTGGCAAAAGCCTCGTCGTCGCGGGAGCGCTTGTGGCAAATGGCACATCCGGAAGTCCGATCACCTTCTCGGTGAATTCCGGGTCCCCGGCGCCCGGGAGCTGGAACGGGATCGAGTTTCAAAACACATCGAACGTCGGTTCGGTGTTCAACTACTGCATCGTGAGCTACGCGGGCGGTGGACCAAATGCGGCGGCGGTCTTCTACAAGACCGGTGCGTACGCAATCGGCATCACGAACTGCACCATCAAGCTGAGTTCCACGAACGGCGTCAACGTGCGTGCATCATCGCCTGCAATCAAATGGTCCACGTTTGACCAGAACGGCAACTATGGCATCTTCAGTGACTTCATCACTGCGTTCACGCTTGACTCTTCCGTTGTCGCTCGCAACACCGCAGGTGGCATTCGCATCGCGGTGAATGCGACTCCCACGATCAGGTACTCGCGCGTCGATTCAAATGGCGTCGGCATTTTCATGGAAAACGGCGCTCGGCCGACGATCACGTACAACTACATCCGGGCGAACACTATCGGACTTCAGTTCACCGGCATCGGAGCCGGTCAGCCAACGATCATGGCTGACACGATCAGGGGAAACACGCAATGGGGGTTCTACAACTCAGGGACACAAACCGTTCTCGCCGAAAGGAACTATTGGGGGAGTAACACCGGACCGTACAGTCCGACGAACAATCCAACAGGGCAGGGAGATGCTGTCAGCATGTACGTTGATTTCCAACCCTGGAGCACGCTTGCCGGAGCTCTTCCGGTGACGAACGTAACAACGAGCATTGCTTCAAACACGACGTGGTCGAGCGGCGTGTACTGGGTAAAGAACAATATCAACGTCAATACCGGCGTGACTCTGACGATCAATCCCGGAGTCATCGTGAAGTTCGCACCCGGTACCAGGATTCTCGTCGACGGCCCGATCAAAGCCAACGGGACACCCGACAGCATGGTGGTCTTTACTTCGGACAGGGATGACAGCTATGGTGGTGACAGCAATGGTGATGGATCGGCCACGGGTCCAAATCCGAGCGACTGGGATGTGTTGTACCTCCGTAGCGGCGCAAGCACGTCAACGTTTGCGAATTGTATTGTGAAGTTCGGTGGTTCGAGCAGTTATGGAAATATGTATTTCGAAAACTGCACTCCTGGGACCTTCTCGGCTGTGTATTCTACGAACTCCTCAAATTATGGGATACGGCTCTGGAGCACGAACATGGCGATCTATGGCTCCACGTTTGGAGGTAACGGATCGCACGGCGTCTTAGCCCAGGGCACGTCGAGATTCTCCATGCGCAAATGCGTTGTTACGGGAAACAACTCTACTGGGATCGTCTCAGATTATGGCGGGCAAAATGCGACGCTTGTGCTTCTCGACAGTTCGATCGTAACGCGTAACAATGGTGGAGGGATCTACAGCTGGATGGCGAACGGGATCCAAACGGTTTCAAATAACCGGATCGATTCAAATACAGCGTATGGAATCTGGACGTTTAATGTTGGCTCGGCCGACACAGTGAAATATTTGAACAACGAAATCCTGGGCAATGGCGACGAAGGAATCATCACTTCGCGAGCATCCATCGTGAACAACGTCATCAATAATAATAGATATCCAATATCGCTCCTCGGAAGAGTGAATTCTACATACTCCGGTAACACCATTGCCGGCAACAAGTACAACAATGCGCTCGGTCTCCGCGTCAACCGAACCGAGGAGAGCTGGCTTGACACGCTCAAGTCCACTTTTCCGGCTGGTATCACATCGAAGACATATGTGTTCGTCGATAACGCTCCTGGGTGGGGAGTACTCGGTGGCACGACGCTCGTGATCCAGCCCGGGGTCATCATCAAGATGGATCCGGGGATGTATTTGCGTGTTGAAGGAACACTGAAGGCTGATGCCAGCTCCGGGAGCCCGATTGTCTTCACCTCCTACAGGGACTCCGTCTACGGAGGAAAAACAAACCTTGCAACAGACTATTCGAAACCTGCGCCTAGGGATTGGCGATATGTCCGCATTCGTACGGGAAGTTCAGTCGGGACCGTCCTGAACAATGTCATCTTCAAATTCGGCGGGACAGACGATGTGGGCAATCTCTGGCTCGACTATCAGGTCTCGCTCACTACTCCGATCACAAACGTCGTAAGCCGGAAGTCCGGTTCATTTGGAATCCGGGTGGGTGACAGCCAGGTAGGTTTTGTGAACTGTGTTGTTGACAGCAACGCATGGGATGGGATCTACGTCGAAGGCTCGAGCGCGAACGGAAGCGGCATTTCGAGCGGCTCAGATATAAGTGTGCAGAGTTGCACGCTGCAGGACAATGGAGGGTGCGGACTTCGCGCGGCACACATCTCAGCGTTCCGGCAGGTCACAAATTGCATCATCCGTCGGAACGGCAGCTGGGGTGTGGGCGTGGACAACGGCGCGATCCAGCAATCGTATTCCGGTAATACCATCAGCTTCAACGGGGGCGGAGGGATCTGGAACAACAGCGGTTCGATCCTTGTCACCGATCTTCAGTACATCGGTAACACGGTGACCGATCATCCAAACGAAGACGGGATTCTCTCGACGCGTGCCCGGTTTGTGGATAACACCATTCAGCGAAACCGGTACCCGATTGGGGTCTGGGGTCGCGTCGGAAATATCTATACCGATAACAACGGCGTCGACGGCAATATCATTTCGGGGAACACTTACAACAATGCAATTTCAATCAGAGGTAGTAGCGGTGTTCCTCTCGCGGATACATTAAAGAACTCGTTCCCGACGGCAATCACCTCGAAGTCCTATGTCGTCATTGAGCACCTCCAGATTAACAACGGGACGACATTGTTCATCCAGCCGGGGGTCAACATCAAGTTCCAATACAACGGCGATTGGCACCTCATCAACATCTATGGAACTCTCAATGCTCAGGGTACACCGGCGAACCCGATTATCTTCACCTCATGGAGAGACAGTACTGTCGGCGGGAAGACGACGACGCCGACCGATTGGGGAACCCCGCAACCTGGTGATTGGTACTATGTAGATTTCCGGAACGGAAGCCAGAACTCGATCGTCCGGTATTGTCAATTCAAGTATGGAAGTCGAAACAACGAAGTCATGCTGTGGTTTGAGCAGAATAGCATCTCGACGATGGTGTTCAGCAATAATCTCGTGCGGAGGTCCAGTGGTGGCGGAATCGGCCTCTACAATACAGGATTGACCATTGATAGTACTACCGTTGATAGCTGCGCGTCGCACGGCATTCGGCTCTTCTACCCTCCGGCTCGTTTAGCATTGAGGAATTCACGCGTTGCATACAACGGCAACTATGGAATCGTGGCATCAAGTCCCACGGTGATTACAGAACTCACGAATTGCGACATCCAGGGAAATGCATGGACCGGGTGTTATGTTGAGAACAATGGCAGCCCCGGGGTTACCATGCGAGTCACAAATTCAGTGGTTCGAAACAATGCCGGTCACGGGCTCTATCTCATTGCACAAAACGACGCAATCGATTCGCTGATCATTATCAGCAACAGCAAGATCTTCAACAATACGGTGGCCGGCTCCTTCTCTTCACGCGCCTATTATCTGAGCGATTCGATCAAAGGGAATCGGTATGCGGTGGGCCTTGTCGGTCAGCTATCGCGGGACAGCACCGGGAACGTCAACGGCAACGTCTATCGCACGAATACCGTGGTGGGCAATACGTTCGGCAAAACACTCGTTGCAGAAGAGACGATCTACGGAAAACTCGGCGGATCGTTCCTCGAAGGAGATACTGCGAAAACGATTGCGGTGCGTGGGAACGCGTTTGTGCCGTCAGGTCGAACGCTGACGGTCATCCCCGGAACGATCATCAAGTTCCCCAGGGAGTACGGGAATGGACGGTTTGAGGTTCAGGGCAATCTCAAATCGGAAGGCACAACGACGAACAAGATTGTCTTTACGTCGTGGAAGGATGACACCTATGGCGGCGACTCAAACGCTGATACCAGCGCGACGGTTCCTGCTCCCGGCAACTGGGATATGATCTATCTCAATGGTGGAAATTCTTCATCGCATGTTTTCAACACGATCATACGTTATGGCGGATCAACCAGCAATGGAGGTCTGCAACTGAACAACACCAGTGCACCAATTGATTCCAGTTTCGTGTCGTACAGCAGCACCGATGGAATCGTGCTGTGGAATTCGTCCCCTTCTATTGCGGCGACGGAGGTTCATCACAATGCGTGGTATGCATTTTCGGTCAACGGTTCCTCGAATCCTGTCCTCCACTACAACAACATTCATGATAACACGAATGGGGGAGTGTGGAACGGCACGACGAACACGGTCAACGCCACGAACAACTACTGGGGAGCCGCGAGCGGTCCGTACAAGAATCAGGGCACGCCTCAGAATCTCACGGGCACGGGCAACAGGATTTGGCTCAACAGTTCCGGAGACGTGACCTTCCAGCCATTCCTGACGACACGATCGGGAGTGATGCTGGGTGACGTCAGCCAGAACGGGACAATTACGTCGTTCGATGCATCGTTGATCCTCCGTCACGTCGTTGCTGCGTTCCTCGCTCCGTCCCAGCTCTCCGCCGCCGATGTGACCGGCGACGGAACGGTGAGCGCGCTTGATGCTTCGTACATCCTGAGATACAGCGTCGGACTTATCACTGGTTTCCCGGGCCTCGGCAAGCAAACCTCGGAACCAGTCCTTGCTGATGCCTATGCTCTGAAGACCCTTCCAGGAGAAGCTGAAGGAGAACGGCGCGTAGTGTTGAGCACAAAGGGAAAAGTCCCGCTCTACGCGGCGGAGATCCAGCTTTCCTACGATTCAACTCTTGTAGAGCCTGTGAGTGTGAAAAAGATGTCCGCTGTTGATGAGATGCTTCTCGATTCCCAGCTGACATCGGAGTCGGCAAGTGTTGCACTCGCGGGTACAACGCCGGTGACGTCTGAAGGGGATATCGTCACGCTCGTCTTCCGTTTGCGTGACAAGGCGAAGAGTTCAACGAATATCGCCTTCAGAATTGAGAAGCTCGTACTCAATGAAACGAGTGTGAAGACGGACAACCAGGAAGTGACGGTTCCAGTCGCGAACAATGGTGCAATGCCCACCACCTTCGGCCTGGATCAAAATTTCCCGAATCCGTTTAATCCGTCGACGGCCATCAGCTATCAGTTGTCAGCCGTCAGTGCGGTCAAGCTCAGGATCTTTGATCTTCTCGGTCATGAAATCCGGACGCTTGTGAGTGCGGAACAAAAGGCCGGTTACTACCGCGTGACCTGGGATGGGCGGGATGATGTCTCCAGGTCGGTCTCGACCGGAGTGTACTTCTATCGGTTGGATGCCATGTCGACCGAGAACGGACACTTCTCGGCGGTCAAGAAAATGATGATGCTGAAATAAGTGAGTGGCAGCGGGGAATAATTCGAACGTTTGTCATTCACTAATCAAAGACGGACAGAAATGTCTCTGAAAAAAGCAATCATCGTTCTGAGTGTGGTACCGCTGCTTCTGCTTGCGGTTTCGCAGTGCGCGGAAGCGCAGGCGAAGCAGCTGACCATACCCGACACGACCGCGAAGAAGGGGGATACGCTCCTGGTCCCCATCCGCATCTCCTCGCTTTCGACGAGCGACAGTCTCTACGCGGGGCAGTTGACGCTTTCGTACAACAGCGGTGTCATGACGGTGTACGGAATTCAGACCGCCGGCACGCTCACCGCCGGATCGGTCAACACCTACTTCAATGCGACCACGCGGCAGTTCTCGTTTGCGTCTGGAACGATCATCACCGGCAGTGGAGTGTTGGTCTATCTCAAGGTGGGCACGCTGTTGTACCCTTCCGTCATGTCGGATTCTCTCCGCATCGCGGGCGCCATGTTGAATGAAGGAACGCCGGCGGTCAATATTGACAATGGATACTTCCGTTTCCTTTCGATCACTGTCTCTCCGAAGACACCCTCAGGTTCGTTTGCAGTCGGAGATTCATTGCAGTTCACCGTCAGCGGTGATCAGCAATTGCCGCTGACGTGGTCGACGTCCAACGCCTCTGTCGGCACGATAACGTCTGCGGGTCTGCTCAAGGGCGTCGGCGTGGGTCAACTCAAAGTGTTTGTTACCGACGCGCGGGGACTCAAGGATTCCACCAACCTCTTTGCCGTCAACTCTGCACAGCTGACAAGCCTCAACCTGCGCGTCCGTGATACGAGCTATACGCAGACACTCTTCTTCAATCTGCCGGTTTACATCAGCGATGTGTCGGCGCTTGGCGTCTATTCAGGGCAGTTCTCGCTCTCATTCAATAGTGCGATTCTCCAGGCGTCCGATGTCATTACAGCCGGGTCGCTCACGTCCGGCTGGTCCGCGCCTGCATTCAATATCAGCGGTGGAAGGATCGATGTCGCCCTTGCAGGGGGGACCCCGCTGTCAGGCGGCGGCATCCTGGCATTTGTACGCTTCCGCGTCCTCCCAACGGCGTCGGGATCGACACCTCTGACGCTCTCAAGTGTTCTCTTTAACGAGAACATCAACGCGTCGCTCACCAACGGCACCTTCTACACCATTGGTGCGCCAACCGTCGTGGTTTCACCCTCGACAGCCACGTTGACACGGGGCGATACGCTCCGGTTCAACGTCATCAGCGGTGGGACTCCTCCGTACGCGTGGACAAGCACAAACACGAGTGTGGCGACCATCAATAGTTCGAACGGTCTGCTCACGGCTGTCGCACGCGGAACAACAACGGTCAAAGTTGTAGATGCGCTTGGATTCAATGCGACGACCGGGAACATCAATGTTAATGATCTCCGCGTGATCTTCCCGGATACAGTTGTCGCAGCCTCGGATTCGGTAGATGTTCCGATCCAGGTGGAAGATCTCACCGGGCTTGGCCTCTATTCCTACGACTTCAGGCTTGTCTACGATTCAACCGTTGTCAGGTTTGCACAGCTTCTGAGCACTGGAACGATGAGCAGTGCTATGAATTTCGCCGTTCGCGATACAGTCGACACACTGCGCGTTGGAGCTGCAGGCGCTATAGCGTTGACAAGTGCAGGGCAGCTTCTCAAACTGCGGTTCAAAGCGGCTCCCGGCGTCTCGAACGGGCAGACTAGCACGATCACCTTCCCATTCTTCCGGTTCAATGAGATCGGCGGATCGACACCGACGGCGACGACAGTAAACGGCCGTCTCACCATTGGCACTTTGGCGAATCTTGTGCCGGTGCAGCCAACCCTGCTCGCGCCTGTGAGTGGGATGACAGGGGTGGCAGTGAATCCGACGTTCAGCTGGAATGTCGCCAGCCGTGCAGCGACTTACAACTTGCAGGTGTCAACCGCGTCGGATTTCTCCACGCTGATGGTGAATCAATCCGGCATCGCTACCACGTCGTATGCGGCCAGCGGCCTGGCAAACAATGCGGTGTACTATTGGAGGGTGAGTGCGACGAATGCGAACGGATCGAGCGCGTATTCGACCGTATTCTCCTTCACGACCGTCGTCGCGCCGCCATCCGCGCCAACACTTGTCTCGCCTGCCGATTCGGCGACGGGCATCGCGACGAATCCAGTGCTCAATTGGAATGCTTCGGCAGGTGCGACGACCTACACCGTACAGATATCCACGAGCTCAAGTTTCTCGTCCTTCGTAGCGAATCAAAGTGGTGTAGCCGGTACAACCTACAACGCCGGCGGGCTCTCGAACAGCACGCAATACTTCTGGCGTGTGAGCGCATCGAATGCGGGCGGTGGGAGCGCTTTCTCAACAGCCCGCTCATTTATCACTGCGCCTGTTCCGCCCGCAGCTCCCTCACTTGTGTCGCCGGCCGATTCTGCAACAGGAGTCTCGGTGAGTCCGACGCTTTCGTGGAATGCATCAGCGACTGCGACGTCCTACACGATTCAGATCGCTACAACGTCCAGCTTCTCCTCATTCGTTGTCAACCAGAGCGGCGTTACGAACACAACCTATGGCGCAAGTGGACTGTCAAACAGCACGCAGTATTTCTGGAGGATCAGCGCGACAAATGCCGGGGGAACGAGTGGTTTCTCTGCAACGCGCTTGTTCACGACGACTGCGTTGGGTCCGCCGATTCCGGTTCTCGCAACGCCCGCGAATGCAGATACGGGAATCGCTGTCAGCCCAACGTTGAGCTGGAATCCGTCTGCTGGCGCGACGAGCTACACCTTGCAGGTTTCGCCGGTTTCAAATTTCTCCACGATCCTATTCAGTCAGAGCGGTATTACTGCCACTTCTGCCGCGGTCGGGCCTCTCGGAACGAGCACGGTATACTATTGGCGCGTGAGCGCAACAAATGGTTCGGGAACCAGTGCCTACTCTGCTGCATCAAGCTTCACAACCGTGTTGCAGCCTCCTGCGATACCTGCGCTTGCTTCTCCCGCCAATGGTTCGACAAACCTGAGTCTGAATCAGACCGTGGTCTGGCGACCGTCTCTTGGAGCGACGAGCTACTCTTTGCAGATAGCGTTCGATTCGTTGTTTACCTCGCTGCTGATCTATTTACCGTCCTATGCGGACACGCAGTACGTTCCGGTCGGACTAGTAAACAGTGGTAAGTACTATTGGCGGGTCCGAGCCTCGAATGCGGGAGGCATCAGTGCGTACTCTTCTGCCTTCTCGTTCACGACGATCATTGCAGCTCCACCCACGGGGAACATCGTTTCGCCGGTCAACGGCACAACAGGTCTCTCGCTTTCTCCCACGCTGGTATGGCACGCACTTGCCAGGGCGGCGACCTACAACGTGCAGGTGTCGACAGACTTCGCGTTCGGGAGTTTTGCCATCAATCAGACAGGGATCGTTGACACATCGTACGTTGCGAGCGGGTTGTTGGCCAACACGAACTACTATTGGAGGGTAAGCGGAACAAATTCGGGCGGAACAGGATTCTGGTCGTCCGGTTACAATTTCGTCACAGGTTCAGGTGTGCCTTCTGCGCCATCGCTCTCTTCTCCGGCCAACGGTGCGACTGGAGTCGCAGCGAGTCCGACGCTGAGCTGGAGCGCTTCAACGGGAGCGACGAGCTACACGCTGCAAGTGTCTACGGCGGCTGATTTTTCCGCACTCGTGGTGAATCAGGGCGGGATTACCTCGACCTCTTCATCGATCGGGCCGCTCAGTAGCAATGCACTCTACTACTGGCGCGTGAGTGCCGCAAACGCAGCCGGAACCAGCGCGTATTCGACGGCCTTTTCCTTCACAACGATTGTCGCCGCACCGACGGCACCTACGCTTTCGTCTCCAACAAGCGCGGCAACAGGAGTTGCGGTAAGCCCGACACTGAGTTGGAACGTTTCAACAGGAGCGACAAGCTACACGCTTCAGGTGTCTACGGCGGCTGATTTTTCCGCACTCGTCGTGAATCAGAGCGGAATTACTTCGACGTCCTCATCGGTAGGGCCGCTCAGCAATAACACTGTTTACTACTGGCGCGTAAATGCGACCAATGCAGGAGGGACAAGCGCGTACTCGACTGCTTTCTCATTTACTACTGTTGTTGCCACACCGACGGCACCCGTGCTCTCGTCTCCAGCCAACGCCGCGACGGGAGTTGCGTTGAGTCCGACCTTGAGTTGGAATGCATCAACGGGTGCGACAAGCTACACGCTGCAGGTTTCGACGGCGCCTGATTTCTCCGCATTGGTGCTGAATCAGAGCGGCATTGTTGCGACTTCCTCATCGGTGGGACCGCTCAGCAACAACACAGTCTACTACTGGCGTGTGAGTGCGGCCAATGCAGGAGGGACGAGCGCATTTTCAGCGTCTTCCACTTTTACCACGATCGTCGCAGCTCCGGCTGCGCCGACGCTCTTGTCGCCTGCGAATGGAGCGACGGGTGTATCCCTGAATCCAATCTTGAGCTGGAGTCCGTCCACTGGCGCGACGAGCTACACCGTTCAGCTTTCCACTTCATCTGATTTTTCGACTCTGACTCTGAATCAGAGCGGCATTACCACCACGTCGTATTCCACTCCACCTCTGACCAGCGGTATGGTGTACTACTGGCGCGTAAGCGCGACAGGAGTTGGTGGCTCAAGTCCATTTTCTGCGGTCTTCTCCCTCACTGTTTCCCAGCCGGGACCGGCGCTCTCTACTCCGCATAACGGTGACACTAATGTTCCGATATCGACTCTGCTTGTCTGGGCGCATGATCCATCGGTGACGAAATACACGCTGCAGATATCGACGAGTTCATCATTCGACGCGGGTGCGACACAGACGATCGACAACATCTCATTTTCCATCGTGGGGGCGGGAGGATATGTATCGGCGAATGTTGGTCCACTTCAAAACAACACGCTCTACTACTGGCGGGTTCGCCTGACGAATCGTTTCGGGACATCAGAGTATTCGCTTCCTTTCCATTTCACGACAGCCACCAACGTCGTTACACTGTATGATCCATCCAACAGAGCGCTTGACGTTTCACTCACACCAAGATTGCAGTGGTTTCATTCAACGATTGCGACAAGCTACACGCTCCAACTTTCTACGAGTCCGTCGTTCATTCCTGACTCAACGCAAACGGTGAGCAATATCCCATTTACGGTGAGCGGTGCATATGCTTCGACGAGCAGCCCTGTCGGACCATTGCGAAACAACACAACGTACTACTGGCGTGTGAGTTCAACGAATCCCGGAGGTACAACGGCATATTCCGCCGCGTTTCAATTCACCACTGCGCCATTACCAGGGGCACCTGCGCTCCAGTTGCCCTTGAATCTCGCTATCAACGTGGCGACAAGTGCCACTCTAAGCTGGAACTCTGTTGGCGCCGCAACGTCATATCACCTGCAGGTCTCAACGGCATCTACCTTCACGACGCTGCTCGTGAATCTGGCCAATGTTACGGCGACCTCCTCGGCAGTAAGCCTCGCTCTTAACACGACTTACTTCTGGAGGGTCTCGGCCGTCAATTCGATCGGCGAGGGACCATTCAGTGAAGTGAGGTCGTTCTCGACGGTGCGAACCACAGATGTTGAGCGGCTCAGCGGCGAGGTGCCTGTGCAGTACTTCCTTTCTCAGAACTATCCCAATCCTTTCAATCCTTCGACCAGAGTAACCTTTTCGCTGCCATCTCGCAGTTCGGTCCGGTTGTCCGTCTACTCAATCGCTGGGACTGAGATTGCCGTCTTGTTTCAAGGCGTGAGAAGCGCCGGTGAGTATGCTGCCCGGTTCGATGCAGCGGCATTTCCGTCAGGTACATATGTACTCAGAATGACTGCCACGCCGCTTGACGGAAACGATCATACCCCGTTTGTCGCCATCCGCAAGATGATTCTCCTAAAGTAGATCCTGCGGGAAACGCCGCGTCCCGCAGGTCTATTCAGCCGCGTTCTCAACAAAACCTTAATAACAGGCCCTCATTCGTGGGTCTTGTATCCCCCTTGTGTCTCATTTTTGAGTCACTACATTGTGTAAGTATAAACCTTTTCGGCTGTCTAATATCTAACATTGACAGGCCATTTCCGTTGTAGCCGTTCTGCTAGTGGCAGATGCCGCGTGACGTATGTCAAGGGAACCAGTCGTACGGAAGGCGAAATTCATACATCAATGAGTCAAGGGGCGATCCGCCCCCCCATCGAACAACAACGAGGAGGGAAGGAGGAACATGCGATGATGCGAAGAGGAATACACATTCTGGTATTGATCGCTGTCTGCGCAGTGATCTGTACGTCCGTGACGATCGCTCAGCATGTAACGTATCCATTCACGCTGATGGCGTTTGCCGGATATGAGGGCAAGGTCGAGCTGAAGTGGTCTCGTCCACCCGGAGACTCTGTGCGGTATTATCTGGTCTATCGCGCTGCAATGGCCAACGCACTGGCATTCACGCGGATCGATTCAACGACGTCAAACACAAAAGTCGACACTCCGCCTGCAGGCTCCGTTTTGCCCGTGTATCTGTACTATGTAGAAGCGAAGATGAAAGGAGGGAGCACACTGCGCAGCAACACGGTGACGGTGACTATCATCGTCGCTCCGAAAATCGATGTCGTGAAAATCACCTCAGAGCCGGTCAGAACAGGTCGAGTCGGCGTACCCTACGTGTACCAAGTTCGAGCGGTGTCGTCAGACACGTCGGCGAAATTCAAATACCTGCTGTCGACGCGGCCGCCGGGCATGGTCATCGATTCAACCGGTCTTATTACCTGGACGCCGGCTCAAAAGGGTATGTATGCAGTCTACCTTACGGTTAGTTCGACGAAGGGCGGAAAGGCAGGTCAGACATTCACGATAACAGTGAGCGGGCCGACGGGGACGATCGCAGGAGTCGTTACGGACACGACCGGCAAGCCGATTCCGCGCGTGACGGTTCGTCTCTATAGCCAAAACCTGATAGATCACTTCGGGTACTACGCGACAACCGATTCGCTGGGAAAGTATGCGATCCCGAAGCTTGACTTCGGCACGTATCTGGCGCGGGCTATTCCGATGAAAGGTGACTATCTCGAGCAGTGGTACGATGGTGCGGCGACCATGACGGGGGCGAAGCCGATCCCCGTAAAAGATAGTATCGTTGTCACAGTGAACTTCAAGCTGAAATCGAAGGTCATCATCCCGATCTGGACGGTGAGCGGCGTGGTCACAGATACTCTGAAGAAGCCCCTGAAGAACGCCGTGGTGGCTTTCACTGTCTCCTCGTTCGGATTCAATTCTTGCCGGCCGAGCACCGATGACTGGTCGTCTGATGGTGACAACCGAGACCTGTTTGATCTCGGTCAGGTCTTCGCGTCTGTCCTCGGTGCTCCGAGTGGAATGCGAGGGCTCGAAGGGATGGGGGCGGGAATGAACGCCACCGAAGCAGGCTTCGCCGATTTTCGTCTTGATGGCAACTCAACGTATGTCCTGAAAACCAAAACAGACAGCCTCGGCCGGTATGCGCTCAAAGTACCGCAGGGTTCGTATATTGCTCAGGCGGAAGCAGCCGGTTTCTACAAGATGTTCTACAACAACCGGAGCGATCTGCTCTCAGCCGATATCATCAAGGTGACCGCGAACACCGAAAACATCAGTTTTGCCCTTCGACCGATTCTTCCTGTGGCATATGGAAAGATCGCCGGAACGGTGGTCGATTCGGTAAGTCGTGCTGGTGTTGTCTCGAGAATCATAGGGTATCGGTTCCTCGTGAACGGAAAAGACACATTGTTCACGCCGCGTGCGTACGTGACGGATACGGACTCTGTCGGTGTTTACACGCTCTCGAACCTCCCCCCGGGGGATTACATCGTTCTGTCAATTCCTCTTGGACACTATGTCCCGTCGTACTATTCGCTTGGCGGCCCGACGAAGGAATGGCGCAAGGCGACGAAAGTCAACGTCAATGGAACAACAGTCACGGGAATTGACATTGTCGTGGTCCCGATGACACGGTCTGCAACCGGGTACACATCGATTCGGGGAAGTATTCGCTCTCTCACGCCGACCTCGCTCGGAAAGGGAAGTGCAACGGTCGGTATCGAGGGATCGCTCGTGTATGCAGTGGAGAATGTCTCCGGTCAGGTTGCCGGCTACGGCGTTTCAAATGCCGACGGTTCGTTCACGATCGCTGAACTCGCGCCAGGAACGTATACGGTTACCGTGGACAAGCTCGACTATTCACCGGCGACAACGACAGCAACACCCGGATATGATGCAACAACGGGAGCGGCTCAGCCCGCGACGGTCTCGCCTTTGGTGATCGACGCCGCAGTGACCGATGTCGAATCGAATCCGATCATTCCACAAGAATATGTTCTTGAGCAGAACTATCCAAATCCGTTCAATCCGTCAACGCAGATTGTGTTCTCCCTTCCGCAGGCTGGGAGGATCTCCTTGACGATTTACAACCTGCTCGGGCAAAAGATCACGACGCTGCTGGATGGTGCGCTTGCGGCCGGTACTCACGCAGTGACCTGGAATGGCAGGGATGCGCGTGGAGTCCAGCTGCCGTCCGGAGTCTATTTCTATTCGCTCAAGACGCCGAATGTCACGGCAACAAAGAGGATGATGTTGATGAAGTAGAAAGGTGCGAGTGTCAAAAAGAAGGGTATCCGTCCTGCGGGGCGGGTACCTTTTTTTATGTCCGGAATCTCGCCGGGTGACATAGGTCAAGGCACGGGAACGGCATTGTTCTTATCATGTAGACAAAGAACAGCGATATACCTGCTCATCGTCACGGAAATCCGCTCGGGGCATTTCGATCACCAAGGAGGATCTATGAAGTCGTATGTGGTGCGTCGCTCATCTAACCATCGGGTCGTATGTGCTGTTCTCTCACTGATTGTGGTTCTTACGTTCATGACGCCGGATAGAACCGACGCGCAGGACTCCGGCAACGCCCTGCAATTCAATGGAACAAGCAACTATGTTAACTTTGGGATCAAAGATACCCTCAAGCCCGCGGCGGAATTGACAATCGAAGCCTGGTTCAACGCAGAGAAACAGCAGTGGCGTGCCGCGATCTTGTCAAACGCTTTTCAAACGCAACTCATTCAAAGCGGCTACGGCCTCACACTCGACGGCAGCTCAGGAGTCTACTTCGGACTCACTACGCTTTCCGGGGGGATGCTGTGGCTGCAGGCGGCAAACTGCGTCACTCTCAATCGATGGCATCACATCGCCGGAACCTATGATGGCGCTACGATGAGGCTGTACGTCGATGGCGTGTTGAAAGGTTCTCTCTCAAAAGCAGGAAACCTTGACTACGATCCACCGAATCCACTGACGATTGCCAGGTATCGGGACGACGACGAGGAATACTGGTTTAAGGGGAAGATTGACGAGGTTCGTGTCTGGCATGTAGCCCGGACGGGAGCGCAGATCCAAACCAACTTGGCAAGACCGCTGAACGGGAACGAGGCGGGCCTTGTGGGCTACTGGCGGCTCGACGAAGGAAGCGGAACGACGGCGCATGATGCAACGTCCCTGCAAAACGATGGTACCATCGTGGGCGCGACGTGGACGAGCTCCGGCGCCTTCATCGCGAGCGGTACTCTGACCGGCAAGGTAACAAACGCCCTGACAGGGAACGTGCTTTCCGGAGCCACTCTTGCAATTGCTGGTTTGTCTGCCACATCAGGCTCAGACGGAGCGTTCTCGATTGGCCAGGTTCCCGTCGGCTCGCTGAAAGCCGATTTTTCCGCCACACCGAGAAACGGCGTTGCACCTCTCATGGTGCAGTTCACTGATCAGTCGATCGAAGGGGCGCAGACTGTCACGGTCTCCGCCTCCGGATACAGTTCTTACGTGAACGACCGGGTCGTCATATCGGGAGGCGGGACAACGAATGTCAACGTTTCGCTCTCGCCGGCGCTCGCCGGTAGTGCTCTTCGACTCGTCCTCAACTGGGGCGCGAAGCCTCTGGATCTCAATGCCCATCTCCGCACTCCAACGATCGGCGGCACCAGCTACCATGTCTATTTTGGCGACAAGGGGAGCTCTGTCGCTCCACCGTATGCGAAGTTGGACCACGACGAAATGAATGGCGGCGGACCGGAAACCGTGACACTGAGTCAATTGTCGGGCGGCACCTACAAGTACTATGTCCACCGCTTTTCTTCCGATGGCTCGCTTATAGAATCCGGGGCTGTCGTGCAGGTGTATGGTGCTGGTGGTTTGGTCAAGACGTTCCAGATGCCGCGGGTTGGAACGGGAGACTATTGGTACGTGTGCGACATCGATGGAACTACGGGGGTGATCACGACTGTGAACAGCATTCAGAGCACTGAAGCGCTGGCTGTGGAGGATGTCCCGGAATCGCGGAGCAGGAACACGTTTACACTTCGTCGGTACGATGAGAAGGCGGTGGCTCAAGGCGTCGCTGCGTATACGTACAATTGGAGTTTCGGAGATGGCACGACCAGTACGGTACAGAACCCCGTGAAGACCTATCCTGCTCCCGGTTCATACACGGTACGTCTCGTTGTCACGAGCGCATCGCGGGTTGACACGATGACTCGGACGGACTATATCGCCGTCGGCGCAACTGGCGTTCGGTATGCCTCTTCAGTGCTCGGATTCAGCACGCAGTACGGGGCCGGTGCAAGATCAGCCGCACAAGCAGTCGGCCCACCGAATGTCTATCCCCTCTACGGAGACATGTCCGAGGCGTGGGCAAGCAGTACACCTGACGGCCAGCGGGAGTATCTTGAACTTGGATTCAGCTATGCGGGACCTGTGAGCTCCATAGCAATCTATGAGACCTACTCCCCGGGTGCTGTCGATACCATCTATGTGAAGAATCCAAACACGAATCAATGGGAGAAGGTCTGGTCAGGGACTGCGACGGCTCAGCCCCCCAAGGCGCGGGTCTTTGTCGTCAACTTTCCCATCACGCAGTACAATGTCAGCCAGGTACGCCTCGCAATCAATTCGCCAGCAGTAGCCGGGTGGAATGAAATAGATGCGGTAGCTGTTTCCAATCAGCCGATGACACATGTGAGTGATAGCGAACTGCAATCGGCCAATGCCCTGCACGAGTTTGCCTTGCTGCCAAGCTATCCGAATCCCTTCAATCCGTCGACAAGAATTCAGTTCTCGGTGGCTGAGCGCGGCAGAACGGTTGTGAAGGTGATCGGTGTGCTCGGCCAGGAGATTGTCACGCTGATGGATGATGTCGCGGAACCGGGACGGTGGTATGTCAGGAACTTCGATGCTTCGGGTCTGCCATCAGGGATTTACTTTGCGACTGTCGAGACGGGAGGAACACGACTTGTACAGAAGATGGTGTTGATGAAGTAGTTCGACGGAAGTTTCGGCTGAAAGGGTATTCGCTCCCACGGCGGATACCCTTTTTTTTGTGAACGCGGACATCGCTCATTTGGATGCAGCGGTCAACGGAGGTTCTGCGGCATCAGCGCGTTCTGTACCCTCTGGTACAAGGTGTTTTTTTCGACAGGAATTTTCCGTAGCTTCACAGCGAGATGAAAACGGAAAACTCGAATATGGTTGTCGGAGTCGACATCGGCGGGACAACGATCAAAGCAGGGATTGTGACAGCCGCCGGATCGATTCTTTATCAGAACAAATTCCCAACTCTCGCGGACCAGGGTCCGAAAGCCGTTCTCAAGCAAATCAATGAGGCGATCCTCGATGCGATCGACAAGTCGGGGCATCAGACGATGACGGCGATCGGAATTGGCTGTCCGGGCGTTGTTGACGACGCGGGCGTTGTGAAAGCACCTCCCAACTTCATTGACTGGGACGAAGTGCCCCTGAAGCGAGAGCTCTCAGAGCTCTTTCCGGGCATTCCCATTGAAGTCGAGAATGATGCAAATGCTGCCGCGATCGCCGAATCGAAATTCGGAGCCGGCCTTCACCATCCAAACTTTCTGTTTGTTATCTGGGGGACAGGGGTTGGCGGAGGAATCATTCTGAACCACAAGATCTTTCGTGGTCCCTCGGGTGGTGCGGGAGAAATCGGACATATCACCATCGACTACAACGGCCCCCAGTGCAACTGCGGCAACATAGGGTGCGTCGAGGCATACGTGGGACAGCGGTATCTCTCACAACGTTCAGCGCAGAAACTGAAGAATCATCCGGATTCCCAAATCCTGAAGCTTGTCGGTGGTGACTTTTCGAGGATCGAACCCGTCTATATCTCACAGGCCGCGCATGACGGTGATCCGGTTGCCAGGGAAATTCTGGTCGAAGCAGGACAATTGCTCGGGATCGGACTCGCGAGCGTCATGAACATCATGGACTTGAGGATCAGCATTATCGGGGGTGGAATCTCAGCAGCGGGAGAGTTTGTGATGCAGGCGGTGCAAGACTCCGTGGCCCGTCATGTCCTGAAACCATTAAGAAGCGACATTCGTGTTCTGCCAGCGCAGCTCGGCAATAATGCCGGTCTCCTTGGTGCAGCCGGTCTGGTGATGTGAGGTGGGGGACAAGGGATGAGACTCCCTTCCATACGATCCTCATTCTTGTTGATCTTTTCGTTCTGCGTCACGGCCGCGACGCTTCATGGCCAGGTCCTTTCCACGGCGGCCCGGGACTCGTTGCTGAGCGTTCCGGTGTCGCGTGATTCCCTCCGTACCGAATCCACAGGTGTTGACACCGTTGTCACATACTCTGCGCGAGACTCCATCATCTATTCCATGAGCACGCGGTACATGAATCTCTACGGAAAGAGCGATTTGTCTTACCGCACCATCGGACTCAAAGCGGAGCGCGTGGATGTGAACTGGGACAGCGCAACGCTCAAAGCGTACGGGGTTCCAGACACTGCTACGAAAGATTCGGTCAAGACGATTGGCGCTCCTGTCCTTATTGACGCCGGAGAAACCTACAACGGTTCAGGCATCGGCTACAATTTTCGCACACAGAAGGGAAAGATCACGCTCGGCCAGACCGAGATTGAGCAGGGGTACTATCACGGTGAGGCGATCAAAAAGGTTGATCGAAATGTCCTCTTCGTAGCAGGCGGGCGATATACAACGTGCGATGCGGAACACCCGCACTACTATTTCTACAGTCCGAAGATGAAAGTGACTCTCCGCGAGCAAATCGTGGCTGAGCCGGTGTACTTCTACATTGCGGACATTCCGATCTTTGCGCTCCCGTTTGGCGTGTTTCCCAACCAATCCGGCCGGCGCTCGGGCATTATCGCTCCCGCGTACGGTGAGGATGCACGTCGAGGAAGGTTCCTGAGCCATTTCGGCTACTACTGGGCGATCAATGAGTACCTCGATTTCACAACCACATTTGACTGGTTCACACGAGGCGGATGGCTCAATCGCTCATCGTTCCGTTATGCGCTACGATACAATTTCAGCGGCTCTGTCGAGGTGAACACAACGAACCTTCGCACCGGCGAGAGTGGTGATCCGGACCGAACGGAGCAGAAAGACTACAATATCAGGATCTTCCACAATCAACAGATCAATCCGACCACGCGATTCGATGTGAATTTCACGTTCTCATCCGGGACATTCTTCCGGAACGTCAGCTCAAACCTCGATGAGATTCTTCGGCAGAACATCATCTCGAATGCGACCATTTCCAAGACGTGGGAGGAAAGCAACCGAAGTCTGAGTGTGAACATTTACCGCGATCAAAACCTTCAGACGAAAGATGTCGAGGAGAGGCTTCCATCGTTCTCGTTCAGTCAGGGGCAGTTCTTCCCGTTCCGAAGGTCCTCAAAATCTGGTGCGTCATCGGGGTCGGGAAGTACGGAGTACAGTTGGTATGAGATGATTGGTGTCAGCTACAGCGCGCAGGGCCAGTTGAACCGGTCAAAGCGCTTTGAAGTGCTGAAGAGTGCCAGCAATCCGGCGGTGGACAGCACGACGGTTGAACACTTCAATGAGCGGGCAGGCATCAACCATCAGTTGACGATCAACGCTTCGCCGAAAGCTGGCTATTTCACCATAGCGCCCTTTCTAACGTACAGCGAGCGCTGGTATACAAAGAGCATTGAGCGGGACAGCGTGAGTGAGAGGGATGTGAATGGATTCCAGGCCGTCCGCACGTTCTCAGCCGGACTCTCCGCGTCGACACGGTTCTTCGGCATTGTGCAGCCCCAGGTGTTTGGTGTGACCTCCATCAGGCATACCGTGACTCCGAGTCTTTCGTTTAGCTATCAACCAGACTTCTCCGATCCTCGCTTCGGGTATTTTGGAACCTACACCGACAAGAATGGGCAGACAGTACGCTACAACAAGTTTGAGCGCGAAATCTATGGAGGTGCCTCTGCGGGGCGACAGGAGCTGGTGAGTCTCTCGGTGGGTAATATGTTCGAAATGAAGGTTCGGACCGACGACACGCTGCAGCAGGAAAAAAAGGTTCAGCTCTTGAATGTCGGAGCCGGGATCTCGTACAACCTTGCTGCCGACAGTCTGCGGCTGTCGCAATTGAACCTCTCGTACCGGACCGACATCGGTAACTTGCTGAGCCTCAGCGCCGGCACGACGCACGACTTCTATGTGTTCGACGAGAACGCCGGAACGAGGGTGAACAAATTCCTCTGGTCCACTGGCAAGTACTTGCCCGATCTCACGAGTGTGTCTCTTTCGCTCTCGACGACGTTGAGCGGAGAGAAAAAGGAAGCAAAAACGTCCACGGCGGGAGTGCCGGAGAGCGTGGTGCGTGAGCAGGAGCGCGCGTCAGGACAAATGACGCCGCAAGCACAGGGGAGATCATACACCGGCCTCTTTGAACAGGAGACACCTGATTTCAGCATTCCGTGGAATCTGACCCTCAGCTACAGTTTTTCTCAGAGTCAGACCGATCCACGCCGGAAGTACCGAAGTTCTTCGGTGAACGCTTCACTCTCCTTCAACCTGACGGAGAAGTGGCGGTTTACCAGCAGCGGGAGCTATGATTTCGTGAGGAAGGAATTTGCCGCACCAAGCGTGAACATCTACCGCGATCTCCATTGCTGGGAAATGAACTTTACATGGTTCCCTGTCGGATTCTACCGGGGCTACAGGGTGGAGATCCGCCTCAAAGCGCCGCAGCTTCAGGATCTCAAGATTACAAAGCAGGGAAGTGCGAGGGGAACGTATTACTAGGAGGGTGCAGGGAATCGGGTCATTTGGGGATCGGATCATTGAGCCATTGGTGTCGCACCAAATGGCCCGATGGCTCAATCACCCGATGATTCAATTCTTAAGCTGATTTCCTCTCTTCGTACAAATAAATCGGCTCTTTCGACTTCTGGATCGTGTCTTTTGTGATGATGCATTTTGACACGTTCTGACGAGAGGGGAGCTGATACATGATGTCGAGCATGATTTCTTCGACAATGGCGCGAAGAGCTCTCGCCCCTCCGCCGCGCTCAACGGCCTTCGTTACTACGGATTGAAGCGCTGCATCTTCAAATTCCAGTTCAACCCCTTCCATCAAAAAGAGCTTCTTGTACTGCTTGACGAGCGCGTTGCGCGGCTCGGTGAGAATGTTGAGCAACGCCGTCTCGTTAAGTGAGTGGAGAGTTGCGACGACGGGAAGACGGCCCACGAATTCAGGGATGAGCCCGTACTTCAGCAAGTCGTCGGGTTCTACTTGAGAGAGGTAGGTATCGGAAGAACGATGCTTCTTTCCATGGAGGTCGGCGCCGAATCCCATCGGATTCTGACTCACCCTGCGTTCGATGATCTTGTTGAGTCCCTCGAACGCCCCTCCGCAGACGAAGAGAATATTCTTTGTGTTGAGATTGATCAGGCTTTGTTCAGGATGCTTCCGGCCGCCTTTCGGCGGAACGCCGGCGATCGTTCCTTCCAGAATCTTCAACAAGGCTTGCTGAACACCTTCCCCTGAAACATCGCGCGTGATAGAAGCAGAATCACTCTTTCTGCTGATCTTGTCGATCTCGTCGATGTAGACGATCCCGCGCTCCGCTTTCTCAATATTGTATTCCGCGTTCTGCAGGAGATAGACGAGGATCGTCTCGACGTCATCACCGACATAACCAGCCTCTGTCAGGGTTGTGGCGTCTGCAATCGCGAATGGTACATCCAGGATGCGGGCGAGCGTCTGAGCAAGAAGTGTCTTGCCGGTGCCGGTGGGACCGATGAGCAAAATATTGCTCTTTTCGATCTCCACTTCATCCAAATTATGAAGGTTGTCGTTCGAATCGATTCTCTTGTAATGATTGTAGACCGCGACGGCGAGGGTCCGTTTGGCGTGTTCCTGACCGATGACATACTCATCGAGCGCCTTCTTGATCTCGACGGGGGTCAGCGTGCCGCGGCTGGTCTGCCGCTTCGCACTGATCGCGGCCATGTTGTTGCGGATGATATCAACGGAGCTGGAGACGCAAAGGTCGCAGATGTAGACATCCGGTCCGGCAATGATGCTGTTGACCTCTTCGGACGAACGTCCACAGAAGGAGCAGGTAATTTTTTCACCTTGCTTTGGTTTCTGGCTCATGGTATGCTCGAGCGCTGTTGGGCGATCGTTGTGCTACTTCTCTTTCTTCGGGTCAGCGATTCGCTTGACGAGAATGTTGTCGATCAGTCCGTACTCTTTCGCCTCTTGCGATGACATGTAGTAGTCGCGGTCTGTGTCCTTCTCGATGATCTCGACCGGCTTCCCTGTGTGGCTTGCGAGTATTTCGTTGATCCGCTTTTTCGTCTTCAGAATTTCCTCCGCTTGAATCCGAATGTCGGAGGCTGTTCCCTGGACGCCGCCCCACGGCTGGTGGATCATCACACGCGCGTTCGGCAGAACAGATCGCTTGCCTTTCTGACCGCCCGTGAGCAACACGGCAGCCATGCTTGCGGCCATGCCGATGCAAATTGTCGAAACCTCTGGCCGAATGTACTGCATCGTATCATAAATCGCAAGGCCGGCTGTGACGCTCCCGCCCGGGCTGTTGATGTACAGATGGATATCCTTGTCCGGGTCTTCTGACTCCAGAAAGAGAAGCTGGGCGATCACAAGACTCGAAATGGTGTCATCAATCGGAGTGCCGATGAACACGATCCGTTCCTTCAGCAGACGGGAGTAGATGTCGAACGCCCGCTCGCCGCGGCCCGTCGTCTCGACAACAATGGGAACGAGCTGGTTGTAGATCTCAAAGTGCTTGGAACCCATGGGGTGTGCTATCCTTTCACCAGTTGATTCGGTACTGTCGTGTCGTCCACTTCTTTCACCGCGGTGGAGTTGATCAGGAGTTCAAGGAGTTTGTCGCCGACGAGGCGATCTTTGATCTGATCGGACGATTTATAGTACGTGATTAATCGTTCCTTATCAATCCCAATCTTGGGTGCTTCGCGCTCGGCAAGCGCAACAAGAGCACTCTCGTCAACTTCGAGATTCTCGGCCTTAATGATCTCCTCGCGGAGCAGCGCCCATTTCGCCTGGTAGACGGCATACGCCTTGTTCTGCTCAAAGAACTTGCCGGTGTCGAAGTCAGGCGGAAGCTGTTTGTTCGGGTATTGCCCTTTGACCTCTTCAAGGAGGTTTTCGAGAACGCTGCGTGTCAGGGATTCCGGAACCTCAAACTCATGGGTTCGAAGGAGCTCGCCGACGATAGCGTTGATGAGACTTCGCCGGTTCTTCTCTTTCCAGTAGCTCTCGAGATCCTGCCTGACGCTCTTCCGGAACTCTTCGACCGACGCAATCTTGTCCTTCGTAATCTTCTTGATGAATTCATCATTCAGCTCGGGAAGCACGACTTTTTCGACCTTCGTCACATTGGCCTTCATGTTTACCTTGTGCGTGTGCTCGCCGTGCTGATGCTCGAAGGCAATCTGATGTTCGTTCCCGCGTTTCGTGCCGCGGAGCGCGTCCTTGAAGGGTTGCTCAAGCTGTGGATCGGCAAGGTAGAACCGTGCATTCTCGGTCTTCTTGCCGATGATCGGGAAGCCGGTATCATCAAACTCCTGAAGATGAGCGGTCACCACATGTTCGTCGTCCTTCGCCTCTTCAACTTCTTCGCGCGTGCTGTTGATCTTCTGAATCCGGACGAGCTCATCCTCCATTTCAGCATCAGTCACCGTGTGAACGACTGTCTCAACGGAAATCCCTTTGTACTGCTTCAGAGTGATGACAGGGCGAACGTCATATTGGATCTTGAACCACACCTGCCCGCCCCTGTCATATTTCATGTCGAGGAGCGTGGGCTCACCGATCGGTTTCAGATCCTTCTCTTTCACCGCCTGGCGATAGAATTCGCTGGCGATCTTATCGAGATATTCGTGCTCGATCATCTCGCCATAGAGCTTCTTTACCATGTCGAGCGGCGCTTTTCCTTTGCGGAACCCGCGGATCTCGATCTTTGGCCGGTATTCTTTGTATGCCTTGTCAAAATGCGGCCGCAATTCCTCTGCATTTGCCGTTATCTCGATCTCACGCACAACTTCCGATCTACTGTTGATTTGAACTTCCACTCCACTGCTCCTTTCTTGGTACGACATCGACGATGATCACACGACTGTCACGCACAGTCGGACGGAGAACCGTCACGGGTTTCCCCATCCCGCAAAAGTGTGGGAACGGAGGGACTCGAACCCTCACAGGTTTCCCTACTAGCTCCTAAGGCTAGCGCGTCTGCCAGTTCCGCCACGTTCCCCTGGCACACTTTTGCGGGGCGCGCCCGCTCGCCTCAACTGACTCATCGGAGCGGGCGAGTCTGCCTGCCCGCCGAAGCTGTTCCTGCGGAGGCGGGCCAGTTTCGCCATCTGCCAGGTTCAGCCAACAAAAAACTGCGGTATCAACGAGGTTAATCTGCCCTCCCGCACGAAATGAAAAATCCTCAAAACCAACCCTTTTGAGGATCTGATCCGAAACAATATAAAGAAGTATCGTTGAAATAAAAACAGGCGGTAGAAGGTGGCGAGGGCCTCTCTATTTGCCGGCCCGCTGCAGGTCATTGAGTTTCTGAAGGAAATCGACGGCTTCCTGTCTGAGCGGATCGATGGCAATGGCCTTGTTATAATAGTCACGTGCCTTCTGGTAATCCTTCACGGTCTGGTAAGCGAGTCCGAGCTGGATGTTGGTCTGGTAGCTTTTCGGATTGAGGAGGAGTGCCCGCTGGAAATGCTCGATCGCGCGCGCAACATCTCCGTCTCCCATATACGCAAAGCCAAGATTGATATTCGTCTCCCAGTAGTCATTCCCTCGCTGGATCGCCTGCGTCAGCACATCGATCATCGGTTTGTAGTTGCCGCCTTTTCGGTAGAGGTTGTATGCTTCGCGGTATGCGCTGAGGTAAAGCGTGTCAGCTTGGTAGGCCTGCTGGTAGAACGTGAGAGCGCGGATCGGATCGTTCGCTCTCGCATAGAACCTGCCGAGGCAGAACAGGGCATGTGCAAAGCCCGGTGCAAGCACAGTGGCCTGCCGGTATCTCTCGAGCGCCACCTCGTTGTTGCCGCTTTGCTCGGCTTCCCCGCCTTCCGCGATCAGCTTCAGGACATCAGCATGGATCCGCTTCTCCCGGATTTGAATGAGGACGCGCATTTGGTCGTAGCGTGCAGAAAGCTGAGGTTCGGACGATGTCTTGAAAACCTTGAAGATCTCCACCAGCGCCATCTCGTGCTGACCCGCGTAGAAATCGTTGACAGCCTTCAGCATAGAGTATGTCGGGAGAGAGAACGCGGCAGAGTCTCTCAGTACATTCGCCAGGAATGGATCCGGGAAGATTGGCTCATGGCGTTGGAATCTGCGGTGTGCCATGCGGAGGAACGTTTCGTATGACTCGAGGAGATCGTTCTTGCCGAGCTGGGTTTGGATCTCCGGCGGCAGCGTCGCGCGCGAAACAAAACCGGTCGTATCGGAGAAATCGAGCGACGAGAATCCATGTGCGAGGGCCTCGATGATGTACTCGTAGAGGTAGCTTGGCCTGCCGGTGATCGATGCATCAATGATCCAGCGAACGTTCTGGTCGTCGAGTGCCTGCTGGAGCGAGTCGCGCACGGAGGTGAGTTTCGTCAGGGCCGTGCCTGCCCTTGAGCTCAGAGCCTTCAACGCCGGATCTGCATCTGTGATTCCGAGCGCGGGACGCGGCAGTGAATCGACAACGAACTGGAACACGGGACGGAATGACTCGACCCGCGTGATCTTCTCTTTGAGCTTCAGATTCTCTGCCAGGAGTGTGGTCAGGAATCCGGTGTATTGCTCTTCGAAGAACGTGTCGAAAGCCTGGAGTCGTTTTCCGCGGACTTCAGCATGCTCAGGAAAAATTCCGAGGTCCGGCCTCGCCAGAATCTTCTCGAAAAGAGGAATAGCTTCGCGATAGAGTTTCTCCCCGACTGCTTTCGACGCATCCTGCAACATTCCCATCAAAACAGTGTAGCCGGGCCAGAATTCGACCGGGATATTGAATTCTCCCTGGCTCGCGGCATCGCCGAGTTGGAACTGAGACAGGAACTTCTGATTCAGCTTCAGGTCTTTCGAAAACCCGAGAAGCAGCGATGTTCCGCCGGAGTCGGACAGGATCTCCCCCTTCCACATGACGGGAAATTTCTGCTCGCCCTGGATAAAGGTGAGTTTTGGAAGTTCTTCGTTGACAAAATCCTGATCGATCTGCCAGTCGCCGGCCGGGCGGAACAGGAAGTACGTAAACGGACCGGCGTTGACATTCTCGCTTGAGAGGGGGAGAGAGCGATTCTGAGTGGAAAGGGCAATCGTTGCGAAACGTTCCGGACTGATCCCGAACAGACCAGATTTTTCCTTGACCTTCAACTGAACACCCGGAATCTGGGCAAGAAGGACTGTCGGTGCGAGAAGCGTAAGGACACAAAGGCGAAGATACAGGAGAGAATGCCTCTTCATTGCCATGCCGGAAGCTGTTGGAAGATCGATTGGGGAGTCAGTCGAATATAGAAAATGTGGCCGGGAGAAGCAAGATATGCCTTCTTGACATTCAGTCGAAAATTGATGAACATCCGGGCAGCAATCAATCCGTTGCTGGGGCATACTCCCACTGCCGCCAGAGGCTCCGCGAACCGATCGGTTTGACCTCGCTCTCAAAGAGCCAAATTCTCCGTGAGGACATGATGCGGTGTGCACGAAAGATCTTCTCGGCGGTCTTTTTTCTCTTCGTTTGTTTCCTCCTGTCACCTGCTTCGGCCGAGGCACAGGCCGTCCAACCCTTTGTTGAGCGGCTGGCGATTACACTCCCGTCGCCTGCCCCCGTGATTTCTGTGGCTTTCAATAGCCCGCAGAAGCTCGTCGCCATTGGTACGACCAGAGACATCCGGCTTCTCGACGCCGCGGCACTGAAGCCTGTAACGACCATCACTCTCGATCAGCCACCCTCGGTTTTGTCCTTCTCTCACGATGGCGCTTTCCTCTTTACCGCATCATCGGGCGGAGTAACGACGCGATGGAATATCCGGTCAAACGCCAAAGACCGGGTAATTTCGATCCGGACACCTGGTTTGCTTACCCTCCGCGCTACCGCTCAGGGCCATCTCTTCTCAAGCTCCACGGACGCAGTTCTCCGGTTAACTGATCCGATGTCGGGTAATGAGATTGTCAGCGCGCGGCTGGAGACAGGATTGGCAAGTTATGATCTCTCTCAAGACGCGAAGACCGTTCTTGTCGCATCGCCCGACGGCGTGCTGAAGCTCTTCACGCTTCCCGCTATCAAGCTCGCTCGCAGTGTCAACACGAATCTCGCCCTCTCCCTGGTTCACTTGAGCGCAGATGCGAAAGTGGCTGCGATCGCGTCAAGAGACGGTCAACTTCAGCTCTGGGATATGGAGACGTTCACGCTGATTGGTTCTCTGGGCGACCGGGTTGGCAGGGCGCGCGCACTCGCCATTGATCCAAAAAGCCGATGGCTCGCGGTTGCGGCAGACAGTGTTGTTGTCCTGTACGATGTCAAATCACGAACTCTTGTCAAGACGCTCCGGGAAGAACCACGTCAAATGGGCGTCCTGGCGTTCGTAGGTGAGGAGCAGTTGTGGGGGGTAACGGCCAACGGGGATGTAGCTGCCTGGCGAGTGCTGACAGCGGCTCCCGACAATGAACCGCCCGTCCTTGCCATGACTCAGCCAGCGGCATCGGCTGGTAGCGTGCCGAAAATTTTTTCGCGATCCATGCAGGTCGAAGTCTCGGTTGAGGACAAGAGTCCGATCAAGAGCGTCGTCATCCAGGGACTTGACCAGCCCATTGAGATGAAGGAGATTCCCGGTGTCGCCGGACCGGCGAAACGGTACGGAGCGCTTGTGCAGTTGTTGAAAGAAGGCACGAACACGTTCGAACTGACTGCGAAAGATCAGTACGGGAACGAGGGCCGGATGACGATCGCGCTGCAGAGGCTTTCTGACCAGGACGCCGTCGAGATCCTGAGCCCGTCGGCGAACTCTGAAACGGACAGCATTGCAACAGTGCTGCGATTCAGATCGTGGTTCCCCGTCGATTCATACAAAATCGTGGTCAATATGCAGGAGATGTCCGAGCAGAGTGGTCTACGGAAGAAGTCTGGTGATGTGATTATGGAAGGAGTCCCGCTGGTTGCCGGGTACAACCAGATCCAGCTTGTGATCACAGGTGCGAAGGGCGAGAGAATTTCGAAATCGTTCGGCGTGACACGAAAGGTGGTGGGGGCGGTTGCTGTGGCGCCGTCGGGCGTGGTTCCGAAAAGCCGCGATGCAAAGAACGCACCGCAGAAATGGGCCGTGATCGTAGGGACGTCGGAGTATGCACACCGCGGCATTTCTCCTTTGAAGTATGCAGACGCAGATGCAGAAGCGTTTGCCAAATTCCTTCAAACGCCGGAGGGAGGAGGATTCGAGGCTGATCATATGCGCGTTCTCCTCAACAAGGATGCGACGCTTCCGAAGCTTCAGGAAGCTCTCATCGATTTCCTCCAGCAGGCGATCGACAAGGATCTTGTCATCATCTATTTTGCAGGTCACGGACTTCCGGATCCGGCCCGACTGCAGAATCTCTATCTTCTGACGTATGATGCAGATCCGGCGCGCCTGGGCACGACGTCGTTCCCCATGTGGCAGATCAAAGATGTGCTGGAGCGCCACATCTCTGCGAAGCGTATCGTGGTTTTCTCCGATGCTTGTCACAGCGGCGGGATCAGCGTCGATTTTGCCACGCGCGGCCTCGATGCGACAAAATCAAACCTCATCAACCAGTATCTCGCGGATCTCTCAAGGACAAAAGAGGGAATCGTGATCTTCACGGCAAGCGCATCGGGTGAAGTGTCACAGGAGATACCCGAGCTGGGTCACGGCGTGTTCACGTACTATCTGCTGCAGGGAATGAAGGGGGAGGCTGACTTCAACAACGACTACACTGTTACAATCAACGAGCTCATGCAGTACGTGGAAGATCGTGTGAAGCGGAAGACGAAGGGAGCTCAGAATCCCATGCGGAGCCAGACGGTGTATGACAAAGATATGACTATCTCTCAGATTGCCCACTAGGGAGGGTGAATCGTATGCGCAGAGCATTGATGCTTTCTATGGTTCTGGTTTGTCTGTTGGCGGGGGTTGGAATCGTCCTCGCTCAGGAAAAGGACAACATAGGCTTCGAGTGGGGATTCGGAGCGCTTTCGGGGTCGGTCAAGGACCCGCAGCTCGCGTCCATTGTGCGCGACACTGCGCTGAAATCAGGCGACCAGGTGAAGATGATCGTAAAATTGACAAAAGAATGCTTCGTGTATCTGATCCATGAGGCGTCCGATGGGGACCTTGCGCTTCGGTTTCCGTACGACCTCGATCAGTTCGCTACCGACTACAAGCTGGGGAAGAACTACTACATTCCGAAAGGACGGCAGTGGTTCCAGCTTGACGAGAAGGTGGGGAGGGAATCGTTCTACCTCCTCGCTTCAGGTACCCGGTTGACGGATCTGGAAGGGCTCCTGAAAAAATATCAGGCTGCCCCTTCATCGGGAAAGGCGGGCATCGCACAGGAAATCTTGTCTGAGATCAGGAGTGTCCGCAAGCGGTTCAAGACGTTCACAACCACGGCGGAGCGGCCCATCTCCATCGCCGGCAATGTGCGCGGCGTGGAGACTCCCGGAACAGGACGTCGACCGGACGTTGCGACGATAACCACGGAGATCATTGCTAACAACTTCTACGGCAAGACAATCACCATTGAGCACAAGTAGATCGCAGGTCACACGCAATACCGTTGCCCTCATCGTCGTCGCGTGGATCAGCGTCCATCTTCTCTTCGTTCTCTTCCCGAACGTGTTTGAGGCATGGAACGCGCAAACCATCGATCGGTTGTTCGTTTTCCGATCGGATTCCGACGCGCTCCGTCCAAGGTACGACAGCACGATCGTCCACATCGATATCTCCGACAAAACGCTGGAGAACCTCCAGCATTCCTACCTGAATCGTTTCCAGTACGGGCGTGTTGCCCAGAGTCTGGGTGAAACGGGCACCGCGCAACAGGTGTGGGATTTCATTTTCCCCGCAAGGACGAATCCGATCGAAGACAGTGTCTTCGTCGTCAGTGCTCAGAGGGCGGGCAATGCGTATTTTGGTCTCGCGTTCAACATCGCGCAACAGATGCGAATCGCTCCGCCACCGACAGCCGGAAGAATGGCAGGGTACCTGGATTCGACTGCCTGGAGCATCGAGGTCGAAGGAAGCGTTGAGGAAGTGTACGAGGGCGTCAATCCAAAGCTGACCTTCCCCGCATTGGCCTCTGTGTCGCGGGGTATGGGATTTCTGAATGGCACATTCGATCGGGACGGAGTGTTCCGCCGCATTCCTCTTCTTTTTCGCACCGGGGAAAAGTTCTATCCCGGAATCGTGTTTCGAGCGGCCTGTGACTACCTGAATGTCACTCCTGACCGGATCGAGCTACGGCCTGGCAGTAGCATCACATTGCGCGGGGCGCACCGACCCGGCGACAGTCCGCATGATATCGTCATCCCGATTGATGAGTCGGCTTGTATGCTGGTGAATTTTATCGGTCCATTGCAGCGTTCCGACTCAAGCTACTCCATGTTGCACATCGATTTTGCCGATATCCTGAGGGCCTCCGATGATCGAACGGAGCTCGATATCTGGCGAGATGAGCTGCAGGGGAAAATCGCAATTGTTTCTGAAGTCGCGACGGGTGCGTCGGATGTCGGCCCCGTGCCCACAGATAATCAGTTCCCTCTCAGCGGTCTCCACTCGAATGCGTATAACACAATCCTCACAGAAAACTTCCTGCGCGAAGCGACGGGCACGGAGACTATTGCCATCGAACTCGTCATCGTGATCGTTCTCGTGTTGTTTTCGATCGGTCTTTCCTCGAGGAATTACTTCTTCGGAGCAGTCGGGCTGATGCTGGGGTACATGGGAATCTCTGCCGGCATGTTCCTTTCGTTCAATCTGATTCTTGATGTGCTTCGTCCGGTTCTTCTGATTGCCATGTCGGCATTCCTGGTCGTGGCATATCATTACGTTGTCACGCAGCGCGAGAAGCAATCGCTCCAGCGCTCGTTTGAGGCCTACTTCCCGCCGGGAGTCGTCAGACGCATCATGGCGAATCCGGAAATGATCACGCAAGGCGGACAGAAGAAGGAGCTCACCATCCTGTTCAGCGACATCAAGAGCTTCACGACATACTCGTCCACGATGACACCCATCGAGATTCAAAAGGCGCTGAACGAGTACTTTGAGGCGATGGTGGAGACGGTCTTCAAGTATGAAGGGACGGTGGACAAGTTCATCGGAGACGGCCTCATGGTGTTCTTCGGAGATCCTGAGGATCAGCCGGATCACGCGCTGCGTTGCGTCCGCGCTGCGATCGAAATGCAGCAGCGAACACGCGCCCTGAAAGAAAAATGGGAGCGTGAAGGAAAGTTTCCGCTTCAAATCCGGATTGGGATCAACTCCGGTCCGGTCGTCGTGGGCAACATGGGATCTGCACGCCGACTCTCTTATACCGTCCTGGGATCTGATGTCAACCTCGCCCAGCGGCTTGAATCCAACGCCCCCGTGGCCGGAATCCTCATCTCGCATCGCACCTACGAACTGCTCGGAGGCGCGATCCCTGCCAAACCACTTGAGCCGATCAAGGTAAAAGGTTTGGACGTGCCAATTCGTGTCTACGAAGTCCCGGTCGAATAATTGAGTCATCTATTGATCGGGTGATCTTGCCATCCGGTCATCGAGCCGTTTGCGTTGTACCAAATGATCCGATGGCACGATGGTCCGATGGCGCGATTCCACTCTGGACGTTCCTGTCCGCTTGCATTTCGCTCCGCCTTTTCTGATATTTTTCCTTGCCTGACGTGTGTTGAAAGAGTTCGAACGCATAAATCGACCGTTCAATCATTGATGCAACCAGGATGCTGACGCGCTACAAGAAAACACTCAAGAAGCGATCGTGGACTACTCCCGAGGCGTTTCAGTTCTGTGAGAAGCTCGCACGGGATCACTACGAGAACTTCCCGGTAGCATCGATGCTGACGCCGCGTGAGAAGAGACCGCACGTGTACGCACTCTACGCCTTTGCGCGCATCGCGGATGATTTCGCCGACGAACCCGGACTGTCGACCGCGGAGCGGATTGACAGCCTTGTGGATTGGGAAGAGCAGCTTCTTGAAGCCTATCGGGGCCAGGCTCATCATCCGGTGTTTATCGCCCTGAGCGAAACCGTGAAACGGTTCGAGATTCCGGTCGACCTGTTTCAGGCGCTTCTCATGGCATATCGGTCGGATGTTACCACGAATCGGCATGAGACATTTTCCGACTTGCTCGATTATTGCTCAAATTCAGCGAATCCTGTAGGAAGACTCGTCCTTTTGCTGCATAACTACCGGAGCGAGAGTTTGATGGATCTGTCAGACTCCATCTGCACGGCTCTTCAGCTGACGAACTTTTGGCAGGATGTGAGTGTTGATTTGATGAAGGATCGGGTGTACATTCCTCTGGAGGATCTTCGGGAGTTCGGGTATTCCGAGGAAGAACTCTTCGGACGAAAGTACACGCAGGCATTCAAAGATCTGATGTGCTTTGAAGTCGACCGGACCCGTGATCTTTTCAGGGATGGATATTCGCTCCTCTCCGAAGTCGAAAAAGATCTCAGACTCGAACTTCGGCTGACCTGGAACGGAGGAATGCGAATTCTGAGCAAGATCGAGCGTTCCGACTATCAGGTGCTGACGCATCGCCCGGCACTTTCATTGTTCGACAAGGCGTCACTCCTCGTTTCATCATTGAAGGGATAATAGAGGTGCCAACTCATGCTGTAGACATAGGCTTGCCCGAGTTGGGTGCGACCCGAAGCAGCAATTTTCTGCTTCCAATCCTCTTCCTTCCGCCTCCAAAACGCGAGGCGATCGAGACGATCTACGCGTTCTGCCGCTATTCGGATGATATCGTCGATGAAGATGCTGACGTAAAAGAGAAATATCGTCGCCTGCTCGTCTGGACTGGCGAATTGCAGCTTGCCCTCCAGGGTGTATCCCGCTACGCGTTTCTCAACCGTCTCGTCAACGTCATCAAGAAGTTCAACATCCCGACTCACCATTTCCTGGACCTCCTGAAGGGAATGGAGATGGATTTGGTGAAGACTCGGTACGAAACCTTCGAAGAGCTTCAACAGTACTGTTACCTCGTCGCGTCAACGGTGGGTTTGATCTGTGGAGAGGTGTTCGAGTACCGTCACGAACGCACAAAGGAATACGCGGTGAATCTCGGCATCGCGCTGCAACTGACGAATATCCTCCGGGATATCAAAGCCGATGCGAAGAAGGGAAGAATCTATATTCCAAAAGAGGATCTGCGGCGCTTCGGATATACAGAAGAGGAGTTGTTGAACTCGACCTACAACGAGAACTTCAAGGCGTTGATGAAATTCGAATGTGAACGCGCACATGAGTTCTACAGGCGAGCCAAGAAATCCCTTGCGGAAGACGACAAGCCCCGCTTTACCGCCGCGCGTGCAATGGGAAACATCTACTATCTCCTCTTGCTCCGCATCGAGCGCGCACACTACGATGTGTTCTCGAAGAAAATCCGCCTCGCGTCAGCCGTGAAACTTCTCGTGGCCATGGTCCTCCGCCTGCGGAACAAGCTCCCGAAGAACTTTCATCGGTACATTCGAACTGAGCTTCCCGCCTGAAGGGCCATAAACAGAGATCCGTGAACAGTGAACAGTGGTTGCGTGGAGTGTTGCCGCCCTTCGCTTCTTTTGTCGCACGACACACAACGTAACAAAGAATCCACCTGCCAAAATCGGCGGGATGCGAAAAACGCACATTCCGAAATCCGCAATCCTCAATCCGCATTCCCAGAACCTTCGTGAATACTGATGTAGTCATTATCGGAGGAGGCCTTGCCGGGCTCAGCGCGGCTGTTGACCTCGCGTCACGCGGGATGTCGACTCTTGTCCTCGAGCAGCGACAGCACCTCGGAGGTCGGACGCACTCGTTTGTGCACGAACCAACAGGTGACGTCGTTGACAACGGCCAGCATCTGATGATGGGGTGTTATCATGAAACAGAATGGTATCTCCGGACAATCGGTGCATACCACCTGACGTCTCTGCAACCGCAGCTTCGAATCCCATTCCTCCGCCCGAATCGTGGCGCGGCTCTTCTGAAGTGCCCCGCACTTCCGGCGCCGTTCCATCTCCTCACCGGATTGATCAGCCTGAACTCGCTGTCGCTTGCTGACCGGCTAAGGCTTCTTCGGGTTGGGATGGAACTCCAGCGACCGCAGGCAGATGTGGAAGCGGAGATCGCGGGGCTTACGGTCCACGAGTGGCTGAGCTCTTTGCGGCAATCAGAAGAGAACAAGAAATACCTCTGGGACATTATTGCGATCGGAAGCCTGAATGATGATCCCAAAGATGTTTCGGCGTTGCTCTTCTATCGTGTGCTTCGGACTGCGTTCCTGGGAAACAGAATGAATTCCTCGCTCCTGCTGCCTCGTGTCGGCCTGACGGAACTGTTCGTGAATCCGGCGATTCAATATCTGAGTGCAAACAGGGGAAGCGTAAAAACCGGTTCCGGAGTGGAGGGGCTTGTAACTGAGGCGAAGCGAGTTACGGCGGTCAAACTCACAGATGGATCGACCATCGAGGGAAACGCGTTCGTGTGTTCGGTTCCGTGGTATGCGGCGAAGGCGCTGTTGCTCGGCACTCCGGCAGGTTCCGTCCTCCCGCCCGACGACTCCTTCCGTGCATCGGCTATCATTTCAGTGAACCTCTGGTTCGATCGCCAGGTGATGGCCAACGAGTTTGCGGCGCTCCTCGATTCCAGAATACACTGGGTTTTCAACAAGTCCGCACTCCTCAAGACCTTTAGAGCGTCGCTACAGTATCTCACGCTTGTCATCAGTGGTGCGGCTTCTATGGCAGACCTGAGTAATGATGAACTCGTGAAGATCGCAGTGGACGATCTCTCTCGCGTTCTGCCCGAAGTCCGAAATGCCACTTTGAAGCATTCGCTCGTCGTGAAGGAGAAACGAGCGACGTTTTCTCCGCTCCCGGGTGTGGAGCGGTTGAGGCCATCGACTGCGACACCGCTGGAGAATTTCTTCCTGGCCGGAGATTGGATAAACACAGGATTTCCCGCAACCATCGAAGGAGCGTTGATGAGCGGGAGGAGGGCGGCGGAAATGGCAGCTCGTTTGTGACGGAAAACCAGCTGTAGCAGATCTAGCAGGGTGTGGAAAAACCAAATTTCTAACCACAAAGTCACCCCGCCGGAAAGCGTGGCGGGCAGGCAAAACAAGAAGGGCCAAAATTCTTAGTAGATGATTTTAGAATGATCGGCCGTTCCTCAAAAACGACTTCGTGCCTGCCTGCCGTCAGGCAGGACTTTGTGCCCGCCTGCCTCAAAGGATTCTCAAAGTCGGGCAGGCCTTGGTGGTGATTGTTGTTTGCGTTTTTCAGCATCCTCCTAGTATGAGGAGGAGTATGCCGTGACGTACCGTGAACTTGGCCGCACAGGCTGGAACATCTCAGTTGGTAAATCGATTATGGGAGAAGGCTATGGGTAGAAGAATTGCCATCGCAGTACTCATCTCGCTCGTCTGTGGCGTACCACTCCTCGTCGCGCAATCGAATCAACAGAAGGCGCAAAAAGAGAAAGGCACGTTGAAGGTCAAACTCAGCAGCATCCTGGTTGATGATCAGGAGAAAGCTCTGAGATTTTACACCGAGGTGCTCGGTTTTAAGAAGAAGAACGATGTACCGGTGGGTAAATTCCGTTGGCTGACGGTGGTATCCCCGGAGGATACGAATGGCACCGAGCTTGTTCTTGAACCGAACGATAATCCGGCCGCTCAAACCTTTCAGAAGGCGCTCCACGAGCAGGGGATTCCGCTTACAGCGCTTGCGTCGGACGATGTGCAGAAGGAGTACGAGAGATTGCTGAAACTCGGTGTGGTTTTTACGATGAAGCCTACAAAAGCGGGTCCGGTGACAATCGCGGTGTTTGAGGATACGTGCGGAAACCTGATTCAGATATTCCAGTAGAGTCCGATTCAGAGTCGGACTCTTCGCGCGCATCGAAAGATCCAGTAGAGCCCTTGCCGTGGGGGGTCACTACGTAACACTCTACTTTGATACTCGATACTTGCTACTCCAATACTCCTTACTTCAATACTCCCTACATCATCCCCTGCGGATCAACATCAATGATCATCTGAACGCCGCGGTTCTTGCCCAGCGGGGAGGCTTCGTATTGCTGCCGGGCGGAAAGGAGGGCGGCGCGCATCTTTGTGCCGCCGGGGTCCGTCGATTTGGAGTTCTTGATCACAATGTGCTTGCGATAGAGATTCTTGATCTTCGGTATCGCTGCGTCGGCCGGACCGAGAACGGAGAACCACTTTCCGCTCTTGCTCTGGAGCGATTCTGAAAACTTCTTGACGTGGTGTGTCACCTCGTTTTCGCGTTCACCCCTGAATTCAATAAGAACAAGTCGTGAGAACGGCGGATAGTCGAGCTCTCGCCGGTACTCCAGCTCTTCTTTGTAGAATCCCTCAAAATCATGCGTCGAAACATGCTTGAGACTGTAATGCGAGGGTTGAAGTGTCTGGATGATCACCTCTCCGCTTAGTTTGCTCCTGCCTGCCCTCCCCGCAACCTGCGTCAGCAATTGAAATGTCCTTTCGGAAGACCGAAAGTCTGGGAGCAACATTTGCGTGTCGGCTGAAATCACCCCGACGAGGGTCACGCGCGGAAAGTCCAATCCCTTTGCCACCATTTGAGTTCCGAGAAGTATGTCGGCCTCACCCTGGCCGAACTGAGTCAGGAGCCGGTCGTGCGCCCCTTTTCGGCTCGTCGTGTCAAGATCCATGCGGAGGATGCGGGCTTCTGGAAAGAGCGCGCCCAGCTCTTCGTGAACCTGCTGTGTTCCAAACGCATGATGGCGAATCTCGGCGCCGCGGCACTTGGGGCAAATGGCCGGAACATCCTTCACGAATCCGCAATAATGGCAGCGGAGATGTTTTTTGGTGACATGGAACGTCAGCGTGACATCACAGTTGTCGCAACGCTCTACGTGACCGCATTCGAAGCACTCAACGACATGCGAAAATCCGCGGCGGTTCTGCAGCAAAATGGTGCCCTCTTTTTTCGCGATTCTCGCTTCAATCTGATCCTTCAGCAGCGTGGAAATGGACGGTGTCTGTGGCGGCTTGGCGGACCAGGTGCCCTTTTCCTTCCTTTCTTTCTTGAACGCTTCGTATCGCTGACGACGCTCCTCTGCCATATCGACGATGTCGATTGCCGGCAGTTGGGCGTCGTCAACGCGCTCCGGGAGCGTTAACAGTCGGTATTTTCCGCTCAATGCATTGAAGGTGCTCTCTGCGGAGGGCGTTGCGGAGCCGAGCACGACGACGGCGTTGTTCAGCGAGGCGCGAACGACCGCGACATCGCGGGCATGATAGCGTGGCGACGAATCAAACTGCTTGTACGATGATTCGTGCTCTTCATCGACGACGACGAGGCCGATGTCGGAGAGCGGAGCGAAAATCGCTGACCTCGGTCCGATGACGATCCGGACTTTTCCAGCGCGCGCCAACCGCCAGGTGTCATACCGTTCTCCCACCGACATCTGGCTGTGCATGACCGCAACGTCAGATCCAAAATGTGACTTGAAACGCCGGACCGTTTGAGGGGTCAGTGAGATCTCAGGTACAAGAACGATTGCATTCCTCCCCTGGGAAAGAGCATGCCGGATTGACTCGATATACACCTGGGTTTTGCCACTCCCGGTGATGCCGTGGAGGAGAAATGTAGCGTGTTTCTTCTGACTGAGCGCCTCTGCGATGGTACTGAGGGCCTGCGATTGGTAGCTGTTGAGCTCGAACTGAGCCGGCGCTTCCGGTGGCTCGCCATCGGTCCCTCGGACGACTTCGCGTTGTTCGATGATGACAAGTCCGTGTTTCGCCAGTGTCTTGATCGTTGAAAGCGAGACCCGCGCTCGCTTGACGATGTGCCTGACGGCAGAAGGAGCGTCAAGCCGATCGAGTTCCGAGAGCACATTGACCTGTGCGGTCGTCAGTTTCTTCTGTGAAGGCGTGGAAGTGGAGCGGAGTGTCTCTCTTCCGGCTGCCGTCACAATGACGACGTGTTCCTTTTTCGGTTTGGCGATTGGACCGAGACGTTCCTCGAGCACAATCCAACCCTTTTGTTCCATCTCGCGAAGGGCCAAATAAACGTTCTTGACACCTGCGCTGGACTGGATCCGTCCGAGCGGGAGATCGCCGTTCTCTTTCAGCAACCTCAGGATGCTATGCTGGACCTTTGCCGTTTTCCTTGTTTCTTCGAGGAGCGTGTCCACGTCATCGGCGACAAGGCGAACGCGAATCTTGCTGCTTGTTGTCAGTCCTTGAGGTGTCGCGGCCTTGAGAACCTCTCCCCATGGTGCAAGGTAGTATTCCGAAATCCAGCGAGTGAGATTCAGCATTTCCCCGGCGAAGGCGGGTGTTGGATCGAGTACATCAATCACCCGTTTGAGGGATGTCACAGTTGACGTCCTAGGAAAACCAACGATGATGCCGGAGAGCTTTTTCTTCCCGAATGGCACGAGCACGCGGCTGCCGGAGGTGGCGCTGCGCTCTAGTTCAGCCGGCAGAATATACGTAAACGTCCGATCGAGGGGAACAGGAAGGGCAATATCGACGAGGGTGTGATTCATACGCGGTCGGTTCAAGGACGGGGCACAAACTCTCTGCGCTGGCTTGAATCTGCGTGCTCACGGCACACTGACTTCCCTTCGACTCTCCCTCGACTCGCTACGCTCGCTCGGGATCGCTCAGGGCGCACTGACTTCTATCTTCTGACTCCTGACTTCTGACTCCTGACTTCTGACTCCTGACTTCCGTCTCCTATCTACCCTCTAAACTCCGCTTCAAGGATCCGGTACACTTCCTTCAACGGGAGGTTCTTCTCTTTAGCTAAACGCTTGCACTCCTCAAACTCAGGTACGAGGATTTCCTGCCCATCGATGACGACAGCCTTTGCCATGACTGAGCCGAGTGATGTCTCGAGGCGACGTTGCGTACGGGGCAGCTTACGCCGTTCAAGGTGATGAAGGCGGACACCGATCGTCGATGTCTCGCGGAACAGGATTGCCATCATTACCTCCATCTTCGAGTGTTCAGCAAGAACGGAGAGAACGATGCCCGGTCTGCCTTTCTTCATGATAACGTTCGTCAGGTATGCGTCGAGAGCCCCGGCGCTGAGCACTTTCTCCATGACGTAGGGATAGATCTCTGGATTCAGATCGTCGATGTTCGTCTCGATGAGGACTACTTCATCGTTTTCCGTGATGGATGCAACCTCCCCGATGATGAGCCGGAGCAGATTGGGGACCGTTGGGAGCTCGCGCGTGCCGGCACCATATCCAATCGAGTGAACCTGGAGTCTTTCAGCCGCGATGGTTCCTGCTGAGAGCGCTTTGATAATGCCCGCGCCTGTTGGCGTCGTGAGTTCAAACGGGATGTCGGTGAGGACGACAGGATATCCTTTCAGAATCTCAATCGTGGCAGGAGTAGGGATAGGCATCGCGCCGTGTTGTGTTTGCACAGTTCCGCCGCTGCCGACCTTCACGGGCGAAGAATACACCTGGTCGATCTGCATAAGCTCCAGACAAATCGCAGTGCCAACGATGTCAACGAGCGAGTCAATGGCGCCAACTTCATGGAAATGGATCTTCTCGATCGTGGAGTTATGGACTTTTGCCTCCGCGACAGCAATCTCGGTGAAAACTCTCTTTGCGTTCTCTTTGACGACCGGCGACAGATCGCTTCGATCGATGATCGCGTTGATGTCGGCGAGATGGCGGTGATACTTTGGTGCCTCCGAGATGATGACGTCGGCTTTGACGGCGGTGATTCCATTTCGCTGAATATGTTGTGCCGTCAGTTCAAATCCTGACAATCGGAGCTTGTTCAGTTCACGGATGAGAGTGTCGAGCGACACGCCGGCGTGAAGAAAGGCGCCGAGTGTCATGTCGCCGCTGATGCCGGCGATCGTGTCAAGATACGCTATTCTCATGCTTCTTCTTTGGATATTCTGGAATTGTTGAGCGGATGCGGTTATCGTCGGAGCGTGGTCTCGAGATACTCGATGAATCGTTGGGTTGCGCCGATGTTTTCCTTCACGAGCCGTTGCGATTCTGCCCCTGCTTGCACACGTGCCTTTTTGTCATTCAGGAGGCGTCGGAGTTCTTGATAGCATTGGTCCGGATGCGTGACGACGATTCCCCCTCCACGCCGGGCCAATGCAACCGCTTCCTGTGAATTTTCATGTTTTGGACCGTACAGCACGGGCACGCCATAGACGGCCGGCTCAAGGACGTTATGTATTCCCTGACGGAAACTCCCCCCGACGTACGTCACCTCGGCGTACTGATACAATGCCGTCAAAATGCCGATGCTGTCAACGAGAATGACGTTTTCATTGGAGTAGTCGTTGAGGTCGGAAAAGCGGATGGATCGCAGCGAGCCGTTGAATGCCAGCTCGAGACGATCCAGTGTCGGGAGCGTCGGTTCGTGCGGAACGAGGATCATCAAAGCGTTGGAGTCGTGTTGTGCAATCCGTCGGAAGGCCGGTACGACGACTTCTTCATCTTCCTCCCAGCTGCTTCCGACGACGAAGACTTTCTTTTTCTTCAGAATATGTGCAGGAACAAGGTGTTTGGTCCGGGCTTCCAGACTTCTTTGCCACACCTGGTCGTATCGTGTTTCGCCGATCGCGTGGATCTCCGGTTTCTGTAAACCGAACGCCTGAAATGCTTCAACGTCACTCCGTGAGACTGTCAGGATCGACGAGATATGGTCGTAGATGTTTCTGTGGAAGCTCCTGAGAAGAGGGTAGTGACGAGTCGATCGTTTACGCAGTGTGGCATTTGCGATGACGATCGGAATCCCCCGCCTGCTAAGTTCCCAGACGTGATTTGGCCACGTGTCGTACCGTACAAGGATTGCGATGGTCGGGCGAATGAGATCGAGAAACCGTCGGGCATTTGCGACGCTGTCGTACGGAAGGTAAGTGATGAGATCGGCCTGTTTGTACGTACGAGAAGGTTCATACCCGGATGGAGAAAAGAAGCTCACGATGATGTCAATATCGTCAAATCGTTTCCGCAGCTCGGCGATGATTGGCTTTGCCTGTTCGAATTCCCCCATCGAGGATGAGTGAAACCAGAATCGGCGCGGACGTTTCAGTCGTTGAACTTCGCCCTCGATCCGGTCCAGTAAACCTCTTCGTCCCCTGATGCCGCGGCGAATCTTCGGATTGAAGAGCGATGCGATTTGAAGCAGAAGCCAGAACGCCGGGACTACAAGAATGTTATAGATGAGAAACCAAACACGTTGCATAGTTGGACCGCGTCGTGCAGTGTTCACCAGGTCGGCATCAAAACGAGGCGCCCAGTGTTACGGGATCAGCCCCTCAGGGGTTGGAATTCGACGAATCGTTCCAACTTCATGCATGAAACCGCCCTTCATGGTTGGAACGCGCCGTCATTGTAGACAGAAATTGCGGCAAAATCAAGAAAAGTGCTTTTCTTGACTAAGTGAGTGAATCTTGCTATACTTGTTACTGCGTTTAGGTCAAGCGTGCAAACGTCGGAGATCGTGATGTCCACACCCAGTACGCCGATGGAAGTATTACGCAATTCCGTGCTCTTCAAAGAGTTGAGTGAGCAGGAGCTGCAACCCATTGCATCGCTCCTCGAGCCCGCATCGTTCCCCGCAGGCTCCGTCATGATCGACCTCCACGGCAAGGTGGACAAAGTCTATCTCATAGCAAAAGGGAAGATCAAGATCTCCCGGCTAACGACCTATGGAGAAGAAACAAGTCTGAACGTCCTCGGTGAAGGCAACGTGGTCGGTGAGCTGGGGGTTGTTGATGAACGCGGACGCTCTGCACGCGTCACATGTCTCGAACCGACCGAAGCCTACGCCCTCGCATCGAAAGAATTTGACAAGCTTCTCAGTGGCGATGCCCGGATTTCCCGGGCCCTCCTTCGTGAATTTACTGCCCGTCTCCGTCAAGCAAACGACAATATTATTCAGCAGCTGGAGGCCGAACGCTCGCATACCGAGAACCAGCTCGAAAAACTCTCCAAGCTCGTAGAAGCAAGCAAAAGCGTCAACTCCACGCTTGATCTGGATAAGTTGCTCGGTTTGATCCTGGATGCGGCAGTAAAGAGTACCGACGCCGATCGCGGCACGGTGTACCTTGTTGATTCAATCAAACAAGAGCTTTGGTCGAAGGTCTTCGGCGGCGAGAATATGGTGGAGATCAGACTGCCGGTAGGAAAGGGGATCTCGGGGCACGTCGCGCAAGCCGGCGTGACAATCAACATCCCCGACGCATACAGTGACCCGCGCTTCAATCCAGACGTCGACAAGCGAACCGGCTATCGGACACTGAACATCCTCTGCATGCCGATGAAGAACAAGGACGGCACCATTATTGGAGTCTTCCAGCTTCTGAACAAGAAGGACGGGCCGTTCACGTCGGATGACGAGCACTTCATCGACGCCTTTTCGGCACACGCATCGATTGCCATTGAAAATGCCCGCTTGGCCCAGGAAATGGTCGCGAACGAACGGCTTTCGGCGGTCGGAAGAATGGCAAGCACGATCATTCACGACATCAAGAATCCGATGGGCACCCTGCGTGTGTACGCACAGGTGATGAAGAAGAAATCGGGAAACGAAGAAGCTGCAAAGCTCGCCGACGAAATGATCCACCAGGTGGACCGTTTCGTCAACATGACTCAGGAAATCCTCGACTTCACACGGGGCGTGAGCTCCACGAACATCCAGGAGCTGGATTTCGGCATGATCATGGGGAGCGTGCTCGACTTCATCGAGAAAGATCTCAGCAAGAACAACGTCAAACTTGTCAGAAACGCGCAGTACCAGGGCAACCTGAAAATGGACCAGGACAAGATGGTCCGGGTGTTCTACAATATTGCCAGCAATGCTCGTGACGCGATGCCGCAGGGCGGCTCGCTTGAAGTGACGACGGTCGAAGAGAACGGTTATGTGAAGATCGAGTTCAAGGATTCAGGCACGGGCATGCCGGAAGAAGTGAAGAAACGCATCTTCGAGCCGTTTATGACCTACGGCAAGAAGCACGGCACAGGCCTGGGTATGTCCATCGTGAAAAAAGTCATCGACGATCACAAAGGCAGGATCGAGATCGACAGCGAGATGGGCAAAGGCACTACCATTCGAATGCTCCTCCCCCTGTAGTATCCTCTGAGTGTGACCCGACCCGTGCAGTTTGTCGGAGCACCATGCTCCATTCTAACGCGCGAGCCTCCAAATGAAAATCCACATCGGCAAAGGCGAAATCCTCGTTCTCAAAGGTGATATTGCTGAGCAAGAGACTGATGGCGTTGTGAACGCTGCGAACAACCATCTTTGGATGGGATCGGGGGTTGCGGGAGCACTGAAGAGGAAAGGTGGTCAGGCGATTGAGCAGGAGGCGATCGCGAAAGGGCCAATCGCTGTCGGTGATGCAGTTTCAACATCAGCCGGAGCGTTGAAGGCGAAAAGGATCATCCACGCCGCGGTGATGGGACAAGACCTCCACACGGATGCAGATCTCATCAGGCAGGCGACGCTCAAAAGCCTCAGGTTGGCCGAAGCAGAAGGGCTCACCTCAATATCATTTCCCGCTCTCGGGACAGGCGTGGGCGGCTTCTCACTCTATCACTGCGCGAACGTGATGACTGGCGAAGTAATTGATTTCATGATCGGCGCTTCACATTTGCGCGAAGTCCGATTTGTGCTCTTTGATGATGAAGCACGCGAGATATTCGAAAACGAGTTGAAGCACCGGTTCAGCTCTCAGGGCCATCACGATCCCCCGAGTCCGCGACAACCCAAATCCCCCCACCATCGTTAGCAGCCCCTGGAAAACCCAGAAAGCCCGTCACGTTGAGCGCACTGCTCCCGTGGACACAAACGGCAGGTAGTCGAAACGTGGCGGTTGATGGTGGAAAGAATCCGGCTCGCTCTGTGAGGAATTGTCACAGAGTTGCTTGCTCAGCACATGCTCCGCAGGTGTGCTTCCACGCTCCTCGCAAGCGCCTGAACGTTGTACCCTCCTTCAAGCACTGAAATGATTCTCCCTCCGCAATACTTCTCGGCAATCTCCATGACAAGTTGAGTCATGCGCCCGTAGGATTCTTCCGTGAGCTGGATGTTCGCGAGCGGGTCATCGCGGTGAGCATCGAATCCGGCGGAAATCAAGACCAGCTCAGGCTGAAACCGATGGAGGGCAGGCAGAATCTGGGTCTGAAAAGCGTTGAGATAGTCCTTCTCTACACTTCCGGCTCCCATCGGACAGTTGAGGGTGTAGCCTTCGCCGCGACCAGAGCCACGCTCCGTCGCAGCACCGGTCCCGGGATAGAACGGATACTGATGTAAACTGATATAGAAGACGCTGTCATCTTCGTAGAAGATCTCCTGTGTGCCGTTACCGTGATGGACGTCCCAATCAATGATGGCGACTTTCTTGATTCCATATTTCTTCTGTGCATAGCGCGCACCAATGGCAACGTTGTTGAAAAGGCAGAATCCCATGACGGTTGCCGTTCCGGCATGATGTCCCGGCGGTCGGACGGCGCAAAACGCGCGCGTGATCTTGTCGGCAAAAACCTCATCGATAGCGTGAATCACTCCTCCCGCAGCAAGGAGCGCGACGTCGTATGACTCTTTGCAGACTCTTGTGTCTCCTTCGTCGAGTACCGGGTCGCCGTGCTGACAGCGGACACGAATGATGGTTGTATATCGTTCCGGATGCACGGTGTGAATCCACTCGAGCCTCGGCGGCGACGGATGGAGGTGCGACATCGTCCTCCAGAGGTCCGTCGCGAGCAGATGCTGGACCACGGATTCCAACCGTTGAGGCTTCTCAGGATGGCCGGGTCCTGTATTGTGGTTCAGGTAGTGAGGGTGATAGACAAAACCGAGTTTGCTCATGTGCACCTCCCGCGGAGGATGTGGAAGACGACATGTGTCAGCTTGTTCGTTGCAGCTGTCTCACTGCCAGCCAGAAGGCGAGGAGTGAAAAGAGCACGAAGGCTGCTGACTCCATCAGAACAGTGGTGAGCGTGCCGACGCCAACAGTCTCGAAGCGCAACACATCCGTGTGCCACGTCAGCGGATTGAGCATGCCAAGCGATCGGAGCCAGGCGGGAGCCCGCTCGAGCGGATAGAAAATGCTGCTGAGGAACAGCAACAGGAAATAGACGACGTTGATGACTGTATTATAGATGTCATTCCGCCGGATGGCAAAGGCGAAGATCGAAAGGAAGAAGAACCACCCCGCGGTGCCCGCAATCATCGTGAGTAGAATGAAGAAGAGAGCGTTGAGCGGGACGTACACATCCAGCAGGAGCGCACCGAATCCGATCGTGAGCACCGATTGAAAGATCGTCATGCCGCACTGAAAGAGCACTTTTCCAAGTAGAAACTCGGAGCGCCTCATTGGATACGTCAGGAACTCGTACAAGATCCCATTATCCCGATCAACAAAAAAGCCGTAGGATTGATTGAGGGCGTTGCCGAAACAGGTCATGGATAACACGCCGGCGAGAAAGAATGAGTTGTAGCCGATTGATTGATTCTCGATCATCAATCCCTGCCCCAGGGCCCGGTCAAATGCGACTCCGAACATGAGCAGATACAGGAGCGGGACGGCGAGCTCGAAGAAGATCCACATCAGACTCGTGCTCTGGATCATGTATTCCCGGTAGACAACGGCGGCAATCTCGCGCATCAGTTCGCCTTTCCCTGGTGGTCGATGAGCTGAAGGAATACATCTTCAAGGCTTGCCGACGTGATCTCAAAATGAAGGAATCCCTCGACCTTCCGTGCAATGGCGAGGAGCCTGAGGGTCTCCTCCTCGTCGCGCATGATGACGTCGACGGTTGAGTTTCTCACTTCGACACTCACCGGCCGGAAAGATCGAATCGTTGCGAGCAGGTCTGGTGCGACCTTCTTCATGGTGAGGGAGAGGCAAAGCAGCCGGAGTCCGACGCCCTTGACCTCCTGAATCGTGCCGAGTGCCATGAGTTTTCCGTGATTCATGATAGCAACCCGGTCGCACAAGACCTCTGCTTCATCGAGCACGTGCGTGGTGAGTACGATGGTGCGGCCCTTGCGGGTTTCCTCTTTGATGGCCTGGATCGTGGCGCGCTTGTTGAGCGAGTCCATACCGGTGGTTGCCTCGTCCAGGAAGACAACCGGTTTGTCGATCAGAAACGTCTTGGCCACTTGCACGCGTCGCTTCAACCCTCCGCTCAGGTCCAAACCCCTGACATTCAAGTATTCCGTCAGGCTGAACAGCTCGCACACACGATCCATCCGCTTCAACGTTTCGCGGGAAGTGAGCCCATGGAATCGGCCGAAGACGCGGAAGTTGTTGCGCACGGAGAGATGAAGCTCAAGCGCGTTCTCCTGAACGACGACGCAGATTTGCCTTCGGACGCCGAGCGGATCACGCGTCACGTCGATTCCGAAGACCTTTGCGGTTCCTCCTGTGGGCGCGAGGAGAGTGGTCAGGATCTTCATCGTCGTCGTCTTGCCTGCGCCGTTTGGTCCGAGGAGGCCGAAAATCTCCCCCTTCTGAACACCGAAGGTCAATCCATCTACCGCACGCACCGGGGTTTGGCGTCGCTTTTCGTACACTTTGACGAGGTCGCGAACTTCTATCGCAGAGTCAATTTGCATGTGCCGAATATGA
>Ga0233425_10000986_pt1 | contig 67780 bp, 69 predicted proteins | sample Watercolumn_Towu_2_FD_181712 | JGI IMG/M metagenome (GOLD analysis project Ga0233425, IMG submission 181712) | Freshwater microbial communities from Lake Towuti, South Sulawesi, Indonesia - Watercolumn_Towuti2014_140_MG | ecosystem: Environmental > Aquatic > Freshwater > Lake | place...
AAGGTAGTCTCAAGGTCAGAAAAAATGATCGATCTGACCATGCGTTTATGGGCCTATTTCGAACAAGGCCTTAATTTCGCCGAATATCAGAAAAAGTTTATGTGTATCTTAGGATAACACTCTCTAAAATTTTAATGCCGTTTCTCCCGGGACCTTGTCACTTCATAGAAACTTTTCCGGGTGAAACCGGTACAACTCAAGGGAAATAATATTTGAGGAAGGCATATTCTCCGGGCTGCGAAATCCCTCCCATTATCACCTAGTCAGGGGCTGCCCGCTTCTTCATCCAGGGCGCGCCAGCCGTAGGCGGCCAGGTATTCCTGGAGTTTGGCCCGCTTCCCCTGAAATCCATCTTCCAATAAAGGCGGACAATCCGCCAGGGCAGTCTCCCCTTCCCGCAGGGCCGCGGCATAGGCCATGCAAGTGGCGTAACCGCAGACCCGGCAGTTGGTCATGGGCAGGAGCTTCAAAATCTCCATCACCTTAAGACCCGCTTGCCCGGTGTAGCGGGGGGTGATGCTCTCCCGTCGGGCATAAATCTCATTCACCTGGTTTTTGATCCACTCCGCCAGTGCCCGGGCTTCTGCCATATCCCGGCAGCCCCGGATGGCGATCTGCCGGGGCTGTAAAGTGATCCACTTCCCCGCTGATAGCTTCAGCAAAAGGACATGGTTTTGGGCGTCATAATCCCAGCCGCCCAATTCTGCGTTAAGGTAGGGCAGAGCAGAAGAGATATCAGTGTCCAGCTCGGCGATGGCATGGAGCACTTCCTTGGTGGAGTCGCATTTGGGGCGGAAAATGTCCAGATGTTCGATGTTTTTCAGCAACATGGCCGGCCTCCCCATCTCTTCCCGGGGGCCGGGGGGATTCCGATTTTCCCCCGGCGCTCAGGCGATCATTTTCTTGATCTCCTCCACGTCGGGCACCTGGCCGGTGACCTTCACCTGGCCGTCCACCACCAAGGCGGGGGTGATGAAGACCCCGAAGGCCATGATTTCCTGGAGGCCGGTGACTTTTTCCAATTCATAGCCGCCCCCCAAAGCCTTGGCCGCGGCGTCCGCACGCTTGGCCAACTCCTCGCACTTAGGGCAGCCAGGACCCAGAACTTGTATTTTTCTCATGATAATGCCTCCATAAAGATGATTAATACTGCTGCATGTTAACGGTTAAAGTCAGTGGCCGGTAATCAGTTTTGGGTTTTCATTCTCAGGTATTAAGTTTGGTCTTTTCCTCATTGGGAATCTGGCCACTGACCACTGACCACTGATCACTGATCATTTCCGGCAGGTATTCCCGGCCCATCTGTTTTCCGGCCTGGAACACGGCGGCAAAGATATTCTCCAGGCTGATCATGACGGACTCGAAAGTCACCGAAAAAGAATCCTGCCCTTGATCATAGGCCACCGCCATCACCCCCGGCAACTGGAGCAGTGCGGCCCGCACCGCGTCCGGGCAGCCGATTCAGGTAAATCCCCCCTGCTGCATCATCCCTTTGACGCGCATCCGGATTTCCGTAATCAAAGTCTTTCCCCTGCCACCGAGCAATGAAGGTGCGTGGAACGCACCCTACAGCTTGACGCGCCTCCGAATTTCGGTTATCAAAATTACTTTTTACTTTTTACTTTCTTTGCCCGCCAGCAGCCACTTCTTCAATACCTCCCGGGTGGGGCTCTGGCCCAGGGCCCTGGCCTCCCCGTTAATGAGCAGTGCGGGCAGGCCCATTACTCCCATCCGGGCGATCTCCCGGAGGTCTTTAACGTGCTCCACGTCCGCGGCCAGACCCAGTTCGCTGAGGGTGGTGATCACCATCTGCGTCAGGGCGGTGCAGGAGGCGCAGCCGGGTCCCAAAATCGTGATCCTTAGAGGCCCGGGTTCCTGGGCCACCTCCTCTCCGAGAAATTTTCGGTATTCCCGGAGCAGGGCCTGCCGGTATGCCGGTTCCGCCGCGGCCGGGATATAATTTTGGGTCCGCAACCTGGCAATAAGGGCCTGGGCGATCACTTCGTCCGGACTCCCGTGCAGGGCCTTGACCTCCTCCAGGGCCTGAGCCAGTCCGGAGAGGCCCACTTCCAGGCCCCCGGGGAGATGAATCCGGCTGACTTCCTGCTTGGTCACAGCTCCTCCCAAAGAATGGCTTTGGCCTTGAATGGGCTGATTCCCAAGAGCATCATGATATTGCCGATATAAGCTCTTTATTCTCTTAACCGCATAGACGATTATAGTCAAGGAAAATTTTTTAGCCCACTGCGCCCCGGAACTGCCGGGAGAGAAGGCCTTATACCGCTTTTGACTCCGCCAACCGGCTCAAAACCTGGACCGCTTCTTCCAGGGTGGGTTTGAGGCTGCTCAGTCTTTCTTCGCCCCTCCTGATACTTGCATAAAATGCGTCGGCGCCCGCCTCTAGGTCAACGCATTTGATATAGGCGTAGCTCCACCCCTGTTCCCCCAAATGCGCCAGGGTTCTTTCCCAATTCTCCATGCCGTGCTCCTCCTTTAGAGCTTGGGAATCTCTGATGCTAAATTATCCTAAGTCCCGGGCAGCGATCAAAGGCACTGGCTGGGAATGGCAGTTAACGGCACAGGACCGGAGAAAAAAGAGGGGCCCGCCAAACCCTTACGAGACGGTGAATTCCGGGGCTTCCGGAAACCTTGGGGGCATCAAGGCTTAAAAAGCTCACGGGGCGTGAGTAAAATCCGTTTTCTCCGGCGGCCCGTTTCTCTCTAAGCCCGGCTTTCTTCAATTTCCGGCCTTTTTCATTAGAGGCAGGGATTTCCTGTTGCAGAATCGGCTATCTAGCGAAAATGCTCTAACATATTGTCTGTATTTTAATACTGATTGCCGGCCAGCGCCGGTTAGCGAGGATTACTGAAGAAAAAACGATGGGGGAGAGAGACAATGAAAGAGGGATGCCGCCGGCCGCGGCACCCCCCTATGATTCAAACCTTAGCAGACGGGGGTATAATAAGCCACGCCATGATCGCGCCAGCAGAGCACGTAGGGGCAGCCGCTGAAAGAAAGATAGCGCCGCATCAGGGGGATCACCCTTTCGGTCAACCGGCCGTGGACGGGGTGGGGCAGCACCGCGGTGACGACTTCCGCCTGGGGCTGAAATTGGGTATTGCCAAGATCGAAACCATGTTCATCAATCATTTTTTAATACCTTCTTCACTCTTCCCAGGGCCCGAATTATAACGGCGGCCCCCTCATGGAGTCCCTGCTTCCTGGGCCTTGAGTTCGATTTTTTTGCGGGTGGGGGTTGGGGGGCGGTGCAAAGGCCGCGGCCAACGTCTCATCCAATAGAAAAATTATAAGACCGCAGGCTTGCCTTGTCAAGATTATTTATAGACGTATTTGTGTGCAGGTATATTCAGGCAGGGTTTTTACTTTAACCGGCATTGCGCCAGTTCCCAAATTTCTCCCTGGGTCTCGCCATACCCCGTAACCCGGCAATTCAGGAGGTCTCCGGCCAGGAGCCGGTCCAGGCAGTGGGGCTCCCGGCACTTCACCCCGCAAAAGAATCCCGTGAGGCCGGGATCCCGCACCGCAGCCACATGGGTGATCCGGTCCAGCACCCCCAAGGGGGTGGTGGGCCCGAACAGGCCGATGGTCCTGAGGCCCAGCTTATCCGCCAGGTGCAGCGGCCCCGCATCCACGCTGATGACCAGGTCTGAACCCTCCAGCAGGTTCAAGAAGGCCTGAGACGCGGCCTTGCTCTTTTGGAAGACGAAGACTGGTTCCGGGATTTGTAGATTACGGGCTTCTTGGGGGGGGACGGCGACGGTTACGGCTGCTCCGGGAAATCTTTGCCGGACCTGCTCCAGCAATCTCCGGAGCCGGTTCTGGTCCAGGCTCTTGGCCGGGGCCGTGGAACAGGGGCAGATGACCAGGCTTTTTACCCCCTCCAGGTTCCACGCCGGCGGCACCCGGCTCGAATGGGGCAACCGCAGATAATCCCGGACCCGGTCATAGAGGTTGCCGATGCCCTGGAAGCCCGTATAAAAATGGAACTTGCGGGCATAACTGATGATAAACTTGGCCTCGTCGCCGCTGCTCCAGGGATTAAATCCCAAATCCATCCCTTCCCTTTTCAAAAGGGATACGATCTTCATTAATCTGATGGGGTTGCGGCGTTTATCGAAGCTCAGCACCGTTGCCTGCGGCCCCAGCAGCTTGTGGGCGTAAGGGTACATCTGGTGGGAGGTGACCAAAAAATACTTCTTATCGGGATATTTGCGGATGAACTCCTTAATGACGCTGAGGCTGATGATCACGTCCCCGTAGCGGGCAAACAGGGCAAAAACGACTTTCCGGGCCTGCTCCAGGTCTCCAAGGGCGATTTCCCCGGCCCGGTCCCGGGTTTTTTCCAGTCTTCTGCGGAAGAGGTAATTAATCATGGTTCAGGTCCGGTAATATTCAGTTCTGCGCTGATGCAAAAGTTCCCAGTTCCAGGTTCCAAGTTCCAAGTTAAAAGACTTCCCTTGGTGCCTCTTATAATTTAGGACAGTTTGGCATTATTCTATCCAGATTCGCTTATTTTTGCCAGATTGCGGTTGATGCGGAGGAACTGCGGAGGTCGTTATTAATCTAGAACGATGGGGAGGAATCGGGGGATAGCCGAAGTCTCTCCCCTCCAAAAAGCGAATTATGCCAATTCGCAATCAACAGGCGTTTTTCGTGGCGAACCTTGTGTTCGCCCTGAAGCGGTGGGGTCGAACCTTGTGTTCGCCCCTACATGTCAACGCTTTTTGACCGTGACTTGTATTAGGGAAAAATTGACAAAAAGGGGTGAAAAATATTAAAAGAAATTAAATTCTTGGAGTTGCGGGCGGTATGGGCGGCATGGGTGATCAGGAAAAAGAAAAAACCGCAAAACCCCACTACCACGGCCACCGCCGGCGCCTCCGGAGCCGCTTCCTTAAAGGCGGGGCCGCGGGCCTCCAGGACTATGAACTCCTGGAGCTCCTGCTCACCTTTTCCATTCCCCAAGCCGACGTCAAACCCCTGGCCAAAAGCCTGATCCAGCATTTCGGCTCCTTCACCCAAGTGCTTGACGCCTCGCCCCAGGACCTCATGGAAGTCACCGGCCTGAAGGAATATTCCGCCACCCTCATTAACCTGGTGAAGGCCTGCGCCGAATACTATCTCAAAGAAGAGGCCCTGAAGCGCAAGCCCATCAACTCCCTGGAGGCGTTAGTGGCCTACTGCCGCACGGCTATGGGCGGCCTCAAAGACGAGCAGTTCCGGGTCCTGTTCCTGAACAGCCAGAACGAAATCATGGCCGAGGAGATCGTCCAGGAAGGCACGGTGGACCAGACCGTGGTCTACCCGCGGAAGGTCCTGGAACTGGCCCTGAAACACAAGGCCACGGCCCTGATCCTGGTCCACAACCACCCCAGCGGCAGCCTCAAACCCTCGGCCGCGGACCGGGAACTGACCCGGGGCCTGGTAAAGGCCGCCAAAACTATTCACATCACGGTCCATGACCATTTGATTGTCAGCAGGCAGGGGTATTTTTCCATGGCGGAGCATAATATGTTGTAAATTATGGAAAGGAGATGATCTGACAAGAATCTGATAAACTAACTTCACCTGCTGAATTTGTGTTATCATGTCCTCCAACAGACAATGCGGGTGTTAAAAGAGGAAAGCGGCCAACTCAGCAGGGCTTAAGGTTTTTGGAATTATAGGAGACAACTAGTATGTCTTCAATTAAAGCAAAAGCGAATCCAAAACTGATGGCGTGGGCTCGTAAGTCAGCTGGATTCTCCATTCCAGAAGCCGCTAAGAAAATAGGCGTCAAAAAAGAAAAAATTGAGGCTTGGGAGTCTAACGAAGACAAACCGACCGTTGTTCAGCTCCGCAAATTGGCTCAGGTTTATAAACGCCCACTCAGTACATTTTTTTTATCAGAGGTTCCGCCTGATTTTACAATTCCTCATGACTTCCGACGATTGCCAGGAGAGGTTGCGTTCATCTACTCCCCACGCCTTCTGTTTGAGTTACGTCAAGCAAATGAACGTCGCCAAGTTGCGCTCGAACTTTATGAGGAACTTGGCGAGGCGCCAAAGGCTTTCCCATTAACCGCAAACATTTCCGACAATCAAGAGGTCGTCGCTGCCCGAATCCGCAACGCCCTCGGTATCTCCCCTGAGATACAACGCAACTGGCGTAAATCTTACACCGCCTTTCGTGAATGGAAGACGCGTCTCGAAGCGCTTGACGTTCTTGTATTCCAGATATCGGGCATTCCTTCCTCTGAAGTACGTAGTTTCGCTCTTGCCGAAACCGTACTACCAGTTATTGCTGTGAATCGAAGCGAGACACCCAACGCGCGAATTTTCTCCCTAATGCATGAGTTTTGTCACTTGATGCTTCGCCAGAGTAGTATCTGTGACTTTGAGGAGGACGGCTACCGTGCAGATCTAGACGAACGTACCGAGGAGTTTTGTAACGGTGTTGCCGGCGAAACTCTCGTACCTCGCAAGTATCTGGTGAATGAGCCGATTCTCCTACGAGCTTCACAAGGTGTCATGCAATGGGCTGAACATGATATTCAGGAACTCTCTAATATCTATTGTGTCAGTCGTGAGGTAATCGTTCGCCGTTTGCTCACACTCGGCCGTGCCAGCGAGGAGTTCTACCGCCACAAGCGTGCGGAATACATCACAGAATACCTCACATTTAAGAAGAAACAAAAAGAAAAACAGAGAGACTTTGGCGAAAATATTGGCCGAAAATGCGCTAGCATACTCGGTAACTTTGCTCGCCTTGTCATGCAATCATACTATCGTGACCGCATTACCCTTTCTGACGTGTCTGGCTATTTGGGGATCAAACTACGGCATCTACCTGAACTGGAGCGTTCCTTGGGTGCTACATGATTATCCCCAAAACAGCCCTCTACAGTCTCGACACTAGTGCTCTTATTACCGCATGGTGGCGAAACTACCCCCCGGACGTATTCGGCCCAGTATGGGATCACATAGATACCTTAATTCGTAATGGCATTGTGCGAGCTTCTCGTGAAGTTCTGACTGAATTGGAAAAGCAAGACGATGACCTTTACCACTGGTGCAAGGTTCGTGAAGATGACCTCTTTATCGATCTCGTAGAAGAGCTTCAAGACGCAGTGACCGCCCTACTGGCGAGATATCCGAAGCTCGTTGCTACTGGCAGGAACAAAGCCGATCCTTTCGTAATTGCCTTGGCGATCCTTTCTGAGCCTCGCCTTATAATCGTGACAGAGGAAAGCACTCTTAGTGGCAGCTCTAAACGCCCCAATATCCCTTTTATTTGTAGTAATGAAGGACTCACCGCAAGCCCGCTCATTACACTGCTTCGTAATACCGGCTTCAAGTTACGTTGATGACCTCGTTTATGCCAGTAAAATCACCCATACCAAATATCCAGGTTAAGAGCGCGAATCGCTGATAATTTATTGAAATATTTTATCTTTTCTTCTATTTTTGATCATGATTCACGAGAAATTAATTAGTGAAATTGAAATCGTGGTAGGGCGAGAGAATATTCTCACCACCCCGGAGGACCGCTGGTGCTATGCCTTCGATGCCACGGAGCTGGCGCGTCTTCCTGATTTGGTGGTTTTTCCGGGGTCGGCTGAGGAAATCTCCCGGATTATGATTCTGGCCAATGAGCACCGCTTTCCGGTAGTGCCCCGGGGCGCGGGGACGGGGCGGAGCGGCGGGTCCGTGCCCATTGAGGGCGGGGTGGTGTTGGTGTTGACCCGACTGAACCGCATCCTGGAGATCAATACCAAAGACCTGGTGGCGGTGGTGGAGCCGGGGGTGATCCTGGGGAAGCTCAAGACCGCGGTGGAGGAGGAGGGTCTTTATTATCCCCCGGATCCGGCCAGCGCCGAGTTCTGCACCATCGGCGGCAACGTGGCGGAATGCGCCGGAGGCCCGGTGGCCGTGCAGTACGGGGTCACCCGGGACTACGTCCTGGGCCTGGAAGTGGTTCTCCCCACCGGCGAGATCATGGAGACCGGCACCCGCACCATGAAAGGGGTGGTGGGCTACGACCTCACCCGCCTCTTTCTGGGGTCCGAGGGCACCCTGGGGGTGATCACCAAAATCATCCTGCGGCTGGTGGCCAAACCTGCGGCCCGGCGCACCCTGGCCGCGGCCTTCGGGACGCTCAAGGCTGCGGCCGAAACGGTGAGTCGCATCCTCGCCTCGGGCCTGGCGCCCACGGCCCTGGAGTTCATGGACCACGTCACCTTAAGGTGCGTCCGGGAGATGCTGCCTTTTGCCGTGGACCCGGCAGCCGCGGCCTTGCTCCTCATGGCCGTGGACGGCCATCCCCGGGACGTGGCGGAGCGGGCCGGGGCCATGGCCGCTTTCTGCCGGGAGCAGGGGGCCGACCCGGTGCTCCAGGGCCAGACCCCCGAGGAAGCCGAGCGCTTATGGGCGGCCCGGAAAGTCATCTCCCCGGCCCTGAAGAGGGTGAAGCCCCACAAGGTGAGCGAAGACGTGGTGGTGCCGTTGGGCGCCATCCCGGAATTGATCACCGGCCTGGACGCGCTTTCCCGCCGCCGGGGGCTGATCATCCCCTGCTACGGCCACGCGGGGGACGGCAACATCCACGTCAACGTCCTGTACGACCGGGGTTTGGAGGAGGAAGCAGCGGCGGTGGAGCCAACCGTGGAGGAAATCTTCGCCCTGGTGCGCAATCTCAAAGGCACCCTGTCCGGGGAGCACGGCATCGGCCTCACCAAGGCCCCGTATCTGGGGATGGAGCTGTCGCCCGCGGCCATTGCCCTGCAAAAACGCCTCAAGCAGGCTTTTGATCCCCGCAATATCATGAACCCGGGGAAGATTTTTCCCCAACCGCCCAAGGCCAGGGTCCGGGAACAAGAAGGAATTTAAGGAAGGCTCGAATTAATCTTTAGATTTTTTTATTGCTTGACAAAATTTTCACAATGCCGTAATTTTGAAAAACCAAAAAAAATCAACCCCGGCGATAAATATTCAAAGGAGGATATACCGGCATGGCCACAGTCGAATACAAAGGTAAACAATTTACAGTTGACGAAGACGGCTTCCTGGAAAACCTGGACCAGTGGTGCCAGGAATGGGTGGATTATGTGAAGGATTCCGAAGGCATCAAAGAACTGACCGACGAGCATTGGAAAGTCATCAACATGCTCCAGGATTACTACAAAAAGAACGGCATCGCCCCCATGGTGCGGATCCTCTCCAAGGTGACCGGCTTCAAGCTGAAACACATCTATGAGCTGTTCCCCTCCGGACCGGGCAAAGGCGCATGTAAGATGGCAGGGCTGGCCAAGCCCACCGGTTGCGTCTAAGCATCCTCCATTTTCGATATACCATCATTACGCATTTGAGCAGGTTCCCCCTGTCCCAGGGGGAATCTGCTTACTTTTGCGCGGGGAAATTTCCCCTTGGCCGCGTTAAAAAGAATTATTTGACAATTATACCCTTTCCCCATTAAACTCCTGGTACATTAAACTGCCACAATAATCTTTTTTCAGAGTTCATGTCCACATAACGGCAGGGGAAATACCGCCGGCCGGGATGGAATTCCTGGAGGAGTAAGCCCATGTCCCGCCCCATTAATAAGGTCTTGTTCATCGAACCCCGGGCGCCCCGGCCTCATATCTTCAGCCGGGTGGCGATTCCCCGCCTGGGCCCGGTGCTGCTGGGGACAATTTTGCAGCGCCAGGGGCTGGAGGTCAAGGTCATCATCGAGGAGATCTCCCAGCCGGATTATCAGACTCTGGACTTTCACCCCGACCTGGTCTGTATCTCCAGCATCACCTCCACTGCGCCCCGGGCCTATGAACTGGCGGATTTTTATCGGGGGCAGGGGTTGCCGGTGGTCATGGGGGGGGCCCATCCCAGCTTCGTGGTCCGGGAGTCCTTGGATCATGCCGATTACGTCATCTGCGGGGAGGGGGACGAGGCCCTGCCGGAGCTGGTGGCCATCCTCAATAACGGCGGGGACGTAAGCGGGGTGCGGAATCTGGCCTACCTGGAAGGCGGGGCCGTGCGCCAAAATCCCTGGCGGCCGTTTCTGGGAAACCTGGACGACCTGCCCATCCCCAATTACGAGGTGGTCCACGACTGGAACGCCCGCCGGGGCCGCCGTTTCGTGTCCATCGCCACCTCCCGGGGCTGCCCCTTTAATTGCCGGTTCTGCGGGGTGATCAAACTCTTCGGCCGCAAGTACCGTTTCAATTCCGTGGACCGGGTGCTGGAGGAGATCCGGCAAAACGGGGTCAAGGCCCATCACGTCTTTTTTTGCGACGACAACTTCACCGCCAACCGGGACCGGATCAAGGAATTATGCCAGCGCATGCTCCAGGAAAAGTTGAAGATCGAATGGAGCGCCCAGGTGCGGGTGGAGGCGGCCAAAGACGAGGAATTGATGGAACTCATGGCCAAAACCGGCTGCTACTGCGTCTTCGTGGGCCTGGAATCCATCAATCCCGCCACCTTGAAGCTCTACAACAAATCCCAAACCGTGGAAAACATCGAGGAATGCGTCCTCAATTTCCACCGCCACGGCATCCGGGTCCACGGCATGTTCGTCTTCGGCTCGGAAGAGGACCACTACCAGGTTATCAGAGACACGGTGAAGTTTTCCCGGAAGTTGGACCTGGATTCCCTGCAGTACCTCATCCTCACCCCCGTCCCCGGCACCCCGGTTTATCAGGAATTGGAGGCCCAGAACCGCATTTTCTGCCGCGACTGGAGCCATTACGACGGCCATCACGCGGTCTTCCAGCCCAAGCAGCTTACCCCATACGAACTCCAATGGGAGACCATCCGGGCCATGAAAAAATTCTACTCCTGGCCCTCGGTTCTCAAACGCCTCATCGCCCGGGACTGGTTCTATGTGAAAATGAAGGCCTACGGCCGCATCCTGATGTGGCAGGCACGGTGGGGCAAAAGCCCACACGTGCTGCATCTGAAAGAACGGCTCTTCGCCCGGGTGCGGCAACTGCGCCAGTGGCTCCCGGGGGGCGCCCAGATACAGCGGGTGGGCATTCCCGCGGACATCTGGAGCCTCGGCCCTTGGGAAACAGGCCCCCGGGACTTTCTCCTGCGTTTCCTGGAGCGCCTGGGAGTGGAAGTGGTCCAGGAGGCCGTAAGCGACAAGGCGGAAAACGCCGTGCAGATGGTGCAGGTGGAAATCGCCCGGCTCCAGGAAAAGGCAGACCTGATCCTGCTGCCTTTCTGGCAGGGACTGGAGGACGCCCGCCAGAAGATCAAGGATCTCCGCCAGCAGGTCACCGAAGAGACCGTGGCCCGGTTGCTGGCCCTGGACTTCAACCGGGAATCATTTTATAACGCCTGCATGGAACTGGGGTTATGCTTCCGGAAACGCCTCCAGGATATCAGGACCATCTACTTCCAGACCCTGTCGGAAGTGGGCGCGCCGGTTTGATACCGTTTATCGTTTTTGGTTTTTCGTTTTTCGTTAAAAGATTCAATAAGTTCGCCGGCTTTGGATGAAAAACGGGTTACACCGGCTCCGAGTGTAACCCTTTTTATTCCCAGTATTTGAGCCACCCCTGTGCCGCGCCGCCCTCATTCCTGAATGCCAGTCGCATCCCCGTCAGCAGATAATTAAGTTGAGAATTGAGCGGGGACCTGCCCCTGGGGAGAGATAACCCTTAATGACGGGGGGCTGATCGTTACCCACACGTTGGTGGAGGAGGGAAGAAATGATAATTTCTTGATATTCCGGCAATAATCCCCTCTACCCCTGGGGGGAGAGGGCTAGGGTGAGGGGGAGAAAGTTTACCATAACTATGAAATCAAGCAACAAACCCACTAAAGACCGCCGGAACTTGGCGGAGCTGGCCCGGCTCTTCCTCCGCCTGGGTTTCACGGCCTTCGGCGGCCCCGCGGCCCATATCGCCATAATGGAAGACGAAGTGGTGCGCCGCCGGGGCTGGCTGAGCCGGGAAAAGTTCCTGGATCTCCTGGGGGCCGCCAATCTCATCCCGGGCCCCAATTCTACGGAAATGGCCATTCACGTGGGTTACGACCGGGGAGGCTGGGCCGGGCTGCTGGTGGCCGGGGTCTGCTTTATCGTCCCGGCCACATTGATCGTCATGGTGATCGCTTGGGCCTATCAAAGCTTCGGCCAACTGCCCGAAGCCGGGTCCATCCTATACGGAGTCAAACCCGTGGTACTGGCCATCATTATCCAGGCCCTCTGGGGGCTGGGGCGGACCGCGGTGAAGAATCCCTTTTTGGGGGGCGTTGCCGTTCTGGCCGCGGCCCTGAATTTCGGGGGCCTCAACGAACTCCTGGCGCTCCTGATGGGCGGCGTCCTGGCCGCGGGCCGGCGCTCCCTGGCCCCGGACTGTCGGGAACATCTCCGGGCCTTGATAATTCTCCTCGGGTTGGCCGCGGTTATCCTGGCCATGGCCATCCTGGCCCCCCGCCTGGGAAGCCAGGTAAAATGGGAGTTCAGCCTGGGAGCGCTTTTTCTCTATTTCCTCAAGGTGGGCTCCGTGCTTTACGGCAGCGGTTACGTGCTGCTGGCCTTTCTCCAGGCCGACCTGGTGGGCCACTGGCACTGGCTGACCTCGGCCCAGCTCCTGGACGCCACCGCGGTGGGCCAGCTCACCCCGGGGCCGGTTTTCACCACCGCCACCTTTATCGGCTATCTCCTGGACGGCGCCAGGGGCGCGCTCATCGCCACCGCCGGGATTTTTCTGCCCGCGTTTTTCTTCGTGGCCGTAAGCGGCCCTCTCATCCCCAGGCTGCGTGAGAGCGAAGTGGCCGGGGCCTTTTTGGACGGCCTGAACGTAGCCTCCCTGGCGCTGATGGCCGTGGTCACCTGAATTTTAGGAAGGGCCTCGGTGATCGACCTTCCCAGCGCCTTCCTGGCTCTGGTCAGCGCCTTCCTGCTCTTTAAGCTTCGCCTGAACTCCGCCTGGCTGGTGCTGGGGGGCGCGGTGGCGGGATGGGTTGTGAAGACAGTTTTCAGTTTTCAGTTTTCAGTTTTCGGTTAAAAGAAGTTACCGTATTAGATTAATTACCTTAATGCCTTTCTTTTGATAGGTCTCCAGATGCTTATCTACGGTATAGATGGTATGCACTCCAAAGGATAGATAACCGGCGAGAATTAAGGAATCGATTGCAGGAATGCCCAAGCCATAGCTAAGGGCTGCTGCTTGGGACAGAATTTCGGGCGATTGGATCCAGGCAATTTTGCAGACTGCGGGAATGGCTTCCAGAACCTCATCAATCCACTTAATCCCCCTTTTTAAACCCAGCCTTTTCAGCTCAAAAAGAGTTAAACAGGAAACCACGCCTGCTTCCTCATCGTCAAGGAGAGTATTCCAGATAGAAATCGCCCGCTCTTTATCCTGAAGAATCGCGAAAAAAAAGCCGGTATCAAGCCCGATCATCTCTTCGTCCTTCCTCAATCAGATCATAAATGTCCGCCGGGACTTCAACCTTGCCCACCAAATCAAGGACCTTTTTCCCTAAGGCGAGTTTCCGCCGGGCCACCAGGTAATGCTCTATGGCTTCGGAGGCTATGCTGGAGACAGACTTGCCCCGATTGGCGGCCTCCCTTTTCAGGTTCTCGCTTAAGTTGTCAGAAATATTAATAGTTAAGCGCATGAATGCACCTCCGGTTTATAAGCCTTGATCATATCATATATTAGGCGCATAATTTAACAAATCATGGCGGGAACAAAAGACCAGAACCTGGACAGGGAAACCTGCCCTGCTCCATCTTCTTCATACCGGGGATCAGTGGTGTCTCTGTGGTGAATCTTTTTTATTGAACCCGTTTGTTGGCTTTGCGCCGGAAATAGATTCCTGGTGTTCTTTGTGCCTTGGTGGTTAAATTTTTTGCCTTCAATGCAATTGCACCGGCCCTTCCCGGCCGGCCAGGATGATCTGCCGCAGTTCCAGGGCCGCGGCCTGGGGGTTGGCCGCGGCGGTGACCGCGCTCATCACCGCCGGGCGCCGGGCGCCGTGAAACACCACCTGGGCGAGGTTCGCCCGGGTGATGCCGCCCATGGTGGTCCAGGGAATCCTTAAGCGGGGGGCGATGCGGTCGATGGCCTCGACACCCAGGGGAGTTACGTCCGGCTTCGTCTGCGTGGCGAAGATGGGGCCGATGTTGACGTAGCTCGCGCCCTGTTCCTGGGCGGCCAGGGCCTCTTCCAGGGAATGGGTGGACGCGCCGATGATCAGCTCCGGCGCGATTTTCCGGGCCACGTCCACCGGCAGGTCTTCCTGGCCCAGGTGCACGCCGTCCGCGCCGGCTGCCAGGGCGATGTCCAGGCGGTCGTCAATGATCAGCAGCGCGTCTGCAGCCTCGGTGAGCCGCCGGAACTCCAGGGCCAAATTATAGAGGCTGCGGCCGCTCATTTCCTTTTCCCGCAGTTGCACCAGGCGGACCCCGGCCATGAGGGTTTGCACCAGAATCTCATGGGCATGCCTCCCGGCGCAAAAGGCCTCGGTGATCACCACGTAAAGATCGGCGGCGGCAAAAGCCGCCAGACGCTGGTTGGGGTGCATCAGCCGCCCCCCACGATGCGCACCAGTTCCAGGACGTCGCCCTCGGCTAAAGCCGTCTCCCGGTAAGCGCCCCGATCCACAAGCGCCTGGTTCAGCTCCACCACCGTGGCCGCGGGATTAAGCCCCAGTTCCTCCAAGAGCGCCAGCACCGTGGCCGCGGCCACCTCCCGGCCCTCGCCGTTGATGGTCAGTTTCAAGATATCCCCTCCGCACAACTTATTATCTCACGCAAAGGCGCAAAGACGCCAAGATGCAAGATATTATTATAATAAAATTCTTGCGCCTTTGCGCCTTGGCGTCTTTGCGTGAGAAATTTATTCTATAAAGGCCCGGTCGAAGTCCTTCCACACCGGGTCGTAACCCGCCTTGCGGATGGCCGCGGCTACCTCCTCTGGGCTGCGCCGGTCTTCGGTGGCGAACTGCTCCAGGGTCTCCCCGCCGTACTTAGCGTAGCCGCCGGGCCGGGTGGAAGAGCCCGCGCTCATCATGGTCACCCCCAAAGGAATCAGGCGGTCCCGGAGTTCGGGGCGCTCCCGGGTGGAGAGGTTGAAACCCGCCTCCGGGAGAAACAGCCGCAGGGCCAGCATCAGCTGCACCAGTTCCTTGTCGCTCAAGGGGTGCCGGATGGTGTGCCGGGCCGGGACGTTAAAGAGCCGGGGGAAGGAGATGGAGACCGCGCTCTGCCAGCACTCCTTCTGGAGATAGCGGGCGTGGAGCGCGGCCCAGAAGCCATCCAGATGCCAGTCGTAAAGGCCCAGCAGCGCGCCGATGGACAGGCGCCGGACGCCGGCCTTGCCCGCGGCCTCGATGGCCCCGAGACGGTTAAGATAATCTTTCTTCCGGCCTTTCAGATGCACCTTATCGTAGGTCTCCCGGTGATAGGTCTCCATGTACAGGGTCACGCCCTCCAGGCCCGCGTCCACCAGGCGGCGGTAGCCGTCTTCTTTCAAGGCATAGATTTCCACGGACACGGAGGGGAAGTATTCCCGGGCGATGGCCACGGCCTGGGCCAGATAATCCACCGGCGCGGCCTGGGGATGGTCGCCGGTCAAGAGCAGCACGTTTTGAAAGCCGTGCGCGGCCAGCGTCCGGCACTCGGTGCGGATCTCATCCGGGGTCAGCGTCCGCCGCTCCCCCTCCCGGCCGGAGTGGAAGGCATAAGAGCAGTAAGTGCAATCCGAGGCGCAGACATTGGACAGATAAATAGGCACATACAGCCCGATGGTCCGCCCGAACTGCCGCCGGGTGATCTTGTGGGCCAGCCGGGCCATCTCCTCAAGCCGCGACGCCGCCCGGGGCGACAACAACGCGGCCAGGTCCTCGGGATGCAACAGCTCCCGGCTTAAGGCCCGGGTGACGTCGGTGTCAGTAGCCCCGGCGATGAGGTCGCGGATGCGGGATTCCGGCCAGGAAGCCAGGGTTTGTAGAAATGGATAATATTTTAAATAATACTTACCACGCACCCCGGGACCGAGGTCCTCACGGCTATATTCCGGACGCATATCGTCAGAGTTACTCTTATTCATAGATTTTTATGTTCTCGTTCCTAAGTAAGACTTAGTAATGATAGGATAGTGGGAATTAATTTGTTAAGCAGCTTCTAATTTTTCCCTGACGATGTTAAATAAATAGTCGTAAAGTTCCATCGTTCTCTCTTGTATCGTTCTTTTGGTGAAATGTGACGATATATCTATAAATTTTCCTATTCCTCTATCCCACATAAAAGTACTAACAAACAAATGAAGTCCAATAATTTTCTTAGATGAAGCAATTTTAATATTATCTCCAAGACCATCAATTATGTTATCCTTCATATTATTAAATATTTTGAATATCTTATTAATATCATTTCCTCTAAATACTTGTTTATTAATATTATCAATTTTATCTACAGACAAAGCCACAATTCCATATTCATTATCCCTCCCTGCAATTTTATGTTCTAATTGCGAAACGGCTTCATTGAAACTTCTGCATATATTTTTTCCAAGGGCCGGACGCTTACATTCATACCTTATTAAAGAAGATGCATATTCTATTGTAATATCATCAAAATCTTTTACTTTAAATCCAGCCTTTGTTTTGAAAAAAGCTTTTGATGCAATGAAGTAATATTCGTATTGTTGTCGTACTTCATTTTTTCCCCTAGTTCCCAAGCTTGGCTTGGGAACGCACTTACCCGCCAAGTTAAACTTGGCGGGTATCTTCATTCCCAAGTATAACTTGGGAACGAGGGGAAGGGGACGGTGCGCAAGGCGCACCCTACATTTTGCCAACCGCGGATGAACGCCGATTTACGCTGGTAAAAGAAAAAATCCGCGTCCATCGGTGTGCATCCGCGTTTATCCGCGGTTTCCTCCGGTCTTCCCGGCCTCCCTCAAGGAAGGCTCATCTTCCGGTAGCCGGGCGGCGGGTTCAAGACCGCCTCCGGCACGCCCCCTTCCTTGATGTCCCGGTAATCACGGGAGAATGACTTATCCAGGCTTTCGATCTTGATGATCATGCCCAACTTTTTAGGGATCCAGATATAGTGCCGCTGTTCGCCGCCGTTCGCCTTAAAAACGGTCTCATATTTATCACAAAGGTAGCCGTTAACCGTTTCCGATCCCAAAGGTTTCATGCCGGTTCGGTCTTTGGCCGCTTGCATCAGGTCCCGGACCATCTCTTCGGTGAGGGGCATCTCCAGGTACATCTGCTGCTTCGGCCTGAGCATCCACACCACCCGGGTGTCGCTGTTGTAGATGAGGATATTGGGAGTGCCCGACGCGGAGGGGAATTCCTGGCGCATGCGGTTGCCTTTGACATAGACCTTGCCCCGGGACTCCTTCCCCTGGAAAACGCTGATTACCTCGGCGCTGAATTCCGCGGCCCGGGCCTCTCCCGCTAATAGCAGCAAAGCGACGCCGAGCAACACAACCATAAAGCCGCGATTCTTGAGTCCCATGGTTATAACCTCCCTGGTTAAATTCGCTTCCGGTTCATCTTTAATCGGCACCGATACCTGGAAAATATTGCCACTAGTCTTCAGGAGAGTGGGCTGGGGTCTCGGACTCCTGTTCCTCTCTCCCAACCCATTAAGACATATTAAGGGGGGTTGGGAGGGGAGTTTGAGGGGAGGGCGGGGGGCCTGTGCCCCCCCGGCCCTCCCCTCAAGATACTTCGCCAAGTCCTCACCGGGGCACCAGCTCCACCCGGCGGTTTTTGGCCCGGCCCTCCTCCGTGGTGTTGACGGCCACCGGCGCCAGATAGGCCACGCCGTTGGGAGTCAGGCGGCCCGCGGCAATGCCGTAATCCCTGGCCAGCGCGGCCACCACCGCCTCCGCCCGGCGCTTGGACAGGCTTAAGTTGAAGTCAAAGCCCCCCACGTTGTCCGTGTGGCCCACCACGTGCAATTTCAGCCCGGGTTCCTGGTTCAGGAGCTTGGCAATCTCCGCCAGGGCCGGCCTGGACTCCGGCTTGATCTCCGCCTTGTTGAAATCAAAAAGAATGCCGTACAGAGCCACCCGCCCGCCGGCCGCCAGGGCCTGGGACATCTCCCCGGCGCTAACCACCACCATATCCTGGACCATGGGCTTAAGTTCGATGACATCCACCGCCACATAGGCGCCCTGTTTGGCTTTATAGATGGCATCGTCCTGGGGCCACTCCACCGCAGTCAGAAAGACAAAAACGTCCCCCTGGGGCCGCTCCAGTTTGGCGCTGCTCACCCGGATGCCCCCGGGGGAGGCGCTATAGAAGACATAGTTGCTCCGGCTGGTCTTGATCTTCGAGTCCGCGAAGGGAGCCAGGAAGTTGATCCAGTTGGTCGCGGCCGGGTCCTTGGTGGAATCGTAGAGGATGGCAAATCCTTGGGCCGTGAGTTCGTTCTGGTAATTGCGGATCAGTTCCGTGGCGCCGGCTCCCGGGGCTTCGTACCAGATCTGGGTGCGGGCCCCTTCCAATTTCAGGGGCTCGGCCGCGAATTCCCTTTTTTTGGTCTCCAGGTTGTACCTCTTGAAGGTGGAGGTGGGCAGCTCGAAGGCGTCGAACCGTTTCACCTCATAGGCGACAATCTCGGACCCCCGGAAGCGCTTCAGCAGCGGGTGGTCCTTGGAGCCGGGCAGGTCCGCGGCCCAGGCGCTGCCTAACAAGCAAGGCAGCGCCAGAAACATGGTCCAGAAAAGCGCCATTCTGAATATTCCGCCCGTATAGGCTCTCTTGTAATGAGAAATCTTCATAAGCTTTCTCCTCAAAACCACGTTAAGGATGCAAAGGCCGTGGCGGTATTTTCGCTTGCTTATTCCCCAGGAGAAGAAATGCCGGGGGAGTCACGGCCGGCTTGGCAATCTCGGTCAGAACCCCGCAGTGGTCGGAGACAAAGGGGCCGTTTACGCCGTTGAAGGCGACCCGGCTCTGTTTGACCCGCATCCCTTTTCCCCGGATTAGGAGAAAATCTATGCGGGACGCCGCGCCGCTGCCGGCCAGAGGATTGCCGGGGAGCCGGATGGTGCAGCCTTGGGGTTGCTCCGGAGTGCAGCAATTTTGCGGGGTTCCGGGACAATGGGCCGCGGCGTAGGTGTCCGTAAAGCCGTGGTCGAGGAACTTTTGGTAGGCGGCGGGATAATTGTCGATGGAGAAATTCATGTCCCCGCCCACGATGCTGGCCGCGGGGGGATATTGGCCGTCCGTCTGCTCGACGAAGGCCATGAGGTTGTCGATCTGAGTTTCAATCCCCTCAGCGGAAGGGATGTAGACATGGACACTGTAGAGGTTGACCCGGCCGAATCCGGGGATGATCATGGCGGCCATCACCACGTTTTTTCTCTCCGGAAAGACCCAGCCGTCCCCGGGCGTCCCGGTGCAGCCGGCCGCGGTGGCGATCATGCTGTACCGGGGCAGGATGCCCACTTTAAAGACCAGATACGGCGGGTAGCCCCAGTTGGATTCTGTGTAATAACCATACTCCAACCCGGCTGCGGCCAGCATCCCGGCCAGGTCCGCGCCGCTGTCCCGGGTTGCCGGGGTATCTTGGGGTCCGCCGGAGAGTTCCTGCAAGGCCAGGAGGTGGACCGGCGTGGTTTTAAGAAAATCCACGATTTTTTGAAACCTTACGGCCCGGGCTTCCGTGGCGTTTTGCATGACGTTCAGGGTCAGGATTTTGATACTGGCCTGGGACTCTTCCGGTTGTTGGGCGGGGTTCTTAAAGTCGGCCCGGACGGGAACGGCCACCGCACCCAAAATGAAGAGTAAAATTAACGGCCCAATTAAGTTAATCTTCGTCATACGAATTTTCCGAAACGGCTCAAGCCTGATGGTACTTCTCCGGGTGGAGCGGCCGGGGTAATCTGGAGAGCTTATGATATTGGGAATAATTGGCCGCCAGGCGCAGCATCCAGCCGGGGTCGGGCCGGACTAGGCGCCGCAAGATATTGGAGAGTTTGTAGGTTTCCCGCACGGCCCAATACCAGCCGTTCTCCAGTTCCTCGGAGGTCATCCCTTGAGGGTGGATGACCGAGTGGCCGGTATCATAATGGGACCAGTCCCGGTCATGGATGCGCCCCTGGCGGTCCATCTCCTCATAAAGCCTGGTGCCCGGGAAGGGCGTGAGGATATGGTACAGCACCAGGTCGATCTTGGCGGCGTTGACAAAATCCACGGTGCGTTTGAACACCCCCAGATCATCGCCGTCCAGGCCGAAGATGAAGCTGCCCATGATGGTGATGCCCCGGCGGTGCAACTGGCGCACCCCCTGGACGTATTCCTCCGGACGATTAACCCCCTTGCGCACCGCTTTCAGAGTCTGGGCCGATAAGCTCTCGAAACCGATAAAGACAAACCTGCCGCCCGCCTGGGCATAGAGGTCCATGAGTTCCACGTCCTTGGTCAGGGCCATGGAAGCCTGCGCGCCCCAGGTGACTCCCAGAGGAATCAGGGCCCGGAACAACTCCTTGGCGTATTGCGCCTGGCCGATGAGGTTATCGTCCAGGAACATCCAGCGCTTGTCCGGCCGGCTGGCGATTTCGGCCACCACTTCGGCCACCGGCCGGCAGCGGAAATCCCGGCCGAAAAACCTGGTTACGGAACAATAATGGCAGTCGAAGGGACAGCCCCGGGTGGCCTGGATGGTGTTGGCATAGGTGTACATCTTCCCATCGAGCAGGTCCCGGCGGGGGATGGCCATATCCCGCATTTCGATTAGCGCCTCGTTCCGGTAAATCCGTGGTCCCGCCCCGCCGTGGGCCAGGTCCGAGAGCAGGCGGGGCCACAGGCCCTCGGCTTCGCCCACCACCACCAGGTCGGCGTGCGCCGCGGCCTCATCGGGCAACGCCGTGGCATGATAACCGCCGATAACCACCTTTGTTCCGCGCTTCCGGAATTCATCGGCCATGCGGTAGGCATGGGGAATCTCACAGGTCATGCCGGTAAAGCCCACCAGGTCCCAGTCCCCGTCATAGTCGGGGTCGCGCAGCCGGGCGTCATGAATCGCCACTTCGTGTTCCGGGGGAGTGAGCGCGGCGATGGTGGTCAAGGTCACCCGGGCGATGCCGGCCTTGCCGCTCTTGGAAACCTGGCCGGTGAAGCCGGTGGATTTCGGTTGGACGAGGAGAATTTTCAAGGTTTTCCTTTGGGGTCCGGGAGATGGGAACCGGTTACTCTAAAAAACCCGTTAAAGGGGAGGAGGCAAGGGCCGCCTCCCGCTCCGGGCCCAGGCCGGAGCGGTACGCCAAGCGGCCCGCGGCCACGGCCATGGCGAAGGCGCCGGCCATTTTGGCGTGGTCCGCGGCTTCGGCCAGGGCGGTGTTCACCAGCACCGCGTCCGCGCCCATTTCCATGGCCTCCGCGGCATGCGACGGCGCGCCCAGGCCCGCGTCCACCACCACCGGCACTTTGGCCTGCTCGATGATAATGCGGATCATGTCTTTGGTCCGGAGGCCCCGGTTGCTACCGATGGGCGCGCCCAGGGGCATGACCGTGGCCGTGCCCAGTTCCTCCAGGCGCTTGGCCAGAATTGGGTCCGCCTGGATGTAAGGCAGCACCACAAAACCGTCTTTAATGAGCAATTCGGCGGCTTTTAGCGTCTCTACCGGGTCTGGGAGGAGGTAACGAGGTTCAGGCGTCAGCTCCAGCTTCACCCAGGGCGGCAGGCCCATGGCCCGGGCCATCTTCGCCAGGCGCACGGCTTCCTCCGCGGTCCGGGCCCCGGAGGTGTTGGGCAGAATCAGGTGTTTTTTGGGGTCCAGCACCGGCATGATGCTGTCGCCTTCTGGCCGGGACAGGTCCACCCGGCGCAGGGCCACGGTGACGATCTCCGCGCGGGAGCCGTCCAGCGCGGCCTTTAAGGCCGCAGCGGAAGGAAATTTGCCCGTGCCCACCATGAGGCGGGAGCGGAAGGCGCGGCCGGCGATGATCAGTGGATCATGGGACATTAACAACTCCGAGTTTCATCAACAAAAAGATATCTCACGCAAAGACGCCAAGGCGCAAAGGCCAAGACGCTAAGTATTACTGTTCACTGCTCAATGCTTACTGCTCACTGTCCACAAAGGGGGCAGTCGGGCTTTTTCTCCCTCTGCACCCGGCGGAAGCGGCACCGGAGCGCGTCATAAGCCAATAGCTGGCGCGTCAGCTCCGATTTCCGGCCCAGCAGAATTTTCAAGGCCTCCGTAGCCTGGAGGCAGCCCATCACCCCCGCGACCGCGCCCAGGATGCCCTCCTGGGGGGCCGCCGCCGGCTCCTGGGGCAGGAGGCAGCGGTAACAGGGGTTCCCCGGGGCCGGGTCCATGACCAGCAGCAGGCCCTGGAACCCGCCCACCGCCGCGGAAACGAGCGGCAGCTTCTCCCGCCAGCAGCAGTCCGCCATCAGCAAGCGGGTGGCAAAGTTGTCGCTGGCGTCCAGCACCAGGTCATTTTCTGTTAATATATCCCGGATATTAGCCGCATCCAAGCGGATATCGTACAACTTTAAGCGGCAATGGGGATTGAGCGCGGTCAGGGCCTCCCAGGCCGATTCCACCTTTCGTCTGCCTAAGCCATGAACATTATGGATGATTTGTCGTTGGAGATTAGAAGTCTCCACCGCGTCGCCGTCGATAATGCTGATTTGCCCCACTCCCGCGGCCGCCAGATAATAGAGGCTGGCGGAGCCGATGCCGCCCGCGCCCACCACCGCCACCCGGGCCGCGGCCCAGCGGGCCTGGCCCTCTAGGCCCACTTCCGGGAGCATGGTGTTGCGGGAGTAGCGGCGGGTTTCTTCGTCGGAAAAGTCCAAAGGCATAAGTGCTCCGGCACCAGAAACCGGTTATATTTGTTGCCAAAAGTCTTTTCCACCCCCCCTCACCCTAGCCCTCTCCCCCCCATGGGGGGAGAGGGGATAAGAGGAAGAAACTTTTGGCAAATACCAGAATAGTGGCGGTAGGATTCAGGGGGGGCACGGAGGCCCTCCCCTCCATTGCTCCGGGATCCTTTTTCTCCCTCAACCTTCGTGTAGACATTAAATAAAAAACTTATGGGATTGGGGGAGGGGGTTTGGGGGAGGGGTTTAAGGTCCACAGGCGAGACGCCTGTGCCACTGCCCTTAGCCCCCTCCCCCAAATCATTTCTCTCCCTCCCCCTCCTTCCCCGGCTCCAGGCCGTAGGCCCTGAGTTTGCGGTAGAGATGGGAGCGCTCCAGGCCGATTTTCTCGGCCAGAGCGCTGACGCTGCCGCCTGCTTCCTCCAGTTGGCGGCGCAGGTATTCCTTCTCGAAACCGGCCCTGGCCTCCCGGAAATCGGGGTTGGCCAGGAGGCGGTCCAGGTCCCCCGCCGCGGGTTTCGCCTCCGGCTCGAGATGGAGGTCGGGGAGATCGATCAGCGGCCCCGGGGTGAGGATAGCCAGGCGCCAGATGAAGTTTTTCAGCTCCCGGACGTTGCCGGGCCAGGGGAGGTTGGCCAGGGCCTCCAGGGCCTTGCCGGTGAAGGTTTTGGGCGGCGCGTCGTTCTCCCGGGCCAGTTCCTGGAGAAAGTGCCGGGCCAGCAGGGGGATGTCCTGGCGCCGCTCCCTTAAGGGCGGGACCGGTAACGGGATGACGTTGATGCGGTGGTAGAGGTCTTCCCGGAAGGCCCCCCGCTGGATTTCCTCCGCCAGGTTCTTGTTGGTGGCGGCCACCACCCGCACGTCCACCTGGATGGGGCGGCCGCCGCCCAACCGCTCGAACCGCTGTTCTTCCAGGATGCGCAGGATCTTGGCCTGGGTCTTGAGACTCATGTCGCCGATTTCATCCAGGAAGAGGGTGCCTTCGTGGGCCTGGTCGAATTTCCCCTGGCGGCGGCTGGTGGCCCCGGTGAAGGCCCCTTTTTCGTGGCCGAAGAGTTCGCTTTCGATCAAATCCTCGGGGATGGCGGCGCAGTTCACCTCCACGAAGGGCTTGTGGGAGCGGTGGCTAAAGGCGTGCAGGGCCCGGGCCACCAATTCCTTGCCGGTGCCGTTTTCCCCGGTGATTAAGACCGAAGCGTTGGTGGGGGCCACCATGCGCACCTGCTCCCGGAGGCGCTGGACGGCCTCGCTTTTGCCCACGATCTCCCTGACCGGCGCGGCCTGGAGCCTGAGCCTCCGGTTCTCCTCCGCCAGCCGGGCCATCTCCAGGGCGTTTCTGACGGTGAGGAGGATACTGTCCGCGTGGGGCGGCTTCTCGATGAAGTCGTAAGCCCCCAGGCGGGTGGCCTTAACCGCGTTCTCCACGGAGCCGAACGCGGAGATCATTACCACCGGCAGGGCCGGGTTCCTAACCTTCAGTTCCTGTAACACCTCCAGGCCGTCCTTGCCGGGCAAGGCGATGTCCAGAAGGACCAGGTCCGGCGTCTCCTCGGCCGCCTTTTTTAAGGCGCTCTCCCCGTCCGCGGCGGTCACCACCTCGAATCCCTCATCCTGGAGGATCCCGGAGACTACCTGGAGAATCTGGGGCTCATCATCCACCACCAGCAGCGTGGCCGGCATAATCTCCTCGAATCATGGGAATGTCGATCACCACCTTGGTACCCCGGGGCGCGTTGTCCTCCACCCTGATCTCTCCGTGGTGTTCGGCGACAATGGAATTGACGATGGCCAAACCCAAGCCGGTGCCCCCCCGTTTGGTTGAGAAATAAGGCTCGAAGATGCGCACCTTGTCCCGCTCCGGGACGCCGCCGCCGGTGTCCGCCACGGTAAGCTCCACCATCTCCCGGGCCGCATCGCCTTTAAGAGAAATGGTGATCTTGCCGCTGCCGGCGATGGCCGCCAGGGCGTTGTCCAGCAGGTTCAGCAGCACCCGTTTCATCTGCTCCGGGTCCAGGAGCAGGACGGGGAGTTCGGGATCGGGCTGAAACTCCAGGGTGACCCGGGGCTGGACTTCCTGGTAGAGCAGCAGGGTCTCCCGCACCAGGGCGTTGAAGTCCTGGGGGCCGAGGGTGAGCTGCGGCAGCCGGGCGAAGCGGGAGAACTCATTGACCAGCTTCTTTAATTCGTCCACCTGGCTGATGATAATCTGGGTGCATTCGTCAAATACCTTGCTGTCGCCTTCGAAACGGTCCAGGTAGCGGCGGCGCAGCCGTTGAGCCGCCAGCTTGATGGGGGTCAGCGGGTTTTTCACTTCGTGGGCGATGCTGCGGGCCACCTCCCGCCAGGCCGCCAGGCGCTGGGCCCGTTCCAGTTCGGTGAGGTCCTCGAAGACGATGACCACGCCCAAGTCCTGGCCGGCTTCGTCCTTGAGGACCGTAGGTTTAATCAGGAGATACAGGGTCTTATCCGGCAGGGCCACGTGTAAGGGGGTTTCCACCTTCCCCTTGGGGGACTTCCGGGCCCCGGCGATGACCTCGGCCAGGCGCTGGAATTCCCCGGCGGGAAGCAGGTCCCGGCAGTCCTTGCCCAACACCTCTTCCCGCCGCCAGTTGAGCATCTGGGCCGCGGAATCGTTGATGGTGGTGAGGCGGCCCGCGCTGTCGATGCTGATCACCCCCGCGGCCACATTTTTCAGCAAAATCTCGATGTCCCGCTTCCGGGCTTCCAGTTGCGAGTGGCTCTGGCTCAATTGCCGGTAAGCCGCGGCCAGTTGGGCCTGGCTGTGTTGCAGGTCCTGGGTCATTTTATTGAAGGATTGCACCAGAAAACCGATTTCATCCCGGCTTTCCTGGCCTTCCTGGGTGATCTGAAAATCATAGTCTCCCCCCGCCACCTTCAAGGTGCCTTCCGCCAGTTGGCGGATGGGGGTGGTGATCTCCCGGGCCATGTACAGGGCCAGCCAGATGGCGAAGAACATGGCCACCAGGGTGACGGTCACCAGGGTCAGGTAGTGGCTCACCCGCACCGGCTTCAAGAGGAGCTGCATCTGGCGCAACTCCCGGATGCTCTGATCCACCCCCCCCAGGGATTGGGGGAAGAACTCCCGGACTGCCGCGTATCCTTGCAGAATACCCTCGGGGTCGGTAACCGGAGCCAAAAAGGTCAACAGTTCCCCGCCCCGGAAGGTAATCCTTTGCAGCGTCTCCCCCGCGCCTGTCTCCGGGGGGGCAATCCGGGGCAGTTCACCGGCCAGGGGATCATAGCTGGAAGTGAGCGATTTTCCCGCCGGGTCCAGCAGTTCCATACCCGAGAGGTGAAAAGCCGCGCGTTTTTTCGCCAGGAAATCCTGCCAGAAGTCCCGGTCGCTGTCGGTCCATCCCCCCTCCCGCTCCAGTTCCAGACTCAGGAGCCGGCCATAGGCCCGGAGCTTTTCCTCCCGGCTGTGGGCAAAAGCCTTTCTCTGATCCACGGCCTGTTGCAGATGCTCCTCCACCTGGGGCCCCCAGGAAAAGTCCACCCGGCTGGAGATCAACTGCCAGGCCATGAAAAAGAGGAAGAGGGTGGGGAGGATGGTCAGGCTGATAAAGGTGAGCACCAGGCGGGTGCGCAGCCGGGAGCCGAAAACCCGGCGCCGCCTTTCCAGAAATAGCTTGGCCAGGTGGCGGAAAATGAGAAAGATGAGGAGAAAGAGCAGGATGGTGTTGATGTTGAGCAGGCTGAAGGCCAGCAGGCTGCCGCTGACCGGCTGCCCGCCCCGGCGCACCAGGTAGACCTCCACGGAGGTGATGCTCACCACCAGCAGCAGGATCAGGATGATGAGAATCCGTTCCCGGCGGCGTTTTTTCGCTTCCCTGGCGGTATCCGGGAGAGAGGAAGGCTCCATGGCTTCAGCTTAGAGGCAACCTGACCAGGAAGGTGCTGCCCCGGCCCGGGGCGCTGTCCACCTGGATGGAGCCGTGATGGTCGGTGATAATCTTATGGATTACCGCCAACCCCAGGCCGGTGCCCTTGTCCTTGGTGGTGAAAAAGGGGTGGAAGATATTGTCCAATACTTCCTGGGGCATGCCCTTGCCGGTGTCCTCAACCGAAAACCAGGCCTGGCCGTTTTCAAAGCCGGTGGCCAGGGAAATCCGGCCGTTGGTCTCCGTGGCCTCCAGGGCGTTCTTGATCAGGTTGACCAGCACCTGTTTCAGCTGGTTGGGGTCGGCCACCAGGGAGGGCACGGGGGAGAGCTTATCCCCCAGGCTGATGCCCTTTTCCCTGGCCAGTTCGACCATCATGGCCGCTACCTCTTTGACCACCTGGTTCAGATCGGTTTTTTGCTTCACCGGCATTACGGGCCGGGTGAAATCCCGCAGTTCCCCCAAAAAGGACTCCAGGCGCCGGACTTCCTGCTGGATGATTTTCAGTTTGTTCCGGGTCTGCTCATCCTCCAGGCGGCGCTCCACCTGGTGGGCCAGGCCGCCGATGACCATCAGGGGATTTTTGATCTCATGGCTGACGTAAGCCGCGGCCTCCCCCACGGCCGCGAACCTCTCGGAATGCACCAGGCGCTCCTGGGATGCCAGCAGCTCCGAGGTTTTCAGGTCGACTTGCCGGGTCAGGGTTTTATTCCAGGTGAGCGCGGCGCCGATCAACACTGCGGTGGCCAGGAGCACCAGCACCGCGAAGGTCCCCACCAGAAACAATTCCTGGTGCAGCACCTGGGAAACCTGGCCGGAGACCTCCTCCACCGGGGCCACCACACAGACCCCCCAGAGATTATGGACCGGGTCTTCCATTTCGGTGACACCCCGGACCAACCCTTTATCAAAGCGGATGGGCACAAAAGCGGCCAGCTTCGGCATCTGCCCCAATTTCTGGCGGTGCCAGCCGGAGTCGTATTCGGTGACGCCTTCCTTGCCCGCCAGGAGGTCGGTGTGGAGTTCCCGCAGCCCCCGGAAAACGATCTCGGGATTGCGGGCGATGCGCACGGGCAAGGATTCTTTCCCCACAAAGTCTTTCTCGAAGTGGGCCAACACCATTTCATTCTGGTCGATGATCCAGGCATAGCCGGTCTGGCCGGAACGCACATCGGCCGTGACTTTTTCACAAATAAAGAAGGGATCGATGATCAGCTCCAGGATTCCGGATAACCCGCCTTGAGCGCCCGCCCAATATAGCGGCGTCACGAAGCGCATGACCCTGCGGCCCTTACAGGCAGGCTCCGTGCAGTCGTAAGTCTTGCTCAGCAACAGCTTGCCGCGGGATGCAGGGTTCCGGGCCCATTCCAGGTAGGGTGCGGGCAGGACCAGGCTGCTCGCCGGCGCTGGATCGGGGGAGACGCTGAACACCTGGACCGCCTTCCCCTCAGGGCTGTAAGTGCGAAGCTCCAGGACGCCGAAAATTTTGTGCCGGGAAAACCGTTCCTCCAAGGAGACGGTTATCTGCCGTTCCTGGTGGGGGGGGATGGTCTGGAACAAGCCCGCATACCCCATAAGGATATTTTCCAGGAAATCGAAGTAGGACTCCACATTGTCCGCGATCTTCCGGGCTATCATCAGTTGTTGCTGATTAAACTGCTCCCGCATGATCACTTCGACTTTTTGGTTCAGCTTTTGCCAGAAAAAGAAGAAAAGCGCGGACAACAGGACCGCCCCGGCCAGGATGCCGAGGATCACTGGAGCAGGAGAGAATAATCTGCGGACCCGGTCCGATTCCATGCTTTGTTTGCCCCTTTAAGCAATCTAAATAATATCATCAGCTTACGAAGGTAGCAAGTTTAGGATAGTAGTCAGTAGCCAGTAGTCAGTAGTCAGTGGTCAGTTTTTAGTTTTGGTTGTGGTTTTGGTATTTTTAGTGGAGGCGATCAGCCCATTAAGAATTCGACCCACTTCTGCGGCCATACCCAATAAGCCGACTGAATCAGATTTTTTTTAAAGAAAATTAAGTTTTTCAGCAATGAGAACTTGAGTTTCCAACTCTGAGAGTGAACCCCTTGCGTTCCCTAAAAAATTTCTGAATTCACCCTTGGATAAACGTCCTTGTCCCTCGGCAATATTACTGGGGATCGAGACCGCCGAACGTCGCAATTGACTCATCAACCCGAAAATTTCTTCCTTGGGAAAACCCTGGGTCAACCTGTAAACCTCCATGACCAATTCCATGGCCTTATTCCATGCCACCAAATCCCGATAAGACTGACCCATATCAAAGTTTCCTTCTATTATAGATACTGATCATTATCTGCCACTGACCACTGGCTACTGGCTACTGTTTCTTAGCCGCCTGCCAGATCTCCTCCATCTCCTCCAGGGTGGCGGTCTCCGGGGTCTTGCCCTGCTTCACCAGGGTCCGCTCCACCACGTTAAAGCGCTTGATGAATTTAAAGATGGTGCGCCGGAGCGCCCCTTCGGAGTCAATGTTCAGGAAGCGGGCGACGTTGACCAGGGCGAACAAGAGATCCCCCAACTCCTCTTCCCGGGCGTCGTGGGGAGGCTGAGTCAGGGCCCGGCGAAATTCCTGCCACTCCTCCTCCACCTTGTCCAAAGCCCCCTGCACCGAAGGCCAGTCGAACCCCAGGCGTGCCGCCGCCTCCCCCAGGCGCTGGGCCTGGACCAGGGCCGGCAGGGCGGTGGAGACCTGCTCCAGGGCGGCTTTTTCCTTACCCTTCCCTTCCTGGGCCTTGGCCTTCTCCCAGATACGGCGCAGGTCTTCCCGGGTTTTGGCCTTTTCCCCGGCAAAGACGTGGGGATGGCGGTGGATCATCTTGGCGCTGATGCCTTCAGCCACCTCGGTTAAGGAAAAATCGCCCCGCTCCCGGTACAGGTCGCTGAGAAAGACCAGGTGCAGCAGGAGATCCCCCAATTCCTCCCGGACCTTCTCCGGATCTTGGCTTTCTATGGCCTCCACCAGTTCATAGGCTTCTTCCAGGACGTAAGTCTTCAAAGTCTCCGGGGTCTGGCGGGCGTCCCAGGGGCACCCTCCGGGGGCCCGCAGGCGCTGGACAATGCCCACAAATTCCGCCACCGCCGGGCCCGGGTCCCGTTCTTTATCGGTCATAAAAAGGCAACTCCTAAATCTTAAGGCAAAAGTAAAAAGGTAAAAACTATGCGATCGATGTCATCGGCTTTAATTTTTTGCCTTTTTACTTTTACCTTTTTACTTTTACACCTGCCCGGCCGCTTCTTGTTTCCTTTTCGGCCGCTGCCATTCTTGCAGGTACTCGTTCAAACGGTTCTTGAAGTCCGGGGGGAGCAGCCCCAGGGCCTGCTTCGAAAAATGCATCAGGTAAGGAGCCGTGCGGGAGTCCTTCAGGAGATGGGTGTCCTTGGGCATGACCAGGCCCACCAGCATCAGGGCGAATCCCAGGAGGAGCCCGCCTTTGACCAGGGCAAAAAAACCTCCCAAAAGGCGGTCAAACACATCCAGATAGAGATGATAAAGAATACGTTGGAGAAAATAGGCTACCAGGCGAACGGACCAGTAGACCCCCACCAAAACCAGAGCAAAGGCCAGCCAGCGGGCATGGTCGGGGTTGGCGATCCACTGGTTTAACTTGGCGCCCAGCAGCATGTGGGTATGGGCCGCGGCTAACACTCCCCCCACCACCCCGGCCAGGACCGCCAATTCCTGAAACAGACCCCGGTAATAACCCCGGAGGGTGATCAAAATCAGCAGCACCAGAATTCCCAAGTCCAATAAATTCATACCTTTGGCTTTCCCTTATGTCAGTCCTCTTCAATCCTCTCAAGGCGGTGCACCCGGAGATACAACCCCGGACCCAGGGCGGCCAGCTCCCCGTAAATCATGATGTGATCCAGGCGGCGGGGCTGGTAGTCCCTAACCAGTGCGGGGTCCAAGGCCGCCAGGTCGAAATAGCCCTGCATGTCCCGGGTGCCGTAAGTGGCGAACCATTCCAGCTTATGCCATTTCCGGGGTTGTTGCAGCAGGTGCGCGTAATTACGGATCATGGCCGGGTCGTAGGTGAGATATTGCCAAAAGAACGCGGGCACCTTGACCTTCTGCCCCGGCTGCAACTTGGAGATTCGGGGAGTCAGTAAATCCGGGTAGGAAATGGGGATGTAAGACTCCAACTCCACCTGCTCCGGCAGGGGCGGCAGAGGGCTGCATGCCGCCGTCACCATAAAGATGCCTGCAAGGAGCGCAAGCATGCTTCTCAGGATAACTGAAAATCGAAAACTGAAAACTGAAAACTCCTTAACCCCGTCTCCGGCCCGGTAAACCGATCCCCATATTTTCATGGTTGCCAATCCTGAAGATTTTTCGTTATAAAAAATTAAGAATTGCCTCTAGGAGATGAGATCATGGTCCATCCCATTGTCATCCGCCGTCATGACGGCTTCCAATCCTACTTACTGCTGGACCCGGAGCGCCCCCGGGAACTCTTGCGCCATTGGGGCTTCCAATACGAGTTCTCCGCCCGTCCCTGGCTGGGTTCTCTGGACCCCGTGGACGCCATGGAGGAATGGTGCGAAATGCTGGCCGAAGAACTGGAAAACTATTCCGTCAGCGACGAGGAAAACCGGGACTTCTGCCTGGACCGCTCCTGCTGGGACGAGTGCCAATAGTCTGTGAGCAGTAAGCAGTGAGCAGTTATTCTTGAGCATGGGCAGTGCTCAGCTTCCATCTCTAATATTTTGCGTCTTACTTTGCGCCTTGGCGTCTTTGCGTGAGAAATTTCTGATTTTTTCTGCTCACTCCTCACTGCTCACTTTCTACCTATTCCTCCTCCAAGAAAACATGCGCTAACACTCTGGCATCCCCCAAGATATTGCTTAATAAGCTGACTTCATTGGGTTGGTGCGCGGTTTGGGTCACCGTCATCCAGACCGCGGCGGGCAGGCCTGCCTGGCGGAAAAAGGCCGCCACCGTGCCGCCGCCGATTCCCCGGGGTTCGGCCTCCAGGCCGTAGACTTCCCGGATCGCCCGCTGCAGTGTCCGAACCACCGGCGCGTCCTTGGGCGTGGCCGGAGCGCTGGGCAGTTCCTGCACCGGCTCCACCTTCAGGCTCACCCCGAAACGCCGGGCCGCCTCTTCTCCCAAGGCCTGCACCCTTTCTTTCACCCGGGCCAATTCATAGTCCGGCAGCACCCGGCAATCCAGGTAAAAGACATCCCGGCCGGGGATGGTGTTGATATTGGGAACATTGGCCTCTTTCTTGGTGGGTTCGAAGGTGCTCACCGGCGGCCGGAATAAGGGATTCTCCCGGGAAAACTCCCAGGCCAGCTCCTCCAGGGCCACGATCACGTGGGCACAGGCCCGCATGGTGTTCCGCCCCAGGTCAGGCCGGGAGGCGTGGCACTGCTTCCCCTCCAGGGTCAGGCGCAGCCAGAGGATGCTCTTTTCCGCCACGTCGATGAGGGTGCCGTCGGTGCTGCCCGCATCCGGCACAATGATCAGGTCTTCAGGCGAAAAAAGGTGGGGGTATTCCTGCAATAGGTAAATCAGCCCTTTTTCGTTCCCGGTTTCTTCATCGGCGACCAAGGCCAGGGCCACGGTGCGCTCCGGCGTAACTCCCAGGTCCAGGAGGGCCCTGACCGCCATCAGGGAGGTGACGATGCCGTGGTGGTCGTCTTCCACGCCCCGGCCATAGAGGCGTTCCCCCTCCACCCGCAGGGTGAAGGGGTCGGAGTGCCAAAGGGACAGATCTCCGGGGGGCACCACGTCCAGGTGGCTCAGCACCCAGACCTTTTCCGGCCGCTTCCCCGGGAGCAAGGCCACCAGGTTGGGGCGCTCGCCGCCGTCCACCAGGGCGTCCGGGGCCGGATAATTATCCACTTGGAGCCCCCAGCCCTGGAGCAGATTTTTCAGGAAGGCCGCCTTTTCCCCTTCGCCGGGGCCGCCGTGATCCGGCCCCACCGCGTTCCTGGAGACCAACTCCCGCTGCAACTCGATGATCTGCTGCCGGTAAGTGTCGATCTGCGCCGCCACCCGGTTGAAGATCTCTTTTTTCATCCCTTTACCTCTATCGCAGGTTTTGATGAGGCTGCGGCGTACCCTTAAAATATGAAAATCCTGGTCCCCCCTTACCCCGGCCCTCTCCCCCCGCCAATCAGCGGTATGGGGAAAAAGGCAATCCCAAGGCTGGGGGAGAGGGAGTAAGACCCAGGCATACCTTGGTTTTTACTGGCCACAGACCACCGACCACTTTTCCTAACAGAGTTTATCTTCAGGAAAAAGCAAGGAAATTGCATCCCAAGCTTTTCCTGTCCGCTCCCATCATATATAATGCCGGGGGTTAAGGGCAAGCAGTTTGGGCAGGAACTTACTTCCCCTTTTCTTTTATCCCGGTAAAAGGGAAAAATTTATCATTCACCCGAGGAGGAGAAGTCATGAAGATCAAGCGGATCGCCCATCTGGGTATTGCCATCAAAGACCTGGACGCGGGCAAAAAACTCTATGGAAAGAATCTCGGCCTGGCCCTCAAAGGCGACGAAGTGGTGGAGTCCCAAAAGGTGAAGGTCAGCTTCATCGGCGTGGGGGAATCCAACCTGGAGCTGCTCATTCCCACCGCGGACGACAGCCCGGTGGCCAAATTTCTGGAGACCAAGGGGGAAGGCTTCCATCACCTGGCCCTGGAAGTGGAGGATTTGGCCGGGGCCCTGGAGGAGCTGAAAGCCGCAGGCGTGCGCCTCATTGATGAGAAGCCCCGGGAAGGGGCCCACGGCGCGCTGGTGGCCTTTATCCATCCCAAGGCCACCTACGGCTTGCTCCTGGAACTCTGCCAATACTCCCATTGAGACGGGCCTCTCATGGCATTGACGCCCGAGGCCTTGATTTCCCGGGTTCAGGTCAATATTCCTTTCCGTTATTTTGATAAAGGATACCTGAATCTTTTTTTGAAAGAGGGCCTGAACCCGGAAATCGGCCTGGATGCTTACAGCCTGTCGCGCTTTCAGCGGCGGGATTTTGCGCAAGTGGCCCGGAGCTTTCTTCAGGCCGGGCGCCGCCTCACCCTTCACGCCCCTTTCCAGGACCTTCTCCCCGGGGCCACGGACGAGCTGATTCTGGCCGCCAGCCGCCACCGCCTGGGGCAGGCCTTCCGGCTCCTGCCGGTCTTCAAACCGGTGCACATCGTCTGCCACCTGGGTTACGACGCCAAGTTCTACCAGGGAGGCCGCAAAGGTTGGCTGAAGAGGAGCGCGGCCACCTGGAAGGAGTTCGCGGCCCTGGCCGCCGCCCACGGTGTTAAGGTGATGGTGGAAAACGTCTACGAGACGGACCCGGACCTGTTTATCGACCTCCTCGACCTGGTGCAGGCCCCCAACCTTCAAATCTGCCTGGACGCGGGCCACCTCCAGGCCTTCGGGGGCGGCGACTGCGAACGCTGGTTGAACGCCCTCTGGCCCTTGATCGGCCAACTCCATCTCCACGACAACCGGGGCGATAAGGACTCTCACCTGGCCCTGGGCCGGGGCACCGTGCCCCTGGAATATATCCTCAACTTCCTGGCCGCCCGGGACCGGCAGCCCCTGGTGACTCTCGAACCTCACCAGGAAGGCAGCCTGGCGCCTTCTTTGCGCCACCTGGCCGCCATTTGGCCTTGGGAGTGACAATTATCCCGGTGGGGCGGGCCTCCGTGCCAGCCATCATTTGAGTGGCAGGCTTTACATCTAGAGTAAAGGCCTTACATTCTAGACATATCCCGCTGCCGCGCCATAATGGCCTGATCCAACAGGGAGGTGCATAAATGGCTATCCAGGATAATCCCCCCGAAGTCAGAGGATTGTTGGAAATTCTGGGCTTGCAGGAGGAACCCCTGGGCGTCCACTACACGGAACTGGAGCCCCGGGAAGGCTTCTCCCCCCAGGCCTACCGCCTCCCCACCGTCCAGATGGAGGCCCGGGGCGAGGTGGATTGGGATGAGACCTTCGCCAACTTTTCCTGCATCATCGGCCATCTCTGGCGAGCCCGGAAAAAGGGGGTGGCCGCCTACTTCGACCAGGCCCGTTTCGGCTGCCTGGGGGCCGCGTTCTTCCTGGGGTATCTCAAACCCCAACTGGAGACCATCGTCCATTACGTCTCCACCGGCATTCCCAACATCCTGGAAGGGGAGTGCTACCTGGAATCCCCGGCGGTCACCCGCCTGTTCTACGAAACCCTGGACCCCCGCCCGGCGCCGGCTCCGTTTTGCGTCTTTAAACCCTTGAGCCAATTCGCCGCGGACGAGACGCCGGAGGTGGTGATCTTCTTCGCCCGGGCCGAAAGCATCAGCGGGCTCAATCAACTGGCCACCTATGTCACCAACGACTTCGAGGCGGTGCAGTCGCCCTTCGGCGCGGGCTGCGCCAATATCCTCACCTGGCCCCTGAAATATCTGGAGCGGGGCCAACTCAAGGCCGTGCTGGGGGGCTGGGACCCCTCGGACCGGAAATTCCTCAAACCCGACGAAATCACCTTCGCGGTGCCTAACGAAATGTTCCGGCGCATGGCCGGGCGCTGGCCGGAATCCTTTCTCACCAAACACTCCTGGGCCACGGTGCGGAAGAAGATTGAACTAAGTAGGAAAAAATGGGGGGAGTGAGGGGGCAGTTTTCCGTTTTCCGTTAAAAAAATGCCGAAAAAGTTAGGGTAAGGCCGAAACTCCCTCTCCCCCCTAATCATTACCCACAAATCGGTGGGGAACTGGATAATTACTGATATAGAGTATTTGCAGGCCTCGCGCCCCCCTCACCCAGCCCTCTCCCCCCTTCGGGGGGAGAGGGGAACGCACACCAAAATATTAATAACTTGTGGATATTCCGGTATTAATCCCCTCTCCCCCCTGGGGGGGAGAGGGCTAGGGTGAGGGGGGGAAGTCCGCTACTGGAGCGCCTCCGCAATCTCCGCCACCACTCTCCTGGCGGCCGCCACCGGGTTTTCCGCCTTGCGGATGGGGCGGCCCACCACGAGGTAGTCGGCCCCGGCCTGGATGGCTTGAGCCGGGGTGGTGATGCGGGTCTGATCGTCTCCGGCCACCACGGACCATGCGGGCCGGATGGCCGGGCAGACCACCAGGAAGTCCTTCCCGAATGCTTCTTTCACGGCCCGGGCCTCGGCGCCGGCGCAGACCACGCCGTCGCACCCCGCCTCTTTCGCCAACTTAGCCCGCAGCAACACCAATTTGGCGGGATTCCGGGCGTACTCCGGGGCAATGCCCATGGCCTCCAGATCATCCGGCCCCAAATGGGTGAGAACGGTGACCCCCAGGACCTTGACGCCGTCTTTGCAGGCCATGATGGTGGGGCGCATCTTGGCGCCCTGGTCCACGTGCACCGTGGCCAATTTGGCCCCCTGCATCACCTTAGCCTGGGCCCCCATCATGGTGACGGGAATGTCATGGAACTTCAAATCCAGAAAATAATCGACCCGATTGTCCGCCAAAAACTTCAAAAAAGGCGGACCTTCGGCCATAAACAGCTCCAGGCCGACTTTGAAGAGGCCCACTTCGTCTTTCAAAAGCTCGATAAAATTTTCCGCTTCCCGTTTATTGGGCACATCTAGAGGGAAGATCAGGCGGTCTTTGGGGTGCATATAACTCCTTCACTCGTAAGACTTTTAAAACTTAGCATTATCCCTGACATTCAGTCAAAATTTTTATGGAATTAGGTATCCTAATTTCTGGAATGAAAGAGGGGCAGATCATACTGAGTTTATTGAGTGGATAGCGAGCATCAACAAATTATTAAGAAAAATTTAAGCAATTAAAATGACATAAAAAATAAAATAATTTAAAATTCATGTTGACAAGAAAATTTCCGATATTAAAATAAAAAATAAAGCTTAAAAAGTCCGGTGCCGCGTGTCGGCTTGATATGGTTCGCCCAGCCGGACATCAATTTATAAAGCCCTCATCCGTGAGGGCTTTTTTATTAAATTTGTTATATCAAATTTATCAATTCACTTGACTCGGGAAAAATTTTCAATCCATCTATTTTGCCAACAGCGGTATTTTGCGAAGAATAAACACTTGGCAGAATAAGTTTAAAGTAACTGTAGTTCATATCCTTGCAACGAAACGCCCGATAAAAATTATAAGAGCATAAATCAGCTAATTGCACACCTTCTGATAACTCACTTCTAACGAATAAAGGCATTTCCATAATATGCCTCAATCTTAATCCACAAGAGGTACAATTGTCCAGAAAATATGCATGTTTCATCGCTAACGATCTGTTTTCTCGCTGGCTCATATCATCTGTTATTAAGACCGCATTATGTTTATCATGATATTCTACCATATAATTTTCGACCCTTTCACAAAGGAGTTCCCAAGCTTTGCGATGTATTTTACTATGATCCATATAATCTTCTAACTTTTCTTTATCAATAATTATGGTAATTATTACCATATAATGGTACTGTAACTGATTGTAATATTTATCAACTAATTCTTGAATCTCATCTCTGGTAAGATGAGATAGGAATTTGTGAGTTTTGCGCTGAGCTGGTCTCCGTACCCAATTCGATTTAATTTCACAATCGGCTAACTCAAGCCTGATATTCTTCTCACGATAAATCTTATCGATGAGAAGGCGCTTATGATTTGTTATAAATCTGTAAAACTTCTTCCACCTATTTTCATAAAGCCCTATTGCTGTCAAAGCATAAACGCGATCAGGTGATTTTGGATCACGGTTTCCAGCCTCGTCGATATAGAAAAGATACATTTCTTTCCAACTCCCCCGTAAATTAATTTCTCATGACGACACCTGACACATTATAAACCATCTATTCGGGGGGAAAAGGTTATATGGAAAGGATGTCTCAAAAAATGCCTTTGAGGGCTATTATTTAAATTGCTTACTACCGTTCCTCCAGGAAAAACGTTCCTCCGGAAAACTTGACAACCCGGGGGTTAACTGTTAGATTGCCCAGATATTTTTCAGCCCCAAAGGAGAGGCTTCCATGACTTTCCAAGAACTGTTGATGACGCTCGAGCGCTTTTGGGCGGATTACGGGTGCATCATCGGCCAGCCTTACGACATAGAGGTGGGGGCAGGCACCTTCAACCCCCACACCCTGCTGCGCTGCCTGGGGCCGGAGCCCTGGAACGTGGCCTACGTGGAGCCGTCCCGCCGCCCCACCGACGGCCGCTACGGGGAAAACCCCAACCGTCTGCAGCATTACTACCAGTACCAGGTAATTTTAAAACCCTCTCCCAAGGACCTCCAGGAGCAGTACCTGAACAGCATGCGGGCCTTGGGGATCGATCCTCTGGACCACGACATCCGTTTCGTGGAGGACGACTGGGAATCCCCCACCCTGGGGGCCTGGGGCCTGGGCTGGGAGGTGTGGCTGGACGGCATGGAGATCACCCAGTTCACCTACTTCCAGCAGGCGGGCGGCATTGACCTGCATCCGGTGAGCGGCGAGCTGACCTACGGCCCGGAGCGCATCGCCATGTACCTCCAGGGCGTGGAGAGCGTCTACGACCTGGAGTGGACCAAGGGCGTCAAATACGGCGACGTCCACCACCGGGGGGAAGTGGAGCATTCGGTTTATAATTTCGAGCAGGCCAACGTGGATATGCTTTTCAAGCTCTTCGACATGTACGAAGAAGAGTCCCAGCGGATCATCGGCCTGGGCCTGGTGCTGCCGGCTTACGATTACTGCCTGAAATGCTCCCATACCTTCAATCTGCTGAACGCCCGGGGGGCCATCAGCGTGGCGGAGCGGGCCAGCCTCATCGGCCGGGTGCGGAATTTGGCGAGGCTGTGCGCCGAAGGCTATCTGAAGCAGCGGGAGGAAATGGGGTTTCCATTGTTAAAGAGATAGCTTTCAGCTTTCAGCCGTCAGCTTTCAGCTTAAAAGACAGAGTCGGTTAATATGATTATGAACTATCGCTCTTGAAAAAAGTTCCACAAAGATGAGACCTGGGCATGGATTTGCTTAAGGAAATCTTGCAAATCGTTGTTTCTTGGCCAATGGTCGCCATCGTTACGGTGATCGTGTTGCGAAAACCGATCAAATCTTTGGTTGAACGACTGATACATAAGCCAAGGTGGGTCCTATTGAATTGGAGATTGGGAAGCTGGCTGAGAAAGGTGAGAAGGTGATGGATTCGATGAGGGCGGATTTCAGCCGACTCAACCAACTGATGGCCGAGACGCGCCTTCTGGAGCTTGAAATCACAGAGGGAATGTTTGGGGCGGTTTTCACAGATGAGCAAAGAACCCGAATGCAAAACCAAATTGAAGAGCTTAAAAAGCTGACCGCTGATAGCTGAAAGCTGATAGCTTCTACAAAGAGGACACCATGGGAAGTGAATTGTTATTGGAGATCGGCACCGAGGAGATTCCGGCCCGTTTTATCCCGCCGGCGTTGGAGGAGATGGCCGCATCTTTTAGGAAGTTGTTGGAGCAGGAGCGCATCGCCTCAGGTGAAGTCGTCACCTGGGGCACGCCCCGGCGCCTGACCCTGGTGGCCCGGGACCTGGCCGCAAGCCAGTCCGAGGCAGCCACGGAGATCGTCGGCCCGCCCAAGGCCGTGGCCTTCGACGCCTACGGCAACCCGACGCCTGCGGCCCAGGGTTTCGCCAAGAACCAGGGCGTGGCGGTGAGCGATCTCATCGAGGTGGATACCCCCCGGGGCATCTACCTGGCGGTGAGCAAACGCACCGCGGGTCGGCCCACCCAGGAGCGTCTCCCGGAGCTTTTGCCCTCTTTTATCCTGGGCTTAAGTTTTCCCAAGTCCATGCGCTGGGGCTCGGAAACCATTACCTTTGCCCGGCCCATCCACTGGATCCTGGCCCGGCTGGGGGGCGCAGTGCTGTATTTCACCGTGGGAGACGTGACCAGCACCGGCATGACTTACGGCCACCGCTTTCTGGCCCCCCAGGCCGTAGAAGTGGAGGATGCCGAGGATTACGCCGCGGCCTTGCAGAAGGCCCGCGTGATCGTCGATCCCCAGGCCCGACGGGCGCATTTGGAAAAGGAACTGGCTGCCGCCGCGGCCAAGGTGGGGGGCGAAGTGGTCCCCAACCCCGGACTGCTGGAGGAAAACTCCTTTCTGGTGGAATACCCCTCGGTGGTCTGCGGCAATTTCGAAGACAAGTTCCTGGCCCTGCCCGATGAGGTGCTGATCACCTCCATGCGGGAGCACCAGCGGTATTTTTCCCTGCGGGGTAAGGACGGGCGCCTCTTGCCCCATTTCATCGCGGTGAACAACACCCTGACCCGGGACCCGAAGGTGGTGCAAAAAGGCCATGAGCGGGTGCTCCGGGCCCGGCTCAGCGACGCCATGTATTTTTATGAAGTGGACTCCAAGACGCCCCTGGAAAAGCGGGTGGAGGCCCTGAAAGGAGTGGTCTTCCATTCGCTGCTGGGCACCTCTTACGAAAAAATGGAGCGCTTCCGGGAAATGGCCGCGTTTCTGGCCGGACGCCTGGCCCCGGACCTCACGGAACTGGTGCGCCGGGCCGCGTATTTAAGCAAGGCCGACATCGTCACCGAGATGGTAGGGGAATTCCCCAGCCTCCAGGGGGTGATGGGCCGCCAGTATGCCAAACTTTCCGGAGAACCGCCGGCGGTGGCGGAGGCCATCTTCACCCATTATCTGCCCCGGCACGCGGGAGACATCCTCCCCGGGGACCTGACCGGCGCGCTGGTGGGCATGGGCGACCGCTTTGACACCATCTGCGGCTGCTTCGGGGTGGGCCTCATTCCCACCGGGGCCGCGGACCCTTACGGCTTAAGGCGCCACGCCCTGGCCATTATTCACATCCTCCGGGACCAGGGGCTGCACCTAAACCTGCCGGAGGCGATCTGGGCCGCGCTGGACCTGCTCAAGGGCAAAATCTCCCGCACCCAGGAAGAGACAGCGCTGGAAGTCCTGGACTTCTTCCAGACCCGGCTGCAGCATCTCCTTTTGAGCGAGGGGCTGGATAACGAAACCGTGGCCGCGGTCCTGGCCGCAGGGGGCGCTCCGGACGTGGTGGACGCATCGGACAAGGCCAAGGCCCTGGAAGAGGTGCGCCGCAGTCCGGATTTCCCCGCGTTGGCCGTGGCCTTCAAACGGGTGATCAACATCGCCCGGGGCGCGGAGGCCGGCGAGGTGACCGACCTGCTTTTCGAGCATCAGGAGGAGAGATATCTGTACGAGGCCACCGGTTTGATGGAGACGGAAGTGGCCGCGGCCAGGGAAAAGCGCGATTATCCCGGGGTGTGCCGGGCCCTGGCCCAACTCAAAAATCCGGTGGACGCCTTCTTCGATAAAGTGCTGGTGATGGCGGAAAACGAAAACCTGAAGCGCAACCGCCTGTCCCTGCTGGTCAGGATCAGCGACACCTTTTTGCAGATGGCGGATTTCTCCCGGATTACCACCGGGTGATCTCCGGTTTAACTAAAAAGCATCTTTACAGTCATAATAATTCAGGAATAATTAAGGGGCGGGCCTATGGCTCGCCCTCAGATATTTATGATCCTGGCGATTAATATCATTTGCTTGTAGGGGCGAACCTGGTGTTCGCCCTGGACGGTTGAGCGAACACGAGGTTCTCCCCTACAGGCCGGTGGTTTTCATAAAGGAAATTTATCGACCATGCGCCGCTGGTTCAGACGCAAGAAAGAAAAAGAAGAAGAAGATTTACCGCCCGAGTCCGTAGCCCCGGCCCAGGAGGAGGCGGAAGCAGACACGGAGGGCGAAGCGCAGATCCCCGGCCCGGCAGAGGCAGCTCCGTTGCCGGCAACCCCGGAACCTCCGGCGGCAGAGGCGGCCCCGGAGGAGCCCGCCGCACCTCCGGATGAAGAAACCGTCCCGCCGGAAACTGAAGTTGCGGCAGAGCGGCGTCCCGGGTTTTTCCACCGGTTATTTAAGGGTGAAGAAGAGGCTCCAGTTCCTGCCGTCGAGGCCGAGGCTTTACCGGCCACCGGGGAATCCCTTGCGGAAGGATTGCCGCACGCCCACGAAAACCCCCCCCTTGAGGCTGTTCCCCCGGAAGAAGAAGCCCCGGAAGCCGGGGAGCCTGAGGCTCTTGAAGAAGTCCCTCCGGCCCGTCGCGGCCTGTTCAAGCGTTTCCGGGAGCGGTTACGCCGCAGCCGGGAGGCTATCGCCGGCGGCCTGGACCGCTTGTTTCTAGGCCGTAAGGAAGTGGACGCGGAGCTGCTGGAAGAACTGGAAGAGCTGTTGATCACCGCGGACTTAGGCGTGGAGACCACTCTGAGATTGGTCGAGGGCCTGCAAGACCGCCTGAAGCGCCGGGAACTGGGGGACGTGGAGAAACTCAAAGCGGCCCTGGCGGAGGAGATGCTCTCTCTCCTCACGGCCCCGGCCGCGGCGGAGAGCGCCGCCCGGCCCCGGGTGGTGCTGATGGTGGGGGTCAACGGCGTGGGCAAGACCACCACCATCGCCAAACTGGCGCACCAGGAGCGCGTCCAGGGCCGCACGGTCCTGCTCATCGCCGGAGACACCTTCCGGGCCGCGGCCGCGGAGCAGTTGGAAATCTGGGGCGAACGGGTGGGCGCGGAAGTTATCAGGCAAAAGGCCGGGGCGGATCCCGCGGCCGTGGTCTTCGACGGCCTGGCCGCGGCCCTGGCCCGGGAGGTGGACATTGTGTTCATCGACACCGCGGGGCGGCTCCACACCAAGGTGAATCTCATGGAGGAGCTGAAAAAGGTCTACCGCACCGCGGTCAAGAAACTCCCCGGCGCGCCCCATGAAATCTTTCTGGTTCTGGACGCCACCACCGGCCAGAACGCCCTGAGCCAGGCCCGTCTCTTCCATGAGGCCGTGGGCGTTACCGGCATCATCCTGACCAAGATGGACGGCACCGCCAAGGGCGGCGTGGCCCTGGCCGTAGCCCACGAAACCGGCCTGCCCTTGCGCTATCTGGGCCTGGGCGAAGGCCTGGAGGACTTGCGCCCCTTCGACGCCGAGGCCTTTGTGGCCGCGATCCTGGGAGGGTGACGGTTGATGCGGTAATCAGTGATCAGTGATCAGTAAAAAACCTGGATTACTACTGATCACTGATCACTGATCACTGATTACTATTACTTTAAGTCCCAGTCCGTCTATCGAACCTATCCATAAAGGATTATGCAAGCCTCTTCAACTCCCCAATTCTGCCTCTACTGGCTGCCGCCCCTGCTGCTTACCGGGGGCATCTTGGCCCTTTCCGGGGAATTGGGTGCGAGCGCAAATACCCAGGCTTTGATAAGCTGGCTCTTTCCCTGGCTCCCCTTTCTGGGGGAGATGGAGAAAGGGCACGGATATCTGCGCACCGCGGGTCATATTACGGCCTATGCGTCCCTCTACTATCTCTGGTTTCGGGCTTTGGCCCGACGATTTGCCCCCAAGGTGGGACGCGCCATCCTGTTGGCTTTGGGCCTCTGCCTGTTGATCTCTTTGGCGGATGAAGGACACCAGGCCTTGTTGCCGTCACGACAAGGCCGGTTCACCGACGTGGCCCTGGATTTTGGCGCCGCGGTCCTAACGGCTCTTGCATTATCTTTCAAGAGAATATAATTTTATAATTTGAGCAATTAACGTTCAGGAATCTCAGCTTCTCCGGAAGACGAGATGATTAATCATGGTCCGCTGTCAGCCAAAAAACTTTGCCGTTAACCATCCGCCTATGAGCCTGATCCTCTCCCAAAAAACTCCCGGTCACCGATTAAGCGCCCGGAAATGTCTGCCTGTGTCCGTAATGGCCCTGGCCTGCCTCCTGGTCCTGGGAATTTTCTTCCAGGCGGTGGCGGCGCCGGGTCCCGATATCTTTGACCGGGTGGTGGAGCACCGCCTGCCCAACGGCCTGAAAGTCCTGGTGCTGCAAGAATCCCGGGCCCCTATCATCAGCGTGCAGATCTGGTATAAGGTGGGCTCCCGCAACGAAGAATTGGGCAAAACCGGCCTGTCCCACCTCCTGGAACACCTGATGTTCAAGGCCACGGAAAAATACGGCCCCAAGGAATTCTCCCGGCGGGTGCAGAAGGCCGGGGGCAGCGACAATGCCTTTACCAGCCGGGATTATACCGCCTATTTCGAAAACGGCCCCAAGACCGAATTGAAGAACTGGCTGGAAATGGAAGCCGAACGCATGCGGGGCCTGAAGGTGGGGGAAGAAGACTTCCAAACCGAGCGGAACGTGGTCTTGGAAGAAAGGCGCCTGCGCACGGATGACGATCCGGTGAACTTTCTCTTTGAAGAGGTCATGGCCGCGGCCTTTAAGGCCCATCCCTATCAATGGCCGGTCATCGGCTGGTTTAATGACATCGAGACCATGACCCGGGAGGATTTTCTCCAGCATTACCGGCGTTATTATGTGCCCAATAACTGCACGGTGGTGGTGGTGGGAGACATCGACCCTCAAGAAGCCCTGAAAGAGATCGAGGCCGCTTTCGGCGCCATTCCCGCGGGGCCGGAACCCCCGAAGGTCACCGCCAAAGAGCCCCGCCAGTACGGCGAGCGGCGGGTGGTGGTCAACCGGGAGGCGCAGCTGCCTTTTCTCATCATGGCTTACCATACCCCCAACTGGGAAGGCCCGGACGCCTATCCCCTGGAATTGCTGTCCCGGGTGCTCTCCCAGGGGCGCAGTTCCCGCCTGTATCATAATCTGATTTATCAGCAGCGTTTGGCCCTCCAGGCCGGCGCGGATTATGATTTCGACACCGCCAACCCTACTCTCTTCACCCTCTATGCCCAGCCCTTGCCGGAAAAAACCGCGCCCCAACTGGAGGCCGCGCTGGAAGCGGAAGTGAAACGCCTGCAGACGGAAATGGTGAGCGAAAAAGAGTTGCAAAAAGTGAAAAACCAAACCGCGGCCCAGTTTTATATGTCCCTGGATTCCCTCTTTTTCCGGGGCATGGTGTTGGGCCGGCTGGAGACCGTGGCCCGCTGGAGCCTGATCAAAGAATTCATTCCCAAAATCTTAGAGGTGACCGCCGCGGATTTGCAGCGGGTGGCCAAAAAATACCTGGTGGCGGAGAACCGCAATGTGGGCATACTCTCGCCCATTAAAACCGACAAGCCGAAAATGGAGCGCTTTTCTCCTGGTGGACAGATTAATTAAGGCCCTTTCGTGTTGGGCGGTCATCGCCCTGGTCTGGACCGGCGCGGCTTTTGGCGCCTCCCCTGCCCAAGTCCCAACCCAAGTTCTGGGAGTACGGGAAAAACTCCCCAACGGCCTGGTCTGGCTCTTCTCTGAACAGACCGGCCTGCCCCTGGTGACCGTCAAACTCCTGGTCAAGGCCGGAACCCTGCAGGACCCCCAGGGCAAGGAGGGACTGGCCAACCTCACCGCCAGCCTCCTGATGAGCGGCACCAAGAAGCGCGGGGCAGCCCAGATCGCCGAGGAACTGGATTTCCTGGGGGCCAAGCTCAGCGCCGAAGGAGGAGACGACTTCGCGCAACTGAGCCTCACAGTCCTGAAAAAGGACCTGGCCCCGGGGTTGGAGCTGTTCCAGGATGTCTTGCTGCATCCGGCCTTTGCCCCCCAGGAGGTGAGCCGCAAGGTCGCGCAGATCAAGGCCTCCCTGGAGAGCGATGAAGATGAGCCCATGGTGGTGGCTTCCCGCACTTTCAACAAGGATCTCTTCGGAGCCTTTCCCTACGGCCACCCCGTCCGAGGCACCAAGGAGGGATTGGCGGCCATTGCCCCCAAGGACCTCTCCGAGTTCCACCGCCGGTACTGGCGGCCCAACAACGCCATCCTTTGTGTGGCCGGCGATCTGACCCTGGAAGAGGCCCAAAAGTGGGTGGCCCGGATCTTCGGCCCCTGGCAGGCCGGGGATATTCCTACGGCGAAACTGCCCCCCATCCCCCCTCTTAACGCCCCCAAGGTGGTGATGGTCAATAAGGATATCACCCAGGCCAACATCATCCTGGGAAATTTGGGCATTACCCGGGCCAACCCGGATTTTTACGCCCTCCAGGTGATGAACTACATCCTGGGCGGCGGGGGCTTTGCCTCCCGCCTGCTGGACAACATCCGGGTCAACCGGGGGTTGGCTTACAGCGTGAACAGCCAGTTCAATCCCGGCTTGGAACCCGGTCCCTTTGCGGTGACCCTGGAAACCAAAAACGCCAGCGCCAAAGAAGCGGTGGAACAGGTGCTCTCAGAGATCAAGCGCATCCGGGAGCAGCCGGTGAGCGATTCCGAGCTTAACGACGCCAAGTCCTTCCTCATCGGCAGTTTCCCCCGGAAAATGGATGCCCTGGCCAAGCGGGCCTGGCTCATGGGTTATGCGGAATTCTACGGCCTGGGTCTGGATTATCCCTGGCGCTATCCCGAGCTGATCCGGAATTTGACCCCCGGGGAGATCCAGAAAGCGGCCTGGAAATATCTCCACCCGGATAAATTCCTCCTGGTGGTGGTGGGAAAAAAATCGGAAATTCCTCCCTTGTTCGGGGCTGCGCCTCCCTCAGGGGAAGAGGAGAAAAAAGATGTGCCAAAGAAAACTAATAATTAGCTTCGTGGCCTGGGGCCTGCTGACCCTGGGGGCCATTACTCCGGCCCTCCTGAGCCCCTCCGGGGCCCAGGCCGCCCTGGCGCCGGAGACCTTCGCCGACCTGGCCCAAAAAGCCTCGCCGGCGGTGGTGAACATCAGCACCGAAAAGAAGATGAAGTCCGATAAGACTCACGAACGCATGCGGGAGTTCTTCGGACAGAGGCCAGGGCCCGGCGGGCCGTCCCCTTTCGGCCAGGATGACCCCTTCCGGGAATTTTTTGAGAAATTCTTCGGCGACATTCCCAAGAGCTTCAAGTCCCGCAGCCTGGGCTCGGGTTTTATCATCGACGCCGCCGGCCTGATCATCACCAATAACCACGTGGTGGAAGGGTCGGATAAAATCAAGGTCAAATTGGAGGGCGGCAGGGAATACGAAGCCACCATCAAAGGCCGGGACCCGAAAACCGACCTGGCCCTGATCCAGATCACCAATCCCCCCAAGGACCTGCCTTTCCTGGCCTTGGGGAACTCCGATTCCGTGCGCGTGGGCGACTGGGTGCTGGCCGTGGGCAATCCCTTCGGCCTGAGCCATACGGTCACCCAGGGGATTATCAGCGCCAAAGGGCGGGTCATCGGCGCCGGTCCTTACGATAATTTTCTCCAAACCGACGCGTCCATCAACCCCGGCAACAGCGGCGGCCCTCTCCTCAATCTCAAGGGGGAAGTGGTGGGCATTAACACCGCCATTCTGGCTTCCGGCCAGGGCATCGGCTTTGCCACCCCCAGCAACATCGCCAAGTCCGTCATCCCCCAACTCCGGGAGAAGGGCAAGGTGACCCGGGGCATGATCGGCGTCCAGGTGCAAAACGTCACCCCGGAACTGGCCAAGTCCTTCGGCATGTCCGAACCCAAAGGGGCCCTGGTGGCGGAAGTCAACCCCGACACCCCCGCGGAAAAGGCCGGCATCCAGCGGGAGGACATTATCATCGAGTTTAACGGCCATCCCATTCACGAAATGAACGAACTGCCCCGGATGGTGGCCGAAACCGCGCCCGGCACCCAGGCCACCGTGAAGGTCCTGCGCCAGGGCAAGGAGAAGACCTTTAAGCTGACCATCACCGAGCTCAAAGACGAGCGTCCCGCCAGGGCTCCGGGCGGCGGGGAGGAAGACCACAGTCCCTTGGGCCTGACCGTCAAGGACCTTGATGCGAACCTGGCCCAGCGCCTCCAACTCAAGGAGACCAAAGGCGTGGTGGTGATGCAGGTGGAGTCGGGCAGCGCGGCCGCGGACGCAGGCTTCCGCCCCGGGGATCTCATCGAAGAGATCAACGGCCAAAAGGTGAGCAGCGCCAAGGACTACCTGAAGATGGTCGGCCAACTGAAAAAAGGCACAGTGGCCCGCTTCTATATCAAGCGGCAGGGTAAAAATCTCTACCTGACCGTGGAGATTCCTCAGAGTTAAAAGGGAAAAAAGGGGATGGGGAGGATGGAAGAACCCACCGGATTTTATTTCCGGCTCCTCCCCCCTCTCAAAAGCAAAAGGCCGGGATAATCGGGGCAGTTGCCCCGGCTATCCCGGCCTTTCAAATTAAACAAAATCTATTTTTCTTTTAACTGACCACTGACCACTGGCCACTGACCACTGTCTTTAATCCTTCTTAATCACCACCAGGGTCTTGTCGTTAACCAGCGGGTAGATTTCTTCCAGGTCCCGGTTGGTGAGGGAGACGCAGCCTTTGGTCCAGTTGACGCCGGCCAGATTTTTGCCGTCGTCCTCGGTGCCGTGGATGCCGATGGCGCCGCCGATGTCCGCATCGTCAGGCAGGCGTCCCGCTTTCTTGGCCCGGCCGAACTTCAGCCAATTCTGGGTGTTGGGATAATCCAGGAGGATGAAGTAAGTCCATTTCTGATGGGGGTATTTACATACCACCCGGTAGATTCCCTCCGGGGTGCAAGTATCGCCCTGACGCGTTTTATCGTTGTAAGGATCGTTGCCAAGAACGATTTTATAAGTCTTAAGAGGGGTGGTGCCCTGGTAGATGGTGAGTTTGCGGGCCAACTTGTGGACCACCACGACGGTGGGTCTGTTGCCGTTACTGTAGCCGTTCTTGGTGAGCAGTTGCTCCAGGTCCTTCTGTTCCGGCGTCAGTTTGGTCTCTTTAGGTTCGTATGCGGGCAGGGGCTGGTCCAGACTGGCTTCCGGCGTTATACCCGCCCGGCCTCCGCAGCCGGTGAACATCACGGCAAGAAAGAGCAAGAGCAAAGCCCAGGCCAGGTTACGCATAAGAGTTACTTCTCCCCCCAAGTGATGGCTGTACTATAATTGAAAGTCACTATAGCAAAGTTAACGTCCATTGGCAACATCGTTTTTCACTTCTCGTTCCCAAGTACAACTCGGGAACGAATTAAAAACACTGGAAACTGAAAACCGAAAACCGTTCTTATGGCTTTACATCTGATCATTGACGGCTACAATCTGATCCGGCAGTCGCCCTTTTTCCAGGAAATGGACGCCCGGGAGCTGGAGCTCGGCCGGGAGGCCCTGCTGGCGGTCCTGGCCGATTACCGCCAGGCCCGGCCCCGGCATAAAATTACGGTGGTCTTTGACGGCTGGCTGGGGGGAGACCTGAAAGAATCCCGGGACCGCCGCTCCGGGATGGCCGTCGTCTATTCCCGGCGGGGGGAGCGGGCTGATGAGGTAATCAAACGCCTTCTCGAAAAGGAGCGAAGCCGGGCGGTGGTGGTCAGTTCCGACCGGGAACTCCAGGAGTATGCCCTGGAAGTCAACGCTACCTGGATCAGCGCCCCGGAGTTTGAGATGTCCCACTTGCGCGGGACCGGGGCCGGCTTCCAGGAGGATGCCGATGAAACCTCTGCCGGACACGGCAGCCAAAAGAAAGGCCCTGCCCACCGGGCCCCCAAACGCCAGCGGCAAAGACGGCAGCGGTTGAAAAAGCTTTAAAACCGTTTTCTGTTTTCTGTTTTCCGTTTTCCGTATTCGTGATAGTTAGAAACCATGGTCATGAAGAATCCCCCCCATCCGGGCTAGATTATCCGGGAAATGTGTATCAAGCCCCTGGGCTTGACGGTCACTGCCGCGACCCAAGGACTCGGCGTGACCCGCAAGACCCTTTCCCTGCTGCTTAACGGCCATGCGGGCATTTCCCCGGAAATGGCAGTCAGGTTGTCCCAGGCATTCGGCCGCAGCCCCGAAAGTTGGCTCCAGCTTCAGGCGCAATATGACCTTGCCCAAGTCAAGAGATCAGCCAAGGAAATCAAGATCAAGCCCCTATATGAGTGGGACAGAGCGCAACCTTTATAGAAGAAGGGGGAAAAGGGAAAAAGGGAAAGAGGGGAAACTATAATTTGAACTGATTAAGCCTTTTCCCCTTTTTCCCTTTTCTCCTTTTCCCCCAATAAATTATCATGCTTCCCTCCAACCCTCTTTAAATACACCATCAACACCGCCAACGCCGCGGGAGTCATCCCGGAGATGCGGGCCGCCTGGCCCAGGGACAGGGGCCGCACTTCTTTCAATTTTTCCCGCACTTCTAAGGACAAACCCGGCACCGCGTCGTAATCGAAGTATTCCGGAATGCGCTTCTTCTCGCCCTGGGCGAATTTTTTGGCCCCTTCCTCCTGGCGCTTGATGTAACCTTCATACTTGTGCTTGATCTCCAGTTGCTCCACCACCGCAGGCGGCACCGGCGGCTCTTCTCCGGAGAGGCGGTACAACGTGGGGAGGTCCAACTGCGGGCGCTTCACTAAATGCAGGATGGGGGCCGGCTCTTTTAACGGCGTGGTGCCCCTCCCGGCCAGCTCCCGGTTGACCGCGGGCGTGGGATACAGCCGCCGTCCCGCCAGACGGGCCTCCTCCTCGGCCAGGAGCACCTTTTTGGCCTCCAGGCGTTCCATGGCTTCTCTTTCCACCAGACCCAGCTCGTGCCCCCAGGCCATCAGCCGGAGATCCGCGTTGTCCTCCCGGAGCAGCAGACGGTACTCCGCCCGGGAGGTAAAGAGGCGGTAAGGCTCCCGGGTGCCCCGGGTCACCAGATCGTCCACCAGCACGGCCATATAGGCCTGGGAGCGGTCCGGCAGGAAGGGGGGGCGGCCCTGGATCCGGCAGGCGGCGTTGATCCCGGCCCAGAGGCCCTGGCCCCCGGCCTCCTCGTAGCCGGAGGTGCCGTTGATCTGCCCGGCCAGAAAGAGGCCCTTGACCAGTTTGGTCTCCAGGGTGGGCTTGAGCTGCAACGGGTCCACGTAATCGTACTCGATGGCGTAGGCCGGCCGCATCACCTCGGCATACTCCAGCCCAGGGACGCTCCGGAAGAGCTCCAACTGCACCTCCACCGGCAGGCAGTTCCCCAGGCCCTTGGCGTAAATCTCCACCGTGTCCCGGCCTTCGGGCTCCAGAGTCACCTGGTGGCTCTCCTTCTCGGGGAAACGCATCACCTTGTCTTCCAGAGACGGGCAGTAGCGGGCACTGACGCCCTTGATCACGCCGCTGTAAAGGGGGGAGAGGTGGATGTTATCTTTAACCCAGCCGTGGGTGGCCCCGGTGGTATGGGTGACGAAACATGGCAGTTGCTCCGTCTCGATCCCTGCGGTGCGCCAGGAGAAGGGGCGAGGCGCCGCGTCTCCCTCCAGGCGGCTCATGGAGCTGAAATCGATGGACCCGGCCCGGAGCCGGGGCGGGGTGCCGGTCTTCATGCGCCCCATTTTAAAGCCCATTTCCTTTAGGTGCGCAGCCAGGGCCACGGCCGCGAACTCCCCGGCCCTCCCGGCCTGGATGCGGCAGGGGCCGATGTGGATGAGGCCGTTGAGAAACGTGCCGGTGGTGATCAGGACCGCCCTGGCCCGGTAGGCCAGGCCCAAGGTCTCCACCACGCCCACGACCCGGCCGTCCTCCACCAGCAGCCTCTCCACCATGGCCTCCCGCAGGTGGATGCGGGCCTCTTTTTCCAAAAGGGCCTTCATGGCCAGGCGGTAGGCCTGCTTGTCGCACTGGATGCGGGTGCCCCTGACCGCCGGGCCTTTGGAGAGATTGAGGGTGCGGAACTGGATGCCGGTTAAATCCGCCAGATAACCCATGACGCCTCCCAGGGCGTCGATCTCCTTGACCACGTGCCCCTTGGCCAGCCCCCCCACCGCGGGGTTGCAGGCCATCTGGGCCATGGTGTCCAAATTCAGGTTGAACATCAGGACCTTTAAGCCCATGCGGGCCGCGGCCAGGGCGCCTTCGCAGCCGGCGTGCCCGGCGCCCACGACGATCAAGTCATAATCTTGCGGATAAAAAGCCATGGAAGGAAAATCGGGGTTGAATTATGGTCTCTTGCTGCTTATCTTAAACAGTCGTCAACGTCCATCTCAGAGCTGAGGAGAAAATTATGGTTCATCCGGTTCATGGTCAAGATCCCGACAAAATAGTCCATCGTACTTATAAAACTCTTGAGCCCGCGGGGGAAATCGCGGTGGTGCAGCGCCCCGAGGGTGTGGTGAAGGTGGTGGTCTACACCGGCAGCGGCGAGAAGCAGAAAGAGCATTTCTCCATCTCCCTGGAACGCCAGGCCGCGTTCGACTTCGCCATGGAGATGCTGCAACACGCCTACCGCCTGGGCGAAGGCCTGTAAGGCTTTCCAGGCAGGTCCGAGGTCCGATAGCTATCGGCAGTCAGCTTTCAGCTTTTGGCCAGGTATTTAGGCATTAGCTGATAGCTGACAGCTGATAGCTGACAGCTTCTTCTCATCTCTCCCATTCCACCTCCCGCACCAGGTCCAGGAATTCCGGGGATTCGCCGTATTCCTTCATGGCCTGCTGGTAATCCAGCCAGGTCTCCCAGACCCGGAACCACGCCTTGTTATGCCAGTAATAGGGGCTTTGCTCCTCGGTGCCCCGGAGGCGCACGAACTCCTCGTATTCCTCCTGGCAACCGGCGCAGAAGCGGTGCGGCCCTTTAAACCGCTGGTACATCTCCTGGGTGTCGAACTGGACGTTACATTTGGCGCAGCGGGCCAGGCACCGGCTGCACTGGATGGTGCGCCGCACCGCCTCCAGCTTCTTGGCCTTGTCCACCTTGGCCTTTTTCTTCTGCTCCAGCTTGAGCCGGTCCTCTATATCAATCACTTTGGACATATCTTACCTCGGGTTGGGGCCGGGGAAAACGGTCGGGTTCCGAAAACCCTTTTCTCCTGCTACCTAATAAATTATCAAGCCCCGGCGCCCCGGTCAATAGCCCGCCAGAATTTCAAAAATAATTCCGGGTTATTAGAGATTATCAGAAGATTTCAAGCGCGCTGAGGATTGATGATAAATAGCAGATATCTTCAGCTCCTCAGCTAATGAACCTGTTCTTACTAAAATTTTACATTTTCCGGAATTCATCGAATCGCCCTCCCTTGGTTCACTGACAACAAAGCCCGAATTGGTTAACAATGTAATCCCCCCTGGCCCTTCCTGGAAGCTTTTTTAGGAATATATAATTCTTTTGACAATCAGTCGTATGTTGTGGTATGAGGGCAATAATTGTTTTCAGGCTTAGATGGGGTGTCTGGACGACCAATTCGTATTAATGGTTTTGTACGGGCATGACGCGCTGGGTGGATTCCTTTAATTTTTTGGTTGCTAGCCGCCGTTTGCACAGGAGCCAAATTCCGCAAGATCCATAATCCAAAAAATTTCAACCAATGGGAAGACGATGAGAAGAATTTACATTGCCATACTGACTCTTGTCTTTCTGATAACGGGCTTCTTTCTCTTTTTCTCCAAAGCGCCGGCCAAAGAGGCGGATAAAAAGGCCGTAACGGCCAAGGTGGACAAAAATGCCGACAAGGCCAAGGAAAAGTATGCAGGCACGGAAACCTGCCAGGCCTGTCACTCCGAAGTCTACGAACATCTCGAAAAGACGGCCATGGGCGCCCTGTTTCTGAAGAAGCCCCGGACCCCTGCTGAAAAACTTGGCTGTGAAACGTGCCATGGACCGGGAACTGTGCATGCTGATTCGGGGGGAAAAGATTTCAGTGGTATGGTTCGTTTTACCAAAAAGGGAGCGCCATCGCCTGTTCCCGCGCGCAATGATGCCTGTTTCAAGTGCCATCAAAAGAGAGACAGGCTTTTCTGGGCGGGTAGTGCTCATGACATGAAGGGCATCGCCTGCACCTCGTGCCACGTCGTCCATACGGGACCGGGAGTAACGCGGCGTTATCAACTCGCCAATTTAACGGTAACGGATACCTGCCTTCCCTGCCATAAAGAGCAGGTCCGCGCCGAACTGCGGTTTTCGCACCATCCCCAGCGCGAAGGAAAAATGAACTGCTCGAGCTGCCACAACCCGCACGGGACTGTTTCGCCCAAGCTCATAAAGGGGCTTTCCAATAAAGAACTTTGCTTTAAGTGTCACGCCCAGTACCGGGGTCCGTTCCTCTTTCAGCACCCTCCCGTTATGGAGGATTGCAAAAATTGCCATCTGCCCCACGGCAGCTCCTATCCCAATCTGCTGAAATCCCCTGCAATCAGGTTGTGCCGGGAGTGCCACGTTACCTTTCACGCCGTCAATTTCCGGCCCGGGAGGAGGGCCAGGCCGAATGTGATGGTTGGCACGGCGTGCGTCAACTGTCACCGGAACGTCCACGGCAGCAACAATTTCAACGGCAGGTTATTCTTTCATTAATTAAGAAGGCGTCTTAGATAAGACCGGGTTTAGATTAAGAAGGGGGGCGTGATGACGATTAAGGGCAAAATCTTAGTCATTTTTTGCGCAATCCTGGTTATCCCTCTAACCTGCGCGGGCGGATCCGCGGAAACGAACGTGGGTAATAAATACGAGTTGGGCGGCTATATCGCCTTGGGCGGAGGATTTCTCACCGATGTCTCTCCCCCTAGGGACCGGGGATATTTGGAAAAGTATGTTCAATTCCCCGATGGATTTCTCGCGGAGGCGGATGTCGCACTGAAGAGCAAGGACTACCTCCAGTATTATAAATTCCAGATGAGCAACCCGGGATTAATAGGTCAGGATTACTTGCTCCAGGCGGGCAGAGTCGGGCTCTACCACGTCGAATTTGAGTATGGCCAGATGCAAAACCTTTATAGCACGGTAAATCCCTTTGATAATAATATCAGGATCAGCGTGAATAAATGGCGGGGCAGCGGCTTGGTCTCCCCCAAACCTGGTATCGACGTTTTCGCCGAGAACACTTTCCTGCGAAGACAGGGCAAGCAGCCTTGGAGCTTCCATGGAGAAGAAGAAGAAAACGCCTATTCTTATACCTCTACTCTCAGACCGATTGATTATTCGCAAAACGACCTGAGAGTCGGAGCGGCAATTTATCGGCCGAAGTTTCAGTTTCGCGTCGCTTATCATAATTCGACCTTTGAAGATAATATCAAAGGCTTTCTGGTCGGGCCGGCGCTTGCATTCCATCCCCACGCGTTTGTATCCATGCCCCCAAGCAATAACGCCAACTACATTACCGCTGAGGGGGCAGTGAATCTGCCGTTTTTGAAGACCAGGATCACCGGTTCATATTCCTGGGGCTGGCTGTCCCAGAATGACGTCGTCTTCACACATAACGGTACCGCGTTGGGCAATGCGGGTCTCAGTGCGTCCACTTCGGCCTTGGATATTTCAGGCGTAACCCGTCCACGGGACAAATTAACCTTGAAGTTTTCCTACAGGACTTACAATTTCAATAATAACGACCTCAGTAATACTCTTTTGCAGAGGGCGTTTACAGAAGGGGCACACCATGGGGAGAACGGAAACCTTCTGAGGATGGAGCACTATTCGTATTTTCGACAGACGGTCACCACCGCCGCCGACTTTAGGCTGACCAAGAAGATCGCCTTCGATTTCGGATATACTTACCAACAAGTCGATCGCACGTTTGATCAGGGCCACACCTGGACTCACACGCCCCAGGTGGGCATCAGGCTGTTTCCCACTAGCTGGCTGAATCTGATAGCAACCTATGCGTACTCAACGCGGAAAGGGAGCAATTTTCAGGTGCTGGAGCAGGGGGAGCAGGGCACGCTGGATCTGCATACTTTCAAGACCTACACCGGGGACCTCAACCGGGGAACCTTCAATCTTATCGCAGAGCTGTTCCCCCGGGATAATATTTCATTCTCATTCAATTTCTCGTCCTTCAGCGACGATTTTAAAAACTCGGCCTTCGGCTTGCTCAAAGATCAAGGCTGGTCGGTCGGAGCTGATGTGAGCTGGAGGCCGTCGGACCGGATTGCGCTGTCCCTTGGATACAACCACCAGGAAATCGACACTAAAACCAACGCCTCCACGGGCGAAGAAAGTTTGGTCACGGGTGATGCGGGCCCCATTTTGCGCACCGCTGATATCTATGACACTTTCACCGCCAAAGCGGACTTTATGCTCATTCCGAAAAAGCTGAAGCTCACCGCCAGCGCCGGCTACTCCTTTTCGAGTTCGAATTTCCACAGCTCGGTTATTCCCATTCTGAGAGAACAATTCGCCGATATCAATACCTACCTTACGTACAATTTCACCGAGCACTGGAGTTGCAGAGTGGGGTACATATTCCAGAACTTCACCGTTACCAAAGAGTTCCAACAGCTTTACCTGACGGGAGTCCCTGCTGCGCAGTCCAATCAGAGTTTAAATACCCTGAGCGGGTTCTACAGGGACGCCAGTGTGCATCTGGTGCAGACATTTTTACAGTACAAGTTCTAGCTTGAGCTTCCGGGTTAGGCGGCAGGCGGAGTCCAACCGCGTCTTCATTTTCCCCCTTGCTTCCACCGCGCAACGGCATTAACTTTTGCCTAAGGCGGTGGTAACTCCATCCGTGATCTCCGCCGCCTCGGGCAGTCAAGAACCGGCTGCCCATTCACAAACACAGGAGGAAAGTAAATGAAATCTGTTGCGACGGCCCTTGTTTTGCTTCTGCTAGGAATTGCGGCGTCTGCATGGGCTCAAGATGCGGCAAAGGGAAAAGCCATTGTGGAGAGTAAAAAATGCGCAGTGTGCCATAAGCCGGGCAGTGACCAGGGCAAGCCCATGGAAGAGCTGGCCGGGACCCATAACGACGCTCACCTCAAGGGGACGATCACAGACCCCAAGAAATTCCTTAAACCCGATATCAAAATGCCGGCAGTCAAGTTAACCGATCAAGAATTGCAGGACGTTATCGCGTATCTTCGGTCCATTGCCAAAAAGTAGGGCTTGTGACCCGCTGCATCCCCCTTTTTAGAGGCTGTTTCAAACCTCAATGGTCCATAAATTATCATTCTGAGCGAAGCGAAGATTCTTATACTTTAAAGACATTGACAGAGAGCCTTCGCTTCGTTCAGGATGACTGAAAATAGGTTTGAAATGGTTTCTATCTTCGATTTTGGCGCCCGTGCATGAATAATAATAAGGCCCCGCGTTCTCAATGGATTTCCGCCCTGGTCGGCAACTGGGTCGGCGTCTTCGGCCTGGTGTGGGCCATGAGCAGCCTGTTTGTGGCGATTTTTCTGATAACCATCGATTTTCTGCACGGTTTCAATCAGCCCTACATGGGCATCCTAATCTTCCTGATCATCCCGTCATTTATCTGGACCGGCCTTATTTTTGCAGGTGTGGGATTATGGCTGGAACTTCGCCGGCGCAAAAAAGGCGCGGCGGCTGAGGCCGGCGTTGAGGCCCGCGCCGAATGGCGCACGCGCCAGCTTGTCGTGGTGGTTGCCTGCGCGCTGCTTTTTCTTATGCTCAGCTCTTTCGGCAGCTACCGCGCCTTTGAGGTGACGGAATCGCCGGAGTTTTGCGGCGCTTTGTGCCACACGGTAATGAAGCCGGAATACACTACCTACAAAATCTCTCCCCACGCCAGGGTGCGCTGTACGGAATGCCATATCGGCTCGGGCGCCTCCTGGTTTGTCCGCTCCAAGATCTCCGGCATGTATCAGGTCTATTCAACCCTTACCAACTCATATCCACGGCCTATTCCAGTGCCGGTCCAAGACCTGCGGCCCGCGCCGGAAACCTGCGAACAGTGCCATTGGCCGGCGAAATTTCACGGCTGGATGGAATTGCGCCGCCAATTCTTCCTGCCTGACCAGCAAAATACTCCGTGGAACATTAGAATGCTGGTGTATGTGGGAGGGGCAACCGCCACCCATGGGCCGGTGGGAGGCATCCACTGGCATATGAGTGTGTACAACCGCATGGAGTACCTAGCGGACGAGAGCCGGCAAACCATACCCTGGGTGCGCGTGACGAATCGAGATACCGGCGTTGTCACCCTCTACGAGTCAAAAGACAAACCCTTAACCCCCCAACAAAAAAATCTGCCCGTGCGGGTGCTCGACTGTGTCGACTGCCACAATCGTCCCACTCACATTTTTGAATCTCCCTACAGGGCTTTGGATGTTTCCATGTGGCTGGGTCGTATCGATCCTTCAATTCCTTCCATAAAAGTGAAGGCGGCCAAGGCTCTGGTCCAGGCCGCCGAGGCCGTTTCCCAGGCCACCGGGCTTCCCCTGATTGCTCAAGCACTTTCAAAAGAATATTCCGATTACCAGGACCAGCCAAAGATCGAGCAGGCGATCTCCGAGACTCAGAGGATCTTTCGAGAAAATTTCTTTCCGGAAATGAAAACGAACTGGAAAGTGCGGCCCGACAATATCGGCCATTATAATTGGCCGGGTTGCTTTCGCTGCCACGATGACTCCCATGTCGATCAGACCGGCCGGGCCATCTCCAAGGGCTGCAACACGTGTCATATAATTACCGCTCAGGGCGCTCAGGAACCGGAGACCGTGAGCCTGCAAGGATTGAAATTCCATCACCCTGGAGGAGAAGTACCCTCGGAACTCCTGTGTAGCGAGTGCCATACCGGCGCGCCTTAGCTTGTCGATGTCATATCGAGAAGTGGTGGGCCGAATGACCTCGTTATCTTGCCAATATCCGCATTTTCAGAAAAGATATTGTCGGGATAACTTAAAGAGAGAACGGCCTACTCTTCTTCGGTAAGCGCCCCCTCCCGGTCCGGGTCCAGATTGAAGAGTCGGCGCACCACATCCAGGTCCCGGGTGGGCCGCTGGGGGTGCTGGTCGCCTTTGAGGAAGACGATGGGGTCGTGCATGAGTTTATTGGCGATGGAGTGGGTCAGGACCTCCAGGGCATGGCGCTGCTCTTCGGTGAGGGGGCCCAACTGCTTCAGGGTCTTCTCCAGTTCCGCTTCGCAGATGCGGTCCGCCTTTTCTTTGAGCGAGATGATGGTGGGGTAGACCGCCAGGGTCTCCAGCCAATCCAGGAATTTCAGGGTCTCTTCGGCCACCAGCCGCTCGGCCTTCACCGCCTCCTGGTGGCGGCGCTGCCAGTTGATTTCCACCACCTCTTTTAAGTCATCGATATTATAGAGATAAACGTTATCCAGGTCGTTGATGGCCGGGTCCAGGTCCCGGGGCACGGCGATGTCGATGAAGAACAGAGGCTTATGCTTGCGCCGGCGCATGACCCCTTTCACCTGGTCCCGGGTGAGGAGGTATTGGGGGGAGCCGGTGGAGCTGATGATGATGTCCGCAACCAACAACTGGTCCACCAGTTCCTCCAGGGAGACGGCCTCCCCGCCGAAACGCTGGGCCAGCTCCAGGCCCCGCTCCAGGGTGCGGTTGGCGATGATGATGCGGCCCACGCCGTCGCCCCTTAAATGCTCCACGGCCAGTTCCGCCATCTCCCCGGCCCCCACCAGGACCGCGGTCTTCCCCGCCAGGGAGCCGAAGATCTTGCGGCCCAGAGTGACCGCGGCGTAGCTGATGTTCACCGCGTAATCGCCGATGCCGGTTTCCCGGCGCACCCGCTTGGCCACGGAAAAGGTTTTGTGCAGCAGGCGGTTTAAGATGGGGCCGGTGGCCCGGTTATCCGCGGCCTGGCGGTAGGCCTCCTTGATCTGCCCCAGGATCTGTGGCTCCCCCACCACCAGGGAATCCAGGCTGGCCGCGACTCGAAAGAGGTGCTGCACCGCGTCCCGGTCCCGGTGCGCATAAAGGGACTTATCCAGTTCGTCGGAGGAAGCCTCCGGCAGATGGGAAAAGAAGTCCCGCAAGCGGCGGAGGGCGTCCTCGGGCGTTTCGGTGGCGCACAACACCTCCACCCGGTTGCAGGTGGAATAAAGCACCAGTTCCTGCACTTCCGGGCGGGACCTCAGGTCCGCGTAGGCCCCGGATAAGTCCGTGACCAAGCCCGCCAGTTTTTCCCGGAGGGCCACCGGCGCGGTCTTATGGTTGAGTCCGAGGAGCACCAGGTTCATGGCTGTTTCAGAAAACTCGAAAAACTATGGTAGCCGCCGAACCACAGGTTCGCGCCCACAAAGGTGGCCACCAGGACCAGAAAGCCGCAGATGGCCAGGAGCGCGGCCCGGCGCCCCCGCCAGCCCACGGTGAGGCGTTCATGCAGGAGCACCGCGTAGATCAGCCAGGCGATGAGGGTCAGAATTTCCTTGGGGTCCCAGCTCCAGAAGCTCCCCAGGGTGTATTGGGCGTAAAGGGAGCCGGAAACGATGCCTGCGGTGAGCAGGGGAAAACCGATGGTCAGGCACCAGTAATTGAGCCCGTCCAGTTGTTCCAAAGACGGCAGGCGGCGGTAGAAAAAGCCGAATTTTTTCTGTTTCAACTGCCGCTCCTGCACCAGGTAAAAGATACCCCCCAGGAAGGCCAGGGTGAGGGCCGCGTTTCCCAGCAGGGCCAGGATGATATGGAAGGTCAGCCAGAGGCTCTGGAGCATAGGCGAGACCGCGCCGTGCCCCGGGTGCAGGATTAAGGTGCCGGAAACCATCAGGGCCGCCAGGGGCGCGGTCAAGGCCCCCAAGACCTTGATGGGGAAACGCCAGTATAAAAAGAGGAACGCGGCCACCAGGGCCCAGGCCGACACCAGCAGGGTCTGGCCGAAGGTGGCCACCGGCAGATAGCCCGCGGCCCAGGTCCGGGAAATGAGCTCCAGGGTGTGGAACACCAGGCCCGTTCCCAGCAGCCAGGCGCCGCCCCGGCAGAGAATCTCCCGCTGGGCCAGGAAAAAGCCCAGCCAGAGGCCGGTGGCCCCGAAGTAGGCGAGGAGGGTGAGATAGATCAAGGCGTTGCCCATGGTCGGTCTTCGGTTAGTACAGAGTTCAAAGTTCAAGGTTCAAGGTTCAAGGTTGATGCCCTGGTAAAAAGTCGAAAATGCTAAAAATCGCCAAATTAAGTTGCTGATTTTATTGAGGGCGATCAGGGAAAATTAGCATATTTTTGACTTTTTAGTGCCATCAAAGGTTATGCTCGCAGTCAACTTTGAACCTTGAACTTTGAACTATTTCTAATCAGAAACCTGCTAACTTGCCCTTTCCAGGATTTCCTCTAGCACGGCCATATCTAAAACCTCCCCCAAAACTTCCCGGAGGATCCGCCGCACTTCCGTCTGATCCCCTCGTTTCAGGGCCGGGAGCAGCGGGCTGTCCACCAGGCGCTTAAAGAGAACGGCATTCTCCGGGTCGCCCCGCCGGGCCTCCAGGACCCGGGTGCGAATCGTCTGCATCAAGGCCAGATACGGCCCGTATTCGGGGCCGAAAAGCTCTTCCAGTTCCTCCCTGATCTTCCGGGCCAGGGCCGGGGACGCGCCCCCGGTGCTGATGGCTAAAGTCAGCTCCCCCCGGCGCACCTGGGCCGGGACGATGAAGGTACACAAATCCGGCTGGTCCACGATATTCACCCAGATGTTTCGCACCTGGGCCGCGGCGCTGACCCGGGCATTGACCTCCATGTCGTCCGTGGCCCCGATGACCAGGGCCATGCCTTGGACCTGCTCCTCTTGGAAATCCCCCTGGAGGTGGATAAGCTCGCCTTTGGCGGCCAGATCCGCCAAAACGGGGGTCAGCTCCGGACTCACCACCGTCACCCGGGCCCCGGCCTCCAGCAGGTCCAATACCTTGCGTGCCCCCACCGCGCCGCCGCCCACCACCAGGCAGTGTCTGTCCTCCAGGCGAATGAAAACAGGATAGGTTTTCATGGCTATTTGAATCTGATGAACCGGTCCTACCGGCAAATCCCCCCTTTATTCCCTTAATTTAATAATTTAACAATCAAAGAAAGGGGATGCAAGGAGATTGCGTCCCTTCCCGGCCAAATCGCCCTCTTTCAGCCTTTGCCATTGACAGGGGCGGTAACTCCTGGTTATATGAAACAGCAGACAAAACGCCGGGCCCCTTTGATAATTCCCGGGGAACAGATTGGTGCCGATCCTTCGTTTTCTCCCATTGCTCTTGATTTTAGGGGCCATGGCCGCATCCAGCCCGCCCGCGCCGGCCTGGGGGGAGGAGAAAGCCATGAGCATTAGCGAAGCAGATAAAAAGCGGCTGCTGGAATTGGCCCGTGGGAGCATCCGGGCGCACCTCAAAGGGGAATCCCTTCCTTCCCTGGCAGGGGCTTCGCCCCTGTTGTGCGAATCCCGGGGCGTCTTTGTCTCCCTGCACCGCCAGGGGCGGCTCCGGGGCTGCATCGGGTATCTGGAGGCCGTCAAACCCCTGGGGCAGTCGGTGATGGAAATGGCCGCCGCGGCCGCGTTTCACGATCCCCGGTTCCGGCCCCTGGGGCCGGAGGAACTGGCCGACCTGGAGGTGGAGATTTCCGTGCTCACCCCCATGCAGCTAGTGGATAAAGTGGAAAAGATCGAGGTGGGCAAGCACGGCCTCTACATCGAGAAAGGCCGGTGCCGGGGTCTGCTGCTCCCCCAGGTGGCGGTGGAATACCGCTGGGACCGGACCACCTTTTTGGAGCAGACCTGCAGCAAGGCCGGCCTGCCGCCCCAGGCCTGGAAAGAACCGGATACCCGGATTTTTACTTTCACTGCGGATATTTTCTCGGATCATCCGGGGCCGGAGGAATCCCGGAAGTAGGAGCCCCCATTTCCATGACCGTCAATTCTGAACCCCAACCGGAACGCCGCCTTCCCATCCCTCTGCCCCCGGAAACCCCGAGTCCCGAACCCGGCGGCCTAAAGGGTCTGTTGCGCCAGCGCTTCCTGCTGGTGGCCGTGATCATCCTCATCTTCTTGGGTTTTATGTTTTTCCGGGGCACTTATCAGAGACTTCATACCGAAGAGGCACAGGAAGCGGCCAAGGAAGAAAAGCATGCGGCCGCCCCCAAGGCGGCTGTCCCGGCGCCGCATCCGGCCCCGGCCAAGGAGGCGGCCAAGGAAGCGGTCCCCGAGGCCCCGGCCAAAGCTCTCCCTCCCCCTCCAGTGATCACCCCGGCGAAGATCGAGCCGGTGAAAGGGGAGAAATTTACCCGGGCTCTCATCAAGATCATGGACGACCAGGTGAGCAAGACCATTTTCGGCTGGCGTCCCAACTCCATTCTCTTCGGGAAATTCGGCCTCACCGATAACGTCAATAACATCCAGCTGGGAGTGTTGGAAGTGGCTCGCCGCACCATCGTGGTCCTCAACGAACATATGACCCGGTTCGCCATCACCGAGGCCTACAACCCCAACATCAACGAGGCCATGAATTTCTTCATGGTGAGTCCCGATAAGTACTGGTTTCCCTCGGCGTCCGGCAAATACCGGGAAGCCGTGGTGGACCTGGAGATCTACATCGACTCTCTGCGCAAAGGCCGGGCCCGCTTCTATACCCGGGTGGACAACCTCATCGCCCTGGTCGCCACTTATAAAGACATATTAGGTTCCAGCTACCATAATCTCATCAAAGACACGGAAGCCGACGGGTCCGGGATTTCCTGGTGGATGGTGGACGACTACTTCTATTTTGCCCAGGGTCTCGCCGCGGGCATGTCCTACATGCTGGAGGCCGTCAAGGAGGAGTTTCACCTGGAGCTGCAGAAAAAGGGGTCGCACAAGCTCCTGGAAGACGCCATCCACGCCCTGCACGAGGCCTCCCACCTCTCCCCCTGGGTGGTGACCAACGGCGGCAAAGGCGGCATCCTGGCCAACCACCGGGCCAATATGTCCACCTACATCGGCGAGGCGGAGCACGTTATCGCTACTTTGCAGACTGTTTTAGCAACAAACTGATTGAATAGGTGACAGGGGCTTTTTGACAATAAGGCCTTGGAATAGCTATCAGTGATCAGCTTTCAGCTTTAATACCAAACTTCCATCAAAGATTTTTTTCGTAGGGGCGAACCTTGTGTTCGCCCTATTGCGTTCTGGGCCAACACCAGGTTCGCTACAGTTACTCCCTATTCGTTGACCCCTCTAATACTGGCCACTGGCCACTGACCACTGGCCACTGTGCCCTCGGTGTCTTTGCGGTTATTTATTTTGAGCTGAAAGCTGACCGCTGACAGCTAATTCCCTTGAAATTCCCGCCATTTTGTTTTAAGGTGGGGCAACTTTCAGCCAGGAGAGGGAAGATGCTGGTCAATAAGATCATGAGCGAGAATCTGGTGACCATTGCTCCCGACAAGCGGGTGGGCCAGGCCTTGAAATTGATGCAACAGCACAGTATCCGCCATCTGCCGGTGGTCCAGGACGACCGCCTGGTGGGGTGGATCACTTCCCGGGACTTAAGGGAAGTCCTCCTGGCCTCCATGCTGGAGAAGATCACCGTAGAGGACGTGATGCTCAAGAACCCCATCACCGTCACCCCCGAAACCCCGGTGGAGGAGGCGGCCCGGCTGGTTTACGACCACAAGATCGGGGGCATGCCGGTGCTCTCCGCCGGCAAACTGGTGGGGGTCATCACCTTGATGGACCTGATCTCCGCCTTCCTCTCCATGTTGGGGCTGCTCAGAATCAGTTCACGGCTGGACCTGCTCCTGGAAGACAGGCCGGAGGTCCTGGAGGAAGCATCCCGTCTGATCAACGAGGCCGGGGGGCGGGTCATCAACGTGGCCCTGGGGCCGAGCAAGGAGGGGAAACGCCCCTATTATTTCCGGCTCATCAAGTGCGACGTGCAGCCTATTATTGAGGTCTTAAAAGAACACGGGCTTCAGGTGCTGGATTTTATCCCCTAAGAACAACACACCCGATTTTTCCCGGTCTGTTTGGCCTGGTAGAGGGCGGCGTCCGCGGCTTTCACCAGGTTGTCCCCGTCCATGCCCGGCTCGAGTTGGGCCACGCCGATGCTCACCGTAAAGTGCAGCTCCCGGTCCGGCAGGTTCACCGCAATCCGGGAAATACCCTGGCGCAGCCGCTCCGCGGAAATCCTGGCCTCCCGGGATTCCGTTTCCGATAGCAGGACTACAAACTCTTCCCCGCCGTAGCGGCAGACCAGGTCGGCCTGGCGCACCGCGTCCTGGAGATAGGTTCCCAGGGTCTTCAGGACCAGATCCCCCACCTGGTGGCCCAGGGTATCGTTAACCTGCTTGAAATCATCGATATCCAGGAACAGCAAAGATAAGGAGTGTTGATAGCGGCGGGCCAGTTCCACTTCCCGGTGCAGCACTTCCCAAAAGTAGCGGTAATTATACAACCCGGTCAAGCCGTCGCGAATGGCCAGGCTGCGCACCTGCTCATAGAGGGCCAGGCTCTTAAACGCGGCCCCTCCCTGGAGGGTAAAGATATGGAAGAGTTCCGTTTCTTCAGGGGTGAAGGGCGTCTCCCGGCCCGCGGCCACCAGGCCCTTTACCTCCCCGGCCTCCACCAGGGCCTCGAGCATCTCCGGCAGCGGCCCCTTTCGGTCCCCCGGCCCTCGAGCCGCTTTTCCCATCAGGTAGGGCCTCCAGTCATCGAGGCGGTTTTGCAGCCAGACCCGGAAGGCTTCGAAAGTGGCGCTATCCGTTCCCGGATGCCGCCGGTAGGCCTCTTGGGGCAAATCCTCACCGCCGTTGTTGAGTTCCAGACCCAGCACCGCCAGGGGCAGGCTCTCCAGGATGAGGCTGAACATGCCCTGGATAATCTGTACCCCGGTCAGGGGTCCGGCCAGGGTCTCGCCGATCCGCCGGATCTGTTGGAGCTCCGAGGTCCGCCGCTGGGCCAGTTCTTCCTGGGTCCGGCGTAAATTTTCCAGGAGGTCGCAGTTGGTTTGGGCCAGGCGGCGCCGTTCCAGGGCCCGGTTGATTACCGCCTGGAGGTCGGCCAGCAGGAGGTCCGATTTCAGCAGGTAGTCATAGGCCCCCAGCCGCAGGGCCTGGACCGCGCTTTCCAGTCCGGCGTGGCCGGTGAAGAGGATGACCTCGGTCTCCGGGGACCGGGCTTTTAAACGGGAGAGAAGTTCCAAGCCGGAGAGGCCCGGCAGTTGCAAGTCCAGCAGGGCCAGGATGAATTCTTCTGCTTCAATTGCGGCCAGGGCCTGCGTGCCGTCCCGGACGGCAAGGACTTCGAACCCCTGCTCCTCCAGGAACTCGGTGAGCACCCCCAGGATTTGCGGGTCGTCATCCGCCAGGAGGATCTTCTCACCCGCCATTTTGCCAACCTTCCGCGGAGAGGAGGGTATCCCGGCTGAAATGCTGGTCGTCCCGCTCGGGGTAATCCAGGTTGTAGTGGAGTCCCCGACTCTCCTTGCGGCGCAGGGCCATGCGGATGATGAGGTCGGCCACGGTGGCGATATTGCGCAATTCCAGAAGATCGCTGGTGATCAAAAAATTCCAGTAATATTCCTGAATCTCCTGGTTGATCAGGTCGATGCGGTGCTGGGCCCGGAGCAGGCGCCGCTCCGTGCGCACGATGCCCACGTAGTTCCACATGCAGCGGCGGATCTCATCCCAGTTGTGGGTGACCACCACCGCTTCTTCGCTGTCCGTGGCCCCGTAAGGGTTCCAGGCCGGCACCGTGCCGGCCGCAGGGGGCTTTAAGCCTGGAAGAATCTCCCGGGCCGCCAGGGCCGCCTGATGGGAAAAGACCAGGGCCTCCAACAAGGAGTTGGACGCCAGCCGGTTGGCCCCGTGCAATCCCGTCATGGAGACCTCGCCCACAGCGAAGAGATGGGAAATGCTGGTGCGGCCGAAGCCGTCAGTCGCCACCCCGCCGCACATGTAATGCGCCGCGGGCACCACCGGGATGGGCTCCTTGGTGATGTCGATCCCGTATTCCAGGCATTTCTCGGAGATGTTGGGGAACCGCTGGTTCACAAAGTCCCCGGGCCGATGGCTGATGTCCAGATAGACGCAGTCCGCGCCGCTCTTCTTCAACTCCAGGTCGATGGCCCGGGCCACGGTGTCCCGGGGGGCCAGGTCCTTCAGGGGATGGTACTTATCCATGAAGGCCCGTCCCCGGCTATCCTTCAGGACCGCGCCCTCTCCCCGCAGGGCCTCGGAGATAAGGAAGTTCTTGGCGTCCGGGTGATACAGGCAGGTGGGGTGGAACTGCACGAATTCCATGTTGCCGATGACCGCGCCGGCCCGGTAGGCCATGGCCACCCCGTCGCCGGTGGCGATGTCCGGGTTGCTGGTGTAGAGATAGACTTTGCCCGCGCCCCCGGTGGCCAGCAGGGTGATGCTCGCGGTGAAAGTGTCCACTTCCCCGGTCCGGCAGTTAAGGATATAGGCCCCCAGGCAGTTGGCCTCCCGGTTAATCACCGACCGGCCCCGGCGCACCACCCGCTCTTCAGTGATGAGATTCAATCCCATATGATATTCGAAGACCTGGATATTAGGGTGGGCCAACACCTTCTCCACCAGGATGCGCTCCACTTCCGCGCCGGTCATGTCATGGGCGTGGATGATGCGCCGCCGGGAATGGCCCCCTTCCCGGCCCAGGTCGAAGCCGTTGTCCTTGCCCAGGTCGAAATGGGCCCCCAGGTTGACCAGCTCTTCAATGCGCTCCGGCCCCTGGCGCACCACCAGGGCCGCCACGTCCGGGTGGGTCAGTCCCTCGCCGGTGGTGAGGGTGTCCTGAATATGATATTCGAAGCGATCGTCGGCTCCCAGGACCGCGGCAATCCCCCCCTGGGCCATCTTGGTGGAGGTGTCGGTCAGCTCCCGCTTGGTCACCAGATTGACGGTGGCGAACTCCGCCACCTTCAAGGCGTAACTCAATCCCGCCAGTCCCGAGCCTAATACCAGAACATCGGCAATCCGTTCCATGGAGCTCCCTTTTCGGAGATAGTGGCCAGGGGCCAGGGGCCAGGGGCCAGTGATCAGTGGTCAGTGGTCAGTGATTATAAATTACTGGGTCTTTTTTTGCGACTTTGCGTCTTTGCGTGAAAACCTATTCTTTTCACACCCCGGCAATCAGCAACCAATCCGTCAATAATACTTATCATAAAACTTATAAAGCTGGTCTAGATTGCCTGAAGCTTCCTGATATTTTTGCTTCCCCGGGTCCCACCGCCAGGTCCCCTGGTAGCTCCTGGTAAAGCCCCGCTGCCGCTTCTCGCAATCCTTGGGGGACGGCTCCATCTTCACGGTCAGCTTGGCTGTCACCTTGGGGAACTCCCGGCCCTGATCCGGCCCGGTCCCAAAAACCGCCTTCGAGGCGAAGGTTGTACAACGGCCTTTGCTGCCGAAAGTGGAGACGCCCAGGAGTTCCTCCAGGCGTCCCTTTCTGACCCACAGCAGGCGGATTTGCAGATAGCTCTGGGAAGAATTGAAATGCTCCCGGAGATTATCAGTTTTTAAAAATTTTCTGAGTTGCCCTCTAATGATTCAAAGTAGTTAGCCGCAGATTTTCTAAAAATCTGTAGTGGCGTCAATTAATAGTGATTTACCTTATATCTTT
>Ga0233425_10000987_pt1 | contig 67772 bp, 62 predicted proteins | sample Watercolumn_Towu_2_FD_181712 | JGI IMG/M metagenome (GOLD analysis project Ga0233425, IMG submission 181712) | Freshwater microbial communities from Lake Towuti, South Sulawesi, Indonesia - Watercolumn_Towuti2014_140_MG | ecosystem: Environmental > Aquatic > Freshwater > Lake | place...
GGCCGGACGCGCTCAACACCCAGAGCGACGCACCGGCGAGGGCGCAGAGTCCGCGAAACATGATCATTAATCCTCCCGTTAAGGTCTTGGCGCGATCTAAACGCAATCCACGGAGCTTGGCGAGCCCCCAATCTCAGGAGCGGCGGCGTGAGTCAGGCGACGCCGACCAGCCGAGCGAGCTTTTCGCCGTCCTTGGCGAGTTCGGCCGACGGGCCGTCATGGACGATGCGGCCCCGGTCGAGCACGACCGCGCGCGGCGCGAATTCCAGGGCGAGCCGGGCATGCTGCTCGACCAGGAGAATGGTCAGATCGCCGTCTTCGCGCAGGCGATCGAAGGCCTTGAGCAGGAGCGCGACGACCACCGGGGCGAGACCTTCGAGCGGCTCGTCCATGAGCAACAGCTTGGGATCGGTCATCAGCGCGCGCGCGATCGCGAGCATTTGTTGCTCGCCGCCCGACAACTCGTTGCCGGCGTTGGCGCGACGCTCGGCGAGGCGCGGAAAGAGGTCGAAGACCCGATCGAGCGTCCAGCGATCGCCGCGCGCCCCGACCGTCAGGTTCTCGACGACGCTGAGCGAGGGAAAAATCTCGCGCTCTTGCGGCACCAGGCCGATGCCGGCGCGCGCGCGCTCGTAGCCGGGCAGGCCGGTGACGTCGACGCCGTCGAGCCGGATCGTGCCGCCGCGCAGGCGCGTCTGGCCCATCACGGTCGCGAACAGCGTCGACTTGCCGACGCCGTTCCGGCCCAAGATCGCGATGGTCTCGCCCGCCGCGACCGAAAGATCGATGCCGTCGATCACCACGGTATCGCCGTAGCCCGCGACGAGGCGCGCGAGACCGAGCCGTTCAGCCATGACCGGCCTCGCCGAGATAGACCGCGCGCACTTCGGGATCGGCGGCGATGTCCGCCGGCGCGCCCTCGCGGAGCACTTGGCCCTGCACCAAGACCGTGATCTTCCGCGCAAAGCGAAAGACGATGTCCATGTCGTGCTCGATGATCAGGATGGCGATGTCGGCGGGCAACGCCTCGATCGCCTTGAAGATCAGCGCGCTTTCGTCGGCCGGCACGCCCGCCGCCGGCTCGTCGAGCAGCAGCACCTTGGGCTTGAGCGCGAGCGCGAGCGCGATTTCGACCAGGCGCTGGCGTCCGTAGGCGAGCTCCTTGACCGGCCTTTCGGCCTCGGGCGCGAGCCCGAGCGAAGCGAGCAGGTCGAAGGCCTCCTCGACGACGGCGCGGCTCGGGCTGCCGCGGCGCAGGAATTCTCCGCCGATGCCTTCGCGTTCGCCGACCGCCAGTGCGACGTTCTCGAGCGCGCTCAGGCCCTTGAACAGCGTCGTGATCTGGAACGTCCTGACCAGGCCGCGCTTGACCCGGTCGGCCTGGCCGAGCGCGGTCACGTCGGCGCCGCCCAAAAGCACGCGTCCGGCCGAAGGCGCAATCCGCCCGGTGATCAGGTTGACGAAGGTCGTCTTGCCCGCGCCGTTCGGGCCGATCAAGGCGTGGCGCGCGCCGGCGTCGAGACGAAAGCCGATATCGCGCGCGACCACGAGCGCGCCGAAGTTCTTGGCGAGGCCGATGGTCTCGAGCGCCGGCGTCATGCCCGCCTCCGCAGTCGGGCGATCAGGGTCTCGGCGATGCCGAGAATGCCGCCCCGCACGAACAGGACGACGAGCACGAGCATCAGGCCGATCCAGAAGAACCAGTTGTAGGGATCGGTCTTGGCGATCGCGTCCTGGGCGATCATGAAACCGGGCACGCCGACGAAGGCGCCGTAAAGCCGCCCGACGCCGCCCAGGATCAGCATGACCAGGATTTCGCCGGACATCTCGAAGGACAGCACCTTGAGCGCGGCGAATTGCGTCGTCTGGGTGAGCAGCGCCCCGGCGATCCCGGCCATGGTCGCCGAAATCCCGTAGACCGTCAGCATGCGCCGGAAGACCGGCGAGCCGATCGCGTGCATGCGCTGGACGTTCTCGCGAATGCCGACGAGGGAGCGCCCGAAAGGCGAATGCACCAGGCGTCGGGCGAACAGCCAGCAGAGAAAGACCACGGCGAGGGTGTAGAGATAGGTCGTGCGGCCCCAAAGATCGAAGCGAAAGACGCCGAAGACCGGATCGATCACGATGCCCTGAAGGCCGTCGGCGCCGCCGGTGATGCCGCCTGCCTTGTTCGCGAGCTCGAACAACATCGCGCCCGTCGCCATGGTCAGCATCAGGAGCGTCAGGCCGGTGGTCCGCAGCACGATGAAGCCCGAGGCGAGGCCGACCAAACCGGCGACGGCGCCCGAGACCAGGAGCCCGCTGATCGGCTCGCCCCAGCCGGCGAACTTGGCGAGAATGCCGGCGGTGTAGGCACCGACGCCGAAAAAGGCGGCATGCCCGAGCGTGACGATTCCGGCATAGCCGACGATCAGGTCGAGCGACAGCGCGAACAGCACCGTGATCAGGACTTGCGCGCCGAGCGCGAGATAGCCGTCGAAAAAAACGTAGACGCCGGCGGCGATCGCCCAGGGCAAATGTTCGAGCGGCCGGAGGCGACTCGCGCCGAGCAATCGATCGACCGCGGCCCTCGCGGACGGCTCGGTCATGCGCGACGCCCGAAAAGCCCGGCCGGGCGCCAGAGCAGGAGCGCCATCATCGCCGCGTAGATGAAGAAAGCGCCGAATTCGGGAAAGAGATATTTGCCGCCGTTGTCGACGATGCCGAGAAGGAGCGCCGCGACGAAGGCGCCTTTCAGGCTGCCGAGTCCGCCGACCGCGACGACGATCAGGAAAAAGACCAAATGCTGGATCGCATAGGTCGGCGTCGGCGCGAGAATGTCGGCGCCGAGCGCGCCGCCGACCCCGGCCAATCCGGTGCCGAGCGCGAAGGTCGCGGTGAACAGCCGGTCGACGTCGATGCCGACGGCCTCGGCCATGCGCCGACTGTCGACGGCCGCGCGCACGCGCGTGCCGAAGCGCGTCCGTTCGAGCCCGAGCCAGAGGCCGAGGATGATCGTGCCGCCCGCGCCGATCAGAAAGACCCGATAGGTCGGAAATTTGCGGCCGAGAACCTCAATCTGGCCGGTCAGCCAGGCCGGCAGGCGCACCGGCTGGGGTTGCGGCCCGTAGACGAAAGAAACGAGAGCCATCGACATGAAGACCAGGCCGATGGTCAGCATCACCTGATCGAGTTCGCCGGCGCCGTAGAGCCGTCGGTAGACCGCCCGTTCGAGAACGGCGCCGATCGCGCCGACGATCAGGAAGGTCACGCCGACCGCCGGCAGGAACGGCACGCCCCAGCGGTTCATCAGGCCGGTCAGGGCGTAGCCGCCGATCATGGCGAAGGCGCCGTGCGCGAGATTGGCGAAGCCCATCAGCCCGAGCGTGACCGAAAGCCCGACGCTGATGACGTAGAGGATCATGGCATAGGCGACGCCGTCGAACAGGATGCTGACGACGACGTTCACGAACGACCCCCCGTCGGCGCGCCCGATACGATCGGCATGCCCTGCGTTCCCCCAGTCGACCGCCGTTGCGACGGTCCTGGCGCGCGATCATAGCCGCCGACCGCGGTCATCGGCAATTTCGGATATCGGCGACGTTCGTGTTACCTTGCGGGCCGCCATTGGAACGAAGGCCCGACGATGCCAGCGAGACCGGAACGCAGATGACTCCGGAGGTCCTAGACCAGGTACGCATCCGCCAGGCGGTTCTCTTGGTCCGGATGCTGCCGCCGCTGGTCGTCGGCAATCTGACCGCCGCCGGGCTGGTCGCGCTCGCGGCCTGGAACGCGCTTGCCGACAACCTGCTGCCGGCGCTCGTGCTCGCCGCGCTCTGCCTGCTGCAGGCGCCGATGGCGGTCCGCTGGTTCGTCTATCGCAAGCGCCGGCGCCCGACCAGCGTCAGCAAGCGCCATCTCGACAAGCTGGCGATCTCGTCGGCCGCGATCGGCGGCGGCTGGGGCGTCGTCGCGCTGGTCCTGATGCCCTACCTCGATCCCTGGGGACAGCTCTTCATCGGCTCGGCGCTCGTTTTCCTGTCGGTCGGCGGCGTCGCGTCGATCGGTCCGATCGTCCAGGCTTGCCTCGCCAACTCCTGGGGCATGATGCTGCCGCTTATGCTGGCCTATGCGATCGACGGGCCGGCAAAGCACTGGCTCGAGCTCCTGTCGGCCGTGGTCACGCTTTCGGCGGTCACCGCGTTCGCGCGGATCAGCTACCGCGACCTGGTCGACAACGTCGCGGTCGAGGTCGAACACAACCGCCTGCTCGAGGAGCGCATCCAATTCGAGCATGCGCGCCTGGAGGAGGAGTCGCGGCGCCTGACGCAGCAGAACGAGCTGATCGCGCGGGCGGCGGAGGCCGACCGTCAGCTTCGCCTGGCGGTCGACGCGATCGGCGAGGGCTTCGTGTTCTGCGATCACACCGATCGGTTCGTGATCTGCAACCGGCGCTTCATCGAGATCTTTCCGGCGGCCGCCGGGACCATCGGGCCAGCGACGACGCTCGAGCAGTTCGTCCGCCGGTCGATCCGGCCGCGCTCGATCGCGGGCGGCTACCGGACGCTCGAGGATTGGATGGCGTGGCGACGCGGCGAGGGCGAGGAGGCGACGCGCACCATCACCATCGAACTCGACGACGGGCGGATCATCGACGTGCTCGATCAACGCGTGCCCGAGGGCGGCGTGGTCTCGGTCCTGCGCGACGTGACCGAGGTCACCCGGGCGGAAAGGGCGTTGCGCGAAAGCGAGCAGCGTCTGGCCGAGGCGCAGCGCGTTGCCGGACTGGGCTGGATCCTGATTGATCTGCCGGGCGGCCAGCGGACCTGGTCGGAGGGCGCGCGGCGGATGTGGGGCTTCACCGATCCCGACCTGACGGTGACCGGCGAGGTCTGGCGGGCGAGCCTGCATCCCGACGACGCGGATCAGCCCTTCATCTACGATTTGCCGAACGACAATGGCGAGCGCGACTACCGCATCCGCCGCCCGGACGGCGAAATCCGCTACATCCACGAGGACTACGTGGTCGAGCGTGACGCCAAGGGCGAGAAGCGGCGTGCCTTCATCACGCTGATCGATCTCACTGCGCTCCAGCTCGCGCGCGAAAAGGCCGAGGTCGCGGCCCAGGCCAAGGCCGACTTCCTCGCGACCATGAGCCACGAAATTCGCACGCCGCTCAACGGCGTGATCGGCGCGGTAGAGCTCCTGCTCGAGGAACGGCTGCAACCCGAGCAAAAGCTGCTCGCCGAGACCGCGCGCGAATCCGCCGAGACGCTCTACGCGCTGATCAACGACATCCTCGATTTCTCCAAGATCGAGGCCGATCGGCTTGAGCTCAAGGCCGAGGTCTTCGCGCCGCGTGCCACCGTCGAGGCGGTCGCGCGCATGATGGCGCCGCTCGCCGCGGCCAAGGGATTGCGCCTCGCGGTCAAGGCGGATGCCGGTCTGCCGCCCTTCCTGATCGGCGACGAACAGCGCCTGCGCCAGGTCGTGATCAATCTCGTCGGCAACGCGATCAAGTTCACCGACCGGGGCGGCGTCGAGATCGGCGTCGTCGCGCGCGATTCCACGGCCGACGACTGTCGGCTCAGGATCGAGGTCGTCGACACCGGCGTCGGCATCGCGCCCGAGCATCGCGACCGTCTGTTCGAGCGCTTCACCCAGGTCGATTCCTCGACGGCGCGGCGGCATGGCGGAACCGGCCTAGGGCTCTCGATCTGCAAGCGCCTGGTCGAGTTGATGGGCGGCACGATCGGCTTCGAGAGCGAATTCGGCAAGGGCAGCACGTTCCGGATCGAGGTCCCGCTCGACGTCGCCGAAGAGCCGGCGCCGGCCGCGACCCTCGCGGAAAGCGGCGAGGCCGACGCTCCGGCCGAGCGGCCGCTGCGCATCCTGCTCGCCGAGGACAACCAGACCAATCGGCGCATCGTCTCGACCATGCTCGCCAAGAGCGGCCATAAGGTCGTCGTCGTGGGCGACGGCCGCGACGCGCTCGAGGCCGCGAGCCGGAACGACTTCGATCTCGTGCTGATGGATCTGCAGATGCCGCATCTCGACGGCTTCGAGGCGGCGCGGGCGATTCGCGCGCTGCGCGGCGCCCCGGGACGGGTGCCGATCCTCGCGCTCACCGCCAATACTTCGAGTGGCGTTGCCGAGCGCTGTCTGCAAGCCGGCATGAACGGCTATTTGAGCAAGCCGTTGCGAAAGAGCGAAATCGCCAAGGCGCTTCGCGACGCGACGCGTCCTGCGGCGACGAGCGGCTCGGTCGTTTCCGACGACGAGGTCGCCCCGGCGCCGGACGCGGCGTTCGATGTCGACTATTTCGCCGATCTCAAGGAGTCGATCGGCGCCGGCGAAGCGGCCGCGATCGCCGGGCGCTTCTTGTCGACCCTCGACGGGCAGATCGAGGAGGTCCTCGCGCTCCATCGGACCGGCAGCCCCGATCTCGCCAAAACCGCGCACAAGCTCGCAAGCTCGGCGCTCGGCCTCGGTCTCGCGGGACTCGGCGGCGTCCTGCGTCGTATCGAGAATGCCGCGGTCGACGGACGCGCGACGGAGGTCGCGGCCCTCATCGGCGCGCTGCGCGACGCCGGGCGACGGGGCGCCCAGGGCCTCAGGAACGCGACGCGGACTACCTGACGAGCAGCCGACGAAGCTCGGCGTCGGTCGCGCCGACGAAATTCGCGGCCGTGCGGTCCTGGGGATCCTTGGCGCTCGGGTCGGCGCCGCGCTCGAGCAGGCGACGCGCGAGGTCGGCGTTGCGCGCGATCGCCGCGCGCATCAACGGCGTCAGGCCGTCCTGGACGACGTTCGGATCGGCGCCGCCTTCGATCAGGACGCGCGCGAGCCCCGGCATCTCGCCGGCGTAATTGGCGATCGCCAGATGCAGGACCCGGGGCGAGGGCCGGAGCCCGAGCGCCATCAGCTCCTTCGCGATGCCGAGCTGGCCGTGATAGGCGGCGTGATCGAGCAGACCGCGTTCGCCGGAACCCCATTTGTCGTTGGCGACGATCTTGAGCTTGGCGAGATCGACCGACGGCGGCAGCCCGCCGAGCGCGAGCGCGCGCAGCGTCCTTTCGTTGCCGTCCTCGACCGCGCGCGTGATCGCGCGCTCGATCAGCCGCTCGACCGGCTCGGTCTCGGGCCGGGCGCCGGACGTCTGTTCGATGATCGCGCGGATCGCCGGGCGGTCGCGTGCGACCTCCATCGGGCCGGCCGCGCAATCGGGGCGCGGCTTGACCGTGGCGCCCGCGCCGATCAGCACGCTCACGAGTTCGCCGTGATTTTGCTCGATCGCGCGGACGAGCGGCGAGCTGCAGGGATCGGCCGAATCCGCCATGTCGGGATTGGCGCCCTTACGCAGCATCAGCGCCACCGCCTCGGTCAGGCCTTCGATGATCGCCTGCTCGAAGGCGGAAAAGCGGAGCGCGCCCCGGCCTTTGGGATCGGCGCCGAGTTCGAGCAGCAGGAGCACCATGGCGTCGTCCTTCTGGCGCGCGGCGCGCAAGAGCAGCGGCACGCCCGCGTCGTCGGTCGCGTTGGCGCCGCCGCCGTCCGGCAGGAGAGTCGCGACCGTCGCGACGTCGCCGACATCGAGCGCGGCGACCGCATCGGCCGAGGCGGGCGCGGCGCCGAGCGCGCGCCCCGGGCTCGAAGCGGGCGCGCCGCTCGACTGAAATTCGAAGCGCGGCGGCCATTGGCCGCTGAAGATCATGCCGGCGATCACCGCGCCGGCGATCAGCAAGACGGTGACGAGCACGAGGGGCCAGAGCCTGAGGCGCGGTGGCGGCTCGGCGAGGCCGCGCCGGGACTCCATCGGCGGATGGCCGGCCCGGAGCCCGCCGAGCGGGCGACGACCCTTGACCTGAAGATCGAAAGGATCGTCCTTCCTGGTCTCGCCTTCGCCGTCGCCCTCGCGCCCGATCGGCGCCGCTTCGCCGGTCCGGTCGCCGACCATGAAGGGCGGCAGCGTGACGTCGGGCGGCGGTCGCGGCTCGGTTTCCGAAATCGCATCGCCCGGCGGCGGGGCGCTCGCGTCGACCCCGTCGCGCGTCCATTCCGCCCACTTTTCCTCGGGCGTGAGTTCGCGCGTCGGCGTCTCCTCGAGCGACGGCAACGGCGGCTCGACCTCGGGCAAGAGCGGCGCGAGAGGCGGCGGCTCGTCGGCGGGCTTGCGCAGTTGGGCCTGCAAATTGGCGCGGATTTCGGCAAGCGTCCGGGGACCTTTGGGCTCCTCGCTCGGCGCGGGCGCCGACGCCTTGCCCTTGTCCATCAACTCGAAGAATTCGGCCTCGGCCTTGGAGGGTTCCGTCGGGCGGGGCGCGGGCGGCGCGATCGGCGGCTCGGCGGCGAGCGTCGGCGGCGGCTCCTCGGCCGGCTCCGGCGGCGCGGCGCTCTCGACCGGCACCTGGAGCGCTGCCGACATGGCGGGCGGCGGCAGGGGCAACTCGTCGGCCGGGGGAGCGGCGTCCTTCTTATTCCGCCGCTTCGGCCGGCGCTGCGGCGGGTCGGCGACTTCCAGCGGCACCGGGATGGTCAATTGGCGCCAGGACATCGCGCCTTTGTCGTGGTTGTAGTAGCTCTCGAGCACCCGGACATCGACGAAGCCGCCGGTCTCAAGCATCCGGTAGCCGTCTGCCAAAGCCTGGTCGCGGCCCTTGGGTTTGGCGCGCGTGACCCATTTGCCGGCGATCGAGGCCTGAATGACGTATTTGGTCTCGGACAAGACTTCCTCCGCCTGCAAGGAATAGCCGAGGCGGCGAAACGCGCAAGTCCTAAGCCAAGCGACCGACCGCCTCGACCAGACGGGCGATTTCGTCCTCCGTGTTGAAGTAATGGACCGAAGCGCGAACCAAAGCGTCGAGCCCGCGCGCGCCCATGTCGACCTGGGCATAGGCGCGAGTCGAGACCGAGACGTTGATCCCCAAGGCGCGGAGCGCCGCCTTGACGTCGCCGGCCGGTCGTCCGGCGACGGTGAAGGTCACGATGCCCGAGCGGCGTCGGCCGAGGTCGCGAACCGCGACGCCCGAGATGTCGGCGAGGCGCGCGCGGAGACTTTCGGCGAGCGCGCCGACGCGCGCCTCGATGGCGTCCAGGCCCCAGGCGAGCGCGTAGTCCGCCGCGACGCCGAGACCGATCCGCCCGGCGACGTAGCTTTCCCAATTCTCGAAGCGTTTGGCGTCGGCCCGGATCGCGAAAGCGTCGGGCGAGGTCCAGGACGCGCTGTGCAGGTCGAGGAAGGGCGGCTCGAGCCGCTCAATCCAGTCGCGTCGAACGTAGAGAAAGCCGGTGCCCCGCGGCCCGCGCAGATATTTGCGTCCTGTGGCCGACAACATGGTGCAGCCGATGGTCTCGACGTCGATCGCGATCTGGCCGACCGATTGACAGGCGTCGAGCAAGAACGGAATGCCGGCGGCGCGCGCGACTTTGCCGACGGCCGCCGCGTCGTTCACCAGGCCCCCGTTGGTCGGGACATGGGTGATCGCGATCAGGCGTACCTTGTCGTCGATCAGGCGCGCGAGCGCCGCGGCATCGACCGCGCCGGTCTCGTCGCTCGGGATATACTCGACCCTGGCGCCGCTCCGCTTGGCGACCTGAAGCGCGGCGATCGCGTTCGACGCGTATTCGGTGCGTGCGATCAGGATGCGATCGCCCGGGCGAAAGTCGAAGGCGTAAAACGCCATGTCCCAAGCGCGCGTCGCGTTCTCGACATAGGCGATCTCGTCCGGCCTTGCGCCGATCAGGCGCGCGAGCGAACGGTAGGTCGAGTCGAGTTTTGCGGCCGCGTCATCGGCGGCTTCGTAACCGCCTTTTTCGGCCTCTGCGACAAGATGCGCGATAACGGCATCGAGTACCGGCTTGGGCGGCAGCGAAGCTCCGGCATTGTTGAAATGCATGACTTTTTCGGCACCCGGCGTCTCCGCCCTTGCGCGGGCCACGTCGATTGTCATGGTCACGATGGTTTTTTCCTTTGACATATTGCGGCGCACAAATATTCTCCGCCGCGGGACACGCCCCCCCAACGGGGCGCAACTATTCTGCAAGGAATAGCGCAGATGAAACCTGCCCAAAAGCCGATCGTTCCCCATTTCTCTTCGGGTCCATGCGCCAAGCGCCCGGGGTGGAAACCCGAAGCCCTGTCCGCCGCGCTGGTTGGACGCTCGCATCGCTCCAAGGAAGGCAAGGCGCGCCTCAAGGACGCGATCGAGACGACGCGCCGGCTCCTCGGCATTCCGGCCGACTATCGGATCGGCATTGTGCCCGCTTCCGACACCGGCGCGGTCGAGATGACGATGTGGTCGCTCTTGGGCGCGCGCGGCGTCGACATGCTCAATTGGGAGAGCTTCGGCGAAGGCTGGGTCACCGACGCGACCAAGCAGCTCAAGCTCCAGGACGTTCGCGTCCTCAAGGCGCCTTATGGCGAAATTCCCGACCTCGGGCTGGTCGACAAGACCCGCGACGTCGTCTTCACCTGGAACGGCACGACTTCGGGCGCTTGCGTGCCGAACGGCGACTGGATCGCGACCGATCGCGAAGGCCTGACGATTTGCGACGCGACCTCGGCCGCTTTCGCCATGGAACTGCCCTGGGACAAGCTCGACGCCACCACCTTCTCCTGGCAAAAGGTGCTGGGCGGCGAGGCGGCGCATGGCATGCTCGTGCTCTCGCCGCGGGCGATCATGCGCCTCGAGACCTACAAGCCCGCTTGGCCGATGCCGAAGCTTTTTCGCATGACCAGCCAAGGCAAGGTCAACGAGGCGATTTTCGCAGGCGAGACCATCAACACGCCGTCCATGCTCTGCGTCGAGGACTATCTCGACGCGCTCCGCTGGGCCGAAAGCGTCGGCGGTCGCGCCGGCCTGATCAAACGCAGCCGCGCCAATCTCGCGGCGATCGAGGCCTGGGTCGAGAGGTCGAGCTGGGCCGCGTTTCTGACCGAGCGCCAGGCCATTCGCTCCTGGACCTCGATCTGCCTGGTCATCGCCGATCCCTGGTTCAAGGCGCTATCCGAGAAAGGCAAGACCGAGGCGGCCAAGACGGTCGTCGCCAAGCTCGAAAAGGAAGGCGTCGCCTTCGACTGCGGGCATTATCGCGACGCGCCGGCGGGCTTGCGCATTTGGGGCGGCGCGACGGTCGAGACCGCCGACATCAAGGCGCTTTTGCCCTGGCTCGATTGGGCCTACGGCGAGGTCAAAGCCTCCTACAAGGAGGCCGCGTGATGCCCAAGGTCCTGATTTCCGACGAATTGTCGCCGCGCGCGGTCGAGATCTTCAAGGAGCGCGGCATCGAGGTCGACCTCAAGCCAGGCCTCGCCAAGGACGAACTCAAGGCGATCGTCGGCCAGTACGACGGCCTAGCGATCCGCTCGGCGACCAAGGTGACCAAGGACCTGCTCGGCGCCGCCAAGCGCCTCAAGGTCGTGGGTCGCGCGGGTATCGGCGTCGACAATGTCGACGTGCCGGCCGCGACCGCCGCCGGCGTGATCGTCATGAACACGCCTTTCGGCAACTCGATCACCACCGCCGAGCACGCCATCGCGCTGATGTTTGCGCTCGCCCGCCAAATTCCGCAAGCCGACCGTTCGACCCATGCCGGCAAATGGGAGAAGTCGAAATTCATGGGCGTCGAGTTGACCGGCAAGACGCTCGGCATCATCGGCTGCGGCAATATCGGCTCGATCGTCGCCGAGCGCGCGCTCGGCCTGAGGATGAAGGTGGTCGCCGCCGATCCCTTCCTGTCGCCGGAGCGCGCGCGGGATCTCGGGGTCGAGAAAGTCGAGCTCGCCGACCTGTTCGCGCGCGCCGACGTGATCTCGCTGCACACCCCGCTCACCGAGCAGACCAAGAACGTGATCGACGCCAAGGCGATCGCCAAGATGAAGGACGGCGTGCGCATCGTGAATTGCGCGCGCGGCGGCCTGATCGTCGAAGCCGATCTCAAGGCGGCGCTCGATTCGGGCAAGGTCGCGGGCGCCGCAATCGATGTCTTTCCGGTCGAGCCGGCCAAGGAGAACATCCTGTTCGGCCATTCGGGCGTGGTCGCGACGCCCCATCTCGGCGCCTCGACCAACGAGGCGCAGGAGAATGTCGCGCTCCAGGTCGCCGAGCAGATGTCGGACTTCCTGTTGACCGGCGCGGTGACCAACGCGCTCAACATGCCTTCGGTCTCTGCCGAGGAAGCGCCGAAGCTCCGGCCCTACATGAAGCTCGCCGAGCAGCTCGGCTCCTTCGCCGGCCAGGTGACGGGCAGCGCGCTCAAATCGATCCAGGTCGAATACGAAGGCCATGTCGCGACGCTCAACACGCGCCCGCTGACCGCGATCGTGCTGCAGGGGCTTCTGAGCCCGCTGCTCGCCGGCGTCAACATGGTGAACGCTCCGGTGCTCGCCAAGGAGCGCGGTATCGCGGTCTCGGAGATCAAGCACGACCGCCCGTCCGACTACCAGACTCTCATGCGCATCACCTGGACGACCGAGCGGCGCGTCAAGACCGTCGCCGGGACGCTATTCACAGACGGTCGGCCGCGGCTCATGGAATTCAGCGGGATGAAAGTCGAAGCCGAGTTCACGCCGCACATGCTCTATGTCGGCAACGACGACAAGCCGGGCTTCGTCGGCCGCCTCGGCATGACGCTGGGCGATGCCGGGATCAACATCGCGACCTTCCATCTCGGGCGGAAGGAGAAGGGCGGCGAGGCGCTCGCCCTGGTCGCGGTCGACGGGCCGATACCCGAGGACGTCCTGAAGCGCGTGCGCGCCCTGCCGCTGGTGACGCAGGTCTTCGCGCTCGGCTTCTGACGCGCTTCGATGCTGGCGGGACGAAGGGCACGCCGTTAGACTGCGCGCGCCATGAACCAGACCCTCGATCAGGCCCTGCTGCCCGCCGGGCTGACGGACGCGTTGCCGCCCGAGGCCGAAGCCGAGGCGCGTGCCATCTCGACGCTGGTCGGTGTCTTCGCGGCGCACGGCTATCGGCGGGTCAAGCCGCCGCTGGTCGAGTTCGAGGAAAGCCTGCTCGAAGGGCCGGGCGCGGCGCTCGCGCCGCAGATTTTCCGGATCATGGACCCGATTTCGCAGCGCATGATGGGCTTGCGGGCCGACATGACGCCGCAAATCGCGCGTATTGCCTGGAGCCGACTCGGCAAGGCGCCCCGGCCGCTGCGTCTCTCCTACGCGGGACAGGTGTTGCGGGTGCGAGGCGCTCAGCTGAGGCCGGAACGCCAATTCGCCCAGGCCGGCGTCGAACTGATCGGCTCGGACGCGCTCGGCGCGGATGTCGAGGCGGTCCTGCTTGCAGCCGAGGCGCTCGCGTCCGTCGGGGTCAAGGACGTCTCGATCGATCTGACGCTCCCGACCCTTGTGCCCGCGCTCGCACGCGGTCTCGGCGCGGAAGCGAGAGTCGCGGCGGAGGCGCGCGACGCGCTCGACCGCAAGGACATCGCCCGCGTCGCCGCCGTGGGCGGTAGGCTCGGCACGACCCTCCAAGCCTTGCTCAAAGCCGCGGGGCCGGCCGAAACGGCGGGCCGCGCATTGGCGGCGCTCGACCTTCCGGCCGAGGCGGCGGCGGCGCGCGACCGGCTGATCGCCGTGCTCGCGGCGCTTCGGAGCGCCGCGCCCGCGCTACGCCTGACCGTCGATCCCGGCGAGTTCCGCGGGTTCGAGTACGAAACCGGCATCGGCTTCACGGTTTTTTCGCGGGGCGTGCGGGGCGAGCTCGGGCGCGGCGGGCGCTATCAAAGCACCGGCGGCGAACCGGCGGTCGGTTTCACGCTCTTTCTCGATTCGCTCCTGCGCGCGCTGCCCGAACCGCCGGCGGAACGCCTGCTCTATCTGCCTCACGGTTTGGCGGTCGCGACGGGCGCCGGGCTCCGCGCCGAAGGCTGGAGCACGGTTCAGGGCCTCGCGCCCGAAGCCGATCGTCGCGCCGAGGCCAGGCGCCTCGGCTGCAGCCACGTTTACGACGGCGCGCGCGCGGTCGAAATCTGATCGGAGGAAAGCGTGGGCAATGTCGCGGTGATCGGCGCCCAGTGGGGCGACGAGGGCAAGGGCAAGATCGTCGACTGGCTGTCGGCGCGGGCCGACGTGGTCTGCCGCTTCCAAGGCGGGCACAATGCCGGGCACACGCTGGTCGTAGAGGGCAAGACCTACAAGCTCTCGCTGCTGCCCTCGGGCGTCGTGCGCAAGAAGCTTTCGCTGGTCGGCAACGGCGTCGTCTTCGATCCCTGGGCCTTCGTCGCCGAGGTCGAGGCGCAGCGCGCGAACGGCCTCGAGGTCAGTCCCGATTTTCTCAAGGTGAGCGACGCCGCCGTTCTGATCCTGCCGTTGCACCGCGATCTCGACGGCCTGCGCGAAGACGCGGCGGGCGGCGCCAAGATCGGCACGACCCGGCGCGGCATCGGCCCGGCCTATGAGGACAAGGTCGGGCGCCGCGCGCTTCGCGTCGGCGATCTCGCCGATCCCGGGAGCCTGGACCAGAAGCTCGACGCGCTGCTGCTGCATCACGACGCCTTGCGCCGAGGTCTCGGGCAGCCGCCGATCGATCGCGCCGCGTTGCTCGACGCGCTGCGCGCCGTCGCGCCGAAGATCCAGCCTTACGTCGACGTCGTTTGGGCACGCCTGCGCGAGGCGACCCGCAAGGGCCGGCGCATACTGTTCGAGGGCGCGCAGGCGGTGATGCTCGACGTCGATCACGGCACCTACCCCTACGTGACCTCGTCCAATACGGTGGCCGGGCAGGCGGCGAGCGGCCTCGGCATCGCGCCGCGCGCCATCGGCTTCGTCCTCGGCATCGCCAAGGCCTATACGACGCGCGTCGGGTCGGGCCCTTTCCCGACCGAGCTTCACGACGACGTCGGCAAGGGCATCGGCGAGCGCGGCCGCGAATTCGGCACGGTGACCGGCCGGCCGCGCCGGGTCGGCTGGTGCGACGCCGTCATGCTTCGCCAGGCGGTCGCCCAAGGCGGCATCGACGGCATCGCGCTGACCAAGCTCGACGTGCTCGACGGGCTCTCCGAGCTCAAGATCGCCGTCGCCTATCGCCTCGACGGCAAGACGATCGAGGCGCTGCCGTCCGATCGCGGCCTGCAGGCGCGCGTCGAACCGATTTACGAAATTCTCGAAGGCTGGTCCGGCAGCACCAAGGGCGCCAGGCGCTGGGCCGATTTGCCGGCCGCCGCCGTCAAATACGTCCGTCGGGTCGAGGAATTGATCGAGGCGCCGATCACGCTGCTCTCGACCAGTCCCGAGCGCGAGGACACCATCATGGTCCGCGATCCCTTCGCCGGCTGAGGGCGCGCCATGGACAGGGCGGGCCTTGGCGACCTAATCTTGCCCCGATGAGCGACCAAGGCGCTGAGAACCAGGCGCCGGCCGGGGCATCGCAAGGCGCGGCGCCGGCCGCAAAGCCGGGGGCCGCGGGCCCGAGCGGCGTCGTGCTGGACGATCGTTTCCAGATCGATTATCGCCAGCCGTTGCCCGAACTCGACTCGCCCTCGGCCAAAGCCTATGCCGCGGTCGACAAGCGCACGACCTCGCGCCAAGTCTTCGCCCTCATTTGCTCGCCCGACATCCCCCATCGCGGCACGGCGCTGCGCGCCCTGATCGACCGGCCCTGCGCGCATGTTCTGAGCGTCTTCGGTGCCGGCACGGTTGACGCGCCCGAAGCCGGCGAGCGGCGTTTTGCCGTGATCTTGGAGCGGCCCGGCGGCCGTCGGCTCTGGGCGCCGGGCAAATCGGGCGCGCCGATCAACGAAAAAGTCCTGTTCGAACGAATCCTGCCGCAACTCGCGACTGCGATCGACGCCATGGCCCAGCGCGGCGTCACGCACCGGGCGATTCGGCCGGACAACATCTTCTGGTACGACGAAGGCGGTACCCAGCTCGTGCTCGGCGACTGCGTCAGCAGCCTGCCCGGGCGTCATCAACCCGTGGTCTACGAGACCGTCGGGCGCAGCATGGCGACGCTTTACGACCGGGGCGAGGGCAATGCGGCCGACGACTACTACGCGCTGGGCGTCGCCGTCTTCGCCCTGGTCGCCGGGCGCGAGCCGGCGCGGGACGGCGGCGATCTCGCCATGACCGCGACCAAGATCGTCGGCGGCTCCTTCACCGCGATCTGCACAGGCGCCGAAATGTCGGCGGGCCTGGTCGAAATCCTGCGCGGACTCCTGGTCGACGATCCCGAGCAGCGCTTCGTCGCCAACGACGTCAAGGCCTTCATCGGCGGACGCGCCATCCGTTCGCCCCGCCCGCCGCCGGAGAAGCGCGCGCTCCAGCCCTTTCGCTTTCGCGGCGAGAGCTTCTCGCATACGCGCCTGATGGCCATGGCCTTCGGCGCCGCGCCGCGCGAGGCGGTCAAGACCATGCGCGATCAGCGCATCGATCAATGGGTGCGCAAGAGCCTGCTCGATTCCGATCTCGGAGAGAAGCTCGGCAAGTTCTTCGCGCCCGAGGCCGCCGTCGGAACGGCGAGTCTCAACGACGATCAAGTCTGCACGCTCGCCTGCGCGCTGCTCGATCCCGACGGGCCGATTCGCTACAAGGGCTTGGCGCTCGCGCCCGACGGGTTCGGCGGCGCGCTCGCCCAGGGCTACGTCTCCGGCAACCGCGAGACCGTCCAGGCGATCGCCGAGCTGGCCACGAGCGACGTGCTGCGCCGCTGGCTCGAAATCCAAAAGGGCTACGGCGTCAAGACCACCGACCTCGAAAACGTCTTTTCGCATCTCAAAGGCTACATCGCCGATCCCTCGCTCGGCGCGGGGATCGAACGCTGCCTGTACGCGCTCGTGCCGGGCGTGGCCTGCCGCAGTTCGCACGTCGTCAAGGACCAGACGTTTTCGCTCTCGGAGCTCATGCCGGCGCTCGACCGGGCCGCCAAGAAGGCGGGCGAAACGGTCGACCTGGTCGACCGCCAGGTCGCGGCCTTCATCTGCAGCCGCTCGCGCAAGGCCGAGGGCCAGCTGCAGGCCGCGCTCAAATCGGCCGAAGGCGAGGGCGGCAAGCGTCTCGGCATGATCGCGCTTCTCGCCTTCGTCCAGAAGAACTACTGCTCCATGCCGCTCGAGAAGCTCGCAACATGGGCGGCCGGGCGCATGGGTCCGACGGTCGCGACGCTCCATAACCGCGAGGTCCGCCGCGAGATCCAGGAGAAGCTCAAGAGCGCGGCGAAGTCGGGCGATCTCGAGGCGATCCTGTCACTGATCGGCGACAAGGCGCGAGCCGCCGACAAGGCGGCCTACAAGGAGGCGGTCAAGGAATATGCGGATTGCGCCGCCGAGGTGAAGAGGATCGAGGCGGGCGATCCCGAAAGGCGCGCGCTGGCCGAGCGCTACGGCACGCAGGCGGCCTTCATGATCGCCTATGCGATCTTGTTGATCAGCCTCGTCTACTCCTATTTCGGGGTCTTGGCGCGATGAGCGGCCGCAAGGGACAAGGCCAACCCCGGCGACCGAGCCTCGGTGTTTGGTTCGTCGCGGCGGGCGCGGTGTTTTTGCTGATCGGAGCGACGCCGACCTTCGTCGTCGTTGCGGTGGGCTTGCTGCCGACGCTGATCGCGATGTTCATCGACCTCAAGACCGGCAAGAACGAGTCGATCGCCGTCGGCACGCTCAACGTCGCCGGCGTCTTGCCGTTCATCGCCAATCTCTGGGTCGCCGGTCACACGCTCGCCAAGGCGCTCGCGATCGTGACCGACGTTTATGCCTGGTTGGTGATGTACGGCGCCGCCGCCGCCGGTTTCGGCCTGTTGCAACTCATGCCCCAGGCCGCGTTCAAGGCGATCGACTCGCTGTCGCGCCGACGCGTCCAGAAAATCAAGGACCGTCAGGCCGAGCTGATCAAGGAATGGGGCAGCGACATCATCAAGGACGCGGTCGGTTAGCCGGCCCGCGCGCTCACGCCGGGGCGCCGCGGGCTTCGACGACGTTGCGCTTGATCAGCTTTTGGATCTTCTCGAAGGCGCGCACCTCGATCTGGCGCACGCGCTCGCGGCTGATGCCGTATTTGGCCGAGAGTTCCTCGAGCGTCGCCGGTTCGTCGCGCAGGCGTCGGGCGATCAGGATGTCGCGCTCGCGCTCGTTGAGTGCGGTCATGGCCCGATCGAGCAGGCGCTTGCGGCCTTCCAGTTCCTGGCTCTCGCCGATCTGCGTTTCCTGATCGGTCGTCTCGTCGACCAGCCAGTCCTGCCACTCGCCCTCGCCGTCGAGGCGCACCGGCGCATTCAGCGAATGATCGGGCGCCGCCAGGCGACGGTTCATGTCGATGACGTCGTCCTCGCTGACGTTGAGGCGTCGCGCGATTGTCTTGACGTGCTCGGGGCGAAGATCGCCGTCCTCGTAGGCGCGAATCTGGCCCTTGGCCTTGCGCAGGTTGAAGAACAGCTTCTTTTGCGCGGCCGTCGTGCCGATCTTCACCAGCGACCAGGAATGCAGCACGTATTCCTGGATCGCCGCGCGGATCCACCACATGGCGTAGGTCGAGAGGCGAAAGCCGCGGTCGGGATCGAAGCGCTTGACCGCCTGCATCATGCCGACATTGCCCTCGGAAATGAGGTCGGCGAGCGGCAGGCCGTAACCGCGATAGCCCATGGCGATCTTGGCGACGAGGCGCAAATGGCTGGTGACGAGCCGATGCGCGGCTTCGGGATCGCCGTGCTCGCGCCAGCGCTTGGCGAGCATGAACTCCTCGCCGGGCTCGAGCATCGGGAACTTGCGAATTTCGTCGAGATAACGCGACAGCGACGCGTCCGAGCTCAGCGTGGGCAGTTTGACCGTGCTCATCGATGCTCCGCGGGACTTGGACCGCGAATGCGCATGCGCCGCCCCCGAAGCGGTCTTGCGCCATCCGCCGACGATGTTCCCCGAAGTCGTCAAGGTAGCCGCGTTCGCTGTCATGGTCAAGCAATCCCCACCAATGTGCTCAGATATATGGGGCGCCGATCGACAATTCCAAGCCCTTGGCCAATATCTTGAAATCTTTCGGGATTTTGGAAACGAAGCGCAGCGTCTTGGAGGTGCGCGGATGCGCGAAGCCGAGCACCGCGGCATGGAGCGCCTGGCGGGAAAACTCGACCTTAAGTGGCGGCAAAGGCCGGCGGCTGCGGCTGTAGAGCGTGTCGCCGACCAGCGGGTGGCCGAGCTCGGCCATGTGGACGCGGATTTGATGCGTCCGGCCGGTCGCGAGACGGCATTCGACCAGGCTGGCCGCGCCGTCCTGGCGCGCCGCCAACACCCGGTAATGCGTCAGCGCCGGCTTGCCGCCCTTCGCGACGACGCTCATGCGTTTGCGGTGCCATTTGTCGCGCGCGATCGCGCCCTCGATGTCGCCTTCGCTAGGCATCGGCCGGCCGCGCAAGATCGCCAGATAGACCCGGTCGATGTCGTGGCGCGCAAAGGCGGCGGCGAGCGCGGCGTGCGCGCGGTCGTTCTTGGCCGCGACGATCAGGCCGCTCGTGTCCTTGTCGATCCGGTGCACGATGCCGGGGCGCTTTTCGCCGCCGATGCCCGAGAGGCTCGCGCCGCAATGGGCGATCAGCGCGTTCACGAGCGTTCGGTCGCGGTTGCCCGGAGCGGGGTGAACGACCATCCCGGCCGGCTTGTCGATCACGATCACGTCCTTGTCCTCGTAGACGACGTCGAGCGCGATCTTCTGTGCCGTAGGCTTGGCGGGCTCCGGCGGCGGCTCGTCGAGCGCGAGGCGCTCCCCCGCCTTTACCCTCCGGGAGGCGTCTGTTACCGTCGTGCCATCGATGTTGAGATGGCCGCCGAGGATCAGCGCCTGGATGCGGGCGCGCGAAAGACCGGCGAGAAGCCGGGCCAGCAGCTTGTCGACCCGTTCTCCGGCGTCCTCCGGCGCGACCGTAGCGGCGCGTGACATTGGCTTGTCCATGTCCTCGAAAATGGCGTGAACCATGGCGGCACTCAAGGCCATCGTCGTCGGTCTCGGCCTGATGATCGTCGCGGTCGCGGGTCTGATCGGCTACGAGCTGTACAGGCGGGGCGCGGGTCAAGCCGAGGCGGTCTTCGCCAAGGCGCCGGCGCATCGCGTCGCGATCCCCGAGGGCGCGACGGTCCAAGAGATGACCGGCGCGGGCGATCGCCTGGTGCTGCGCCTCGCGCTTCCCGGCGGCGCCGAGCGCTTGGTGATCCTCGATCTCGCGCGCGGCGGCGCGCCGGTGGGCAGCGTCGATCTCGAGCGCAAGCCTTGATCCGCATCGCGCGTCGGCTGCTCGATCAGATCGAGGCCCATGCGCGCGACGCCTTGCCCGGGGAAGCCTGCGGCCTGCTGATCGGCGCGCGTCAGGCTGGCGCAACGATCGTCGCCGCGGTCGAGCCGACGGCCAATGTCGCCGCCGATCCGACACGGCGGTTCGAAATCGATCCCGCGCGCCAGATCGCGCTGCAACGCGCGCTGCGCGGGACGGCGCAGGAAATCGTCGGCGTCTATCATTCCCATCCGAACGGCGCGGCGGAACCCTCGGCGACCGACGCGGCGCTCGCGCTGGATCCCGATCTGCTTTGGCTTATCGTGGCGCTAAGAAACGGCCGGGCGGACGCGCCGAGGGCTTTCGCCCTCGTGGCGGGCGGCGGAAGTTTTGCTAATGTCCCCATGGTGATCGAGGAATAGGCATGAACTTCGCGAGCGACAACACGGCGGGCCTCCACCCGGCGATACTTGAGGCGTTGGCTGCCGCCAATAGCGGGCGCGCGCCATCCTACGGCGCCGACGCCGCGACCAAGCGCCTCGACAGGCTCTTCGCGGATATTTTCGAGACCGAGGTGACGGTCTTCCCGGTCTCGACCGGGACGGCCGCGAACGTGCTCGCGCTTGCGGCCATGACGCCGCCCTGGGGCGCGATCTATTGCCACGAGGAATCCCACATCGCGACCGACGAATGCGGCGCGCCGGAGTTCTATGCGGGCGGCGCCAAGCTCGTCGGTCTCGCCGGCGCGGGCGGCAAGCTTCGCCCGGCGGATCTCGATGCGCGCCTGGCGTCGGCGGGCGCGGGCGTGCAGCACCATGTCCAGCCGGCCGCGGTGAGCCTGACGCAAGCGACCGAGGCCGGAACGAGCTACACGCCGGCCGAGATCGGCGCGTTGGCGGAGGTCGCGCGCAAGCACGGGCTCGGGCTGCAGATGGACGGTGCGCGATTTGCCAACGCGCTGGTCCATCTCGGCTGCAAGCCCGCCGACATCTGTTGGCGCGCGGGCGTCGACATTCTCTCCTTCGGCGCGACCAAGAACGGCGCGATGGCCGCCGAAGCGGTCGTCGTTTTTCGGCAGGACCTGGCCGCGAGCCTGCCCTATCGGCGCAAGCGCGGCGGGCATCTTTTTTCCAAGATGCGGTTCCTGTCGGCACAGCTCGAAGCCTATCTGGCGAACGACCTTTGGCTCGCCAACGCCCGCAAGGCCAACGGGCTGGCGACGCGCCTCGCCGCGGGACTCGCCAAGGTGCCGGGCGTGCGGATCGTCCATCCGGTCGAAGCCAACGAGGTCTTCGCCGACATTCCCGAGGCTGCGATCGTCGGGCTGCAAGCGGAGGGTTTCGCGTTTCACCGCTGGGGCTCGCCCACGCCGACGACCGTTCGCCTGGTGACCGCCTTCGACGGCGAGGCCAAGCATGTCGATGCGCTGATCGAGGGGGCGAAGCGCTTCGCCGCCAAGGCCGCGTAGAGGCCGATCTTGCGCGAGAAGGAACTCCGCCTCGCCCTCGTCTGCTATGGCGGCGTGTCCCTCGCGATCTACATGCACGGCGTCACCGGCGAGGTCCACAAGCTGGTTCGCGCGTCGAAGGCCTACAACGCCGTGCCCGAACCCTCGCGCGAGCAAGGCCGCCGCTTCGCCGATTGGGGCGAAGCCGGTGACTACGAGTACGAGACCGAAGAGATCTATTTCGAGCTCTTCAAGCTGATCGGCCGGCGCGTCGAGCTTCGCGTCATTGTCGACGTCATCGCCGGCGCCTCGGCCGGCGGCATCAACGGCATCCTGCTCGCCCGCGGCCTCGCGCACGATCTGCCGGTCGGGCCGCTGCGCGACCTTTGGCTCCACGAAGCCGACGTCACGCGTCTGCTCGCGCGCGAAAGCATCGCCAAGTCATGGAGCAAATGGTTCCTCAAGCCCTTCATCTGGGCGTTTTCGCGGGTCTTCCTGCCCGAACTCGCGCACGACCCCGAGGCCTCGCAGAAGCTCTCGTTGTTCGTGCGCTCGCGGTGGTTCCGGCCGCCCTTCAACGGCCGGCGCCTGACGCGCCTGCTGCTGCGGGCGATCGCCGCGACCGGCAAGACGACGGAACAGAATTCCTCGCTGCTGCCGCCCGGCCACCGTCTGACGCTTTTCGTCACGCTCACCGACTTTCACGGCTATCCGCATGCGCTGCCGCTCCACGATCCGCCCTTCATCGTCGAGCAGGAGCACCGTCACGTGCTGCGCTTCGACTACCAGACCTTTTCCAACGGCGACATGCTGACCGATTTCGACGACGCCAACGCGCCGGCCATGGCCTTCGCGGCGCGCGCGACCTCGGCCTTTCCGGGCGCCTTTCCGCCGGCGCAGCTCAAGGAAATCGACGCCCAGCTCGAGCGCGTCGGCATGACCTGGGAGCGGCGCGAGCGGTTCTTGCGGCGGAATTTCCATCGCTACCTGCAGTCGGGCGTCAATCCCGAGCACGTCGCCTTCATCGACGGCAGCGTACTCAACAACAAGCCGTTCAAGGAGGCGATCCAGGCTATTCAAGGTCGCCCGGCCTATCGCGAGGTCGACCGACGGATCGTCTACATCGACCCCGATCCGGCGCGCACGCCGGTCGCCGGCGCTCGGCCGCCAGGCTTCTTCCGCGTGCTCAAGGGCGCGCTCTCCGACATCCCGCGGAGCGAGCCGATCGCCGACGATCTCGCCTGGATCAAGGAGTACAACGAAAGCGCGGCGCGACTGCGCGACGTCGTCGAGAAGACGCGACCGCGCATCATGCGTCTGGTCACCGAAGTCGCGGGGCCGAGCATCGACGGGCCGTTCGAGGGCACGCTGGTCAAGACTTGGCGCGAGGCCGCGAACACGCGCGCGGCGGTCGAGTCGGGTTTCGCCTACGAATCCTTCGTTCGCCTGAAGATCGACGGCGTGCGCCGCTTCGTCTGGAAGCTGGTCGCGACGCTCGCCGACATTCCCGACGGCGCGCCGGCCGAGCAATGGGTCCAGCAGGTGCTCGGCTATTGGACGGAAGAGAAGAACATCGACTATCAGGACGGCGGCGCGCCCAAGGTCGGCGATGGCGCCAAGCTGCCGCCCTGGGTGTGGTTCCTGCTTTCCTTCGACGTCGCGCATCGCGAGCGGCGCCTGCGCTTCGTCATCCAGGCGATCAACCGCATCTATCCACGGCTCGAGACCCGCGAATTTCCGGGCGTGACGGCGGAAATGCTCGACGGGCTGAAGCGCCAATTCTACGACGCGCTCGACCGCATTCGTCAGCGCGGCGATCCGCGCCACTTCTCGGCTGCCACCGTCGAAAAGGCCAAGGCCTGCTTTGGCGACGCGTCCGAACGCATCGAGGCCAAATACGTCGACACGATGGCCGCGCAGCATGTCGAGACGGCGCAAGCCGAGCTCAGCGACCTGATCGAGAGCATTGCCGTCGACATGGATCTCAAGAGCGTCACCGATCTCGGCGACAAGATCATCGCCGCGGTGCCGACCGATCCCGCAGGTCTCGCGGTCCGGCGCGAACTGATCTTCGCCTATGTCGGCTTCGCCTTTTGGGACGTGCTGGCCTTCTCGTTCTTCGATCGGCGCGACCTTGGCGAGTTCAACGAGATCAAGGTCGACCGCATCAGTCCGGACGACGTGTCGCTGCCCGGGCTTTCGGGCATCGGCTCGGAGCTCAAGGGCGCCGGCTTGCGCCATTTCGGCGCCTTTTTCAGCCGCGCCAACCGCGAGCACGACTATCTCTGGGGACGCCTGCATGCGGTCGATCGGCTGATCGACATCGTGCTCGACGCTTCAGGGATCGATTCGCCCGATCTGCGCGAACAGGCGGCGCTGCTCAAGCGTCGCGCCATCTCGCTCGTTCTCGACCGCGAGCAGGCGCGGCTTGGCGAAATCGGTCCGCTCTTGGCGATGATCCAGGGGCAGTTGGGCGATACCGGGAACTAGGCGAAACCGGGCGTGATGGCCGGTCCTGCGCCGTCCGGCGTGGCGCCGCCCGGCGTGGCGGCGCGCGGCAAGATCACGATCGCCGTGGTGCCCTGACCAATCTTGCTCTCGAAGCGAATGTGACCGTTCATGCCGCCCAGCAGCGCGCGACAGATCGAGAGCCCGAGGCCGAGCCCGCCGGAATTGGTACTGTAGGGATCCTCGAGGCGCTGGAACGGCGCGCCGAGCTTGTCGATCTGGTGCTCGGGAATGCCGATGCCTTGGTCCTCGACATCGAATCGTACGTGGCCGTTTTCGTCGGACCGCGCGAGCAGTCGGATGAGGCCGTTCGGCCGTGAGAATTTGATGGCGTTCGAGAGGAGATTGAGCAGGACCTGCCGGAGCGCGCGCTCGTCGGCCAGGACGCGGAGGTTCTTGTCCTCGATGACGAGCTCGGTCTTCAGGCCCCGGTCCGCGGCGAGCTCGCGGACCTGCTCGAGGCTCGGCCCGACGATCGCCCCGATCTCGAGCTCGCGCGGCGACAGCGCGAGCTTCCCGCCCTCGATCCGCGTCAGGTCGAGGATGTCGTTGATCAACGACAGCAGGTGCTTGGCGCTGGCCTCGATGTCGCGGCAATACTCGACGTAGCGCGGATGGCCGAGCGCGCCGAACATGCCGCCGTTGAGAATTTCCGAAAAGCCGATGATCGCGTTGAGCGGCGTCCTGAGCTCGTGGCTCATGGTCGCGAGGAAGTTGGTCTTGGCCTGGTTCGCCTCGTTGGCGATCACGAGCTGGCGCTCGAGCATGACGTTGGCGTCGCGCAACGCCGTATTGCGCTCCTGCAGCGTTTCGAAGAGCTGGACGAGTTCAAGGCGCGTCGTCTCGAGCGATCCGGCGAGCGAGCCGATCTCGTCGGAGCGGTCGACTCGGATCGGCACGGAAAAATCGCCCTTGGCCGAGCGCGCCGAGGCGTCGACCAGCTTGCCGATGGGTCCGACGAGGCGAAGCTGCAGCACCAGGAGGATGATCAGGGTCGAGCCGGCGATGCTCAGGAGGCCTTGGCGCAGATAGCGCTCGCGCGTCGCGTCGAGTTCGGCCTGATAGCCGTCGGTGCGCATGCTGACGGTGACGATGCCGATGATCTGGCCCTCGCGCACGATATTGCCGGTCGCCACCGCCTTGGGCAGGAAGTCCGCGGCCGCGCGCCCCTTCTTGGCGAAAGGCTTGCCGTCGGGCTCGATCACCTCGATCAGGGCGATCCGCTCGTCGAGGAACGCCGCCTCGAGCAAGGCACCCGCCTGCTCGGGAAAAAACTGCCATAGCGGTTCGCGCAGCGCCATGGCGAGCAGCTTGACCTGGACGTCGAGGTCGGCGTCGAGCTTGGCCGCGTAGGTCGTCCGCAGCTGGCGAGCCTCGTCGATGCCGGCGATCAGGGTCGGCACCGAAACGCCGACGACGATGGTCAGGACCACCGCGCCTCTCAAGGACGACAGATATCGCGCAAGAACCCCGATCATGCGTTGCGATCCCTCGGTTCCGGAACCGTCGCTGCGGAACGATCCTAACCGAAACTGCCCTCCTTCCGTCAGTCGAACATCGCAGGCCTTTTGCGCCGCGTTTGTATTTCTAACGGAAGAAGGTTAAGTTTCGGTAAAGCGGACCGTAGCGGGGACTCCAGGAGGAGGACGATGCTTCGACGCCCGACATGGTGCGCCGCCCTCGCGGCGCTCGCTCTATCGCTGATGGGACCGATTGGCTCGGCGCGCGCCGAGACCGTCACGGTTTTCGGCGATGACAATTACCCGCCGGTTTCGCAATTGGAACAGGGGCGTCCCCGCGGCCTGCTGCCGGCGCTCCTGCACGAAGTGGGCCGGCGCACCGGCGACGAATTCGTGGTTCGCCTTTTTCCCTGGCGCCGCGCCTACGAACAGGCGCAAAACGGCGAGGGCGGGATCATGGGGATCTCGTTCAACCAGCAGCGCGCGCAGATTTTCGACTATTCCGAGGCGCTTTACGACGACGACATCCAAATCGTGGTGCTGAAGGGTCGGGGCTTCAAATTCGACTCGCTCGAAAGCCTGAAAGGCATGACCATCGGCGGCGTGCTCGGCGCGAGCTACGGCGACCGGGTCGACGCGGCGATCAAGAACGGCCTCTTCGTCGTCGATCGCGACGTCAGCCAGGTCGCCCGGATGCGCAAGCTGCTCGCCGGCAGGCTCGATGCGGCCTTCGTCGGCAACGGCAAGATCGGGATCGACTATTTGCTCGGCGGCGACGCGACGCTGCGCGCGCGCCGCGACGACATCGAGGTTCTGTCGCCGCCGCTCGAGAGGGATCCCCTGCATCTCGCCTTTGCCAAGCCGATGGGCAAGGCCGCTTTGATCCAACGCTTCAACGCCGCCGTCGCGGCGATGCGCCAGAGCGGCGAGCTCGAAACGATCCTGCGTGCAAACGCCGGCGCGGCGACGAACTAGAGTGGCGCCACGATCATTGCCGGTCGCCCAGCCGGTGCTGGATCGTCTCGACCGCCAACACCGGCGCGATCAAAGCGGCGAGACCGCCGGCCTTTCGTCGAAGGCTCGAAGCGCTCGTCGCAGCCACGACGGCATTCGACGCCCTGCCGATCCTCGTGACCCAGCCCTTGGTCGTCGGTCCCTCGGTCGATCCCAACAGCGGACGGGACCTCGCCCGATTGCGCGTGCCTTTCGGCAATCGGCACATCGACGGCGCGACGGCGTGGGAGATGATCGAGCTCTACAATGCGGCGACGCGCGACGTCGCGCGAGAGGCCGGGCTAGCGCTCATCGATCTCGCCGCGGCGATGCCCAAGCGACTCGATCACTACCTCGATCTGATGCATTTTTCGGATTGCGGTTCGCTGGCGGTGGCGGAGTTGGTCGCCAAGGCCCTCTGTACCATCATCGAGGACCGCAAGGCGACGCGGCCCGACACCCCTTGCGCGCGGCCTTGATTGCCGACGCCGCGAAAGGCCGCCGCTCGCTGAACCAAGGAGGAAACTGGAGCGGGCGAAGGGATTCGAACCCTCGACCCCAACCTTGGCAAGGTTGTGCTCTACCCCTGAGCTACGCCCGCACCGGAGGCGGCTTATAAGGGCCCGCGCGCGCGGGCGCAAGCCCCGTCTCGCGCCTCGTCGCGCATCGACCGTACCGCGAGCCCGATCTTGCTCGGCGTTTTCGGTTGCCGCCAAGCGAATGATTTCACGCGCAAAATTCTGTGATCGGGCCGACCGGTGTCCTCGTCTCGATGTAAAATCACCGCTGCTCCGGATCGAACGAGCCTTGGCTCGGGAAAGAGGGGGCGAATGCGCCGCGTGTCGAATTGGCTCCTTGGTTTGGCCTTTGCCGCATCGGCGGCCGGCGGCGCGGCGGCGTCGCGCGCCGAAACCGTCACGATCATGGGCGGCGACATCTACGTGCCCGTGTCTTTCGTGACCGACGGCAAGCCCGACGGCATTTTGCCGAAGCTTTTGCAGCATGCGGCCAAGCGAACCGGCGACGTCTACGTCATCGAACTCATGCCCTGGCGGCGCGCGCTCGACAAGGCGGAAAAGGGCGAGGGCGGCATCGTCGGGCTGTCCTACACCGAGGCGCGGTCTCGGATCTTCGACTATTCGGCGATGATGTACGACAACGAATTGCACATCGTCGTGCTCGAAGGATCCGCCATCGACGCGGCCTCGCTGGTCCAGCTTCGCGGCAAGACCGTCGGCGGAACCTTGGGCGCGAGTTACGGCGAGACTATCGATGCCGCGATCCGCGACGGCTGGTTCGACGTCGAACGCGATACCAGCGTCATCGCGCGCTTGCGCAAACTGCTCGCGGGGCGTTTCGATGCCGCGCTCGTCGGCAACGGCCAGATCGGCATCGCCTATTTCGTCGCGCGGGACGACGTCTTGAGCGCGAACCGCGAACGCTTTCGCGTCCTCAGCCCGCCTTTGACCCGCGATCCGCTGCATCTCGCTTTCGCCAAGATCATGGCCAAGCGGGACGTGCTCCGTCGCTTCGATGCGGCGATGGCGGAAATGGCGGGCAGCGGCGAACTCGCCGCCATCGAACGGAGTTTCATGGGGTCGAAGACCCAATAGCGATCCCGTCGATGGGCGTTGCCTCGCGCGGCGTGCACGCCTATTTTCCCGCGCCATGCCCAAGACCGAAGACGATCTTTACGAGCGCTTTCGCGCGCTCGGCATCGCCTGGACAACGCACCGCCATCCGCCGCTGCGCACCGTCGAGGAGAGCCGGCGCTTGCGCGGCGATTTGCCGGGCGGGCACTGCAAGAACCTCTTCCTCAAGGACAAGAAGGACAAACTTTGGCTGGTCGTGACCTTGGAGGCGGCACCGGTCGACCTCAAGAAGCTCGACAAGCGCATCGGCTCGGCGCGGCTTTCTTTCGGCCGCCCCGAACTTCTGTCGGAGGTCCTGGGCGTCTCGCCGGGCGCGGTGACGCCCTTCGCGCTGATAAACGACGCCCTGCAGCGCGTCAGTCCCGTGCTCGACGCCTCGATGATGCGGCTGCCGCTGCTCAACTACCATCCGCTGCACAACGAGGCGACGACGGCGATCGCCGCCGCCGACCTTCTCGCTTTCGTCAAGTCCTGCGGGCATCGTCCCCAGGTCCTTGACGTCGCGGGGGTTGAATGAGCATCTATTGAGCCATCAGGAGAACGACATGAACACGATCCTCGGCGGTCCGTCCGCCGCCGGCCCCGCGCCCGCCGACCTGATCAAGGACAGCGACACGCGGAACTTCATGAAGGACGTCATCCAGGAGAGCCGCAAGGTTCCGGTGATTGTCGATTTCTGGGCGCCTTGGTGCGGGCCCTGCAAGCAGCTCGGCCCGGCGCTGGAGAAGGTCGTCCAGCAGGCGGGCGGCAAGGTCAAGCTGGTCAAGATCAACATCGACGAGAACCAGCAGATCGCGCAGCAGATGCGCATCCAGTCGATCCCGGCGGTCTATGCCTTCCATCACGGTCAGCCGGTCGACGGCTTCGTCGGCGCGTTGCCCGAGAGCCGGATTCGCGAATTCGTCGGCCGGCTCGGCGGCGAGGGCGCCAATCCGATCGCCGAAGCGCTCGAGGCCGCGAAGGAAGCGGCCGAGCAGGGCAACGGCGAGGAAGCGGCCGCGATCTACGCCGAGATCCTCAATCACGAGCCGGACAACGCGGCGGCGATCGCGGGTCTCGCCCGTCACTTCGTCGCGACCGGCGATCTCGCCAAGGCGCGCGACGTCCTCGCCAAGGCGCCGGCCTCGCTCGCCGCGAACGCCGAAATCGCCGGCGCGCGCGCGGCGCTCGCGCTCAAGGAGCAGGCCGAGAAAGCCGGCGACACCGGCGCGCTCGAAGCCCGGATTGTCGCCGATCCCAAGGACCATCAGGCCCGGATCGATCTCGCCCATGCCCGCCTCGCGCGGAACGATCGCGAGGGCGCGGCCGACGCGCTGCTCGAGGCGATCCGCATCGACCGCAACTGGAACGACCAAGCCGCGCGCCAGGAGCTCCTCAAATTCTTCGAAGCCTGGGGCCACATGGACCCGGCGACGGTCGCGGCGCGGCGCAAGCTGTCCTCGCTCCTGTTCCGCTGAGCGGTCGTGTCGACCAAGTCGCTTCGCTTCGACGAATTGCCGCGGACGATTCCGGTCTTTCCGCTGACCGGCGTGCTGCTGCTGCCGCGCGGCCGCTTGCCGCTCAACATCTTCGAGCCGCGCTATCTCAGGATGCTCGAGGACGCGCGCCGGGGCGCGGGCCTGATCGGCATGATCCAGCCGGCCAAGGCCGATACCGACATGCAGGACGCGCCCGAGCTCTACCGCGTCGGCTGCCTCGGCACGATCTCGGAATTCGCGCCGGCCAAGGAAGGGCGCTATCGGATCGCGCTCGCCGGGGTCTGCCGTTTCGAGATCGTCGAGGAAATGCCGCGCGGCAAGCTCTACCGCGAGATGCTCGTCTCCTACGCGCCCTATCGGGCCGATTTCGAGCTCGCCTCGGGCGGCTTCGACCGCAAGCGTCTCGGCCGGGCGATGGAAGGCTTCTTCAAGCTCTCCAACCTCAAGGTCGATTGGAGCGCGGTCGCCAAGGCGCCGGACGACGCGCTGGTCTCGGCGCTCGCCATGATGTGCCCCTTCGCGCCGCCGGAAAAGCAGGCGCTGCTCGAGGCCGCCTCGCTCGGCGAACGCGCCGAGATCGTCACGACATTGATGGAAATGGCGCTGGCCTCGCGACAGGCCTCGACCCAGTTCACGCGCCAATGACGGAGGTTCCATGACCGCGCCCAGCATCGATCCCAAGCTGCTCGAAATCCTGGTCTGCCCAATGACCAAGGGGCCGCTGCGCTACGACCGCGAGCGCCAGGAGTTGGTCTCGGAGCAGGCCGGGCTCGCCTATCCGATCCGCGACGGCATTCCGATCATGTTGCCGGACGAGGCGCGCAAGCTCGAGCTCGGCGGCGGACGCTGAGGCCGTGGCGACGAAGGCCTGGCCGGTCGAGATCCGGCTGAAGTCCGCGGACAAGGCGCTCGAAGTCGATTACGACGACGGCGTGACGGTGGCGCTGCCGGCCGAGCTCCTGCGCGTGCGCAGTCCCTCGGCCGAAGTGCGCGGCCATGGCCCCGGGCAGGAAACGACGGTCGCCGGACGGCGCCATGTCGGCATCATCGGCGTCGAGCCGGTCGGCAACTACGCGGTGCGAATCGCTTTCGACGATCTGCACGACACCGGCATCTACTCTTGGGACTATTTGCGCGAATTGGGCGAGACCAAGGACGCGGTCTGGCGGGGCTACCTCGACGAGCTCGCGGCCAAGGGCCTTTCGCGCGATCCGCCGAAGCGGAGCTGAGACGGCGATGCCCGTCGTCGTCACCGATCGGATCGCCCTCGCGGATGAGGACATCGAATTCTCGGCGATCCGGGCCTCGGGTCCGGGCGGTCAGCACGTCAACAAGACCGAAAGCGCGCTGCGCCTGCGTTTCGACGCGCTGGGCTCGCGCGCGCTCGACGCCGAGACCAAGACGCGGCTGCGGACCCTCGCCGGACGACGCATGACGGCGGCGGGCGAGATCGTCCTGGTCGCCCAGCGCTTTCGCAGCCGCGAGGCGAACCGTCAGGACGCGCTCGCGCGCCTGATCGAATTGATCGCCGAGGCGGCACGGCCGGTCTTGACGCGTCGCACGACCAAGCCGCCCCGCAGCGCGGCGCGCGCGCTCCGCCGCGCCAAGACCCATCGGCGCGAGGTCAAGCGCCTGCGCGCGCGGGTCCGGGCCGATCAGGACTGAGCGGGCAGTCTCGCGGGCGGGCGAAGCGTCGCGGTCAAGGCCGACGCGCCGAGGGTCAGAAACGCCGTCGTCCAGATCGGCAGGGCGTAGCTTCGCGTCAGGTCGAAGGCTAGGCCGGTGAGCGGCGGGCCGACCAGCGTGCCGAAACCGACGCTCGCATAAAGCACGCCGATGATGCCCGAGACGTTGCGCGCACCGAAAAGATCGGCGGCCAGCGCCGGCGCGATGGCGACGAAGCCGCCGTAGAAGGTGCCGAAAGCCAGGGCGAAAAGCGCGAGCGCCCAGGGCGCGGTCGAGACGCCCCACCAGGCGAGCGAGGCGGCGATGCCGGCGAACATCAGGGTCTGGGCGCGCTTGCGCCCGAGCCGGTCGGCAAGCCCGCCGAGCACGAAACGTCCGGCGGTCGAGCCGATGCCGATCAGGCTGAAGAGCAGCACGGCGTCGGCCTTGTTCATGCCTTGGTCCTGGGCATAAGGCACGAGATGGACGAAGGGAATGAACAGCCCGAGCGAGGCGAGCCCGGCGCCGCCGGCGAGGGTCCAGAAAGTCCGCGTACGCATTGCTTCGCCGACGCTGAGGCCGCTGGCCGCGACGACGGATGCTCCTGCGGCCGGCGCTTCGCCGTCGGGAAAAAGACCGCGTTTCGCGGGCGAGGCCTCGATGAATAGCGTCGCCACGCCGCCGATCGCGAGTACGCCAAGGCCGATGGCGAGCCAGGCGTCGCGCCAGCCGAAAGCCGCGATCGCAAGAGCCGCGGCCGGCGGCACGACCAAGGTGCCGAGCCCGATCCCCGAAACCGCGAGGCCCGAGGCGAAGCCGCGCTTGCGCAAAAACCAATGTTGGACGGCGGCGATCGAGGGCACATAGGCGAAGCCGACGCCGATGCCGACGCCGAGGCCGTAGCCGACATAGAGGCCGGCGAGACTCGCGGCGTTGCCGGCCAGCAGGAAGCCGCCGCCCAGCACGGCGACGCCGAAACCGATCACCCAACGCGGATCGATCCGGTCGGCGAGGCGTCCGCTGATCGCGCCCAGGGTGAAATAGAGCAAGCCGGCGATCGAAAAGACCAGCGAGACCTCGGCGCGGGTCGCGCCGAAATCCACCTCGAGGACGTCGAAAAACGCCGAAAACGCATAGGTCGCACCGTAGCCCACGAACATGACGCCGAAGGCGCCGGCGACGACAAGCCAGCCGCGAAACATGCGCCGAGTGTGGCCGAGCGTCGACGCGCCGTCCACCGCGCGAACCATCCAAAAAAAGGGGGGCGCCTCGGCGCCCCCCAGGGGTCGAACGGGAAGGGGAGGAGAGGCCTTACCCGTTGAAAAGGCTGAGCAGGACCTGCGGCCGCGCATTCGCGATCGAAAGCGCCTGGGTACCCAATTGCTGCTTGATCTGGCGGGACTGCAGGGCCGCCGCTTCCTTGGCGAGGTCGGCGTCGATCAAGGTGCCGATGCCCTCGGTCAGGATGTCGATGAACTTGGAAACAAACTCGTTCTGCAGGCTGACCGCCTTGGACGAGGAACCGAGCGCCGCGAGGCGCGAGGAGGCCTGGGTGATCGCGGTGTTGATGGCCGAGAGCGCCGCCGCCGCGCCCGAGGAACCGATCACCGTGATGGTGTTGATGCCAAGGCTCGTGGTGTCGAGCGTTGAGGCCGAGACCGAGATTACCGAGCCGTTCACGGTCGAGAGGACCGTCAGCGAGGTCGAGCCCGAGGCGATCAGGTTCTTGCCGTTGAAGGTTGCCGAATTGACGATCGTGGTGATCTGGTTTTGCATCGCCGCGATGTCGTCGTTGAGCGCCGACTGCGAGGCGTTGTCGAGGCCGGCCTGGTTGGCCTGAACGATCTTGGCCTTCATTTCGATCAGCAGATCGGAAATGCCTTCGCCGGCCTTGAGGCCGGTCGAGACGACCGCGCCGCCGAGACCGAGAGCGATCTGCACGGATTCGTAACCGCGCTTGTCGCCCTTCATGTTGTTGGAAATCGAGTAGGACGAGGGGTCGTCCGCCGCGCCGGAGACGCGAAGACCCGTGTTGACCCGCTGCTGGGTCCGGTCAAGGGCGGCGTTGGTCGCGTTCAGCTGCTGGAGCGCGACCATCGCGCTGACGTTGGTATTCACCGAATTGGGCATGGCACGCCCGCCTTTCGCTTAAGTGAACTATTGACCGAAGAGGCTGAGGAGGGTCTGCGGCCGGGAGTTGGCGATCGAGAGCGCCTGCGTGCCCAACTGCTGCTTGATCTGGGTCGCTTGCAGTGCCGCCGCTTCCTTGGCGAGGTCGGCGTCGATCAGCGTGCCGATGCCCTCGCTCAAGATGTCGATGAACTTGGAAACGAACTCGTTCTGCAGGCTGACCGCCTTGGACGAAGAGCCAAGCGCCGCGAGACGCGAGGAGGCCTGGGTGATCGCGGTGTTGATGGCCGAGAGCGCCGCCGCGGCGCCCGAGGAGCCGATGACGGTGATGGTGTTGATGCCGAGGCTCGTGTTGTCGAGCGTCGAGGCCGAGACCGAAATTACCGAGCCGTTGACGGTCGAGAGGACCGTCAGCGAGGTCGAGCCCGAGGCGATCAGGTTCTTGCCGTTGAAGGTCGCCGAGTTGACGATGGTGGTGATCTGATTGCGCAGCGCCGTGATGTCGTCGTTGAGCGCCGACTGCGAATTGTTGTCGAGACCGGCCTGATTGGCCTGGACGATCTTGGCCTTCATTTCGATCAGCAGATCGGAAATGCCTTCGCCGGCCTTGAGGCCGGTCGAGACGACCGCGCCGCCGAGACCCAAGGCGATCTGCACGGATTCGTAACCGCGCTTGTCGCCCTTCATGTTGTTGGAAATCGAGTAGGACGAGGGATCGTCCGCCGCGCCCGACACCCGGAGGCCCGTGTTGACCCGCTGCTGGGTCATGTCGAGCGTCTTGTTCGTGTAGTTGAGCTGCTGCAGCGCGACCATCGCGCTGACGTTGGTGTTCACGGAATTGGGCATGGCACCTGGCTCATCCTTGCTGCCTGTCGATGCTCCCGACTTGGCAAGCCGCGTGCCAGTTTGGTCGATAGCGGCAACGCATTGAAATTAAATAACTAAATGGCGGCCGCGCGGACCCACCGCAATGTCGGTGCGGCGAGAGGGCAAGACTTGCCGACCCCGGAGGCCCGGAGTCCTCGGCAGGGATTGCCTCATTCGGCCCGTGTCCGCCGGGCGCCGCCGGGCAAGGCTTGCCGGCTTTCGCAAGACCGGCCGGGGCGGCTAGTCTCTCGGCCATGAGCGATCGGAGTTCCAGGACCGTCGATATCGACGCATGGGTGGCCGCCGGGCGAGCCGACGAAGCCGAGGCTCTGCTCCGCGACGTCTTGCAAGCGCGGCCCCTGGATGTGGGCGCGCTGGTGCATGCGGCGCGGCTCGCCGCCAGGCGGCGGGACTTCGCGCGCGCGCAGGGTCTGGCCGCCAAGGCGTTGAGCCAGGCGCCCGGCCATGCCGGGGCGGCGCTCGCGCTGGCCGATGCGCTGCTCAATCTCGGCCATGCGCGGGAGGCGGCGATCCATTTTCGCAAGGCCGAGGCGCTGCGTCCGGACATCGCGCTTTGCCGACACGGCCTCGGCCGGGCGCTTGCCAAGCTCGGCCGGGTCGCCGAGGCGCGCGCCATGCTGAGCCGATTGTTCGACCGCCATCCCGATCTTGCGCCGCTCTGGGGCGAGTCCGCGGCGGTCGCGCTCGCGCATGCCGGGGATCTCGCGGGCGCGGTCGAGCTCATGCGCCGCGACTTGTCGCGTCCCAGGCTCAAATATCAGCACGATGCTTGCGTTCACGCGCTCGGCTTGCTCGAGCGCGCCAAAAACCTCCCGACCGACGGCGGAATCCTCGGCTCCCTGGTCGTCTGGGGCGAGCCCTATCTCGACGCCTGGCTCGGCCTAACGCTGCCGAGCCTGCTTCATCCGTCGAACCTGCCGGCTTTGGCGAAGGACCGTCGACTGCGACTTCGCGTCTTTAGCGACCAGGCGGGGCGAGCCCGCCTCGAGGCGTCACCGGCGATGGCGCGTCTCGCCCGCTTCGCGACGATCGACATCGAGGTCGTGCCCGAGTTCATGCTCGATCCGGCCGGGCGCGCCGCGACCGGACAGCGCTACCTCGCCTTCGCCCTGATGCATCATGTCGCCTTGCACGAGGCGACGGCGCGGCGCGCCGATGTCCTGACGCTCTTTCCCGACATGGTGGCCGCCGAGGGGAGCTACCGCTATGTCGGCGAGGTGATCGCCGACGGGCGCTACGACGCGCTGGTCGCCCAGGCGGTCACCGGACGCGCGGCGGACATGACCGCGGCGCTCCGCCCGAAAATTCGCAATCACGAGCTCGGCATCGCCAGCGGCCCGCTTTTGGACTTGGTCTTTGCCGTGCTTCACCCGCGTAGCCGCGCCGCATTGATGCGGGATGGCACCGGCCTCGCGCCCGCCGATCCCGGCATCCTGACCTTTGCCGATCCCAAGGGCGTTCGAATGCGCATGCTGCAGCCGCTCCCGCTCTGGATTTCGCATCGGATCCTCGCGCCGTCGGTGCGCTACAAATTCAGCACGCCCGACGACGAGCTTCTGGAGCGGCTATTCCCCGCGCCGCGGGACTGGGCGCGCATCCTGGTACCCGAAAACGCCGACCGATTCTGCTATGTCGGCGCGGAGACGGCGCGCCCGGAAGACTGGCCGGAGCCGCCGGCGGTCCGCGATGTCGCGCAGGCCGTCGCCGATGCGGCGCGGCGCCAGGGCCTTGGCGGCGCGTTCCGGCGCTGGATGCTGAGCCACGAAACTCTTTTTCGCGGCGCCGTCGCTCCGCCCTGGGCGGACGCGCCCGATCCGGCGGGTCTGATCGCCCGTGTGGTCGCGGCCGCCGACCGCGCAATGTCCGAGACTTGACAGGACGACGATCCCCGCGACATTAGGGCCATGCGCCGCATCGTCCTTTCGCTACCGATTCTTGCCGCCGCCCTAGGCTTCGCGCCTCTCGGGGCGCTGGCCGATTATGACGAGGGCCTGCGGGCCTACCGCATTCGCGACTACACCGTGGCGCTCCGGGAGTTCAAGGTCGCGGGCGAAAGGGGTCATGCCGAGGCGCAGTACTATCTCGGCAACATGTATGTCCGCGGCATGGGCGTGAACCAGAACGACAAGGAAGCCATGCGCTGGTTCAGCGCCGCCGCCGATCAGGGCAACGCGGCGAGCCAGTTCAACGTCGGCCTGATGCTCATGGAAGGACGCGGGCAGCGCAAGGACCTGGAACGGGCCTATTACTGGTTCATCCTCGCCGCGAACGGCAACGCGCCCGACATCGCGAGCCTCGCCGCCAAGAACCGCGATGTCGTCAAGTCGCGCCTGACGCCCCAGCAGGTCGAGGACGCCGAGGCCTTGGTCAAGATCTGGCGGCCGCGCCGCTGATCATCCTTCGTTTCCTGAGCGCGGCCCGGATGCGTGCCAGCACGGTCTCCGGCGCCGCGTCGATGTCGACGACGATCGCGTTCCTGGGCGTCTCGAGCGTCGCGATTTGGCTGTCGAGCAATGTCGGCGGCATGTAGTGCCCGGTCCGCGCCGCGAGGCGCTTGGCGATGACCTCCGGGCGGCCCCGCAGATGGACGAAGACCGCGCGCGGCGCGTGCCTGCGAAGCCTCTTGCGGTAGCTTTCCTTGAGCGCCGAACAGGCGACGACGCAGGCGCCGCGCCGCGCCGCGTCCCGACCGAGGGCCTCGAGCCAGGGCCAGCGATCGACGTCGTCGAGCGGCACGCCGCCGCGCATTTTTGCGACGTTTTCGGCCGGGTGGTACGCATCGCCTTCGAGAAAGGGCAGGCCGAGCTGCTCGGCCAGTTTGGCGCCGATCAGCGACTTGCCGGCGCCGGCGACGCCCATGACGACCACGATCACGCCCGCACCCTCGCGAAGTGATGAAGCCCCGGCCGGTCGATCCGCTCGAAGCCGTGCGCGCCGAAAAGATCGCGCTGCGCCGCGATCAGGTCGGCGCCGAGCGCCGGTGCCGACAGCCCGTCGAGCCAGGCGAGCGCGGACGCGAAACCCGGCACGGGCAAGGCGGATGCCGTCGCCCGTCCGACGGTGCGCCGGAGCGCCGGCGCGGTTTCGCCGAGCTGCCTGGAGATTTCCGGATCCGCCAGCAGATCGGCGTGCCGGCCGAAAGCCGTCTCGATCGGCGCCAGCAACGCCGAGCGGACGATCGAGCCGCTTTGCCAAAGCCTCGCCACCCGGCCTTGCGGCACGGCCCAGCCGCGCGCCTCGCTTAAGCCCCGGATCACGGCGAAACCCTGGGCGAAGGCCGCGAGCTGCGTCGCGACCAGCGCGCTCGGCAGGTCGGCGAGGGCGGCGTCCGCATCCTCGATGCGCCGACCCGGCGCCGGATCCTTCGGCTTTCGACGCGTTGCCGCGAGATTGCGCGCGAAGACCGCGGCGGCGAGCGTCGGCGCGGCGACGCCGGCGCGAAACGCGAGCTCGCTCGACCAGGCGCCGGTGCCTTTTTGACCGGCGCGGTCGGCGACGGCGGCGATCGCCGGGCGGTTCGATTCCGGCTCGGTCAGGCGCAGCGCGTCGCAGGTCGTCTCGAGCAGGAAGGAGTCGAGCGGCCCGCCCCGCCAGCTCTCGAAGATCGCGGCGATTCGCGCTTGCGCGAGACCGAGGCCGTCACGCAACGCCAGCCACGCCTCGGCCCAACTCTGCATCAATGCGTATTCGATGCCGTTGTGAAGCGTCTTGACCGCGTGACCTGCCGGCGCGGGTCCGACGCGGGCGAAGCAAGGCGCGCCGCGCGCTTGGGCCGCGATCCTTTCGAACCAGGGTGCGAGGCGCTCGATCGTTTCAGCCGAACCGCCGGCCATGATCGAGGGGCCGCGTCGCGCGCCGACCTCGCCGCCCGAAATGCCGAAACCGAGAAATTCGACGCCCCGCGCTACCAGGCGCTCGGCCCTTCGCTCCGTGTCGTCGGGATGGGAATTGCCGCCGTCGATCACCGTGTCGCCGGCCGCGAAACCGCCCGGTGCGTCGAGCACGGCATCGACGATCGCGCCCGCCGGGACCATCAAAAGCGTCGTCCGGGGCGCCGGCAGGCGCGCGAGCAGGGCCGCGAGATCGCTCTCCGCCGCGATGCCCGGCCCGGCGGCGGCGCGCGCCTTCGCGGCATCGGCGTCGGCGATCACCACCAAGACGCCGTGCTCCGCCAGGTTCTCCGCGAGCGCCCGGCCCATGGTTCCCGCGCCGAGCAGCCCGATGGTTCCCTTGGTCATAGCGCGCGTCCTATCACGTTCCGCGCCGTTTGGCGCGGGCGGTCGGCGCCGCCTCGAGCGGGTTCTCGGGCCAGGCATGACGCGGATAGCGGCCGCGCAAATCCGCGCGCACGTCGCGATAGGCGCCGGTCCAGAATCCGGCAAGGTCGCGCGTCGTCTGCACCGGCCGATGCGCCGGCGACAGCAGGCGGAGCAGCAGCGGCACTCGCCCGCCGCAAATCGCGGGCGTGGCCCGCGCGCCGAACATCTCCTGCAGGCGAACGTCGAGCGCCGGCACCTCGCCCGAGTAGTCGATGGGCAAGCGCGAGCCCGACGGCACGACGACATGGGTGGGCGCGAGTTCGTCGAGCTTCCGGCGCCTGGCATGATCCAGCGGCGCGAGCAGCAGAGCGCCGAGGTCGAGGCGCTTGAGTTCGGCAAGCCGCGTCAGGCCGACGAGATGCGGTCCGAGCCAGTCGTCGAGCGTCGTCAGCAGCGCGGCATCGGAAAGGTCCGGCCAGGTCGCGTCTTGCGCGCGCAGAAACGCGAGACGCGCGCGGAGCGTTCGATGCTCGTCCGTCCAGGGAAGAGCCGAGAGGCCTTGGCCGCGCAGCGCCGCCCCGAAAACGCCGCGCACGCGTTCGGGATCGGGGTCGGCGAGGCCGCGCCGTTCGAGCACGATCTCGCCGAGTTTTCTCACGCGTTCCGCCGCGACGGCCTTGGCCGCGCCGTCCCAGGCGATGACATCGACGGTCTCGATGGCGGCGGCAAAATGCGCCTCGATCGCGGCGAGCGACAGGGGCGCCGCGCGCCAAATCCGCGCCTCGCGTCGGTCGCCGTCGAGGTCGGCAATCGCGAGGTACGGTTCGCGCCCGAGCGACCAGGGTCCCTCGAGCGCCGAGCCGCCGCCGCCTGCAAGCACGTAGCGCGCGGCCTCGCCCGCCCGCCTCTGCGCGATCCTGTCGGGATAGGCGAGCGCGACCAGAAGCCCGACCTCGTCGATCCGCGCGGCCGTGCCGGTGACGCCGAGCCGGCGGCGATGCTCGCTCGCCGCCCGCCGCACGGCCCCGAGCGCGCCGCCCTGATCGCGCGCCGCCGCCAAGCGCTCGATTCGGTGACGCAAATCGGGATCGCGCGCGGCCTCGCCGCTCAACACGTCGCGCTCCTCGAGCAGTGCCGCGAGATCGCAGGCGAGCGGCCCAAGCCCGAGCGCCTTGGCGCGGAGCAGCATATGGGCGAGGCGCGGATGCATCCCGAAAGCCGCCATCTCCCGCCCATGCGCCGTCGCGCGTGCCTCGGCATCGAGCGCACCGAGGCGCCGGAGCAAGTCGCGCGCCTGCGCGAACGCCGCCGCCGGCGGCGGGTCGAGCCAGGACAGTTCGCTCGAATCGCGCGTGCCCCAGAGCGCGAGATCGAGCGCCAGCGAAGCGAGATCGGCTTCGAGCATCTCGGGCGGCGCGAAGGGCCGAAGCGCCCGCTCGCTTTCTTTGCTCCACAGGCGATAGCACCGGCCTGGCCCGAGACGTCCGGCGCGTCCGCGTCGTTGATCGGCCGAAGCGAGCGAGACGCGCTGGGTCTCGAGCCGCGTCATGGCGCGGCGCGGATCGAAAGTCGGCAGCCGCGCGAGCCCGCAATCGACCACGATCCGAATGTCCGGGATGGTGAGCGAGGTCTCGGCGATCGAGGTCGCAAGCACGACCTTGCGCCGGCCGCCGGGCAACGGCGCGATCGCCCGGTCCTGGGCCTCGGTCGGGAGATCGCCGTAAAGCGGCAGGATTTCGGCATCGAGCCCGGCGAGCCGCTCGGCGGTGCGGCGGATTTCGCCGGTGCCGGGAAGAAAGGCGAGGAGCCCGCCTTCGCTTTCGCCGAGCGCCCGGCGGATCGCGGCGGCGACGGCGTCCTCGATCCGCTGGGTCGCCAGGCGCTCGACATGGATCGTCTCGACCGGATGGGCTCGCCCGGCGCTCGAGATCACCGGCACATCCCCCAGAAGCCGCGCCACCGCCTGACCGTCGAGTGTCGCCGACATCACCAGCAGGCGCAATTCGGGCCGGAGCGCGGCGCGAAGCTCGAGCGCGAGCGCGAGGCCGAGATCGCCATCGATGCCGCGTTCGTGAAACTCGTCGAAGACCACCAGCCCGACGCCCTCGAGCGCGGGATCGGCCTGCAGGCGACGGACGAACAGGCCGTCGGTCACGACCTCGATCCGCGTCCCGCGGCCGACTCTGCTGTCGTGACGGACGCGGTAGCCGACGGTTTCGCCGACCTTTTCGCCGAGCGTCGACGCCATGCGCCGCGCCGAGGCGCGCGCCGCGATGCGTCGGGGCTCGAGCATGACGATGCGCCGCCCGGCGAGCCATGGTTCGTCCAAAAGGGCGAGCGGCACGCGCGTGGTCTTGCCGGCGCCGGGCGGCGCTTGCAGCACGGCCGCACCGGGGCCCGCGAGCGCCGCCCTCAATGCCGGCAGTGCGTCGTCGACGGGAAGGGCGTCCTGCACCGCCTGCAACTCCCGGCCGCCGCGCCGAAACTCAGGCGGCGAGACGAAGCTCCTTCAGTCCGAGCTCGGCCAGCGTCGCGGCCATGGCATCGAGCTCGGCAGGCGCGAAGGCCACGTAGGGCGGACACATGGCGAGCCAACGGGCGTCGCCCGTCAGGCGCGCCATCATGCCCTTGAGCGCGGGGATCAGCGGCTTGGCCTGGACGGCGAGACGCAGGCGCGTCAGATGCTCCTGCGCCGCGCGTCGCGCCTCGCCCTTGGCGTCGAGCACGGCGCGGCACCAAGGCGCGGTCAGGTTGGCGGTCGCGGAAATGCAGCCGACGCCGCCGACCTCCAGGATGTCGAGCAGGAACTGCTCGGAGCCCGAGAAGACGCGAAAGCCCGGCAGGCTTTCGGCAAATCGCTTCATGTTGGCGAAATCGCCCGAACTGTCCTTCATGCCGGCGATGGTCGCGCCGAAGCGCTTGCGCATGCGCTCGACCATGGCGAGCGGGAAGGCGTAGCCCGTGAGCTGCGGGAAGTTATAGAGATAGAGCCGCAGATCCGCCGAACCGACGCCCTCGATCACCTTGCCGATGAAGGCCTCGACGCCTTCGTCCGGCACGCCCTTGTAGTAGAAGGGCGGCAGGCAGAGCACGTTCTTCACGCCCGAGGCGAGAGCCGCGCGCGCGATTTCGACCGCGTCCGCGAAGCTGCAGGACCCGATCCCCGGCAGCAGCCGCTCCTTGGGCAAGGCGTCGGCCGTCGCCTCGACGATCCGCCGGCGATCGGCGAGCGACAGCGAGTTCGCCTCGCCGGTCGTGCCCAGAATGCCGAGCCCGTCGCAGCCGTTGGCGAGCAGCCAGCGCGAATGGGCGATCAGCCGCGAAATGTCCGGCACCAGCCGCTCGGTGAGCGGAGTCAGCGAAGCGGCATAGATGCCGCGGGGTTCGGTCGCGGTCGTCGCGGGTGACATGGCGCCTCCGTCGGGGAAGGCGCGATGCTAATGGAAAGCCCGAGCGCGCGGAAGGGTCAGACGAGGGTCCTGAGCGCCCAGGCTGCGGCGCCGGCGACGGCCGCGGTCGCGACCATGGCCGCGAGGAAGCCGAGTTCGAGATCGATCCGCGCGAGCGTGCGGACCATGCGACGGCGGACGAGGCGTGCGCGTTCCGTGGCGGGCATCGCTACCTCTTGAGTTCGGTCACGGTCCGCGTCATCTGATCGGCGGTCTGCAGCACCGTCGAATTGAAGCTGTAGGCGCGCTGGACGATGATGAGGGTGGCGAGCTCGTTGGCGAGATCGACGTTCGAACGCTCGAGCGCCGAGCCGAGCACCGAGCCCGAACCCGAGGTCGTCGAGTTGCAGGCCGTGATCGTCGGCGCGCCGGACTCGTCGGTGCGGACATAGGACGTGCCCGTGACCTCTTCGAGGTTCTCCTCGCTGCGGAAGGTCGCGACCGCGATTTGGCCGACGGTCACGACATTGTTGTTGGTCAGCTTGGCGTTGATCAGGCCGTCGGTCGTGATCTCGAAGCTCGAAAGCAGGCCCCGGACGTTGCCGTTGGTCGCGACGGAGCGGGCGTTGAAGGTCGAGGTCGCGTGGTTGAGGCCCGAGATGTCGAGCGCGATCGAGCTCGTCGCCGCCTGAGGCGTCGTCCAGGTCGCGGCGAGCGTGATCGGGGTCGTCGAGCCGGCCGTGATGGTCGTCGCTCCGGAACTCGACGTGATCGTCCCATCGGGCGAACTGGCCGACAGGGTGTAGCCCGTCGCCGTCACCGTGTAGGTCAAGGTGATCTCGTGCGCGTTCTCGTTGCCGTCGTAGACGCCCATCGAACTCGTGAAGGTTCGACCGACCGCCTGCGAGGCGACCGGCGGCAGCGTGCCGCTCGCGGTCGCGGTCGTCGTCGCGGCGGCCGATTGCAGCACGGTGCTCGACGGCGCGGTCACGGAGACGAGCGAGCTCAGCGCGGTCGCGGAATTGGTCAACGCCGCCTGTCGGACCGTCTCGGTGAAGGGCACGGTCGCGGTGCTGAAGCCCATCAAAAAGTAGCCGGAGGCATTCTCGAAAATGCCCGAGGAATTGGGCGCGAAGGTTCCATCGCGCGTGAAAAAGAAATCGCCCGAGCCGTCGGACCGCGTGTTGACGATGAAATAGCCCTTGCCCTGGATGGCGGTGTTGGTTTCGTTTTCGTTGGTGAAGATTTCGCCTTGGATCATGGGGCTCTTGTAGGGCTGCGCCTTGACGCTTGAGGTCTGCAAGGTCGGCGCCGCGGTGGCGGTGTCGTTCAACAACGACGCGAAGCGGATATCGTTCCTCTTGTAGCCGACGGTCTGCGCGTTCGCGATGTTGTCGGACACGGCGGCGAGGCGCTGTTCCTGCACCTGAAGGCCGTTCAGACCGTTGATGAAGATCCCGTCGAACATGAGAGGCGGACTCCGCGCGCAGTGAGACTTGGCCCTACGCACGCAAGCCTCATGCCAAGGCCAAGTGATTGAAAACGCTGAATTTGGGACGAGCGTCGCGACGCAAGGATTGCCGGGCCAGGCAATTTCGGCCGTGCCAGCCAAAGCCAGATCCGATCGAATGGAAGCGAAGCAGCCATTCGATCCGATCACGCTCGAGGGTGTTTCGTTCCGGGGCGCGTTCGGCGATGATGGGCGTGCGGAACGGGGCGCGGCGCATGGCGGGATCCTTTTTCGGCGAACTTCTTGAGACGCTGTCGGAACGCGGACGGGCGCTGCTCGCGCGTCGGCGGCCGCGGGGCGGCGGCGAGGACCCGGCGACGCTCTGCGAGGCGCTGCTTTCCGGTCGAGGCGAGGCTTCGGGCGTCGCGCTCGCCGAAGCCCTGCTCGCGCGCTGGAGCCGGCTCGACGAGGCCGGGCAGAAGGCGTTCCTCGGTCTCTTGAACGAGCGCTTCGGGCCGGATCGCGCCAAGCTCGATGCCGCGATCGAGGCCTATCAGGCGCGATCCGATGCCGCGGCGCTCAATGCCGTCCACTACGCCTCGGAACCGCGGCGCATGGAACTGCTGCGACGTCTCAACGGCGCGCCGGGCGGGACGCTCGCGCTCGTCCGCATGCGCGAGGCGCTGTTGCGTCACCAGGCGTCCGACGCCACGCTCGGCGCGCTCGATGCCGATTTCGTCCATCTCTTTTCGTCCTGGTTCAACCGGGGCTTCCTGGTGCTTCGGCGGATCGATTGGACGACGCAAGCGAACATCCTGCAGAAGATCATCGCCTACGAAGCGGTGCACGAAATCGGCGACTGGGACGATCTGCGCCGGCGGATCGAGCCGGCGGATCGACGGTGTTTCGCCTTCTTTCATCCGCGCCTGGTCGACGAACCGTTGATCTTCGTCGAGGTCGCGCTGACCGACGCCGTGCCGGCGGCGATTGCGCCGCTTCTCGCCTCCGCGCGCAAGACGCTCGCGCCCGAGCGGGCGACGACGGCGGTCTTCTATTCGATTTCGAATTGCCAGGAGGGCCTGCGCGGCATTTCCTTCGGCCATTTCCTGATCAAGCAGGTGGTCGAGGATCTGCGGCGCGAATGTCCCAAAATCGGCGCCTTCGTCACGCTCTCGCCCGCGCCGGGCTTCGCCAAATGGCTGCGTCGCGAAGCCGAAGCGCTCGACGAAGCCTCGCGCCAAAGGCTCGCGGCGCCCGATTGGCACGACGATCCGGCGGCGCGCGAGGCGTTGCGCGCGCCGCTCCTTGCCGCCGCCGCTCGCTACTTTCTGCTCGCGAAGAACGCGGCCGGGCGCCCGGCCGATCCGGTCGCGCGCTTTCATCTCGGCAACGGCGCGCGGCTCGAGCGATTGAATTTCCTGGGCGACGTCTCGGCCAAGGGGCTCGCGGAGTCCCACGGGCTGATGGTCAACTACCTCTACAAGCTCGACGAAATCGAGGACAATCACGAAGCCTATGCCGAGACCGGCGAGGTCGCCGCCTCGTCCGACATCAAGAAATCTCTGCGCGCCGACGCGAAGCCCTTGCGCGGGCGACCCGGGATGGCCGAAAACGCCGCTTCCGCAACCTGAGACCCCCTTCCCGAGAAACATGAGCAATCGTTTTTTCGACGTCCTGCGCGCCAGGTTGCCCGCCGCCGACCGCCCGTTCATCGAAACCGGAGAAGGCCGGCGCTTTCGCTATGGCGACGTCCTGGCGCTTTCCGGCAAGACCGCCAACGCGCTGATCGGCTTGGGCGTGAAGCCGGGCGACCGGGTCGCGGCGCAGACCGACAAATGCCCCGAAGCGGTCTTTCTCTATCTCGCCTGCGTCCGCGCCGGCGCCGTCTTCCTGCCGCTCAATACCGCCTACACCGACAGCGAAATCGAGTATTTCGTTTCCGACGCCGAGCCGCGCGTGCTGGTCGTCGCGTCGGCGCGGGCCGGCACGCTCGACGCCGTCGCCCGGCGCCATGGCGCGACGCTCCTGACGCTCGACGGCGCGGGCCGAGGCACGCTCAGCGACGCGGTCGCAAGATCGCCCGAGAATTTCGCGGACGTGCCGCGCGGCCCCGACGACCTCGCGGCGATCCTCTATACCTCGGGCACGACCGGGCGTTCCAAGGGCGCGATGCTCAGCCACGAGAACCTGGTCTCGAACGCGCTGGTCCTGGTCGAGTATTGGCGCTTCACGGGCGAGGACGTGCTGCTGCACGCCTTGCCGATCTTTCATACCCACGGCCTGTTCGTCGCGACCAACATCGTCTTGTTCGCGGGCGCGCGCATGCTGTTCCTAGCCAAATTCGATCCCGACGAGATCATGCGCCTGATGCCGCAAGCGAGCGCGATGATGGGCGTGCCGACGTTCTATGTCCGGCTGCTCCAGCATCCCAAGCTCGGGCGCGAGACGACGGCGCATATGCGCCTTTTCGTCTCAGGCTCGGCGCCGCTCCTGGCCGAGACCCACGCGGCTTGGCGCGAGCGCACGGGCCACGCCATTCTGGAGCGTTACGGCATGACCGAGACCAACATGAACACCTCGAACCCCTATGACGGAGCGCGCCGCGCCGGCACGGTCGGCTTCGTGCTGCCCGGGGTGTCGATCCGGATCGCCGATCCCGAGACCGGTCGGGCGCTGCCGGAGGGCGAGATCGGCGTCATCGAGATCAAGGGGCCGAACGTCTTCAAGGGCTATTGGCGCATGCCGGAAAAGACCGCGGCCGAGTTTCGCGCCGACGGCTATTTCATCAGCGGCGATCTCGGCAAGATCGACGACAAGGGCTACATCCAGATCGTCGGGCGCGGCAAGGACCTGGTGATTTCCGGCGGCTTCAACGTCTATCCCAAGGAAATCGAGACCGAGATCGACGGCCTGACCGGCGTGATCGAGAGCGCGGTGATCGGCGTCGCCCATCCCGATTTCGGCGAGGGCGTGACGGCCGTGGTCGTGCCGGCCAAGGGCGTCGCGCTCGACGAAGCCGCGGTGCTCAAGGCGCTCGCCGGGCGCCTGGCCAAGTACAAGCAACCGAAGCGCGTGCTCTTTGTCGACGATCTGCCGCGCAACGCCATGGGCAAGGTCCAGAAGAACGTGCTGCGCGAGACCTACAAGGACCTCTATCGGGACGCCGACGCTTGAGCCGACCGAGCGCGCGCGACGCGGTCGAGCGCTGCCTCGCGCGCATCGCGGCCTCGGACCGCGTCGGACCCGATTGGCGCGCGGTTCTCGCGCTCGATCCGCGTGCGCGCGACGCGGCCGAGCGGGCGGACGAGGAGCGCCGCGCCGGGCGCGTCCGCGGCCCGCTCCACGGCCTGCCGATCCTGATCAAGGACAACATCGACGTCGCCGGCCTGCCGACCAGCGTCGGAACCAAGGCGCTGGGGGCGTGGCGTCCCGAACAGGACGCGAGCGTGGTCGCGCGGCTCAAAGCCGCGGGCGCGATCGTGCTCGGCAAGACCAATCTCCACGAACTCGCGCTCGCCGGGACGACGGCGAGCGCGCTTGGCGGGCGCACGCTCAATCCCCACGATCCCGCGCGCACGCCGGGCGGTTCGAGCGGCGGCTCGGGCGCGGCGCTCGCGCTCGGCTATTGCGACGGCGCGCTCGGTACCGACACGCTGAACTCGCTGCGCTCGCCCGCTTCGGCCTGCGGCATCGTCGCGCTGCGTCCGACCTGGGGGCTCCTGCCGAGGACCGGCATCGTCCCGGTCTCGCCCAGCCAGGACGTCGTCGGGCCGATGGCGCGCGACGTCGCGACGCTCGCCCATCTTCTCGACGCCATGACCGGCCCGCCCGATCCGGCAGACCCGGCGAACGGCCTGTCTTTCGGTCGACCGGCCGGCGGTTATGCCGCGGCGCTCGACCGGGGCTCGTTGCGCGGCGCGCGGCTCGGGGTCGTCGCGGCGCTCTTCGGCAGGACGGCGGAGCAGAGCGAAGTGACGGCCATCGTTCGTGGCGCGCTCGAAAGCCTGCGGCGGGCCGGCGCGCGCCTGATCGAGATCGACGATCCGCGTTTCGATACCGAGGCCATGATCGGCGCTTGCGACGTCAATCTGATCGAATTTCGCGAAGCCTTCGACGCTTGGGCGGCGAGCGCACGTCCGCGCCCGCCGATCGCCGACCTGACCGACCTGGTCGGGCGCGGCGACTGTCATCCCTCGATCGCCGAGGCGCTCGCCAAGGCGATGCGTTACGCGCGCGCGACCGAGGCGCCCGACTATCTCGCTCGCCGGCGGGCCGCGGGCGCGCTTCGGGCCGCGACGCTCAAGGTCATGGCCGAGCATCGGCTCGACGCCTTGGTCTATCCGCTGCAAAAGCGTCCGGCGGTCGAGATCGGCCGGCCGGTTCAACCCGATCGCAACGGCATTCTCGCGGCGGCGACGGGCCTGCCGGCGATCGACATTCCGGCTGGGCGGACCAAGGCCGAGCGCCCGCTGCCGGTCGGCATGGACCTGCTCGGCCAGCCGTGGTCGGAAGCGCGGCTGATCGCCCTGGCGAATTCGGCCGAACGCGTCCTCGGCGTTTCGCTCGGCGCGCCGCTCGGCTAGTCTCGCCGCCTTCGAGGAGGAGGTCTCATGCGTCTCAAGGGCAAGGTCGCAATCGTCACCGGCGGCGGCTCGGGTTTCGGCGAAGGCATCGCCCAACGCTTCGCCGAGGAAGGCTGCAAGATCGTGGTCAACGACATCAATCCGGCGGGCGGCGAGCGCGTCGCCAAGGCGCTCGATGCCGCCCACGGTCAGGGCACGGCGATGTTCGCCAAGGCCGACGTCGCGGTCATGGTCGAGGTGCAGGCGATGGTGGACGCTTGTCTTGCGCGCTACGGCCGGCTCGACATCATGGTCAACAACGCGGGCATCACCCACGTCAACATGCCGATGCTCGACGTGCCCGAAGCGATGGTCGACAAGATCCTCGCCGTCAACGTCAAGGCCATCTACCTCGCGGCCAAGGCGGTCGTGCCGGTGTTCCGCGAGGCGGGCGGCGGCGTCATCATCAACACGGCCTCGACCGCCGGGCTGCGCCCGCGCCCCGGCCTCGCGGTCTACAACGCTTCGAAGGGCGGCGCGATCCTGCTGACCAAGTCGATGGCGGTCGAATTCGCGCCCGACAAGATCCGTGTCAACTGCCTTTGCCCGGTCGCCGGCGAGACGCCGCTGCTCGGCGCCTTCATGGGCGCGGACACGCCCGAGAACCGCGCCAAGTTCAAGGCCTCGGTGCCGCTCGGCCGGCTCTCGACGCCGCGCGACATCGCCAACGCGGCGCTCTATCTCGCTTCCGACGAGGCCGAGTTCATCACCGGCGTCGCGCTCGAGGTCGACGGCGGGCGCTGCATCTGAGCTCGTCGTTCAGATCGGCTCGGCGAAGCGGGCGCTGAAGGCGGGGCCCGGTTTGGGCAGCGGCCCGTCGAGGTCGCTGAAATGCCGATCGATCCAGGTCTCGGACGGTCCGACGACGCCCCGATAGATTCGGCGCGCCAGCGCATAGGCCTCGTGGCCGATCCAGGCGTCCTTGTGCAACGCCGGCGGCAGCAGCGGATCGCGCAAGACGATCCGGTGATAGTCCTGGACCAGGATTTGGCGTGCGAGCAGGGCCTCGAGCGGTTCCGGGCTCCAGCGCCGCTCCAGCGCCGCGCCGAGCGGCGCAAACCGCGCGCAAAAGCGTCGGTACTCGGTCGCGAGCGCGGCGAAGTTCCAGCCGGCGGCGACCAACGCGGCGGCCGCTTCTGGGCTGAGGTCGGCGCGCGGGCCGCCCTCGACCACGAGCGGCCGGTCGGCGGGCGGCAAACCGTCGACCAACGCCGCAAGTGCCGCGCGATCGGGGCTGGGGTGCAGGAACACCCCCGGCCCGAGCGAACCGAAGCCCAACCAGTCGAGATCCTCGCGCATGCGCTCGCGTCGCGCCTCCGCCATGGTCGCGAGCGCGACCACGGTCCAGCCGCCGTCCCAATCTTGGCGCGGGCCGAAATAGATGCGTCGCGTGCCTTCCTCGAGCCGCCGTTCCGCGCTTTCGGTCAGGCGATAGAAGCTCCGACGCCCGACGCGTCGGCTTTCGAACCAGCCTTCGGCGACGAGGCGCGACAGCGCGGTCCGGATCTGGCTTTCGTTGATGCCGAATTGGCCGAGGAGTTCGATCAGACCGGACAGCAGAAGGCCGCCGCCCCGGGGCATCACGGCGTCGCCGAAAATCGTGACGATCAAGGAGCCGGTGCGCGGCGGACGTCGCGCGGCGAAACCCGCGACCAGCGGGGCGATGGGCGAGGGCCGATCCACGCCGGCCGCGGTCGGCGCGCTCTTGCGCGGCTTTCGGCTCATGCGTAGCCGGGCGGCGCGACGAAGGCGCCGTGCTCGTAATCGCGCTCGAGCCGCTCCGCCAGCGCGATGCAGGCGAGGTCGGCGTATTGCGCGCCGACGATCTGGACGCCGACGGGCAGCCCTTCCTTCGTTCGCCCGCAGGGCGCGACGGTGCCCGGCAGGTAGAAGGCGCAGGAGTAGCCGGCCCAGAATATCTGATCGGTCGTCGGCACCCGCCGGCCGTTGACCAGGATGGTCCGCTGGTGGCGCTCGCCCGCGTGATCGTGCGGAAAGGCGGCCGAGGCCGCGGTCGGACAGAGGACGAAATCGTAGTCCTCGAAAAACGCCGCCCAAGCGAGGCGCATCTGATGGCGTCGCTCGTTCCAGCCGAGCCAGTCGCGATGCGACATCGCGTTCGCCCGCGTCATGCGGGCGTAGTAGCTCTCGTCGTCCCGCGCGAGCGACGCCGCGACCTTGGCGTTGGCGGCGTGCTGCGCGTCGCTCTGACGCCCCGAGGTCGCGGCGCGCAGCAGCATGACGTAGACCTTCTGCGCCTCCGCCGTGTCGATCGCCGGGCGCGCGCGTTCGTCGACCTTCGCGCCCTGCTTGCGCAGAAAGGCCGCGAGATGGGCGAGGCGCTCCTGCACCGAGGCGTCGACCTCGGAGACCGGATCGTTCAGCACCAGCGCGATTTTCATGTCGCGATAGCGGGTCTTCCGGGGCTTTGGTAGCGCAAGGCGCCAGCCGGCGCCGTCGACGGCATCGGGCCCGGCCATGACGCCGAGCGCGAGGCGCAGATCCGCCGCGCTCCGGGCGAGCGGGCCGATGGCCGAAATGTCTCCCGCCGCAACCTTGCCGGGCAACGCGTGGCCGCGCGGCGAACAGATGCCCCAGCTCGGCTTGTGGCCGAAGACGCCGCAATAATGCGCCGGATTGCGGATCGAGGCGCCGATGTCGGAGCCCGCTTCCAATCCGGTGAGCCCGGCCGCAAGCGCAGCGGCCGAGCCGCCGGAGGAGCCGCCCGGCACGCGCGTCACGTCCCAGGGATTGTTGGTCGTGCCGTAGACGGCGTTGAAGCTTTGCCAATCGGCGAGCATGAGGGGCACGTTGGTCTTGCCGAACAGCGTCGCGCCCGCCGCCTTGAAGCGTCCGACCGCGAGCGCGTCCGTCTTGGCGATGTTGCTGGCGAGCACGGGATCGCCCCAGGTGGTCGGCGCCCCGGCGACGTCGAAGCTTTCCTTGACCGTCATCGGCACGCCATGGAGCGGGCCCCAGACTTCGCCTTTGGCGAGCGCGCGGTCGGCGGCCCTGGCGCGCTTTCGCGCCCCGGCGCGGTCCTGCCAGATGATGGCGTTGAGCTTGGGATTGTAGCGCTCGACGCGCGCCAAATACGCGTCGAGCAATTCGAGACAGCCGATCTTGCGTCCGCGAAGCGCCCGGGCGAGCGCGCTCGCCGACCGAAATGCCAAATCCATGAAATCTCCCCCTCTTGGCGCCATCCTAGCACCGCTTTTTCGCGCGACGAGACCCTGCGGCAAGATGTCGGATGGAGTCCGTCGGACATCTTGCGGTCAACCGGCGGCCTTGCCAGCGCCGCACAAAACACGAATGATCGCGCCGGGAGCGAAGCGGGGGACGCGTGGCGACGCCGGTCGAGGAACGGGCCCAAGTTCAGGATCCGGGCGCCCGACGCCATGGCGGTGTCGAGGTGCGGGATATCGTCAAGCGCTGGGGCGAACAGCGCGCGGTCGATCGCGTCAGCTTCGCCGCCGAAGCGGGCGAACTCGTGGTGCTCCTCGGGCCGTCCGGCTGCGGCAAGTCGACGACGCTTCGGCTCGTCGCCGGGCTCGAGACGGTCGACGAAGGGCGCGTCCTGATCGGCGGCGTCGACGTCACGGATCTCCCGCCCTCGAAGCGCCGCCTGGCCATGGTCTTTCAGTCCTACGCGCTCTTTCCCCATCTCTCGGTCGCGGAGAACATCGTCTTCGGCTTGCGCGTCCGCAGCGAAAGCCAGGCGGAGATCGAGCGTCGTCTGGCCCGCGCCGCCGATCTCCTCGGTCTCGGCCAGCTGCTCGAGCGCAAGCCCGGTCAGTTGTCGGGCGGCCAGCAGCAGCGCGTCGCGCTCGGCCGGGCGATCGTCGCCGAAGCGCCGCTTTGCCTGATGGACGAGCCGCTCTCCAACCTCGACGCCCAACTGCGTCACGAGATGCGCCGGGAAATTCGCGCGCTCCAGCAAAAGCTCGGCATGACCATGATCTACGTCACCCACGATCAGACCGAGGCCATGACCATGGCCGATCGGGTCATCCTGATGCGGGCGGGCGCGATCGAGCAGAACGCGGCGCCGGCCGAGATCTACGCGCGCCCGGCGACGGTCTTCGCCGCGCGCTTCATCGGCGCGCCGCCGATGAACGTGATCGAGGTCGGCCCGGCGCTCGGCGCTTTCGCGCCCCCGGGCGCGGCCTCGCTCGGCATCCGGCCCGAGGACCTCCGAATCGACGCCGAAGCGGGTCCCGAGGCGCGCGTGCTGGGCTTCGAATATCTCGGCGCCGACAGCGTTCTCGCGCTCGACCTCGCGGGGCAATCGGTGCTCGCGCGCCTGCCCGGTCGCGCCCGGGCGAGGCCCGGCGATCGGGTTCGCCTCGGCTGGGCGCGCGGCGCCTTGCACGGCTTCGATGCCGCCGGTCGGCGGCTCGACATCTAGAACCGAACAGGAGGGAAACGTCATGATCGAACGCAGAACCGTACTCGGGCTTGCCGCCGCGCTCGGCGGGTTGGCTCTGGGCGTCGCGGCGCCCGCCCGGGCGCAGACGACCGAAATCAGCTTCTACTACCCGATCGCCGTCGGCGGTCCGGTGACCAAGATCGTCGACAAGCTCGCCGCCGATTTCGAGGCCGAGAATCCCGGCATCAAGGTCAAGCCGATCTATACCGGCTCCTATCAGGACTCGATCACCAAGGCGCTGACGGCGTTCAAAAGCGGCGATCCGCCGCAATTCGCGATCCTGCTCGCGGTCGACATCCATACTCTGATCGACGAAAAGGCGATTCTGCCGATCGACGATCTCCTGAAGACCGACGCAGATCGCGCCTGGCTGCGGACGTTCTTCCCGGGCTTCATGGCCAATTCGCAAACCGGCGGCAAGACCTGGGGCGTGCCGTTCCAGCGCTCGACCGTCGTGCTCTACTGGAACAAGGACGCGTTCAAGGAGGCCGGGCTCGATCCCGAAAAGCCGCCGGCGAGCTGGGCCGAGATGCAGGCCTATGCCGAGAAGCTGACCAAACGCGACGCCGCCGGCAACGTCACGCAATGGGGCATCCAAGTGCCCTCCTCGGGCTTTCCCTATTGGCTGTTTCAGGGCTTCACCACCCAGAACGACGTGCTCTTGATGAACGCCGCCGGCACCGAGACCTATTACGACAAGCCGGCGGTGATCGAGGCGCTGCAATACTGGGTCGAACTGTCGCGCAAGCACCGCATCCATCCGCCGGGCATCGTCGAATGGGGCACGACGCCCAAGGACTTCTTCGAGCGCAAGGCGGCGATGATCTGGACCACCACCGGCAACCTGACCAACATCCGGGCGAACGCGCCGTTCCCCTTCGGCGTCGCGATGTTGCCGGCGGGCAAGCGCCGCGGCTCGCCGACCGGCGGCGGCAATTTCTACGTCTTCGCCAAGGCGACGCCGGCGCAACGCGACGCCGCGCTCGCTTTCATGAAGTGGACGACCACGCCCGAGCGCGCGGCGCAATGGAGCATCGACACGGGCTACGTCGCGGTTCGGGGCGACAGCTACGACACCTCGGCGATGAAGGCCTATGTCGGCGGCTTCCCGGCGGCGGCGGTCGCGCGCGATCAGCTGCCGCATGCGGTGGCCGAGCTCTCGACCCACGAGAATCAGCGCGTCACCAAGGCGCTGAACGACGGGCTCCAGGCGGCGCTCACCGGCGCCAAGACCGCGGAGCAGGCGATGAAGGACTCGCAGCGCGAGGCTGAACGCATCCTTCGTCCCTACCGGTAGGGCGCACCGCTTGACGCGGCGCTTCGCCGACAGCGCGACCGCCTGGCTGCTCCTGCTGCCGGCGGTCGCGCTGCTCGGTCTCTTCACGCATTACCCGGCGGTCGCGACGCTGGTGCAAAGCGTCTATTCGACGCCCAAGGGCGACCGGCCGGCGCGCTTCGTCGGCCTCGCCTATTACCGCGACATGGCCGAGGACCCGATCTTCTGGCAGGCGCTTTGGAACAACGCGCTGTTCGCCCTCGGCACCATCCCGATCTCGATCGCGCTCGCGCTTTTGATGGCGGTTTGGGTGAACGACCGCCTGGCCGGACGCGGGTTCCTGCGCATGGCCTATTTCACCCCGACCGTGCTGCCGATGATCGCGGTCGCGAACATCTGGCTGTTCTTCTACACGCCCGATTACGGCCTACTCGACCGCCTGACCGGCCTGTTCGGCGCGCCGGCCCGCAACTGGCTCGGCTCCAAGGAGACCGCGCTCGGCTGCATGATGGTCGTCGCGGTCTGGAAGGAGGCGGGCTTTTTCATGATCTTCTACTTGGCGGCGCTGCAGCAGATGTCGCCGGCCTTGTCGGAGGCGGCCCAGCTTGAGGGCGCCTCGCGCTGGTACTTCTTTCGCCGCGTGACGTTCCCGCTTCTGATGCCGACGACGCTGTTCGTCCTGGTGAACGCGGTGATCAACGCCTTTCGCCTGATCGATCACGTCGTGGTCATGACCCGTGGCGGGCCGGACAACGCCTCGACGCTCCTGCTTTTTCACATCTACGAGGTCGCCTTCCGCTTCTGGGACACGAGCTACGGGGCGGCGCTGACCGCCGTGCTGCTGGCGCTGCTCGCCCTGCTCGCGCTCGGCCAATACTTTATGATCGAGCGCAAGGTGCATTACCGATGAGCGGCACCTCGCGCATGGCGGGCGAGCGGCTCGGCGTCGACGTCGCGCTCGAGACGGCGGCCGCCTGGCTCCTCGGCATCGTCTGGGTGCTGCCGCTCGCCTACGCCTTCTGGACGGCCTTTCATCCGCCGGCCTTTTCGACGCGCTTCGACCTGCTGGCGCCGCTGACGCTCGAGAATTTCGCGAATGCCTGGGCGGCCGCGCCCTTCGCGCGCTATTTCCTCAACACCGTGCTCCTGGTCAGCGGCATCCTGCTCGGGCAGTTCGTGATCTGCACGCTCGCGGCCTATGCCTTCGCGCGCTTCGACTTCGTCGGCCGCGATGTCCTGTTCTCGCTCGTTCTGGTCCAGCTCATGATCATGCCCGACGTGCTGATCGTCGAGAACTACAAGACCATGCGCGCGCTCGGCCTGGTCGACACGATCGCGGCGATCGGCCTGCCCTATGTCGCCTCGGCTTTCGGCATCTTCCTGTTGCGCCAGACCTTCAAGACGGTGCCGCGCGAGCTCGAGGAAGCCGCCCGCGTCGAAGGCGCGAGCGCGCTGCAAATCCTGCTCAAGGTCTACGTGCCGCTCGCGCGCCCGACCTATCTCGCCTACGGCCTGGTCTCGGTGAGCTACCATTGGAACAACTTCCTCTGGCCCCTGATCGTCACCAACTCGGTCGAGACGCGCCCGCTCACGGTCGGGCTCTCGGTCTTCGCCTCGACCGATCAGGGCATCGATTGGTCGATCATCACGGCGGCGACGCTCCTGACCTCGGGGCCGTTGCTCGTCGCCTTTCTCCTGTTCCAGCGCCAATTCGTCCAGAGCTTCATGCGCGCCGGCATCAAATAGGTCCCCTGCCGCCAGACGCCGAAACCGGAACCGCCGTTGCCATGGCGGCCCGGTTCCGGATCGCGACGGATCACATGTCGATGGCCTGGGCGATCTCGATCGTCCCGCCCGACTTCAAGATCGGGCAGCCTTTGGCCTTCTTGTGCGCGTCTTCGAGGCTCGAAGCCTCGATCAGGCTGTAGCCGCTCGCCGGATTGGGGCCACCGCCTTTGGCCAGCGAGCCGTCCGCCTTTACCGTGCTCGACGGCCCGACGGGATTGCCGCCGTCGATCACGGCGGCGCCCATGCCGCCCAGCCACGAGCCCCAAGCGTCCATGAGCTTCTTGCCTTCCTCCGGGCTCGACGGCATGCCGCCGCCGCCGTGATAGACGAACAGATATTTGGCCATGTTTCGAACTCCCCAAAATGTCCGGTTGCCGAGTAGCGACTGTTAAATAACTCCATTTTTTCCGCGTTCATATGGCGGGAATTGGGCTAAATTCGACTATTCTATTGTGAAGAGTTCACACATGAACGCAACTCAGGGGACGGGCGAAGGCGCCGTCGGCCAGGTCTTGGCGGCGCTCGCGAAGAGCGGCGTCATCCCGCGAATCGCGCCGGCGCTCGGGAACGCCATGGCGGGCGCGGGCGCGGCCTTGCGCGAGACGGTGCTCGCCGAAATTCCGGCCTTTTCGGCGAGCGGCAATCCCGAGATCTTGCCCGAACTCGATCGTCATGCCCGGGATCATCTGAGCGAGATCAAGCGTCTTTTTTCCGGCGGCCCGATCGGCTCCTTCGACTTCGTCAGGACGCACGCCCATCACCGCGCCGAACAACGCTTCCCGCTCGAGGCGACGCTTCATGCCTATCGCTGCGGTCACAAGGTCTTGTCGCGTTGGCTGCGCGAAGCCGCGATCGCGACCGCGGCCAAGCCGCTCGAGGCGGCGGTCAGCGCGATCGCCGATTTCTCCATCGAATACACCAACGCGATCAGCGCGATCGCGACGGCCGAGTATGTCGCGCATACGCGACGTCTCGCCGAGGCCGAAGGCGATCTGCGCACCGAGCTTCTGAACATCCTGCTCAGCGGTTATGACGAATCGGACGGCCGCGTCGCGCGCCTCCTGAAGCGCGCTGGCTATCTCGAACAGCGTCAATCCTATTGCGTCGTCGCCGTGCAGTCCGTCAACGCGGCCGAAATGGAGAACCCGGCGCGCGCCCAGCGCATCGTCGCGGCCCTCTCGGACGCCTTCGTGGCGACCGCGATCCGACCGCTCGCCGGGGTCAGGAACAACCTGGTGATCGCCGTGCTCGCGGCGGCACGCCGGCAATCGGGCTGGACCCGTCCGCAGGTCGACCTGGCCGATCGCGCGACCAAGTCGCTGCTCGGGCTCGGCCCGGCGGTGCTGGTCGGCCTCAGCGCCGATCATCCCTCGACGTCTTTCGTTCCGAAGGCGCTCCAGGAAGCGACCATCGCGCTCGACTTCGCCGACGTTTCGCGGCGCGTTCTGCGGTTCGCCGATCTGCCTCTTCGCCGGCTGCTCCTGCATCGTGTCTCGGACGCCGTGCGCGCCGCACCGCCTCATTGGATCGCGACGCTGATCGAGGCGGACGCGAAGTCGAAAGGCGCCCTGATCCAAACGCTTCGCGCGGTGGCCGACGCCGACATGAACTTGCAACGGGCCGCGCGGGACCTCGGTCGGCACCCCAACACGGTCTATGCCCGCCTCCTCCGCGTCAAGGAGCTGACGGGTCTCGACGCCCAGCGCTATCACGATCTGACCGAAATGCTTCTCGCGGCGGATTGCTGGGGCAACTGAAGAGGGCCCGGCCGGTCCCTACCAGACCAGCGCCTTGCCGCTCGCCAAAAGTGCGACGATCCCGGCGAGCGGCCCGAGCGGCAGCGAGACCAGGAAACGCCGCCACAGGAAGCCCCAGCCCATCATCGGCAATTCCCAGATCAGTGCGCGGTGCGCCGCCAGCACCGACCAGCCGGTGATGAAGGCGACGAGCTGGGGCAGGCCGACGCCCGCCTTGTAGAGACCGAGCGCGATCGGGAAGGAAACCATCGGCCCCGAGGGCACGAAGCAGCCGATCGCGGTCGCGAGCAGGATGCCCGAGAGCCCGGACTCGCCGCCGAGCCAGACGGCGACCGTCTCGGCCGGCATGATCTCGGCGATGAAGCCGGCGGCGAGAATGGCGAGCGCGATGCGCGGCGCGAGCTCCTTCATTTGCGCCCAGGAGACCGCGAGCGCACGCCGTTCGCTGGCGTCGCCCCGGCGCCGGGCGACGACGTAAAGCGCCGCCGCGACCACGAACAAAAAGAGCGTCGAGATCATGGCTTGACCTCGCGCGGCAGGAGACGGGCGAGCCAGCCCGCGAGGAAGGGCAGGAAGCAAGAGCCGAGCAGGCGCAGGACGACGAATTCCGTGCCGATCAGCGGGATTTCCCAGACCACGACGCGGTTGACGCTCAAGGTCGACCAGGCGGTGAGATAGGCGACCAGGCAGCCGATGTCGGCGCCCGCCGCGCCGAGCGCGACGACCAAGGGAAAGGAGACGATCGGTCCGCCGGGCGTCAGCGCGCCCGCCGCCGTCGCTATGGCGAGACCTTTCCAGCCCGATTCGCCGCCGAGCCAGCGCCCGACCGTTTCCCGCGGAATCAGAACTTGGAGCAAACCCGAGATCAGCAGAGCCGCGGCCAGACGCGGCGCGATGTCCAGAATGAGCGCGCCGTCGCTCGCGAAAGCCGCCATGAAGCCGTCCTGGCCTTCGAGCGCCCAGCAGGCGGCGCCGCTCGCCAAGACCAGCAGCAGGAGCACGATGACGCCCGGGTCCTTGAAAAAGGGACGGTGGGCGGCGGGCTTGGCGCTCACGCGGAGATCATAAGCAGGGTTTCTCGCGGCTATCGAGGCGCCGCCACTCTACTCCGAGAGCCCCGTCGCGCACGAGACGCTTGATACGCCGGGGACGAAAGGCCAGCATGGCTCATGAATTTCCGCGCCTTCGCTTTCGTGCCCTGGCTCGCGACCGGGCTCGCCGTCCTCGCCGGGCTGGTCCAGGCGAGCGCGGGCCTCGGTTGGAAGCAAGGCTGGTGGGCCCTGCCGACCAGCTTCGAAATCCTACGCTGGACGGCCTATGTCGCTTTTCCCTGTCTCGCGGCGTCGGCCGTCGGCGCGGTGGTCGCGGGCTGGCGCAAGGGCTGGCGCCTCGCGCTCGCCTCGACCGCCGGGATCGCGGTGAGCGCGGCCGTCCTGATCGTGCCGCTCGACTTCAACGCCCGGCGCCAGCTGCCGCCGATCAACGACATCGCGACCGATACCGCCGATCCGCCGGCCTTCGTCAAATACCCCTTGAGCGAAAGGGGCGCGCAGAGCCAGATCTATGCCGGCGCGGCCTTCGCCGATCAGCAAAAAAAGGCCTATCCCGATCTCGCGCCGCTCGGACTCAAGCTCGAGGGCTTGGCTGCGCTTGCTCGCGCGATCGACGTTGCGACCGCCGCCGGACTGAGCATCGTCGAGGTGCGCGAGGAGAAGGGCCTCGTGCAGGCGACGGCGACGACGCCCTGGTTCGGCTTCACCGACGACGTGATCATCCGCGTGAGCCCGATGGCAGGCGGCAGCCGGATCGACATTCGCTCCAAATCGCGCGTCGGGCGGAGCGATCTCGGCGCCAACGCCTTTCGCATCCGCAAGCTCCTCGCCGCCTTCAAGGCGAAAGATTGCTGCCTGGAGATTTCGCCGTAGCGGGACGCGACGGTTCCGCCGCACCCCAAACCGAAGCCGCGCCGCCCATGACCAAGACGGCCGCCGCGCCCCAGAGCGAGGGGGCGAGCGAGCCCGACGCATCGGCGACGATGCCGGCGATCACCGGTCCGGCGATCTGGCCGAGGCCGAAAGCGACGGTGAGGGTCGAGGCGACGCGCGCCGACGCCCCGCCCGCGATCGCCGCGCCGCGCGCGAGGGTGAGCGCCGTGATCGCGATGAACGTCCCGCCGAAGAGGGCGGCGCCGATCACGACGCTCGGGACGCCGCCCGCGAGCGGCAGCACTACGCCCAAGGCCTGCAGCGCGAATGCCGCGCCGAGCGCGGCGGGAATGCCGACGCGCGCGCCGACGAGCGACCAGAGCACCGAGGAGGGCGCGCCGGCGAGGCCGACGACGATCCAAGCCGCCGCGCCGGCGGCGACGCCGACATCGGCGAAAACGCGGGCGAGCAAGCTCGACAAGAAGGTCGCGGTGACGACATAGCCGAGGCCGTCGGCGAAATAGCCGACATGCAGCACGGCGAGGCGCGGGTTCATGGGGCCGCTCGCGCTTCTCGGCGCGGCGGCGGGCGCGCTCGCCGAAGGACCCGACAGCCAGGCCCAGCAAGGCAGCGCGAGCAAGACCCCGAGGCCGCCGAGGGCATACCAAGGCAGGCGCCAATCGCCCTCGGCCAACGCCAGGACGACCGCGCCGGACAAGGCGATGCCAAGCCCGACGCCGGCGAAGTGAACGCCGCCCCAAGACGCCCGCCCGGCCTGGCGCAGCGCATCGAGCACCGTCGCGCCGGCCTGAACGAAAATCGCGCCCGAAGCCAAACCGGAACCGAAGCGCAAGAGGCCGAGCGTCCAGGGATCGGCGCTGAAGCCCGAGAGCGCCGTGGTCGCGACGCTCGCGATCAGGGCGAGACGAAAGAGCGGCCCGCGCCAGATCAGCGGGATCAAGCCGGCGCCGAGCGCGCCCGCGAGGTAGCCCGCGTTGTTGGCCGCGGCGAGGGCGCCGGCCAAGGCATCGCCCAGGCCGAGATCGCGCTGCATCAGCGGCAGGATCGGCGTGTAGGCGAAGCGCCCGATGCCCATGGTCAGGACGAGTGCGGCCGGTCCGGCGACCAGGAGGCGGAGCAGGGGGCACGACATGCCGGCCGAGCATCGCAGGTGCGCGCCTGCAACGCCACGCGAAATCGTGTTATGGAGTACGGCAGCCATGGCCATTCTCAAAATCGCCCGGATGGGCCATCCGGTGCTTGACCGTAGGGCCGAGCCGGTCGCCGATCCGAGCGCGCCCGAAATCCGCCGCCTGGTCGCCGACATGATCGAGACCATGATCGACACGCCGGGCCAAGGCCTCGCCGCGCCGCAAGTCCATGTGCCGCTCCGGATCGTGGTCTTTCTCAAGCCCCATGACGATCCCGCGACCGGAACGCCGCGCGAGCTTCAGGTCCTGATCAATCCGGTGATCGACGCGCTCGACGGCGCCGCCGCATCGGCTTGGGAGGGCTGCCTGTCGGTGCCCGGCCTGCGCGGCTTGGTGCCCCGGCCCGACCGCGTCCGCTATCGGGGCGTCGATCTCGACGGACGCGAGATCGACCGGAGCGTCGCCGGCTGGCACGCCCGCGTCGTGCAGCACGAATGCGACCATCTCGACGGCATGCTCTATCCGCGACGCATGACCGATCTCAAGGACCTGATCTTCGACAGCGAATGGCGCCACCGCGTTCCGAGCGCGGCCGACGCCAAGGAGAACGCATGACCGCCACGACATCGAAACTCGACGCGCTTCGCCAGCGACTCTACGAGGCGACGCTCGGTCATGTCGCCTTCGACGGCTGGACCGCGAAGGCCCTTCGCGCCGGCGCCAAATCCGCAGGCGCGAGCGCGGCCGATATCGCCCGCGCCTTTCCGGGCGGCGCCCATGACCTGCTCGATTTCCACCTCCAGGATGCCGACCGCAAAATGATCGCGGCCATGCGCGGCGGCCGAGTCCGGCGCATGAAGCTCGGCGAACGCGTCGCTTTCGCGCTGCGGTCTCGGCTCGAGGCGGCCGAGCCCCATCGCGAGGCGGTGCGGCGCGCTCTGATCGCGCTCGCGCTGCCGAGCCATGCGCGGATCGCGGCGCGCGGTTTGATGCGCACGGTCGATGCGATCTGGCGCGAGGCCGGCGATCGTTCGACCGATTTCAGCTACTACACCAAGCGCGCGTCGCTGGCCGCGATCTACACCGCGACCCTTCTGTTCTGGCTCGACGACGACAGCGAGGGCCGCCAAGCGACGTGGGACTTCCTCGAGCGCCGCCTCGCCGGCATCGCGCGCATCGGCCGGCTCCGCCGCCGCGCCGAAAGCGCGCTCGATGCGCTCCGTACCGGCGTGCCCTTCGTCGAGCGTATCCTCCGCGCTCAGCGATAGGGATCGGGCTTGGCGAGGAAGTTCCGGACGTAGTCGGAGACGCCGGCCTCGAGCGTCGTGAAAGGCTTGCGATACCCCGCCGCGCGCAGGTTCCCGGTATCGGCTTGGGTGAAATACTGGTATTGCGCCCGTAGCGCCTCGGGCATGTCGACATAGTCGATGCGCGGTTCCTGGCCGATCGCGTGGAACATCGCGCCGATCAAGTCGGCGAAAGACCGCGCCTGACCCGTGCCGACATTGAACAATCCGCTGATGTCGGGCTCGTCGAGCAGCCAGAGCACCACGTCGATTGCGTCTTTGACGTAAATGAAGTCGCGGAGTTGTCCGCCGTCGCGGTAGCGCGGGTCGTGCGACTTGAAAAGCCGCACCGATCCGCCGGCCGCCGCCTGGGCGTAGTTCTTGGCGATCAGGCTTCGCATTTCGCCCTTGTGATACTCGTTCGGGCCGAAAACGTTGAAGAATTTGAGCCCGGCCCATTGGATCGGCTTGCGCCCGGTGGTCGAGAGACGCGCGACGCGCCGATCGAACAGGTTCTTGCTCCAACCGTAGGCGTTGAGCGGGCGCAGCCGCGCCAGCGCCTCGATCGAGGCGTCGTCGCGAAAGCCCTGGGCGCCGTCGCCATAGGTCGCGGCGGAGGAGGCGTACAGAAAGCGCACGCCGTGGCGCACGCACCAATCCCAGAGATCGAGCGAGAAGCGGAAATTGTTCTCGACGATGGCGTCGACGTCGCGCTCCACGGTCGAACTGATGGCGCCGAGATGGACGACGGCGCTGACCCGCGGCGCGAGCCGCGTCATGGTCTCGAAGAACTGCTCGGGCAGGACGAAGTCGGTGACCTCGTGCTTGGCGAGGTTGCGCCACTTGTCGTCCTGGCCGAGCCGGTCGCAGACGACGATCTCCTGATCGGCGTGGTCCTTGTGCGCGCGCAAGGCGGCGATCAGGTTCGAGCCGATGAAGCCGGCGCCCCCGGTGACGACGATCACGCGCCCTTCTCCTTGGTCTTGGCCTTGGACTTGGCCAGGCGTCCAATGGTGCCGGTGGTCGAATGGCCGGCGAGGATCGGCGCGAGCACGATCTTGCCGCCGTAGCCCTCGACGAAATCGCCACCGACGACTTCGTCGCGCCTGTAGTCGGCGCCCTTGACCAGGACGTCGGGGCGAAGCGCGCGGATCAGTTCGATCGGCGTGTCTTCGCCGAACGGTATGACCAAGTCGACCGGGGCGAGCGAGGCGAGCACGGTCGCGCGCGCGCCTTCGGCCTGCACCGGGCGCGTCGGGCCCTTGAGCCGCGCGACGGAAGCGTCGGTGTTGAGTCCGACGACCAGGCGGTCGCAGGCCGCGCGCGCCGCCTCGAGCAGGGCGATATGGCCGGGGTGGACGAGGTCGAAGCAGCCATTGGTGAAGCCGACGCGCAGGCCCTGGCGGCGCCAGGAGCCGACGCGGTCCTTGGCGGCTTCGGCGCCGACGACCTTGCCGGCGCCTTGCTGCGTCAGTTCCGCCATCAGATCCTCGGCATGGGCGGTCGCGGTGCCGACGCGCCCGACGACGACGCCGGCCGCGAGATTGGCGAGCCGCGCCGCGGTGGCGAGCGCCGCGCCCGAGCCGATCGCGGCGGCAAGCGTCGCCATCGCCGTGTCGCCCGCGCCCGAGACGTCGAAGACTTCGCGCGCATGCGAGGGAATGTGGAGCGCGTTCGGGCCGTCGACCAGGAGCATGCCGTCCTGGGACAACGTCGCCAGCACGCCACCGATCCCCGCGCTCGTCTCGAGGCGGCGCGCCGCCCGTTCGACCGAGGCGAGATCGTCGCAGGCCATGCCGCTCGCCGCACGCAGCTCGCCCCGGTTGGGCGTGACCAGGCGCGCGCCGCGATAGCGCGAAAAATCCTTGGACTTGGGATCGACCAGCACGTCGACGCCGTGCTTGGTCGCGGCCTTGAAGATCGCGCCGAGCACCTCGTCGGTGACGACGCCCTTGGCGTAGTCCGAGACCACGACGACATGGGCGGCGGCCATCGCGTCCTCGATCGCGCCGATCGCCATGCTCGCCGGGCGTTCGCCGATCGGCTTGGCGCTTTCGCGGTCGGCGCGCAGGAGTTGCTGGCCGCCGGCGCGGTAGCGCGTCTTGACCGTGGTTCGCCGATCGGGGTCGATCACCGGCAACGCCGTCGCGCGCGGCAGGGCCTCGATCTGTTGGACGAGCTCGCGGCCGTCGGCGTCGCGGCCGACGACGCCGATGAGCGTCACCGCCGCGCCGAGCGCCGCGACGTTGCGCGCGACATTGGCCGCGCCGCCGGGGAGCGATTCCTCGGTCTCGACCTGGAGCACGGGGACCGGGGCCTCGGGCGAGACGCGCTCGACCCGGCCGATGACGTTGCGGTCGAGCATGACGTCGCCGACGACCAGCACCCGCGCTTCGGCGAAACGCGCGACCGCTTCGTAAAGGCTGTCGTTCCTGTCCGCTGCCCGCCGGTTGTCCACTGTCGCCACGGATGATTGCGAATCCGTGGCTTTATACAGGATCGTTTCCCGGCCGTCAGCGCCAACCGACGCGATCGGCGAGCTTCACGGCCTCGGCGTTGTGACGCGCGAGCGAGGCGAGCGGCAACCGATCGGTCTTGAACGCGCCCCAACCCGCGAGGGTGAAGGACGGCTCGATCGTCGGACGAATGCCGTATTCCTCGATCTTCTCGGCGTAGATGCGTTGCGCCTGATCGGTCGCCAGGAACTCGATCAGCTTGATCGCGTTCTCTCGGTTCTTGGCATGCGCCGCGACGCCGACGCCCGAGACGTTGACATGGGCGCCGCGGTCGCCCTGGTTCGGCCAGAAAACGCCGATCGACTTGGCCGCCTGGCGCTGGGCCGCGTCGGGCGATTTGGTCATGCCGGCGAGGTAGTAGGTGTTGGCGACGGCGATGTCGCATTCGCCGGCCGCGACGGCAAGGATTTGGTCGCGGTCGCCGCCCTTGGGCGTGCGGGCGAAGTTCGCGACCAGGCCCTTGGCCCAGGCCTCGGTCTTGTCGACGCCATTGTGGGCGATCAGCGATGCGACCAGCGATTGGTTGTAGGCGCTGGACGAAGAGCGAATGCAGATCTTGCCCTTCCATTTGGCGTCGGCCAGCCCCTCGTAGGTCGAAAGATCGGCGACCCGCACGCGCTCCTTGGCGTACATGATCGGGCGCGCCCGCATCGAGACCGCGAACCAATGGCCTTCCGGGTCGCGGTACTGCATCGGCACCAGGGCGACGAGCGACGGGCTGTCGACCCTCTGGAACAGCCCCGCGTCCTTGGCGGCGATCAGGCGCGCGGCATCGACGGTCATGAGCAAGTCGGCCGGGCTGTTGGCGCCCTCGTTCTTCAAGCGCTCGATCAGCGCGTCTTCCTTGACCGTCACCAGGCTGGTGCGAATGCCGGTCTGGGCCGTGAAGGCGTCGAGCAGGGGCCGGAGCAGCGTTTCCTCGCGGTAGCTGTAGATGTTGACATTGCCCGAAGCGAGCGCCGGCGCCGCCATGGCCGCCACCGCCGCCCCGAGAACCCAACGCTGCCAAAGCTTCGACATTTCTTACGCTCCTTTGTCTTTCGATTTCCGTATTGCTTGTCGTGTTCGTCGCGCTCGCGGCCCAAAGACCCGGCGATACCCCGGCATCAAGTCTTCACGAATTGCGAATGGTTCTTAGTCACGGGGCAAATCTAGGGCTTTTCAGATTGCCTGTATCGCGGCAAAACGACACAGCGAGTCATTATCATTTAGAAAACGATAATGCAAGGCATTCGCACCAAATAATTTATCTATTGATTGTCAATATGTTAGATTCAGCAAGTCGAGAGGGGCGCGTGGCCGATCAGGCGGTCTGGAAGACGCCACGCGCCGTGTTCTCCAGCACCAAAGCCGTGAGGACCCCGCTTCGATAGGCGCCGGTGTCGATGCCGATACGGTTGGGCCTGAGCACAACCTCGGGCGAAATACTGTGGCCGTGGACCACGATGTGCCCGAAATCCGCCCCGGAGTCCAAGAACGCTCGGCGGATCCAGACCAGGTCTTCGGGATCCTGTCGGTCGAGCGCGACCCCGGGCCGTAGTCCGGCATGGACGAAGAGGTAGTCGCCGTCGACATGGCAGGTGGCGAGCGAGTCAAGCAAGCGTCGATGCGCAAGCGGAATGCGCCGCCGCGCTTCGGCGATGAGCGGCGGCCCCCATTCCCCCACGATGCCATAGGATTCCAGCGTTTCCGCCGCGCCGTTATGGCGCCAGGTCTCGAGCCAGCCCTGGTCTCCGGCCAAAACGGCGCGCATCATCGCCTCGTGATTGCCGAGCAAGCGGACGACATCGAAACCCGGGAGCGGGGCGAGGACGCGATCGAGCACGCCGGCGCTATCCAGGCCGCGATCGACATAATCCCCAAGATATATCAGGACATTCTTCCCGGCGCTTTCGCGGCGCGCGACATCCTCTTGGATCATGTCGAGCAGCCGGTCGAGCAAATCGAGCCGGCCATGGATATCGCCGATGGCATAGAGGCGACGGCCCGGCGTCGGGCGCGCACCCGTCCCGGGTAGAGGCTTAGCCTTGTCGTAAGCCTCCGGCATTCCCATATCACCTCAAGAGGCATTTCCGCGCTTCCGCTGGGAGTCTACAGAAATGCCGCTAACCATGCTATAAGGCGGGCAAATCATAAGGCGGTGTCGCGTCCCGGAAGGACGGGATTCGGCGCCCGATGGTGCACGCAGGGGATAACGGCGCAAGCCATGCAGACGACGGTCTCGGGCCAGGAACTTGCTCTTGTCGACGCGATCGCGCGCTTCGAGCGCCATCGCGCCGGGCGCAAGGCCGTGCACGTGCACATGTCGCGGCTCAAGCCGCAGTTTCGTCGCGACTATCATGTGCGCGTCGCCGCGTCCTTGTTCGACGTCGTCGCTCAGACCTATCGCGGTCAGCTCTATCGCCTGGGCAACAGCGATCTCGTCTTCGTCTGGCAAAACGGTCCGCTCGAGCACATCGACGAAGTGATCGCGCGCTTGCGCTCCTTGCTCGCCGACGATCCGATCACCCAGGCGGGCGACGAGGAGGCCTCGGCGCGCATCCGGACTTGGTACGATCTCGAGACCCAGTACGACATTTTCAAGACGGTGGCCGAGGGACTGCTCGCCGACGCCGAGGAAAAGCGCGCGGCCGAGCGCGCCAAGCCGCTGCCCGGCGGACCGTCGGCGCCGCAGAACCAGCAGATGCCGCGCCGGCCCGAGCCCGAGCGCGAGAACGCCAACCCCAACAACCACTCGCGGCTTTACGACAGCATCCGCAATCTCGACGTCTCGGCGCTGATTCGCCGCCAGCCGGTCTGCGCCGTCGTCGGCAAGGCCGATCCGGTGCCGGTCTTCACCGAACTCTACGTCTCGATCGCCGACCTGCAGCGCCTGGTCATGCCCAAGGTCGACATCGCCTCCGACCGGTGGCTGTTCCAGTACACGACCAGCGTGCTCGACCGCCGCGTGCTCGCGCTCCTGCCGCAGCTCGAGACCAGCCTCGAAGGCACGACCTCGATCAACATCAACGTCGCGAGCGTGCTCGCGCCCGAATTCCTCGAATTCGACGGGCGCATCCGGGCGCAGACGCGCAAGACCATCATGTGGGAGCTGCAGCTCGTCGACATCATGTCCGACCTGACGGCCTATCTCTTCGCCCGCGACTTCCTGCGCGACCGCGGTTACCGGATTTGCCTCGACGGTCTGTCCTGGCTGACCTTCCCGCTGATCGACCGGGCGGCGCTCGGCATCGATCTGGTGAAGGTCGCCTGGCAGCCCGAAATCCTCGACGACAACAACGAGGCGCGGCGCAATGCCTTCCAGTCGGCGGTGCAGCGTACCGGCATCGACCGCGTCATCCTCTGCCGCGTCGACAGCCAGGAGGCCATCGATTGGGGCGCCAAATTCGGCATCTCGCTCTTTCAGGGCCGCCTGATCGAACAGCGCCTGACCGAGGCGCGCAAGGTCATCCGGGTCAAGAACCCGGCCTCCTCGGACTCCCGCTCGCTCAACGCCCTCGCCAAGCAGGGCAAGGCGTAAGCTAGC
>Ga0233425_10000988_pt1 | contig 67750 bp, 65 predicted proteins | sample Watercolumn_Towu_2_FD_181712 | JGI IMG/M metagenome (GOLD analysis project Ga0233425, IMG submission 181712) | Freshwater microbial communities from Lake Towuti, South Sulawesi, Indonesia - Watercolumn_Towuti2014_140_MG | ecosystem: Environmental > Aquatic > Freshwater > Lake | place...
GCAGGGAGACGAAAGATAAACGACAGGGGTTGACCTACCACCTAATTACATCTGATGGAGGCTGCAATATCGGCGGTCAATCGACGGCAGGAAAGGGCTTGACTTTGTTAAACCAGCCTGACCCCATAAACCCATACCACCCGTAGTTTTATGAAGACCGTAACAATGTGGCTCAACAATCCTAATACCGCCCTCATAATAAAATTGGATTACTTGTTTGTTTGATATAGCTTTGGCGATTTTGTTATTCATTTCTCACCTTCTTAATGAAAAGAGTTAATCAATTTGCTTTATCTCTGACTTATTATTTTGGCTTGACGAGTGCAAAAGCCTTGTAGTTATTCCTCCAAACTTCAATTATGATTTCTTTGGACTTACTTGAGCTATTAGAATCTCCTAACGTTGTTTCAAAAGTATATTCTCCTGTCATCATCCCAAGGAAAGTATTCATTATTTTTGTCATTTCATGCTCAGGTCCAAAGGATTGTGTTCTGCTAATTAATCCACATTCCTCCTTAAATGTTCGAGAATATAGAATATAATTAACTTTGAATTCATATCCTTTATCATTTTTGCTCCAATCCATCACTATCAATGCACACGATCTTGCTTCATTGTCAACTGCACATCGGAGGCAGGATTCTACAGACATATCATAAGTATCAGAGAGATATTTGATATTTCTTATTGATAAATCACTATCAGCAACATGTTGGTTAAAAAGACCATTCATAAATCCGAGTCTGCTAGCAAAATAGTTAGCTTCACGTTCCAACTGTTTCCGAGCTTTAAGGCTGAGATCAAATTCACTGCAGTAATACAACAATTGCCTATGCCATTCTAAGTGCCAATGAGCTAACTCATGTCCAAATCCAAAATTCAACCTTTTACTATAACTTTCATTTTTTAAGAATATATGCTTATCCTCAACAAGAAGTACCCCCCTCAATTTTTCGGCTTCTTTTTTTCCTATTTGCTTCGCAAAGTCGTCATAATAGGGATCTTGTTCCGTAAATAGATTATAGTTTAGTCCCTGAGAAGAACTTATTATGTTGTAGTTAACTGGCGGGGTAACAATAGAGGTCTCTCGCAAAACAAGGTCAACTTGTCCGTCTATTGAATTCTTAATCGACTCTGAAAGATATCCAGCCATTCAACCTATTGTTGCGACCCTTTAAGTTTTGAAATAAATTCTACAATTTTATTTTGCGTAGCTTCGTCAATATCGGTTGCATGATATGCTGCTAGTTTAACTGCAGAAAACTTTTGTGGTCTTCTCGCCAATTTAAAGAGAGCCAACAAATAAGGATAAGACAATCCATATATATCAGCCAGTTTGTTTAAGAACATCATATCCTTTTCTGAAATGTTTCCTTTCTCAACTCTGTCCAACTCATTTGTGCTAACATGACATTTACTACAGACAATGCTCTTTGATAAACCTTTAGTTTCTCTTACCCATTTAAGAAAAAATTTACGAAACTCACCCACATATTCCGCAGGATCATTGATAATAAATTCATCCCTTAAATCAGAGGCTGATGGCTCATACTTTTTTTCTTTGTCTGTAAATAAATCTTTGCTCATCATACTCTCCTTGGTCTAATAAAAGTTTTTACCTTCTCAAAAAATAGTATGCTTGCTTTACCGTCTAATCTATACTGCAACATACCATTCTTTTGCCTTCCTGTTGGTAACATTCCGCATTTACGATAAAATTTCTCAGCATTTGGTAAAGATTCTAACTCAAGAGCAGTATTCTTGATAGTCCAATATCCCACGACAATACATGCTGCGAGTAACATTTTACCTGTATTGCAATAAAGCCTCTCCACTTCTTTTTGTTTTTTTCTGTTCCATGGAGCAGAGGCAAGGAACTTCACATAGGAACATGGATTACCATCTACCCCGATATACTCGGAAACTTTTAAAATAGTATACCCCTGTATTTTCCCATCATTTTCAATCACTAATACTTTGTCATTAGTTTCTCTGACCGAATATTCCCATAACTCTGGAACCTTCCAATGTGAATCTTCATAAATTCTGTTGCCTGATAAATCATACATTTCAGGAAACCAATCCGTATACCAAGATAACACGTCCTTTACAAGATCAACATCTCTCACTATTGATGGATGTAAGTCCCCTGTGCTTTGATTTTTTAAATCAATTTCTAATATTTCAGCCATGGTAGGATTACCTCACAAAGGTCATCATTAGTCTTTATATAAAAACGACTATTTTTATTACCCCTTGTTCTTTCATAAATAGCAAGGTAAACACTCACAGCATCTCGCACAATCTCAGAAACTCCTACACCTGTTTCTAAAGAAACATCAGCAATAGCCTTATGAAAATTTTCTTCAAATCTGAATTGAACGGGCTTTTTCGCCATCTTCATCCCTCCTTATATAAAGGATATCAAAAACCATTACAAATGTCAATACAAATGTAATGTGGCACGATGGGGTCAGGCTTGCGTTTATGCATTTAGCATGGGTTCAATCGGAATCTTTATCTGACATATTAAGCAACGAGGTCAACCTTGCAGGTGAACCAAATCAAATATCTTGAGATAAATACCAGTTCTAACAATTGCAGCAATTCCACTGAAAATGCCACATACATTATGGAATTACTCAATGAACAATTAAAAATACCTGAATTCAATAAAAGATAATTGCCGCAGTTGCAAACTTCAGTGCAACAGGAGACTCACTCTAAGCGGGTCAATACACCCCTCTGTCCAGTGTCCTGTACTGTATTGCCTCCGAAACATGGTGCGACTGTATGTCTTCCGATGCTTCAAGGTCGGCAATCGTGCGGGACAATTTCAGTATCCTTGTATATGCGCGGGCGGAAAGTCCAAGCTTCTGCATGGCTGCGTCAAGAAGCGACTGGGCGTCAGGCTTAAACCTGCAGTATTTTTTTACGTGCCTTGTCTTCATCTGTCCGTTCGCGTAAATTTTCCTGTCACTCCTGAAGCGTTCAAGCTGGATATCCCGCGCTGCGATAACCCGTTTTCTTGTATCAGCCGATTTCTCGCCTGTGTATTCATTCGACAGCTCCTTATAAGGCACTGCCGGCACGTCGATGTGGATATCAATCCGGTCGAGCAGCGGGCCGGAAACCCTGTGACGATAACGGTGTATCTGCCCGGGTGTGCATGTGCACTGGTGCCGGGGGTCTCCCCAGAAACCGCAGGGGCAGGGGTTCATGGCGGCAACAAGCATGAATGACGCGGGATAGGTTATTGATGCTATTGCCCTTGATACGGTCACCTCACCGTTTTCGAGCGGCTGCCTGAGGACTTCGAGGACATTACGTTTGAATTCCGGCAGTTCGTCCAGAAACAGTACCCCGTTATGGGCAATGCTGACTTCCCCTGGCTTTGGAAGCTGTCCGCCGCCTATAAGGGCAACATCGGAAATGGTATGGTGAGGCGAGCGGAAAGGCCGTGTTGCTAGCAGCGGCTGCTCATCCCTCAGCAGTCCTGCAACACTGTGTATCCGGGTAGCTTCGAGTGCTTCATCAAACGTCAATCCGGGGAGGATGGTTGCAATACGTTTAGCCAGCATGGTCTTCCCTGAACCGGGAGGCCCGATCATAAGGACGTTGTGTCCTCCTGCCGCTGCCACCTCAAGCGCGCGTTTGGCATGCTCCTGTCCTTTCACCTCAGAAAAGTCATCTTCATATAAGGAATTCTCTTCCATTGCCTTTCGTATATCAACAGACAAAGGGGGCATTGGATTATTGCCGCGAAGGAACTCAACCACTTCGGGAAGACTCTGGAATCCATATGCCCTGACTCCATGTACAATCGCCGCCTCCGGGGCGTTCTCCTCCGGCAGAATGATGCCCTTCAGTCCGAGTTCACGCGCCTTTAATGCAATAGACAGGGCGCCGCGCACCGGTTTTATCCTCCCGTCAAGGGAGAGTTCTCCGGCAAAGAGATATCCGCTCACCGCTTCCGCCGCAATCACCCCTTCCGCATTGATGATGCCGATGGAGATTGGAAGATCAAAAGCTGACCCTTCTTTCTTCAGATCAGCTGGAGCAAGATTGACAGTAATCTGTTTCAGCGGGAACATAAAACCAACATTCTTTAAAGCGGCTCTCACTCTGTCTTTTGATTCCTTTACCGCGGCATCGGGCAGGCCCACCAGGGAAAAGTGGGGGAGACCTTTAGCCGCGATATCAACCTCAACCTCTACGGTGTGGGCGTCAATCCCGATGATGCTTGCACTGAGTACCTTGGAAATCATGGGTTACATTATATTTTCAACCGTGAAAAGAATGCAATATGTTAAAATAGCGACTGATTTAAATCGCGTGTTAAAATCTAAACCACTGAGACCCAGAGATTTATGAAATGAATTTTTCTCTGCGTATACTATTTCTTAAAATTACTGCTTCTTCCGTATTGCCTGTGCCTCTGTGGTTAATTACTTCTTTTCAGGAGATCAGATGTCAAAGGTACCGATAAGTATTGAAGAAGAAATGAAGGGTTCCTATCTCGATTACGCGATGAGCGTAATCATCGGACGCGCCCTTCCCGAGGTCCGCGACGGGCTGAAGCCGGTCCAGCGAAGGATAATGTACGCTATGTACCGGGAAGGACTGCTCCCGGGGAAAAAATATTCCAAATGCGCCGGCGTTGTCGGAGAGGTACTTAAAAAGTACCATCCGCATGGCGACACCGCAGTATATGACGCCCTTGTCAGACTTGCGCAGGACTTCAATATGCGGTATCCCCTTGTTGACGGCCAGGGGAACTTCGGTTCAGTTGATGGAGATCCGGCCGCGGCATACCGCTACACGGAATCCAGGCTCACCAGAATCGCCGAGGACCTACTTACTGATATAGACAAGGAAACGGTTGATTTCATCCCTAATTTCGACGAAACAACAGAGGAGCCTGTTATTTTACCCTCGAGGGTTCCAAACCTTATAATCAACGGCTCAGCAGGAATTGCAGTCGGCATGGCTACAAATATCCCGCCGCATAACCTTGGAGAGATTATCGACGGGCTTGTCCTGCTTCTTGACAACCCCGAGGCCACCCTGAGAGACCTGGGGGAACTTATAAAAGGTCCGGATTTCCCGACTGGCGGAACCATTCATGGCACTAACGGAATTATCCAGGCCTATTCTGAGGGAAGAGGCCTGATTAAGGTAAGGGCCAAGGCAAGAGTTGAACGGGAATACCGTGGAGGGGAAAATATCATCATAACCGAACTTCCTTATCAGGTGAACAAGGCACGATTGATTGAAAAGATAGCGGAACTTGTCAGAGACAAAAGGATTGAAGGAATATCAGAAATAAGGGATGAATCCGACCGTGACGGTATAAGAGTTGTCCTGGAACTTAAGAGAGGGGAAATTGCAGAAGTAATTCTGAACAACCTCTATAAACACACACAGATGGAATCTACTTTCGGTATCATCATGCTCGCGCTTGTCAACGGGCAGCCCAGGATACTGACACTGAAAAAGATCCTGCACTACTTCCTGCAGCACAGACGTGATGTAGTGATAAGACGAACCCGCTTTGAACTCCGCAAATCCGAGGAGCGGGCGCATATCCTCGAAGGCCTTAAAATCGCCCTTGACCACCTTGACGAAATTATCGCTCTCATACGCAGGGCAAAGACACCTGAAGAGGCCAGGACAGCTCTGATGCATGATTATCCGCTGACCGAGATACAGGCACAGGCGATCCTTGATATGAAACTCCAGCGGCTGACCGGCCTTGAACGCGACAAAATCCTGCAGGAATACCTCAATATACTTAAAGAAATCGAACGTCTCAAGTCCATCCTTGCAAGCGATTCCCTTGTTTCTCAGATAATAAAAGAGGAACTCCTTGAAATCAGGCAGGGATACGCTGATGAACGAAGGACTGAGATAACCACTGAAACCAAAGAGATTACAATGGAGGACCTCCTGTCAGATGAAGAAATGGTTATAACCCTTTCCCACCAGGGTTATATCAAGAGAAATCCACTCAGCGCTTACAGAAGCCAGAAACGCGGAGGCAAGGGTCTGATCGGAATGGAAACAAAAGAAGAGGATTTCGTTGAGGAACTCTTCATTGGCACCACACACGATTATATGCTCTTCTTCTCGAATATAGGTCGTCTTTACTGGCTGAAAATCTATCAGATACCTGAGGCAGGCCGTGCAGCCAAAGGGAAAGCCCTGGTTAACCTTCTGGCACTCTCAGAGGGAGAGCGCATTACCACGGCTCTTCCGGTCCGCACATTCAAAGAAGGCTTCCTCGTAATGTTCACTAAAAACGGTACGGTTAAAAAGACCGCTCTTGAAGAATTCAGCAATCCTCGCGGCAAAGGAATAATCTCCATAACCCTCGATGAAGAAGATGAATTAATCGCTGTCCGGAAAACTGACGGAAAAAGCGATCTCATAATCGGAACAAGGGAAGGACTTTCTATTCGGTTTAATGAAGAAGATGTGCGTGGTATGGGCCGGACCGCCAAAGGCGTTATCGGCATCAGGCTGACCAGGGAAGACAAGGTTGTCTCCGCCGAAGTCGCGGCGGAAAGGACAGCCCTTCTTACCGTAACAGAACGGGGGCAGGGAAAGCGTTCGAGAATCGAGGAATATCCGGTGCAGAACCGGGGCGGCAAGGGGGTAATCTCCATAAAGGTCACCGAAAAAGGCGGCAAGGCTGTCGGATTGAGACAGGTCAGGGATGAAGATGAGGTTGTCATGATAACCAGTTCAGGTAAAATAATAAGAACACTTGCCGGGAATATCTCCCTCCACGGCAGGAACACCCAGGGAGTCCGTCTCATGGATGTCGAAGGAGACGATAAAATTGTGAGCATCGGAAAGGTTGTGGAGAAAGATTAATAACCTTTTTCCTGAAAGGCGCCTGTTTTCGTTTCTTTCCCTGTCTCTGATGCTTTTCTGTTTTGTCATCAGTTGCACAAGCCAGGAAGGCTACAGGAAGAAGATTGAACAAAAGGGCATTCCTTACTCAGAGGAGTCCTTCCTAAACGAAGTCAGAAAAGGAAACAGGGAACACGCGAAAATGTTCCTCCTGGCCGGAATGGATATCAATGCGAAAGACCGTCAGGGCTGCACTGCCCTGTTGGTTGCCTCTGAAAACGGGCATCTTGAGCTGCTAAAGTACATCATGGGAAACGGTGCGGATGTAAATGCACGCGACAAATCCGGGTTTACGGCTCTCATGTATGCGGCATACGATGGAAATGTTGAGATAGCAAAGGTGCTTATCGACAAGGGCATCGACATTAATGCGCGCGACAGGGACGGCTGGTCTGCGCTGCAGTATTCAATCCTGAAGGGCAGGACTGAAATGGTTGAACTGCTGAAAAAATCAGGCGCCGGGAAATGATTCAGATATTGATTTCCACTATATCCCTGTCTTTCAGGATATGATGCTTCTCCACTCGCTGGCCGTCAAACTTCGATGAACCCCAGATCCTTGCGAACTTCAGATCAGATGCAAAATCCTTATGGATGAATTTCGCAAGGTCAAAAACTCTTGAACCTGATGGGACAGTAAAAGGAGCCGAGAAATCCGGCTCTTTCCCGGGCGGTTTTGAATAGACCCTGATAATCCCTGAAAGCTCAAACAGTGCCCTCTTCAGCTCTTCAAGGTTTTCCTTTTTCCTTGCGGATACTGAAATGCAGCGGAAGGCCCTGCCATATCTTGCATTCAGTTCGTAAAAACCTTCATCAGCCCCAGGAAGATCGGCCTTGTTTCCAATTATGACTGCTTTTTTCACAACACCCGTATTGGGTTCGGAATTCAGGGGTGCGGTTTCAAGGGCTGCTATGACACGGATATTCCATTGCTTCACCTGATCGATAAGCAGCTCTGCCTGTATATCCGGGGCGTCGGTTAAATCAATAACAATAAGCAGGGCATCCGAATACCTAAGTATGCCTGAAACCCATCCGTCCGTTGACTCATTCCCCACGGGAGGCAGGTCAACAAGCTGGATCTGGATATCCTCAAACGGCATCATGCCGGGCAAAGGCAAAAGGGTTGTAATGGGATATTCCGCTATGACAGGATTTGCATTTGTCAGACACGCAAGAAGAGAGGATTTACCTGAATTCGGGAATCCCGCAAGAGCTATCTGTGCAGCGCCTTCCTTGGGAACGGAATAAAGCTCCCCCGGCCCCCCTTCTTTTTCTTTATGGCTTCCTGTCTGAGCTGTGAAAGCTTCCTTCTCAGATCAGCCCTAAGTTTATCCGTCCCCTTATGCTTCGGTATGGTGCGGATAAGGTCTTCAAGCGAGGCAATCTTTTCAGCAGGGATTCCCGCCTGCTTGAATCTTTTTTCCGCCTCAAAATATTCAGGTGGCAGATTGGCCGGCATAGGAAAATATTATCACATAAGAGACAAAATAAATAATGAATTATCGACTAATAACAGTCAATGGACATTGACCGCTAATAATGCCACCTGACCATGTTTGATTGCGCCTGTTCTTCAGAGCACACCCCACTGCTGGGGGAGAAAAAGCCTTTCGTATGTCATAAGGGCGAACCGGTCTGTCATTCCAGCAATAAAGTCGCATACCATGCGGTTTTTATTGATCTTCTCTTCCTTAGGAATAAACGCAAAAACCTCTTCCGGATGTTCAAGGTAATATGAATAAAGGTCGCGGAGTATCTTCTTCGCCTTCCTGAATTCCGCAATAATTTTATCGCTTTCATAGACCTGCTCAAAGAGAAAATCCCTAAGCAGATAGGTTGCAGACAATACATTGCTGCTCATGCAGAGATCGTTGAGTTCTGTTTTCAGGGAGTGGTATACAAAATCCTTTACCATGGTGTCTATCCTCTTAGCATGCGAACTGCCCAGTATAGTAATGACCTCCTTTGGTATATCCGCCTGTCTAATAACGCCAGCCCTCAGCGCGTCGTCAAGGTCGTGATTCACATAGGCAATAATGTCGGATATCCGGACTACCTGGCCTTCCTGAGTAGCAGCCCTGTCTGCCCTGTTATCCGGAACAATCAGACCCTTGCCTTTTGAGTGCTTTACAATACCGTCCCTGACCTCACGCGTAAGATTAAGCCCCTTCCCATCCTTTTCGAGAAAATCAACAACCCTGAGACTCTGTTTGAAATGATCAAATCCTCCGGGGTGTATCTCCCTCAGGACAGACTCCCCGGCATGGCCAAACGGCGTATGTCCGAGGTCATGGCCGAGGGCAACCGCCTCTGTCAGGTCTTCGTTCAGCCGCAAGGCGCGTGCTATTGTACGGGCTATCTGTGAAACCTCAAGCACATGGGTAAGCCGAGTCCTGTAATGATCCCCCCTCGGCGCGAGGAACACCTGAGTCTTGTGCTTCAGCCTCCTGAATCCCTTTGAATGGATAATCCTGTCCCTGTCACGCTGAAAGCATGTCCGTATATCTCCTTCCTTTTCAGGACGAAGCCTGCCTTTGCTCTGAGAACTGAGACAGGCCTTTGGATGGAGAATCCTCTCCTCTATTTCCTCAGTCTGCTCGCGAATTGTCATACGCGCGGCTTTTTTAGAGCCCCATCTTTTTCAGTGCCTCATCCGCCGTGCTCTTTGATGCAGGCGCATCCTCAGGGAGATAGAGCATTACGCCGCCTTTTACAGGCCTGATGACGATTTTTCCCTGCTGTGCTAGTGCATTTGTTGCATCTACCGGATTCTCTCCCTCAAAGTATTTCTTGAATGCCTCATTGAACCCTGAGAAAACCGTATGGATGCCCTTAAATCCCTCTTTTCTCAGACTGACTATTGCCTTTCTGACAAATTCTTCATGACTCATTCTTTCCGACATGATTACATCCTCCTTTCCTGTGTTCAAGATAGATAATATTTCATCGTCCGGAATAAAACAACAAATTCAGATTTTTATTTATGCCGCGTCTGGCGTACGGCATCCGGAATCTCCGCGAACTTCTGAAAAAAACTCAGCGACAGCCCCGAGTGATTTTACAACAGGACAATCGGGAAGGGACCTGAGAAAGAGTTTACCGTAACTCTTTTTCCATATCCTCGAATCGAGGATAACAACAACTCCCCTGTCCGTCTTCGCCCTTATAAGCCTTCCGAAGCCCTGCTTCAGCAGGATAATCGCCTGCGGCACCTGATAGTGATTGAACGGGTTTTTGCCGTCTCTCTCAATCGCCTCCATTCTTGCTTCAATTACGGGGGCATCCGGAACCGCAAACGGCAGCTTTGTTATGATCACGCACTGCAGGTCATCTCCTGGTATATCAATCCCCTGCCAGAAGGTATAGGTTCCAAACAACGCGGCATTCCTGCTATTACGGAACTCCTGTATAAGACGGTAACTGTCCATATCGCCCTGTCTGAGCAGTTCAAGCTCATGCGCTTCAGAGGCATCATATGCCTTTTTCAGCAGACGGTGACTGGTAAAAAGCACGAGAGTCCTCCCCCGTGTAATTTCAAGTATTTTCTGAATAAAAAATGACACATCCTCTTCAAAGCCCGCGTCACCGGATCCCCTGATGTCATCCGGTATGTACAGCAGTGCCTGCGTTCTGTAATTAAACGGCGAATGGAGCAGGAGGGTTTCCGGGTCAGGCAAACCAATCCTCTCTTTTATATATTCAAAGCTGCCATTCGCAGAAAGAGTCGCAGAAGTGAGTATAACCGGAGAAATCGATTCATATACCTGTGCTTTCAGGATTGACGCAACATCAACCGGAGTGGAGACAAGCCTCAGTCTCTTACCGTCCCGTTCCGCCCAGTAGACATGGTTTTCAAGGTCCTGTTCGAGTATCGCCTGCATGGAAACGGAAAAACCACGGCATCTCAGCCCCAGCGCGGTTATCTCCCTGATTTCCTCTTCATCTATCGAGGACTCCCTGAGGAGTTCCAATTCCTGATCGAGCTGCCCGAGCACATCTGACAGAATATCTTTCTGGAAGCCCCGCTCCCTGATTCTTATTGTGGACATGCCGGACAGACGCTCCGCGAGTTCCTGAAAAAAAACATCTCCGCTTGTTCTCGCGTGGTTTACGAGGGAACTGATTTCTGAAAAGGCAGACTGATCCAGCCATTTAAGACGAATCAGCAACCCCCGGCCAGCCGGGCTAAGTATGGAATCCAGGAGATGCCTCAACCTGAAATTTGATATCTCAACTCCCAGATAGTCAGCAGCCACATCCTCAAGTTCATGTGCCTCATCAAATACCACGCACTCGAATGGGGGGATAACCTTCCAGCCGGATGCGACATTGGCAAAGAAAAGATGGTGATTGGTAACAAGAATATGCGCCTTCCGCTCAACCGACCTGGCAATCTGAAAAAAACACTCGGGATATCTCCTGCAGTCCTTTCCATAACAAATGTCACTCTCCCTGCAGACCTTCTGCCAGAGCTGAGGGGGCACATCAATATCCTGCCTTATTCCTGTATCCGTTCTTTTCACCCATCTGAGAAGCCTGCGGATATCCGCTGTCTCGCCGGTATCAAAGAGCCCGAGGGTTGACGCCTGGTCAAGTCTTCTGAGGCAGAGATAATTCTCGCTGCCAAGGCAGAGGGCAAAACGAAGATTTTCAAACATGTTTTCTTTCAGAAAGGGGAGCTCCTTGTCGATTAGTTGTCTTTGGAGAGTTTTTGTGTAGGTAGATACTACAGCTTTTCTGCCGTCTTCTGAAAGCACCCAGTTAGCAAGAGGAACAAGGTAGGCAAGGCTCTTGCCTACTCCAGTTCCAGCTTCCACTATCAGGTTGCGATCCATGGCCAATGAGTCTTCAACTGCCAGGGCCATTCGCATCTGCTCATCCCTGCGCTCAAAGTTTTCAAGCGCCTTTGCTACCGGGCCCTGTTCCGAAAATACTTCCCTGATATCCATGGAAGAGTGAAACCCAACCGTGCCAGTTCTGCTCATTGGCACTTTACAAGACTTATCATGTCCCGGAACCAGTCATGATTATTTCCCATATTCTTTAACCCTTCTGAAATAAGTGCCTGTTTGCATTTAAAGCAAAGGAGGCTCATCAAGCCCGATACCCGCATCAAAGGCAATATCCTTCTGTTTCCTCAAATCCTCTATTTTCCTTAATGGCCTTTCAAGCATATTGCTCCTTGTCGTAACAAGGGCGTCATATTCTTTTTTGGCAGCATCAAGCCTCTCGCCCATGAGCCTGAATTTGTCTTTGTAGGCTGTCCATTGTTTTGAGAACTCAGCGAGCAGCTTCAGGATTTCCGAAGCAGTTTGTTCCAGATTGAAATTCTCAACAGCCTGCCTTATGACCGCAAGCACTGCATACAGGGTAAAAGGTGAACACAGAACAACTTTCTGTCTAAGGGCCTCATCCATTATTGTTATATCAGACTCATTGATAAAACCATAGACCTGTTCGTTAGGAATAAAAACAATTACATAATCAACTGTATTTTCTATTGGATTAATATAATCACGGGTTGTTACCTGACGAATCATATGTCTTGTATTTTTCAGCAGTTCGTCCCGGAAACGTTTCCTGTCATGTTCGGACTGTGCTTCAATGTAGTGCTGATAGTTTTCCATCGGGAATTTAACATCCATGTTTATCCTGAGTTTGTTTGGCAAAAGGAATGTATAATCAGGCCTGCCTGCCGAGTGCTCCAGTGTTTTTTGCCTGACATAGTTGATTCCCTCCACCATGCCGGCGAGCCGGATTACGTCTTCTGCCATGCGCTCACCCCATTCGCCCCTCTTTTTGGAACTCGCGAGCGCGTGACCAAGACGTTCAGTAGTATCTTTAAGTTTACCTGTGACCTCCTCATGTTTTTTTATCAGTGCTGACACTTCCGTAATTTTTTCACCGCTTGTTTTCCCTACTTCCTCAATTCTTCTCTGAACCTCGATTATCGTCTTTCCTATTGCCTCGATATTCTGGTCTATGAGTTCCTTCTTGCCTTCAAGCTCCTTTTTACCTTCAACAGTCTGTGACCTGAGCTTTTCCTCGGCAAGTTTTATGAATTCGCCGGAATTTTTTGCAAGTGCGTCCATGGAAAGGGCTTTAAAGGTTTCGCCGAGCTTGCTTTCCATTGCTTCAAACCGCGAAATCTCTTCCCTGAGATGATTCTGGGCCTCTTCAAATTTTGCCTTCAATTGGCGCTCGGTATCCAATTCTTTTCTTATAAGGTCTATCTCGGATTCTCTCTGCTGAATCTGGCGGCTCCTCTCCTCGACAATAGCCTCTGCGGAGCTTGCTCTCCGATCGAGTTCGGAAATCTGCAGGGTGTACTTTTTCTGCTGAAATGAGGAAGAAATGAGCCAGGCAATAATCGCAGCAATTCCCGCAATTATGAAGCCAACTGTGATTAAAACAGCGGTTGTCAATTAATTACCTCCGGGACTATCATCCAATCCAATGTCCAGTTGCAGTCTCCCTCTCTCCTGAGACATACGATTCCTCCCATCTCGAAATCCAAAAGCCGCCTGTTTTTATCACCACAAAGAAGCAGCGAGGCAAAACGTGATAAATGCGGGAGGTGACCGACAAGCATAATGTTGTCTCCTATTGCAGAGATCCGTTCAGCCCATATCTGAGGGTCATCCATCGGGGATAAGCCGCTGGTTTCGGAAATTCCCTCCTCCGGAACCAGATACTCACCAAGTATCTCAGCTGTCTGCAATGCCCTTTTCTTGCCGCTATGCAGTATCTGCTTCAACCTGACAGGCAATTTTGCAGCAAAGACGGCCGTCCTGCCGATATCCCGGACACCCTTGTCAGTAAGGCCGCGGGAAGGGTCTTCCTCCTCGCGACTTGCTTCCGCGTGCTGCACAAGATAAAGATGCACTGCCAATTAACCTCCCGTTTATTTAATTACTTCATACAATGTATTTTGGGCAGGCTGTATGTCAAGAGGGAAATGGCAGATGGTGTGGCCTTATCCAGGGGCTCCTTTGTATACTACTATCATGCCGTTCAGAAGATGGATAGACAGCGCCAATAATGCCATAGAGGGAATCCTTTATGCCGCAAAAACACAAAGGCATCTGCAGTATCACCTTTTTGCAGCAGCATTTGTACTCCTGCTTAGCTATGTCATCGGGGTTGAAAGGATTGATTTTCTGATCATCGCGATAGCCGTAATCCTTGTCCTCCTCGCTGAAATGCTCAATACCGCCGTAGAATACGTAATTGACATGATCACTCCGGAATACAGCGAAAAGGCAAGGATTGTTAAAGACGTGGCAGCAGGGGGAGTTTTGATTACCGCCTTTGGCGCTGCGGTTCTCGGCTATATCATACTATTTCCCTACTTCACCCGGGCATTCCAGAATGGAGTCTATTTGGCAAAGCATTCAAAACAGGAAGTTGCGCTGATAGCAATTGTCCTGATCCTGATTCTTGTGATTGTGCTCAAGGCATTGTCAGGCAAGGGGCATCCTTTGCGTGGAGGGATGCCGAGCGGACATGCCGCAATCTCATTCTCGTTCTGGGTTGCGGTTACCTATATTACGGAAAACTTCTTTGCCTCCCTGATGGTTTTTCTTATGGCCTCGGTAATCAGCCAAAGCAGGTTGTCGGTAAAGGCACATACCCCGCTTGAAGTCATTATAGGCGCGCTTCTTGGCGCAGGACTGACCTTTATACTGTTCCTTATTTTTTACTGATCTGCCTGACTCCATAAAAAACAGGGAAGGTTCCTCAATTACATGAGCTAAAGCTCCAGTAATGCTAAACCAGATGCGGGGTCAAGCTTTCTCTGGGCGCTGATTCCCTCAATTTCCACAATGACTGCCTCAAGCACAAGAAATGTCTCCGACAACTCCCTCAGGCATCCCACCTTCACGATATCCCTCTTCCCGAACGCGCCATGGAAATGTATCTTTGGCTCATCCCCATGCCAGAATATCGTTCCAATTCCTACAACTTCATTGCTCTCATTCAGTTCCCTCCACACCGGTTTTGGCGGGAGCTCTTCCGACTCAGGCCCTACAACAATTCTTCCCTGGCGTATCCCGCCAATCAGATTGAATACCGCGTGCCGGACGTTTTCCTTTTTAGCGATACCGGCAAGGTTCTGCAGAATATCCTCACCATCTTCAAACCGGGCCACGATAACCCTGCCTGCCTTTCCTGTCTGGTATTTCATATTTCCTCCTAAAAATAACGTTGTTTATTCCGATACAGTTTTCGGATTCACAGAGTGCTGTTGCTCTGAAGGGGCCAAGGGGGCCGGAGATAATTCCGCCTCCCCTCCGGGTGGTTTTGTGATTTCCTCCTGGACCTCTTCATACTCAGGAACAACAATGCCTCTTCTGACCATTATGCTGTAAATAAGATTGGAACGGTTTACAACATACCGCTGATCACCAACCGGATTATATTTCCTCGGATTCGGGAGTACAGCCGCAAGCCTCGCAGCCTCTTCCGGTGCAAGTTCCGAGGCATGCTTGCCGAAATAGCGCATTGACGCCGCCTCTATGCCAAAAACCGCCTCCCCCCATTCAGCAACATTGAGATAAATTTCCAGTATCCTCTTCTTGGACAGGACTTTCTCCATCCGCCAGGTAATCACAGCTTCTGCTGCCTTTCTCAAAGGGTTTCTGGAAGGGGAAAGGTAGAGGTTCTTGGCAAGCTGCTGGCTGATTGTGCTTCCGCCGAACTTGAGTTTTTTTGCCTTGATATCCTTTTCCAGGGCCTTCTGGATAGCCTCATAATCAAACCCCTCGTGCCTCCAGAATTTATCATCCTCGGCAATCAGGACAGCCTTTAGAAGGTAGGGGGATATCCTGGAAAGGGGCACCCATGTCTGATGAATCCGGAAGGTCTTTCCTTTTTCCTTCCATTCCTTCTCGCGGTAGTTCATAAATGCGGTCTTTCCGGGGTTTGCTTTTTTCAGTTTCTCGACGTCAGGTAAAAACAGGGATGACAAAACAATCAAGGAAAGAGTAAACATAATCAGAAAGATATTTATTTTTGTCAGACTCCTTTTTTTTGCCATTCTTACCTTCGCTTATATATGTTTTTGGAGGTTACGTTATACTATATAACAATTTTATTTCTTTCCGGTACTCATGAACACCCTGGAAAAAGTTCGTCATATTGCAGAGGTTCTAAAAAGCGCAGGCATAGATGATCCCGTCAGAGAAGCAGAGTTGCTGCTCTCCCATTGCCTCGGGATTGACAGAATATCCATATACAGGGACAACCCGCCGCTGTCTCACGATGCCCTTTCAGCTCTTGATAGATATGTTCAAAGAAGGGCAGGCAGGGAGCCCATACAGTACATTCTTGGATACGTTGATTTCTGCGGGCTCAGGATAAACGTCGGGAGTGGCGTACTAATTCCAAGGCCTGAGACGGAACTGCTGCTGGAAGAAGCCATCAAATCTGTCAAAACAGCGAAACCTGGAAATAACAGAGAACCAAATCGATATCTCTCCCCAACTCCATCCATCAGAATCCTTGACGTCTGCACCGGCAGCGGGTGCATTGCCCTTGCTCTTGCAAGGGAATTCCCAGAGGCCCTGGTCTATGGAACCGATATATCCGGGACTGCTATTAAATATGCTGAGGCTAATGCAAAGGTCAACGGAATCACAAACGCAACCTTTTTGAAAGGCAATCTTTTTGAACCTGTTGAGCAGCAGCATCCAATTAAGCAGGCTCCTTTCAAATTCAGCCTGATCATCTCAAACCCTCCCTATATCAGAAGTGATGAAATAAAAACCCTGCAGCCCGAAATACAAAACTGGGAACCGGCAGAGGCGCTCGACGGAGGCGATAACGGCATTGATTATTACCATGCAATTATATCCGTTGCCCCGAAATATATGGAGAAACAGGGGTGTCTTTTGCTTGAATTGGGTATGGGACAGGCAGGGGAGGTTATCAGTATCGCAAAGGCTGCAGGATTCAGGGATATTTCAGTTACAAAGGATTTCTCAGGGATTGAGAGAATCCTGAAGGCGGCATTTTGTTAAAATAGGAAACCGCCATGGGGATTACTGAAGATAACAGGCACCTTGAAGAAATGGACAGGAAATACATCTGGCATCCGTTTACCCAGATGAAGGACTGGATGGATGAAAAACCGGTTATTATTTCCGAGGGAAGGGATTGTTTCATCAGGGATATCTACGGCAAATGGTATCTTGACGGGGTATCGTCAATGTGGGTAAATATCTTCGGCCACAGAAAAAAGGAAATTGACGACGCTATCAGAGAACAACTCGACAGCATTGCCCACAGCACACTGCTCGGGTTAAGCAATGTACCGGCCATAAAGCTGTCCGAGAGATTAATAGAGATGGCACATCAGGGCATCCGCACGGCAGATGAGACTTCGGAACTGCCCGGCTTGAATTCTTCCGCACTTACCAGGGTCTTTTACTCAGACAATGGCTCAACCGCTGTAGAAGTCGGCCTTAAGATGGCATTCCAGTACTGGAGGCATAAGGGAGTTGAGGATAAAACCGCCTTTGTGTTTCTTAATAACGCCTATCACGGCGATACAATTGGCGCGGTCAGTGTTGGTGGTGTGGACATTTTTCACAAGACATTCGGGCCGCTTCTTTTCAAAACACATAAGGCCCCTTCTCCATATTGCTACCGGTGCGAACTCGGTCAGGAATACCCGGGCTGCGGGTTTGCGTGCATCGGCAAGCTGGAAGATATACTCAGGGAATACGCACACGGAACAGCGGCAATGATCATTGAGCCGCTTATACAGGCAGCCGGCGGGATGATTGCATCTCCCCCCGGATATTTGAAACTGGTCCGGGACTTGTGCACACAATACAATGTCCTCCTGATAGCGGATGAAGTCGCGACAGGGTTCGGCAGGACAGGCAGGATGTTTGCATGCGAGCATGAAGACGTTTTGCCTGATATCATGTGCCTTTCAAAGGGGATAACCGGCGGGTATATGCCGCTTGCCGCAACCCTTGCAACGGATGAAATCTACAATGCGTTTCTCGGCGATTTCAAGGAACTGAAAACGTTCTTTCATGGACATTCGTACACGGGCAACCCCCTCGCCTGTTCTGCCGCGCTCGCATGCCTTGACCTGTTTAAACATGAAAATATTCTGACACACCTTCAGGCAAAGATATCCATACTTGAGGCATGGCTGAAGGAAACCATTAATCTGGACCATGTGGGGAATGTCAGGAACGCTGGATTCATGGCCGGAGTTGAACTGGTTAAGGATAAAAAAACAAAAGCCCCATACGACTGGACGGAAAAGATGGGATGGAAAGTTGCTTACCATGCGCGGGACAACGGCGTCTTCATCCGGCCGCTCGGCAATGTAATTGTCATAATGCCACCTCTTATAATCAGCGAACCAAACCTCCGGCAGATGCTGAAGGTAATCAGGGATTCGATTGTTGCCGCAACCAGAGAGTAAAAAGTGAAAAAAAACATAGCCATCCTCATGCTTGCCATACTTGTTCCTCTTGCCGTGTATCTTCTTTGGCCTTCAGATGAAAGCAGGATAAAAAAGGTTTTCCGGGAAGGGGCCAGGTCCATCGAGAAAAAAGATTTGGAGGGTGTTATGGGAAAGGTGTCTTTTAATTACAGTGATGACTATGGGCTGACATACCTTTATATAAAACAATCCATGAAGAATGTTTTCCAGCAGATGAATGATATAGGAATTGAATACGAGAATTTGAAAGTAACTATAGCTGATACTGGCGCAACAGCCGAGATGGATGTGCGCGTTATTGCAACATCAGGAAATGATACTGGTTATATAGTTGGAGATTTGGCTAAACCGGCACATCTGAAATTCACCCTCGGGAAGGAAAGGACAAACTGGCTTATTACAAAAACAGAGGGTATTCAGCTTTATTATTAGCCCGATTATCGATGACTTTCATGATATAGGAGCCTGCTACACAAACGTTAACAAAGACCCTTAGATATGCTCAGGGTAACAACCTCATACATTGAATTCATTGTTTGTTTTATGTCATCCTGATCTTGTCGAAGAATGCAATCCTTTTCGCACAATAGGCTCATGGATAGAAACGAATTCTCTCTCATTCCCGGACCCATCCTGTTTTAAAATCTCCGGCAGCTCTTTGGTTTATTATGGTTTTAAGGTATAATACTCCTGTGCCGAAGTGGCGGAACTGGCAGACGCGCCAGGTTCAGGGTCTGGTAGTCGCAAGGCTGTGCGGGTTCAAATCCCGCCTTCGGCACCATTTTATTGCTTTGTTATTCAGCCCTTCCCGGATTTTTAGAGAATTTCAGCATCTGTTATATTACAACCTGATTTATAACCAATTAAGCAAATGAATGAAGTCAAACAAAAATTACTTTTACTAAATACAAAATTCAAATTTAATTGTAATTGCAAGTTGAGATGTTTCGGACAATGCTGCCAAAAGAGCGTCCTCCAATTACATCCTTATGATATCCTGTCAATGAGAAAAAAATTGGGTATTTCGTCAGAAGAGTTCCTTGAAAAATACTCTTATTATCATATTGATAATAAATCCCGCATATTCGTATTACTCAGGATGCCTTGTCCATTCTTAAGTTCTGAAGGTTGCGGTATATATACAGAACGACCTGTTAAATGTCGCCTTTATCCTGTTGTAGAACATTTTTCCAGAAAAACATCAGGTGAAGCTGATAGCTGTGATATATCATATTTCATAGATGAGACAACAGATTGTCTTGGCCAGCAAGAAAATGCCGAATGGACTATCGAAACCTGGAAATCAAACCAGGGAATTGATGGGTATGATGAGTTACACAAAGAATGGAACGGAATTTTGCTGATGGCGAATATTTCAGGGGAATACGACCAGGCACAGGTATATATTGCAGGTTACGATTTGGACAGGTTCAGAAGATTTATTTTTAAGAGCGGATTTCTTGATATTGTTGATATTGGAGAGGAAGAAATAAATAAAATCAGGACGGATGACATCGTTTTAATGAAATTTGGATTTAAATACTTGAAAGATTATTTTAATATTGAACCGACATTAAAATTAAGGGGAAATAATAAACTGCAGTTTAAGCAAATAACAAAAGAAATAATAAGATTCTAAAGACAAGTCAAGGTTAAAAACCCCTTGTTTGTATGAGGCGATTTAGATAGTAACAAGGACCTGTTTTATAAAGACAGAAAGGATTCAGATGAAAAAGCTTACCCATATTGACAGCAGGGGCAGGGCAAAGATGGTGGATGTCAGTGAAAAACCAGCCACTCACAGGGAGGCAGTCGCAACAGGCTCCGTGCGCATGAAGAAAGAAACCCTCCGGCTTATTCTGGACAATAAGATTATCAAGGGAGATGTGTTCGGCGTCGCGAAGATTGCAGGAATTATGGCGGCAAAAAAAACTGATGAGATTATCCCGCTCTGCCACCCGCTCGCGGTTGCTTCAGTTGATATCAGCTTCCATCCCGATCTGAAACGCAATACTGTGGTTGTTACTGCTCAGGCCAAAACAATCGGGCAGACAGGCGTGGAGATGGAAGCATTAACCGCGGTTTCAGCAGCAGCCCTGACTATTTATGATATGTGCAAGGCAGTTGACAGGGAAATGGTTATTTCTGACATTATTCTTATGGAAAAAAGGGGTGGCCGCAGCGGAGAATTTATAAGAAAACAACCATAACCCGGATTATTCATTAAACATTACCGCAACCGAGAAAGAAATGACCGGTAATTACCCAAAATACTCTATCCTCAGTTCAATTATGTTAATTGCTGTTTCATTTATACCGTCTGACCTCAAACCTTAATATCTCCACTTCTTTTTCCGGAAAAATTCCCGCCTTCATCCTGGCAATCCGCAGCTGCTCCTCAACTGTATCAACTCCTTCAAGATCAGGCAGAAGGAGAGCCTTTCTGATCCCGTCTGATACAATTATGCCGTACTTTTTCGGGTCGAGTTCCGAAATATCAATGATCTTCTCGGGGCAGGACAGGACATCGACAGAATACGTTATATCCGGAAGCTCCTTTTCCTCAACCGGAGAAAACCGGTGATCCTCAGTTGCTGAAGCTACAGCGTTACTGATAATCTCCTGCGCAAGGGTCTCCCTCATTGGCATAAATGTCCCGATGCACCCTCTTAACTGTCCATGTTTTTTCAGGGAGACAAAAACACCGGCCTTTTCAGTCATCTCAGGCAGCAAGGGATCTGGCAGCTGAATAATCCTTCCCTCCCTGATATAGGTTTCTATTGTCTCTTTTGCAAGTGATACAAACGGGTGCATCTATTTCCTTCTGAGCAGGGCATAATCAGCAACACGTTGCAGGGCATTTTTTGCGGGAGAATCCTGGAAAAGAGAAAGTTCGCCTTTTGCTGAGGCAATGAAATCCTGCGCCCGCGCAAGTGAAAGGCCTATGGAATTATATCGTTTGAAGAGGTTCAGTATCCTTGTCATTCCCCTCTTTTTGCAGCCGTTCACGATAATGTCCTTTATTTCCCCCTGTTCCTGCTCATTCGCTTCCTTTAACAGATAGATAAGCGGCAGAGTGATCTTCCCTTCCTTCAGGTCCTTGCCAAGCTTTTTCCCAAGTTCAGCCTCTTCAGCCATGTAATCGAGGATATCATCTGCCATCTGGAACGCAATTCCGGTCTTCAGTCCAAACCGGGTCAGCGCATCCTCCCTGTCTTCCGGAAGAGCGCCGAGGACCGCGCCAATCCTGCATGCGGCAGAGATCAACGCAGCGGTCTTGCCGGAGATGATGTTCATGTACTCATCTTCGGTTATATCGGGATTCCCTGTCCTTGAAAGCTGCAGCACTTCTGCTTCAGTCATGCTTGTTGTTGCCCCGGAAAGCGCCTCCATAATCTTCTGGCTCTTCTGCAGGACAGCAAGCCTGAGGGCATTGGAATAAAGATAATCGCCGACAAGTATAACAAGCTGATTGCCCCACAAAGCATGCGCAGGAACCTTTCCCCTCCTGATGTCCGCTCCGTCAACAACATCGTCATGCAGCAGCGAGGCAGTATGAATGGATTCGATAATACCCGCAAGCGTCAGCCGCGCGTCACTCCGGCAGCCTGCGATTTCAGCGCTCAGCAGCAGTACAAGGGGCCTGAGCCTCTTGCCTCCGCCTTCAAGGATATACTTCCCGATGAGGGGAATTGAAAAAACCGGACTGAAAAATATCTCATGGAGCCGTTCTTCAACAACTTTCAGGTCTGATTCGTACAGTTTAAAAATATCTTCAAGCTGCATGCTTAATGGTAGGACAGCCCATGTTTCAAAGTCAAGGAAAAGAATAGCGCATTGTGAAAATGCTTCTTATAATAAAATAAGTCCATGGACACGGCATCGCGGGACTTACCAAATATGCAGTCAGGGAATGATTAACATCCATTGAAAAATAGGATGAATTTTCTTCAGGTATTTTGAACACTGGGATAAGGGGTTTTACTGATTGTCTGTGACATGAAGTTAAGGTATTATAATCATAAACAAGGTGAAACAGATAAATATTCCAATTGCAAAAAGAAACCTTCCGGAAGAGGAAGTCCGCATACTCATTCTTGAGGACGTCGAGTCAGATGTTGAACTGATGGAGTATGAATTACGAAAAGGCGGAATTGTCTTTTCTTCCCTCCATGTTCAGTCACGTGAAGCTTTCATGAAAGCGCTAAGTGATTTCCGGCCGGACATAATACTCGGGGACTATGCACTTCCCCTGTTTGACGGAATTTCCGCTCTTTCATTAACCCGGCAGCAAAACCCTGACGTTCCCTTCATACTCGTTTCCCAGTTCAACAATGAGGAACTGGCAGCGGAAGCGTTCAGGCTTGGCGCAACAGACTATGTCCTGAAACATAACCTGTCATGGCTTTTTCCTTCAGTCATCAGGGCATTGCGCGAAACAAAGGAAAAGACGAAGCAGAAACAAATAGAGAAAGCCCTGCAGCACCGCGTTGAGATGGAAAAACTGATCACCTCAATATCAGCGCGGTTCATAAACCTTCAGGTTGAGGAAATAGACTCGGAGATATATCAGACACTGCAGAGTATCGGCAGGTTTACGGGGGTTGACCGCAGCTACCTCTTCCTGTTCTCGGCTGACGGCAGGACAATGAACAATACACATGAATGGTGCAATGAAGGTATCAGGCCGCAGATTCAAAATCTCAAAGGGCTGTCCGCTGATACTTTCCCATGGTGGGCAGAAAAACTCAGGCGTTTTGAGATAATCCACATTCCCCGCATTAAAGAACTCCCGGCAGAAGCCTCTGCGGAAATGGAGATACTGCAGTCACAGGGAATCCTCTCCCTTGTTTCTGTTCCGCTTGTCTTCGGTACTCTGCTTATGGGGTTTCTCGGCTTTGATTCTGTAAAGGAGGAAAAATCATGGACGGATGAGGATATCCGGCTTCTGAAAATGGTTGGAGAAATTTTTGTTAACGCGCTGTTGCACAAAAAGGCAGAGGAAAGACTGCTCTTCTATCAGGGGAAACTGAGGTCCCTGGCCTCCGAGGTTTCTCTGATTGAAGAACGGGAACGCAGACGCATTGCAAATGATATACACGACCACATCGGTCAGTCTCTCGCCCTTTCCAAGATCAAACTGAGCGCCCTGCGGGAATCCCTTTTTTCCGAAATCCTCACAAAATATGTGGATGATACCCTTGAACTCATCACTGAAGCCATCGAACACACACATTCACTGGTATTCGAACTCAGCCCGCCCCTCCTCTATAAATTCGGGTTTGAAGCCGCTGTTGAATTTCTCGCGGAGCAGGTAAAGCAGCAGCATGGGATACTGATCGAGCTTGATGATGACAAACAGGAGAAACCCCTCACTGAAGACGCAAAGGTTCTCCTCTTTAAAATTGTGCGGGAACTGCTGATGAATATTGTCAGGCATGCCCAGACGGAACACGCTGGAATCTCAATACGCAAGGAAGGTCAGAATATGCTCATCACGGTTGAGGACAGCGGCAAAGGGTTTGATCCCTCATGGATTGATATCCTCACCGGGGGGACAAAGGGATTCGGCCTCTTCAACGTACGAGAGCGTATACGAAATCTTGGCGGGACGGTTGAGATACTCTCCCGTCCCGGCAATGGAACCCGGGTTATATTACAAGTCCCGCTGAACATTGCCTGAGATGCAATGGTAGTGGCTGAAATGCTCGGAAGCAGGAATGGCCCACAGAGAGTGTTCGCAAAGGAAAAGACCATCTCGAAAAGAATGTTTTTTGCTTCAGGATGTTTCAGCACAAATGCGCCCTGTCCGAAGCGTTCAGATAATCAGTGAAAGAACCCCGATAATATTTGTCTGCGAGTGTCTCAGGAAAAGAAACACGACAGTCAGGGTATAAATCGGACTTGTTCCGATATCATCAAAAACAAGGCCGAGGGCCTTGATAATACCATACCTTTCAGGCTGGGCTCTTCCTTATTCATTGTGTTCACCTGGCATCCGCAGGGAATACCCTTCCCCTGTTTTACATCTTTTTCTCATTATTCCAATTCCGGACGTATCCGCAGTTTTTCAGTGTCCACATCAGGCTTCTCAAGTTTTTTCAAATCCTTCGGCCTGAAAGCACCCTTTTCAGTAATAATAGCAGTTACCAGTTGGTGAGGAGTTACGTCAAAAGCGATATTCCTCACTTTTACGCCTTCGGGAGCTATCCTGCACCTGCCGAATACATGGGTAACTTCTTCCGGCGACCGTTCCTCTATCGGGATATCATCCCCTGACGCAAGTGAAAAATCGATGCTGCTCAAGGGGGCCGCAACATAAAACGGGATCCGGTGTTTCCTGCAGAGAACCGCAACGGAATAAGTTCCTATCTTGTTTGCCACGTCACCATTCCGCACTGTTCTGTCTGTGCCCACAATAGCAAGGTCTATCACTCCCTTTTTCATCAGCGCGCCTGCTGCGTTATCGGTAATAAGCGTAACAGGGATGTTTTCCTGCATAAGCTCCCATGCCGTCAGCCGCGCGCCCTGGAGAACCGGACGCGTCTCGTCTGCAATAACTTCAATATGCTTGCCCTGCTCTCTCGCAACATACATGGCAGCAGTTGCCGTGCCGTATCCGCCGGTCGCAAGGGACCCCGCGTTACAATGGGTAAGAATGGTATTGCCGTTCCTGATAAACTCCGCGCCCCACCTGCCGATTGCACGGTTCACCTGAATATCCTCTTCCAGTATCAGATTCGCTTCCTCTATGAGAATTCCCTTCAATCGTTCAGGCGATTCATAGCTTTTTTCGTACAGCATCTTTCTGATCCTGTTCACCGCCCACTGTATATTGACTGCGGTTGGACGCGTGAGAAGCATCTCCCGGAATATTGGCTCCATCCCTGTCATGAATCCGCTGAATGTTTCAGCTCGGATACCCTGAGCGCCAAGAGCTATGCCCATTGCAGCCGCTATGCCGATTGCAGGAGCGCCACGCACCCATAGCTTCCGTATTCCTTCCGCCACCTTCGGGTAATCAACACACTCAACATACGAAACCTCAAGGGGCAGGCGCGACTGATCAAGCATAACCACTTTGCCGTTTATCCATTCGACAGCTTTTACCATTTCATGCCGCTGCCGGGAAAAAAACGGTTACCAGGAAAAATCCGGTCAGGACTATAACTGTTCCGATCGTACACCACGCTATAAAATTGTATATACCTGAGTTCACATACTCACCCATAACCTTTCTGTTATTTACAAGGGAAATCGCATAGAGCAGCACAAAAGGCAGCAGCACCCCGTTCAGCACAGAAGACAATACCATCAGCAATACCAGGGGGGCGCCGGGGATAAGGATCAGGAGAGAGGCCGTAACAATCATTACGGTGTATATCCACATGAATTGCGGCGCATCCCTGAAAGTCTTGTTCACTCCCCTCTCCCATCCCATAGCCTCGCAGATATAATATGACGTTGCAAGGGGCACAATAATAGCCCCAAGCAGGGAAGCGTTGGCAAGGCTGATTGCGAAAACAAAAAAGGCATAGTCCCCGGCAAGTGGCTTCAGCGCAATTGCAGCCTCTGATGCCTCATGTATCCTGATACCCTGTGGAAACAGGATTGTCGCGCAGGTGACGATAATAAAAAATGAGACGATGTCCGTTATACTGCAGCCGATGAATACATCAAGGCGTGAGGCCCTGTATTCTTCCTTCTGAATGCCCTTTTCAGCGATGGACGACTGGAGATAAAACTGCATCCACGGTGTGATGGTTGTACCGATTATTCCGATGCCGAGCATTACGAATTCCGGGTTCCACTTCACCTGGGGGACAAATGTACCATACATAACCTCCTTCCATTCGGGCCTGGCCAGGACACCGGAGATAACATATCCGAAATAGAGAAGGCATGCAAACAGAAGTATGCGTTCAACCGAGCGGTAACTCCCCTTCACCACAAGGAACCAGACGGACAATGCACCAAGAGGGACCATCATATACTTGCTCAAACCAAGAATCTCCATGCTTGCAGCCCATCCGGCAAAATTGGCAACAGTAGTTCCCATGTTGGCAATAAAGAGTATGCACATCATATAGAAGGTTGATCTGACGCCATAGTTTTCACGTATTAGATCGGAAAGGCCCTTACCTGTTACAACACCCATCCGCGCAACCATCTCCTGAATGACGACAAGGGCAATGGTTGTTGGTATCAGCGTCCAGAGAAGCGAATATCCGAACCTTGCTCCGGCAACCGAATAAGTTGTGATCCCGCTCGCATCGTTGTCTATGTTTGCGGTTATGATCCCGGGTCCCATAATGGATATGAATATGACAAGCCGCTTCCAGAGGCTCATACCTTTCTCCTCCTGCGTTTTGCCGCGGGCGGGAGAATTCTGTCAATAATATCATCCATGGCAATAATGCCCAGCAGGACGCCATCACTATCAACAACCGGGAGAGCAATAAGATTGTATTTTGAAATAACTCCGGCAACCTCTTCCTCATCAGTTTCCGGGGGAACAACCTTGATCTTGGTCTCCATGATATCCGAAAGCTTCGCATCAAGCGGGGAAAGGAGCAGTTCTCTCAGAGATACAACACCAAGAAGACGTTCGTCAGCGTCAACCACATAAATATAATAGACAGTTTCAACTTCGCCAGCATCTCTTCTGAACGCTTCCATCGCTTCTTTTACCGTAAGTTCAGGGGAATACGCGATAAACTCATTCGTCATGAGCCCGCCGGCGGTATCCTCCTCATGACTGAGGAGTTCCTGAATATCCTCCGCCTCCTCCTTCTCAATATGTTCAAGGATCTCCTTTGCCTTGCCTTCAGGCAGGTCGCTGAGGACGTCCGCGGCCTCATCCGGTGACATTTCCTCAATAATATCGGCAGCTTCTTCTGTTTCCATGCCAGTTATGATTGCTGCCTGCACATCAGGCTGAAGTTCAGAGAGTGTCTCGGCAGCAGTCTCGACATCCAGCCCCTTAAGAAATGACTCACCCTCTTTCTGGGAAATCTGGCTGATAATATCGGCAATGTCAGCCGGATGGAGTTCAGAGACCATCTGCCTAGGAACAGTAAGAGATATCTTGGTCAGTCTTGGTTCAAGCGGCTGGATATAATTCCAGCTTATCAGATTATACGGGAGCCGTTTCCTGAACAGTTTCAGCAAGTCGTCCCCGCCCCTCTCCACACCGAGTCTGCGCATAATGCCCCGCATCCCTACGTCAACTGCCAGGAGAACAGCCTCTGAATTAAACCCCTCAAGCCTGATGTCGTTAACCCGGACAACCCTGGCGCCGTTTGCGTCAACGATCTGCTTGTCAAAGATATCCCTCACGATTAACAGGTCTGTTTCACCATATTCATACAAATGTACTGCATCCCCGTAGATCTTCGTGGAAATAATACGCTTGTTGAAGATGTTCAGGTCATCCCACAGGAGGCAATAGAGCCGCTTCTTTTTCTCGATAATCAGGGCGGATACCTTGGGCAGCGGGTCACCCTTGACAACAACAAGGTCCCGTACCTTACCGAGTTCTTCGCCACGCGGGTCGAGTACGGATTTCTTTTGGATTTCACTTACAAACAGTTCACCGAAAAAAGGCATTCTTCTTCTCCGCCCCTGTTGTTTTCTTGTGGTATAAAAGTAGCCTCATGACAGTTTTTTGTCAAGAGTTATCATTTAAGGTAAAATATTTCACTATGAAAATGCACTCCTATTTTAAAGGATAGCCCATGGACCTTGTTTTTATCTCGATGCCCTATTCACGGTTTTACTCGAAATGGTTCGCCGGCGTCCCGAACATAAACCTCGGGATAATGCAGGCCCTCCTTAAAAAACAAGGCAGGAGCGTAAAGACGTTTCACTTCCACCTTGAATTTCTGCCCTTTGTAAAAAAGCTCGGCGGGCATATCATGGACAATTTTATTAAAATATCCGAACCGCTGGGGGTTGAGTACATGGGGCTTGATTATATCTTTGCCTCACTCCTTTTTGAGGATGCTTACAGCCGCTCACAGGACAGGTTCACCGAACGCCTATCACAGCTTGATTTATCTCCTTCTGATTTTGAGGAGTTGCGTGAAGCTGCCCGTTCCTTTGCCGGTAATGCCCTGAAACGTATATCCCCTTACCTGAAAAACACAAAACTTGTCGGGTTCAGCTGCTCGCATTATCAGCTGAGCAGCTCCCTGTTCCTCTGCAGGATAATCAGGGAACGCTTCCCTGAGGTAAAGACCATTTTGGGAGGGAAAGACTGCTCAGGTGCCTTTGCTCATGAATTGATGAGCAATACAGATTATATTGATTTCTCAGGCATCGGTGAATGCGAGGTTACTGTCGAGCAACTGCTGCGGCATATCGAAGGCAATCCCGAAGAACTCCGCAATGTGCTTTTCCGTGACGGGGAAAACGGTATACTCCAGTCATCTTCTCAGGTAAACCACCCGATTAATTCCCTTCCTTTTCCGGAATACGATTTTGACGATTTCCCTCTTCGCAAAGACGAACTTATCCTGCCCCTGGAATTCGGCAGGGGATGCCCATGGAAACGCTGCACTTTTTGTCCTGATGAGTCATATAACATTCTGTGCCAGGCAAAAACAGCGGAAAGAATTCAGGAAGAAATTGAACACTATCAATCTGTTTCACCTGACCTGCGCAATTTCTTTATTCTGGATTCCGATGCCTTGAAGAATCCCCAGACCATTATTGATGTTTCAGGTTTTTTTGAAGGAAAACAGCTGGATTTCCACTATGCTGAATTCCGCGCCGAGAAGATGGACAGGGATGTTCTGGGAGCTGTCGCAAGGTTCGGCAAGTGGATATCAAATTTCCAGGTAGGAATCGAGACGTTCAGCGATGGAGTGCTCACCCTTATGAATAAAGGAGTAACCGCTCTCAAGAATGTTGAGGTGATCAAATCAGCCGCAGAACTGGGAGTTCCAATTCAGTCGAACCTCTTCACATGTTACCCACAGATGACAACGGAAGACATGATGGAAAATAACAGGATAATGGAATTGATTACCCACCTTCTGGTATGTGAGAACATCCAGATATTCCCCGGAGAGTTTTATCTTCCGGCTGACTGCGCGGTATTTATTGAAAGTAACAGGCACAGACTCAGGAAACATTCGGAATCTGTCTTTGCCTGTGCGTTTGAAGAGTTCCCCATGCCTTCATATTCCAACTATCCCTATCCCTACCAGTTCGAAAACGACGAAGAGCAGTTCAGGAATTCAGGGATTATACGGAACAAGATTGATGAGATAAAAAGCAAAAGTCCGCAGGAGAATTACATGATCTATGCAGAAACACCGGACGGTCTGCGTATTGAGACGTGCAGGGACAGCCAATGCACTATCCATCAGTTCGGACTTGTTGAGAGAGATGTATATATCAGCGCTGCCGAAAAAATAAAACAGACAGGAGAAGTATCCCGGGAATTGAATATGCCAATAGCGGAAGTTTGTTCAGTTCTGGATGATTTTGAAAAAAAGGGCCTTATCCTGTATTCCTCTGACAGACAATCTTTTCTTTCGTTGGCGACAAGGGAAAGATGCAAACAGCCCGGTAAGACCTGACCCTATATGTCCCCATAAAATAAAAAAGTGCCTCTTCATACTGACAGAGGCACTTTTTTGTAGTTCAGAGAAATATATCTTAAATCTAAGTTACTTAATCCCATCCTTTAACGCCTTACCGGCCTTGAATTTCGGAAGCTTTCCTGCAGGGATTTTTATTGCCTCTCCGGTCTGCGGGTTTCTGCCCTTCCTTGCCTTCCTTTTGGAAACCGAGAACGTGCCGAAGCCCACAAGAGTCAACTTGCCGCCCTTCTTCAGGGTCTTCGCAACAGCTTCGATAACCGTGTCGAGAGCTTTCCCCGCCGTAGCCTTTGAAATGCCTGCTCCCACTGCCATTTTTTCAATCAACTCCGCCTTTGTCATAAAATCCCCTCCCGTTTTGTGGTTTATTGAGGTTCGGAACAACTCCGAGCCCATGTACAATCAATTCAGAAACTGCCTTGCTTACTATACCATCATGAACAGATTCAGGCAAGTGCTTACTTTTCCCGGGCTGATGATTCTATAGTCAAAAGCAGTCATGCCATAAAAAACCAGGCCTTGTCGTGCAGGAGTCCATAAACGCAGCACTTCCCGAAATTATAAAGAAGTATGGAGAGAAAAAATGAATCGTTAAAATATTCAGGCCAAATCCTGCGGTTCCACAGGGATGCCTGAAGAATCGAAAAAGCGGTTTCTTAAGACATCAGGCCATAAGTATTTCAAGGAGCCGGTCGAGTTCATCAAGGGAAAAATACTGAATCTCTATCCTTCCCCTTTTTCCCCTGTGCTTTATCTTTACCCTGGTCCCGAGTTTTTTTATCAGATTATCCTCAAGGGACGCAATCTGCGGGTCTGCCGCTTTTTTTACAGGTTTCGGTTTTGATATGCTCCTCGACAGTGCCTCAGCCTCCCTGACACTTAATCCATTTTTGACAATCCTCCGCGCAGCCTCTATCTGCAGCGCCCGGTTTTCTATTGAAAGCAAAGCCTTTGCGTGTCCCATGCTAAGGGAGCCATTGTAGATGCCTGCCCTGATTTCATCCGGCAGCTTCAAAATCCTCAGGTAATTGGCAATGGTTGCCCTGTCTTTGCCTACCCTGCCGGAGAGCTCCTCCTGGGTAATCCGGAAATCCGTGATCAATCGGTTGAATGCCTCGGCAGTCTCGACCGGGTTGAGGTCTTCTCTGTGGATATTTTCTATCAGAGCGATTTCAAGGGAATCTTTTGAGGCTACGTCCTTGACAAGCGCGGGTATATTCTTTAACTCCGCGATTTTTGCGGCTCGCCACCTTCGTTCCCCGGCAATAAGCCTGAAAGTCCCGTCTCCGGCACGTGATACAATAACCGGCTGTAAAACTCCCTTTTCCTTTATTGATCCCGCAAGCTCCTGAAGTGATTCATCCCTGAACATCCTCCGGGGTTGCTGTTCTCCGGGAAAGATACGGGTTATATCGAGATAAAGAATTTCATCACCTCTTTGAGGTATCAGTGCCTCAAGTCCTTTACCCAGTGCCATTTTCGTTCAATATCTCCTTTGCCAGTGTCAGATAGCTCTGCGCCCCCCTTGAACGAAAGTCATAAAGAAGCGCTGGTTTCCCAAAACTTGGAGCTTCCCCGAGGGTAACATTCCTCGGAATCACCGTATTATAAACCTTCCTGCTGAAATGTTTTCTTACCTCCTGCGCCACCTCCCGTGAAAGGTTGTTCCTTGGATCAAACATGGTAAGAACAATCCCCTGCACATCAAGGCCGGGATTAAGAGAACTCCTCACGGACCTGAGGGTCCTTGTAAGCAGCCCAAGACCTTCAAGCGCGTAATATTCACACTGAACAGGGATAATTACCGAATCAGCGGCAACCAGAGCGTTTAGCGTCAGCAGGCCAAGCGAAGGCGGGCAGTCAATCAGGATGTACGGATATGCATCCCTGACCGGTGCCAGCGCATTCTTAAGAATATGCTCCCGTCCCTCCTTTCCAACAAGTTCAATCTCAACCCCAAGAAGGTCAACAGTTGCCGGCAGAACCTTCAGGTTATCAATACCCGGCTCAGCCAGCGCATCGAGAATCCCGCACCTCCCTGTATAAATATCATAGATGCTCCGATCAAGGGTCTCCTTGTCAATGCCTACTCCGGAAGTTGAATTCCCCTGCGGGTCAGTGTCTATAAGCAGGATATCCTTTCCGGCAAATGCCATCGATACGGCAAGGTTAACGGTTGTCGTTGTCTTCCCGACACCGCCTTTCTGGTTGACTATGGTAATAATTTTTCCCATGGTAATTTTGAGGGGATGAAGATAAAGTATTATAACAAGAAACCGGAGGCTGTCTATGAAATTCCCGGACAGGAAGCACTTTATTGATCTGCATACCCATGGCATAGGGAATTACGATACAAGAACAGCAAACCCTGAGCATATCCTTAAAATGGCTGAGCTGCACTGGGAGGCAGGTGGCGCCGCAATCCTGCCGACCATTTATCCCGGCCCTATCAAGGAAATGCGGAGAAACCTTGAAGCTATCAGGAAGGCTATCGAAATACAAAGACATCAATCCGCGCCTGCGCATATCACCCGCCGCCGCTCACTCATTCCGGGAGTACACCTCGAAGGGCCTTTTCTGAACCCTGTCAGGTCCGGCGCTCTGGACAAAAAAGCTCTGCTTAAACCTTCCATGTCTTCATTGAAAAAACTTATAAGAGGTTACGAAGATATTGTAACAATAATCACAATCGCTCCCGAAATGCCAGGAGCGCTCAGAATAATTGAGGAGTGCCGCAGGCTCGGAATCAAAGTCAATATGGGCCATTCGGATGCCACCTTTCAGCAGGCTTCTGAGGGGAAGAATGCTGGAGCGACGGGAATAACACATATATTCAACGCGATGAGGCCGTTCCATCACAGGGAGCCGGGACTTGCGGGTCTCGGGCTGCTTGATGAAGACCTATATATCGAGGTAATCGCCGACGGTGTCCATCTGCACAGAAAAACACTTGAGCTTATATTCTCAGTAAAACGGCTTGACCGTATTCTGCTGGTCTCGGATTCAGTCCTGGGAGCAAAGCGAAACGGCCGCCCGGCCTATACAACCGACAACGTCCTCGCTGGAAGCGGACTGCTTCTTGCGGATTGCGCCCAGCTTCTTAAAAAAATCCACATACCAGACGCAGAAATTATCGAGGCCGGAGCAGATAATCCGGAAAGATACATCGGTGTCTCCGCTACGGATTTGTGATATAATTTTCATAAAGGAGGGATTGGATTGATACATATTTTTCTGGTTCTTTTTCTGGCACTTCTGCCTGTCTCCACAATGGCAGGAGGAAAGGAGGGCGCGCATATGATTAAGGATATCCACTGGCTGGGGCATGATACCTTCAAAATCAGCAGCGAAAAAATCATCTATACAGACCCTTACAAGCTTAAAAGGAAAGACACCGCTGATATCATACTGATTACCCATGAACATTCTGACCATTGCTCACCCGAAGACATAAAAAAAATACAGAAGCCCGACACTATTATCGTAACAACGCCTGACTGCGCGAAAAAACTGACAGGAAAGATCAGGACTGTCAAGCCCGGGGATACCCTTACGGTTGAAGGCATTGATATTGAGGCAGTGCCAGCCTATAACACAAACAAAGCATTTCATCCGAGGTCAAATAACTGGGTTGGTTTTATTTTTTCCGTGAAAGGCAGGAGGATTTATATTGCGGGAGATACCGATTATATACCTGAAATGAAGACCTTCAAGGCGGATATCGCAATTCTGCCGGTTTCCGGAACGTATGTTATGACTGCTGAAGAAGCTGTGCGTGCGGCTCTGGATATCAATCCAGGAGTTGCCATTCCCATGCATTACGGCACCATTGTGGGGTCGCTGGATGATGCAAAGCGTTTTGCTGACGCTTTAAAAGGAAAGGTCGAGGCCGTTATACTTCATAAAGAATAGCAGCAGGGGGCGGACAATCAGTTTATTCCGTGGCAAGGTCCGGAAGGCAGAAGAGACCAGCACTCATGAACTGCATCACCTGAATTTCGGAATCCCTGAATCCTGGACCCCTCTGGAGGGTTACCATCTTGGCTGACGCAAAAAAAATAGCAGGACTTCTGTTGAAAACATTCCCAAATCCTCTTATTGCCCTTCACTTCAGAAGCCCTTTTGAGCTTCTCATTGCAACAATCCTCTCCGCACAATGCACTGATATCAAGGTAAACGAAGTTACAGAGACACTCTTCATGAAATACCGGTCAGCAGAAGACTTTGCTGAGGCCGACAAAGAAACCCTCGAAAAGGAAATCAGACCTACCGGATTTTTCAGAAACAAGTCAAAGATGATTATCGCGTGCTGCAAAAAGCTTCTCCAGGATTTCAAAGGCAGCGTCCCCTCAACTATGGAGGAACTGACAACCCTGCCGGGTGTTGGCAGAAAAACGGCAAATGTTATTCTCGGAAGCGCATTCGGCAAACCTGCAATCGCTGTAGACACTCACGTGCTGCGTATAAGTAACCGTTTGGGAATCGCGCATTCACAGAATCCGGACAAGGTCGAAGAGGAACTTAACAGGCAGATACCGGAAAAAACAAGGACAAAGTTCAATCTCGCAATGATCCTTCATGGCCGCAGGACCTGCATTGCGAGGAAACCTAAATGCGGCGAGTGCGTGCTGAACCGGGAATGCGAATGGCCGGAAAAGAAACTTGTCTGATTTATCAGTCAGTGACATTGGTTCAGGAATAGCCGGCACTGTCGGAAGCAGGATTTTCTTCCGGGAAGCCATTGATTCCACAAATAACCTTGCCGTGCAACTTGCAGTAGAAGGCCTTCCGGAAGGAACTGCAGTAATTGCTGACAGCCAGTCCCGCGGCAGGGGAAGGCACGGAAGAGAATGGTTATCCCCTCCGGGAGTGAATATATATTTCAGCATCCTTCTCAGGCCGGATATCACACCAACCAGCGCCTTCCTGATTACGTTCATGTCAGCGGTTTCATGCGCTTCCGCGCTCAGGAAGACAACCGGACAGGATATCAGAATAAAATGGCCCAATGACCTTGTTTTCAAAGATAAGAAACTCGGAGGTATTCTTACTGAAACAAAGACATCTCATGACAAAATTCTTTTTGCAGTTACCGGAACAGGCATCAACGTCAATATGCGGGCTAACGATTTCCCTGACTATTTACAGGACAGTTCAACCTCATTGCTTAACGAAACCGGCATATGTTACTCCCGGGCCCCCATTATAAGGGACATCCTGAATGAAATGGACATCCGGTATTCCATACTGAAAAGCAGCGGCAGAGACAGGATACTTGCTGAATGGAAGGAATTGAGTTCAACGCTTGGCAGAAAGGTTCTGGTTAAAACGGATACAGGACAGACTGAAGGCCTTGCTGAAGCAATTGATGACAACGGCCTTCTGATTCTGAGGCTCGCAACAGGGCAAATCGAGAAAGTACATTCAGGTATTATCTGTCCGTTATAAGCCTGTAAAGTCCGGGCGGAGGTGGTATTATATCAGAATGATTATCGCTGCAGATATCGGCAATTCAACGATCAATATCGGTTTGTTTACTGATCAGGGACTTATTGTTCAGGAAATCAAAACATGGCCGCTGAAACCGCCCCGGGATTATATCAGAATAATAGCCGGATATCTCAGGGAAACAGGTATAGACAAAAAGCCGGAAGGATGTATAATATCTTCAGTGGTACCGGAGCATACCGAGTCCATAAAGGCGGCGGTAGCGGATTTGTCCGGGTCAGAACCCGTGATGGTAAGCTGCAGAATCGATACCGGCATAAGGTTTGACATACCTCATCCGGACAAACTCGGAGCAGACAGGATTTCAAACATCGTGGCAGCTTATGAATATTGTAAAGGACCGGCAGCGGTTGTGGATTTTGGAACCGCCACAACAATAAGCGTTGTCGGAAACAGTGCAAATTTCATCGGCGGGGCAATACTCCCGGGGCTCGGGATAATGAGCCAATCGCTTGACCGCGGAACCGCGCAGCTTTCCGAAGTCATCCTGTCACCGCCTCAACAGGCACTTGGCATTGACACAGACGGATGTATCCGGTCAGGTCTCTTTTGGGGAATGTCAGGAGCTGTTGAACGGCTTCTTGCAGAAATCAGAAAAGAAGTCGGATATTCATTAACCATTATCACAACAGGCGGATACGCGGGAATTATCAGCCCTTTCCTTACACAGGAGCACCTCCTTTATCCTGAACTTGCAATGCACGGGCTGCAACTGCTCTATATGAGGAACTCACATGAATGAATTGAGAAAAGACATACTTCTCGGCAGATGGATTGCCGTCCTTTCTGAATCCCTGGCGCCTTCAGAGTACAAACTGCCTGTGGAAAGAGAAAACACAGTGCGGACCTGCCTGCTGTGCTCCGGCCACGAAAAGGAAACACCGCGAGAAATTGCCTCAATCCGGCAACCCGGCACACAGGCCAATACCCCCGGATGGTGGGTTCGGGCCATTCCAAGCTTTAAACCCGTTTTTCAGATTGAAGGGGACCTTGGAAGAAAAGGCTTTGGGATTTATGACAAAATGAACAGCATTGGCGCCAATGAAATCCTCATCGAATCTCCGGACCACGATAAAAATCCGGAGGATTTAGGGCTTGAACAGATGATAAGGCTCATAACGCTTTACCGCAACCGCATCGCCGACCTCAATAATGATCCGAGGATGCGGTATATGCTCATTTACAAAAATTCCGGGACAGGGTCTGGAGATATATTTTCACACCCCGTATCAAATCTGGTCGCTACCCCGGTAATCCCCATAAACGTCAAGGATGAACTCGACAATGCGAAGCAGTACTTCTCTTACAAGGAACGTTGCATATACTGTGATATCATGCAGGAGGAACTAAGGACAGGGGACAGAGTTGTATTTGAATCGAGGGATTTTCTCTGCTTCTGTCCCTATGCGGCCCAGCTGCCGTTTGAATCATGGATTATCCCGAAAGAACACTGCTGCGCCTTTCATGAGATTTCACAGGATGCGATTGAGGATATGGGATTTATCCTAATGACGGTTTTAAAAAAGCTGAAAACACTTTTCCCGGGCGTGCCGTTTAATTACTATATACACACTGCCCCGAACATGGTGCCCCGCAAAAATCACTGGCATACACTTGGCGAAGACTACCACTGGCACCTTGAGATAATCCCACGCCTTGTCAGAATGAGCGGGTTCGAGTGGGGTTCCGGACTTTTCATACTGCCGACATCGCCGGAAGATGCGGCAAAATACCTAAGGGAGGTTGGATAGCCATGGATATAAAAAACATCCTCTTTTCAACGGATTTTTCTGAAGGGTCATCGCTCGGGCTGCGTTATGCTGTCGACATGACAAAAAGTTACCAGGCAAAGCTCTATCTTGTACACGTCATCTATGATATTGCAAAGGCAACAGGATGGTACATTCCGCAGGTGTCCACTGAAAAACTGTACCGGGATATAGAAGAGGGCGCGCAAAAAGAGCTTGACCAGTACGGGCTTGAGGAATTGTCAGGAATCGGCAAAGTGGAACGTCATATTCTTAAAGGCGTACCTTACGAAGAAATCGTGCGCTTTGCTGACGAAAACAAGATTGATCTCATCATAATGGGAACCCATGGAAGGAAAGGGATTGACCGGGTGCTGTTCGGAAGCACGGCATCCCAGGTAGTCAGATATGCACCCTGTCCTGTTTTGACCGTCAGGATTCCGGCACACAACAGATAACCGGGAAACAGGTTCTCCGTTTCAGGAATAAAAACAGAGGCTTCAGTATGGTCTCTCTTTCATGGCAATTCGTTCCCATTATTAACGGGTTTCATAATAGTATGTATATTCTTAAGTGAGTCATTCCAGCAGGTCTTTGGCGGGAATCCATTAGTTACAGGCATCTGGATGCCCGACTAAGAACCCCCGATTACAGACTTCGGGGGCAGGCATCGGGCATGACTGATAAAAAACAAAAATCTGTAAATACTATTATAAGACTGTTATTAACTCTTATTATCCTAAAATGAAACTTAAAACAAAAGTTCTCGTAATTGGCGGTGGGCCTGCCGGTTCCTCAGCCGCCCGCTTTCTCGCGGAAGGCAGCTCCGATGTCATACTTCTCGAAAAGAATCTCAATTTCATTAAGCCCTGCGGCGGTGGAATTCCATCCAGCGCCTTTGAGGAGTTTGACATCCCTTTCTCCCTTGCCAGAAAAGAGATAAGCGAAATCCGTGTTGTTTCTCCATCAGGAGAACGGCTTGATATTGAACTTGAGGACGGAAAGCTCCTTCTTGTTGAACGTGGTTTTTTTGACCAGGCGCTCAGAAACACCGCGAAACAGAAAGGCGCAAGAGTAATCGAAGGAGAGTTTGTCGGGCTTGCTGAAGGCAGCACATACATGACCGAGGCAAGGTCCGGAGATGAAACCATCAGTATATCTTCGGAATATGTCGTTGCCGCGGACGGAGTAAACTCGAAAGTCCGGACTTCCCTCGGGATAAAACCATCCGGCGCACTCTTCACTGTGCTGGAAAGTATCAAAGGCGTAAAGACTGATACATGTGAATTCTGGTTCGGCTCATCGCACGCCCCACGCTCATATTCCTGGATATTCCCGGCGCAGGATGGAATTTCAGCAGGTACGGGAACATTTGAACAGGGGACAATCAGGACAATGTTGGAACGTTTCAAGGCAAAGCGCGGCATTCAGTCAGAGGGGAAAAAAAGGGTTTACCGTATTCCTCTCTGGGAAGGCAGTCTTTATGCGAAAGACAGGATTCTTTTTGCTGGGGATTCGGCCGGACAGGTAATGCCGCTCAGTTATGAGGGCATCTACTATGCCATGAAATCAGGAGAATTCGCTGCAAGGGCCATCCTTGAAGGAAAGCCGGAAAACTACCGCAAAATGTGGAAAGAGAGATTTCAACGCAGATTTGTCCTGATGGAAAAACTGAGGGATTATTTCCTCAGGGACGATGCGTCAGCAGAAAAACTTATAGCCCTCCACCGGAAACCCGAAATACGGCAGGCTTCCATGAAATTATGGCTCAAAAAAACCCGAAGCAGCATAAACTTAAGAGATTACATCCGTCTGTTCGGAAAAATTCTGAATTGAATATCAGCCGTTTTTTTGCCTGCTCTTTTGCTGTTCACATAATTCTGATTGCAGCGGTTGTCATGCTTTCCAACAAAGAAACCCTGAAGCGGCAGGGGGACCTGCTTGTCAGCCTGGTATCACCGGACAAGCTTTTTTCAAAACCGCAGGCTGCTCCGCGTCAGGATATCCATTATGGCCAGTCTCCTCCGCCGGCCGGTGCTATTATCCGGAAGCAGATCCCAGTTGAAAAAGGAATCATCCGGGATGACCTGTCGCCAAAAACCGGCACGCCAAAGGAATCTGTTGAAGACAGGCCAAAAGAAAGCAGCGGAGTTCCTGCAACTCCACCTCCCGCCATCACGAAAAAGGCAGAAGAACCGCCTTCCAAACCTGCCATACGCACGCCATCCATGAGAGAAAAGCTCTTTGACAGGACCATAATCGGTGACCTGGCAAAAAGAGATATTGAGCACGAGGCGAAAAAGGAGGAAAAAGCATTCACACTTGATACAAAAGAATACCGGTTTCTTGTCTATAATAAAAGACTGAAGGAGAGGATTGAAACTATCTGGATATATCCTCAGGATGCGGCATCACAGGGCATTTATGGCGACCTCGTCATCCGTTTTACAATAAAAAAGAACGGCATGCTTGGTGCGGTTGAGCTTGTCAGGACATCAGGCCATAGAGGGCTTGATGCAGCTGCCATGAAAGCCCTTAAAGACGCGGAGCCCTTATGGCCGCTTCCGGATGAGTGGAGCATGGATGCATATACAATAGAAGGACATTTCATTTACACGCTTTACGGGACCTATATACGATGAAGCCCCACCTTTGCGTTTTTATAACCGCGCAAAATAAAGGAAATTTATTGACAAATTAGCATGCTCATGTTTTAATCTTTTGATGGACTCATTCAGGGATTCTTTCAGGGAGGATAAAAACTCCATTCTGGTCGTTGATGATTCACAGCCCAACCTTGAACTCATGGAGGCTGTTTTTCTCAAGGAAGGATTCAAGGTTTTTACCGCGCTGGGAGCGGAAGCCGCAACAGAAATCTTCAGGCAGTGCCGTATAGATCTTGCTGTTCTCGATGTCATGATGCCGGGCACAGACGGCTTTGAACTATGCAGGCAGTTCAAGGACATATCCCGCAAGCGTTTTTTCCCTATCATTCTGCTCACAGCCCTTACTGACAGGAACAGCAGGATAAAGGGCATCGAATCCGGCGCTGATGACTTTATCAGTAAACCGTTTGATACTGCTGAACTTATGGTAAAGATACGCTCGCTGCTCCGCCTCAAGGAACTTCAGGAGGAGCTTGACCATTCCGAGAGCATCATCCTGACCCTTGCAGTCGCAATGGAAGCAAGAGACCCATATACAAAGGGGCATTCAACCAGGGTCAGCCACCTCTCCATGAACTTTTCCTCTTTCCTCGGCATGGCACATAAAGAACAGGAAGAGATGAGGAAAGCTGGTATACTCCATGACATCGGAAAGATCTGCCTCAGCAAGATACTGCTCCATAAGCGCGGCCTACTGACGCAGGAAGAGATAGAAGCTATCAAAAAACATACTGTTCTTGGCGAGGAAATGTGCCGTCCCCTTAATTCCATGCGGCGCGCACTGCCCGCGATACGCCACCACCATGAAAGATGGGACGGGAAAGGGTTTCCGGACAGGCTTGCCGGGGATAACATCCCTTTTGTCGCGCGGGTGCTCGCCATTGTTGATTCCTTTGACGCCATGGTCTCAACCCGTCCTTACCGTAATTCCATCTCGATAGCCTCCGCGCTTGACGTCATGAAATCTGAAAAACACAGGGGACAATGGGACCCTGAATTACTCGGGTATTTCCTCGAAATGATGTCGTTTACCGCGGACAGGTTATATGTAAAAGATGGTCAAGCTTAAACTCTCAAACCTCCTTGAAACCTCCAACGACGTTATCCTGATCACAGATACTTCCGGACTCATATCCATTGTCAATGACCGCGCGACCGAGATACTCGGGTACCCCAGGGAAAACCTTAAAGGCAGGGCTGTTAATACGGTCATCAGCAACGGTTTCTGGGATTCCATTCAAAAAACCCTGACCGAGAAAACCGTTGTCAAGGACCAGGAGTGCACCGCAGTTGATGCAGGCGGACGCGAATTCGATATGCGGCTCAATGCCGTTGTGTTAAAGGAAAACGATGGCACCGTTTCCGGCACCCTTTTTGTCCTCAGGAGCATGAAGGAGAAGCGCGAATTAAAGCGTATGCTTGAGGACAAAACCCATGCCCTTGAGGAATTGAACGATAATCTTGAAAAAAAGGTAACCGAGCGCACGGAAGAACTTAAAAAAATAAACATGGAACTTGAGCGCGCCAACCAGTTGAAGGGACGGTTCATCGCGAATATGAGCCATGAACTCAGGACCCCGCTGAACTCCATTATCGGTTTTTCAGACATACTTCTTGAAAAGACCTTCGGTGAGATCAACAAAACCCAGGAGAGGTATGTCAGAAATATCTATTCATCAGGCAATCATCTCCTTGAGCTGATCAATAATATCCTTGATATCGCGAAGATTGAGGCTGGCAGATATGAAATGACCTATGAGACCTTCTCCATTGAAGAAGCGGTCGGCGATGTCATGAATATCATGAAATCGCTTTCTGACAAGAAGGCCATTGAAATCAAGGTATCCAGGGATGAGAATATCAATTATGTAACTGCTGACAGGGTAAAACTGAAGCAGATACTTTACAACCTGCTTTCAAATGCTATCAAGTTCACTCCTGAAGGCGGCATGGTAGGTATTGAAGTATATAAAGAAGTCAATTCTGAAGGCCGTTATCCATGGGCACTGCCCGGACTTGAATTTGTTAAATTCTCGGTATGGGATACAGGGATAGGCATCAGCGCTGAAGACAGCGAGAGGATATTCGAGGAATTCGAGCAGGTAAATGCCTCTTTCTCCCGCAAGCACTGCGGCGCCGGTCTCGGACTCGCGCTGACAAAGAAGCTGGTTGAATTGCACGGCGGCAATATAGCAGTGGAAAGCATACCAGGGGAAGGCAGCACCTTTTCCTTCCTTATTCCGGTCACTTCACCGGTTGAGTCAAAGAAAATTGAAACCCCCGCTGACATTGACCTTACCTTCCCGTGGATGAAGGAAGACGCGCCGCTCATTCTCGTTGTCGAAGACGACCTCCCTTCAGCAGAAATACTGACACTGCACCTCACTCAATCAGGATACAAAGTTGCACATGCTTTCGACGGGGAAGAAGCGGTAAAAAAGGCTCATTCTCTCAAGCCGTTTGCCATAACCCTTGACGTCATGCTCCCCCAGAAAGACGGATGGGAAGTGCTTCAGGAACTCAAGTCTGACGAGGAAACCGCAACGATACCGGTCATAATCCATTCGGTAGTCAATAACAAGGAACTCGCTTTTGCGCTCGGAGCCACTGATTATCTTATGAAACCTCTCGACAAAAGGGCGCTCATCGCGAAACTCGAAGAGATTACGGTTTCGAAAGGCAAGAAGGTGCTTCCGCTCTCCATTCTCATTATTGAATCAGACGAAGCGGTTACAAACCACTTCAAGGATATTCTCGAACCGCAGGGATTTCTGATTTATACCGCGTCAAACGGCAAGCGGGGAATTGAACTTTCCGCAGCGCTGCGTCCCGGTGTCATACTCCTTGATTTCAGCCTTCAGGACATGCTCGGGTTTGATGTAATACGGGAAATTCGGGAGAACCCATCGACAAAGGATATCCCGGTTTTCATCCTGACCGAGAAAGATATCTCAGTTGACGAGCGCATGAACCTTGTCGGCAAGATCGAGAGAATCGTCCAGAAGCATGCCCTGGACACACAGGAATTCGTCGAGCATATCAAGGAACTTGAGATGCTTTATCCGAAAAAGGCCGGCCTGATAGATGAACTCACAGGTCTGTTCAGCCACCGGTATTTCCAGATCAGGCTAGCGCAGGAGGTAAGGCGCGCCGAACGTTACAAACTCCCCCTGAATCTTATCCTGCTGGATGTTGACCGTTTTGACGAATATGTCGAACGTCACGGAGAGTATTACGGGAACCTGATGCTGAAGAAGTCGGCAGAACTGCTGCGGAAAAATATCCGCGGATCGGATGCAATAGTCCGCTACGGGAAAGATTCCTTTGCCATTATACTTCCGAATACGGTTATTGCGGCAGGTCTTTCACTGAGCAACAGATTCAACGCGATTATAAGAAACTATCCGTTCCTTTACGAAGACTCCCAGCCAAAGGGCAGGATAACGTCCAGTATCGGACTTACATTCTTCGATGGACAGTCTCCTGAGGAATTCATCCTTGGAGCGGACAGGGCCCTCTCGTCCGCCAAAAAGAAGGGCGGAGACAGAGTTGAAATTTTCTACAGAGACCAGGATGAAACAGCAGAGGACATTCAGTCCTGATCTTTTTTATGACATTTTTCAAAGCCCTGTAGGCGCTCTTTATCTCCTGTTTACAGGGAAAACCCTCACGGGAATCTCCTTTATAAAACCTGATATCAATGTCCGCAGGGGTAATGCACCTGCACTGATTAAAAAAGAACTGACAGAATACTTTAAAAACGGCAGGGATTCTTTCACACAGGGAATCGCATTCACAAGGGGAACTGAATTCGAACAAAAGGTCTGGTTTGCATTAAAAGATATCCCTTTCGGGGAAACCCGGTCTTACAAATGGCTCGCAGGAAAGGCTGGCAGGCCGAACGCCTGCAGGGCAGCCGGCAGGGCGCTGGGCAGAAATCCCGTACCCATTGTCTTCCCATGTCACCGTGTAATTGAAGCAGATGGCTCAATCGGCGGGTATTCGGCAGGGATTGACATAAAGAGAAGACTTCTCGATATCGAATACTATATCAAATTGAATCTTGGCGGAAGCCATGAGTGAAATAGTGGTTTTAATAACTGCTTCACACGAAGAAGAAGGAGCGAAGATCGCCAGGGCGCTTGTTGAGGAAAGTCTTGCGGGATGCGTAAACATCGTAAAAGATATCCGCTCTATATACAGATGGCAGGACCAGGTCGAGGATGAAAAAGAAGTACTGATGATAGCCAAGACCATGAATCATCTCTTTGTGCCGCTCAGGAACAGGGTAAAGGAACTCCATTCATACAGTGTTCCTGAAATAATCGCGCTGCCAATAACTGACGGTTCCGAGGATTACCTTAAATGGCTAAAAGAAGTTTGCCGGCCTCAGCAGTTATAAAACTCATTTGCTTACCCTGAATATCCTACAGGGATTGTTGTTCCGGCGAGTCCTTCCGGAAATTCCCCGCCTTCTGCAAGAACACCCGGAGGAGTTGAAATCCAGTTCGAACGGGCAAGGGTTATGAATATGCCTTCTTCGTACAGGATTCCTATATCGGCAATATAATTTCTTTCAGGATATACTTGACAATACCAACTGCCCATGCGGTCACTGACCGCGATATCAAAAAAAAGGTTCGCTTCAAGGCACTCGGAATCCATACACCCGGTAGTATCATATACCCTGAGATGGAGGTTAGAGCCGAAAATGGCAAGTGTGTCTGCCTGTATCTCCCAGAAAGCAAATATCTTCCCCGGATCAACAATCATTAGGTTTATATAGTTTACACCATACTCATAAGGCAGCAATTCCAAAGGTGCCGGAGAAGATATCTTTTCTGCCGGCATGCCGACCCCATGCGGCTTTACGGTTTCTTTTTTTTCATGCCTCCGGGGTTCTGTCACAGCAGGCGAACCAGGAGCAGCAACCTGCTGCTTTACAGGCATTTCTTTTTCTGCTGTTACAGGGCTGGCAGGAGCAGTGGCTTTCCTTTCAGGCAATACAAGAGGTGGTTTTCCCGCCGGTTTCCGCCTTTTCGTGGCAACTCCTGCCGATGCCTTTGCTTTCACTTTTTCCGATGCTGCAGGCAATCGTCTTTTCAAGGAAGCCTTTTTTGCGGGTTCTTCTTTCTTTGCGATTTTCTTCTTTACTGCAACTGTCTTTTTCGCAGGCTTTACTGCTGGGGTTACAACCCGCTTCTTTGTTGCTGTTATTACAGGTTTCGTTTTAGCAGTTTTTTTCAGGGACGAAGTTTTTACCGCCTGCTTTTTCTGTGTCTTCAGGGGTGGCTGCTCTGTAGTTTTTTTCCGCAATACCGCAGTTTTTTTCTTTGGTACGGCTTTGGAGATACTGCCGGCTGCCGGTTTTTTTGATTTTACACCAGGCTTCGTGGTTTTGACCAAGGACTTTGTCCGGGCGGCCTTTCTCCTGGGAAGAGCCTTTTCAGCAGGCCGTGCCACAGGCGCGGATTTCTTTTTTACAGATGCTTTCTGAACGGTTTTCACGGTTTTTGCAGCAACCTTTTTACCTGTTGCCTTTTTTTCCATTGCGCCCTCCCAATGAGGTATATTGTATCAGAAATATTTCATTTAATGTGCCTCTGCCCAGTTCCTGCCTGAACGGATATCAACCTTCAGAGGCACTGACAGACTGACAACCCCTTCCATTTCCCGCTTAACGATTTCCCGCACCGTCTCCAGTTCATGGAGAGGAAGCTCAAACAGCAGTTCATCATGCACCTGCAGGGTCATTTTTGCAATAAGCCCGGGTTCAGACAGCGCTTTGTTTATTCTTATCATGGCAATTTTAATAATGTCAGCAGCAGTTCCCTGTATGGGGGAATTGATTGCAAGGCGTTCCCCCTGCTGCCGGACTGAATTGTTCCGGCTTGCAAGTTCAGGTATCAGGCGCTTTCTTCCAAACAGAGTCCTGACATATCCATCTTTCCTGACACACTCAATCGTCCGTTCAATATATTCCTTTACTCCTGCATATTTGACGAAATACTGTTCGATGTATACCCTCGCTTCCTCTCTCGGGATGCCCAGCGCCGCTGACAAACCAAACGGGGACATGCCATAGATAACACCGAAGTTCACCATCTTGGCAATCCTTCTCATATCAGGCGTGACCATTTCCAGCGGGGTGCCAAAGATTGCGGAGGCTGTTCCTGAATGAATATCAATGTCTTTCAGGAACGCGTCAATCAGGACTTCATCATTGCTCAGATGCGCGAGGATTCGCAGTTCAACCTGCGAATAGTCAGCTGAGAGAAGAAACAGTCCTTCTTCAGCTATAAAAGTCTCCCGTATTCTTCTTCCCCATTCGCCCCTTACAGGGATGTTCTGAAGGTTCGGTTCGCTGCTGCTCAGCCTGCCGGTTGCGGTTGCGGCCTGATTAAATGAGGTATGAAGCCGCCCGGTTTCAGGTCGTATAAGCACAGGCAGCACATCAACATAAGTGGTCTTGAGTTTGTTCAGACTCCTCCAGTTGAGTATTTCCCGCGGGAGGTCATAGGTCAGAGCAAGCTCTTCAAGCACCCCAACCTCAGTTGAAAATCCTGTCTTTGTCTTTCTGCCGGGTTTCATGCCAAGAGAGTCAAACAGCACCCTACTCAGTTGTTTGGGGGAATTTATATTGAATTCCTCTCCGGCGAGAAAGTATATCCTGCGCTGAATTGCATCAAGTTCCCGTTCGAGCTCCTTTGAGATGCCGCCAAGCAAAGCCACGTCAATTTTCACACCTGCCATTTCCATACAGGCAAGCACCGGGATAAGAGGCATCTCAATCTGCATATAGAGATCCTCAATCTCCTCCTCACGCAGTTTTTCAAACAGTATGTCTTTCAATTCACAGGCTGCTGCTGCATTTCCTGCCGCATATCCAGCTGCTTCTTCAACAGTCAGATCAGAAAAAGACTGCTTTTTCTGCAAGACCTCTGAACGCCCCTTTTTACGGCGTGAAAGATACACAAGGGAAATCTCCTCAAGGGTATGGTCCGTTTTATTGGGGTTCAGAAGATATGACGCAATCATGGTATCGTACAGCATCCCCCGCAGGATAACGCCATGCTGCCTGAGAATAATCATGTCCTGTTTCAGGTTGTGACCTGTCTTCGATATCTGCGGGTTTTCCATAAGCGGGGCAAGCACTTTAAGGACATCCGTTGCCGGCAACAGGGGCAGTGCAATACTGCCGGAACAGAGCGGGATATAGCAGCCTGTTCCTTTTCCGGCACAGAGAGCAATCCCGTCGATGTCCCTGCCCCCGGCTGTCGCCTCAATGCTCAGCGCGCATTCATTATGACAAGACGAAATAATTTCACCGAGCCGTTCCATGGTCATAACACTCTCATGCTTCCCGCATTCAGGCGCAGCATACGGCACTATTTTCAGCATGCTGGTGAATTCAAGTTCCTTAAAAATTGCTGCAAGGGCCTGCCAGTCCGGATCCTTCATAAGCGTCATCGCCGGGTCAAAGTCCACAGGGACTGACGTATTGATGGCAGACAGCTGATGGCTCAGCCTTACGATCTCCCTGTTTCCTTCAATAAGGGCTCTTACACGTTCCTTTTGAATCCTGTCCGGATGTTCAAGAAGGTCATCAATACTTGAAAATGTCTGAAGGAGTTCCTTCGCGGTTTTTTCTCCGATACCCTTTACGCCGGGGATATTGTCAACCGCGTCTCCCGCGAGCGCCATAAACTCAGGCACCCTTTCCGGCCCGACACCAAACTTCTCCATTACATATCCTGAATCGAGAATGCGGTCTTTTACCGGGTCATATACTTTTACAAGCTCATTCACCAGCTGGAGCATGTCTTTATCGGCAGTCACAATCAAAACCTCGATGCCCTGGGCGGCGCCCTTCCTTGCGATAGTACCTATGATATCGTCCGCCTCATATCCGGGCATTTCGAAGATGCTGATATGCAACGCCTCAAGAATCCTCCTGATGTGAGGGTACTGACTGATAAGATCATCGGGGGTCTCAGGCCGGTGTGCCTTGTATTCTTCAAAAAGCATGTGCCGTTCAGTAGGGACCGCGGAATCAAAAAACACGGCAAGGCTGTCCGGTTTCTTATCCCTGATTATCTTCAGAAGCATGGTGGTAAACCCGTAGATGGCATTTGTTGAAAATCCCTGTGAAGTGCTCAGCTCCCGGATTGCGTAATATGCCCGGTAAACATAGGAATTGCCGTCAATAAGATAGAGGTTCATACTCGCGTCTTATAATAACGTTATCCCGCCGGAGGGTCAAATGTTAAAAGGCCTTTTCTGATCAAAATCAGGGAGATAATGCACCTGACTTTCGAGTTCCTGGATAAAGGCGTTCTCCAGGCCAAGCTCAAGCGCATAGTCCGTAATCTCATTATATTCATTTTCTGTCAGGGTCCGGTTTATCTCAGGGAAATCACCCGCCTTATATTGAGGAGAATACTGCGACATGATGCTGACGTGAATATCAGGAGACAGGTCTGCCAGAAAGCAGAGGCATTGCCGGCTGTTTTCCAGGCATCCCGGCAATACAAGATGACGCACCAGCAATCCGCGCACAGCGATGCCGTCATGATCCATTTCCAGGAAGCCCGCCTGATTCAGCATTTCCCTGAGAACTCCGGTGACTACATCAGCATAGTCATCTACATTGGAAAACTTTTCTCCGGTTTCTTTTTTCAGGTATTTGATATCCGGAACATAAATATCCACAAGGCCCCTGATCTGCCTGAGCGCGTCCACTGAATCATAACCATTGGAGTTATAAAGAACAGGCACAACAAGCCCTTTTCTCTTTGCCAACTGAATGGCTGACGCCATCTGGAAAATCATATGTGAAGGTGAAACAAAATTGATGTTATGAGCGCCCTGATCCTGAAGCCGCAGCATTTCAGACGCAAGCTCATCTGAAGTCAGGGTACTGGTCCGGGCCTCCTGGAACTCCTGGCTGATCTGGTAATTCTGGCAAAACACACAGCGGAGATTGCAGCCGCTAAAAAAAATCGTTCCCGACCCTCTTGTACCGGAAAAGGGGGGTTCCTCACCAAAATGCAGGCCCGCATGGGAAATCTGAATGCCGGAACCGGCACCGCAAAAACCGGTTTCACCTTCCAGTCTGTTTACCCTGCAACTGCGCGGGCAGCATTCACATTTTTCCAGCTGCTCTGTTAATAAATGATTCATATCCCCATCTTACCGAGTGTCGATAATTATTCAGATAATTCCAGCGAAGTGTTAAGTTCCCGAATTGCGTAATATGCCCTGCAGACATTGGGATTTGCGTCAACAAGATAGAAATTCATTCTTGCGTTCTATAATAACGCTATCCCGCCTCAGGGTCAATATGTCAGGCAGGTTCCAAGGCACGTATTGATTACAGAATATGGAAATTATCAGAGGCTTTTAGACATTCCGCACATGTTTTGGGGAAATGCGTTTGCTTTTTGGGAACCAATCTTTTATGCTAAAGAAAATATTTTTATGGAATTGATTTAATCAATGTTTCCAGCACACAGACCAAGACGGTTAAGAAAAAACAGAACCATCCGGAGAATGGTAAGGGAGACTTCCCTTTCACCGGACAATTTCATCTATCCCCTTTTTGTCACCCACGGCAGGGGAGTTCGTAAGGCTATTTCCTCCATGCCGGGATGTTTCCAGGAATCGGTTGACAGGATTGCAAAACACGCGAAAGAGGTCTTCAGCCTTGGCATCCCCGCTGTCATCCTCTTCGGAATACCGGAGCACAAGGATGAGGCAGGCACCGGCGCGTACGCTGAACACGGAGTTGTGCAGCGGGCGGTAAAGGCAATTAAAAACGCGGTTCCGGAATTGTATGTTGTCACGGATGTCTGCATGTGCGAATATACAAGCCACGGTCACTGCGGGATCGTTAAAGACGGCGACGTTCTGAATGACCTTACGCTTGATCTGCTTGCCAGGGAAGCGGTTTCACACGCGAAGGCAGGGGCAGACATGGTCGCCCCGTCAGACATGATGGACGGCAGGGTTGACGCCATCAGATGCGCGCTTGACGATGAAGGTTTTTTTGATCTTCCGGTCATGTCCTATGCCGCGAAATATGCATCGGCATTCTATGGCCCGTTCCGTGAGGCCGCCGAATCAACTCCGCAATTCGGCGACAGGCACTCTTATCAGATGGACCCCGCCAACCGGAGGGAGGCGCTCAGGGAGGTTGAACTTGATATACAGGAAGGCGCTGATATTGTCATGGTAAAGCCCGCCCTTGCTTACCTCGACATCATCTCCGACATCAGGGATACCTTTGATGTACCGGTTGCAGCATATAACGTAAGCGGTGAATATTCTCTTGTAAAAGCTGCCGCGCAGCTCGGCTGGGTTGACGAACAGCGGATCATGATGGAGATACTCACATCAATCAGGCGCGCGGGCGCAGATATTATCCTCACTTATTTTGCCAAGGAAGCCGCAAAGATACTCAACAGATAACGCTTTCTTGCAACTATCCCCGAAGAAAACCCCAGGGACAAGTAGTATAATTACATAACCATGAAATTTCAGATTCTCAGGACAAATGGCGCAGACCGCACAGGCCGTATTGAGACCTCCAGAGGCTCAATTGCGACCCCCGCGTTCATGCCAGTGGGGACTACCGGAACAGTAAAGGCTATGTCTCCTGATGAACTCAAGGAAATGGGAGCCGAGATCATATTGAGCAACACGTATCACCTTTATCTGAGACCTGGGCATGAGACAGTCGCGACACTTGGCGGAGTTCACAGGTTCATGAACTGGGACAGGCCCATACTTACCGACAGCGGAGGGTTTCAGATTTTCAGCCTTGCGGCACTTAGAAAAGTTGCAGACACAGGAGTGCATTTCAGATCGCATATTGACGGGTCCACGCACTTTATCGGACCTGAAGAGGCCATTGAGATTCAGGCACGGCTTGGGTCAGATATCGCGATGGTATTCGATGAATGCATCCCTTATCCTTCAACCCGGGAATACGCACTTGAAGCACTTGAACGGACAACGCGATGGGCAAGGGAATGCAAACTGAAACATACTGCGCCGCAGCAAACCCTTTTCGGCATTGTGCAGGGTGGAATGTACGGCGATTTAAGGCGGAAGAGCCTTGATGAGCTTATGGAAATCGGTTTTGAAGGTTATGCTGTCGGCGGACTCAGCGTCGGAGAACCAAAAGAAGAGATGTATGAAATGATTTCACTTGTTGGACCATTGCTCCCGGCCGACAAACCAAGGTATCTCATGGGCATTGGTGATCTGAAAGACGTCCTGTTCAGCGTCGCGTCCGGGTTCGATATGTTTGACTGCGTGATGCCTACACGCAACGCGCGCAACGGGACACTGTTTACAAGCCAGGGCAGGGTAAGCATCAAGCGTGAAGAATTCAGGTCTGACCCGGGTCCTCTTGATCCGGAATGCGAATGCTATACCTGCCGCAACTTTTCAAGGGGATACCTGAGACACATCTTTCTTTCCAGGGAAATACTCTCCATGAGGCTGAACACAATACACAACCTCTATTTCTACCTGAATTTCTTCAGGAACATGAGGCAGGCTGTCATGGAAGGAAGATTCCGCGAGTTCAGAGATAAATGGGAACAGATACTCTGACAAGGGAAGAGTACACCACGCAGGTAAGAAAAGTCCTCACCTTTACTCTCGTCCTCAATCTGGGAGTGTCCGCGGCAAAGGTTATATATGGCTATCTGACTAATTCCGTTGCCATTATGTCAGACGGTTTCCATTCTTTGTTTGACGGTGTATCTAATGTATTGGGGCTGATTGGAATCTGGATCGCGTCCAACCCGCCGGATGAAAACCATCCCTATGGCCACAGGAAATACGAGACGCTGTTTACCATAATTATCGGTTTCATGATACTTATCACCGGATACCAGATACTCAAAATGGTCTTCCACGCGCTTACCGAAAAACACGCAACAGTTGTTACTCAAACGAGTTTTATCATCATGCTCATCACCATGGCAGTCAATATTTTTGTAATGCTCTATGAAACAAAGAAAGGCAAGCAGTACCGAAGCGAATTCCTTGTTGCCGACGCCATGCATACCAAAAGCGATATCTTTGTGTCTCTCTCGGTTATCGCAAGCCTTATTTTCACAAAAATGGGATACCCGTTTGCAGACGCGCTGGTGGGGATCGTTATCACCTTTTTTATTGTCCGGATCGGTTACGGAATCCTGAAGGACACTTCGGATATTCTTGTAGACACGGTATGCATTGATACAACCGCGATTAAAAATATTGTCAACGGCGTCAGCGGGGTAATGGGGTGCCATGACATCAGGTCACGGGGATCACTGCATTCAGTCTACCTCGATATGCATGTCACTGTTGACTGCAGGATGTCAACAGGAGACGCGCATGCCATTGCAGATGCCGTTGAGAAGGCAGTGGAAAAGGAATTCCCTAATGTGGTTGATGTTATGGTCCATATCGAACCGGACACAACAGGGGAATAAACCCGACCCAGCCTTCCTGATTCAGCTTCCGCAATCCTGCCTACAGAATTGGCAGGTATCTCTCTATCTCGTACGGGTGAATCCGGATCCGGTAATCATCCCACTCCACCTTCTTGCTCATGATAAACTGCTCGAAGATATGGTCGCCAAGCGTTTCTCGCAGGAGGTCGCTGTTTTCCGCGTATTCAATCGCCCTGTTCAGGCTGCCGGGCAGGGTATCAATATTGTACCTATTGCGCTCCTCTCCCGAGAGGTGATAGACATCCATTTCCATCGGTTCAGGCAGTTTATATCCCTTTTCAAGCCCTTTCAGCCCCGCATTCAGCATGCAGGCAAACGCGAGGTATGGGTTACAGGACGGATCTGGTGAACGGAGTTCGATACGTGTCGCCTTTTCCTTCCCCGGTTTATAGAGAGGGACCCTGACAAGGGTTGATCTGTTACGCCTCGCCCAGCAGATATACACAGGCGCCTCATAACCGGGAACCAGTCTCTTGTAGGAATTCACCCACTGGTTCAGAATAAGGGTAATCTCCTTGACATGGGTGAGGAGCCCTGCAATATATTTCTTCGCGATATCAGAGAGGAAAAATGGGTCTTTCGGATCAAAAAAGGCGTTTCTGTTTCCCCTGAACAGAGACTGATGCACATGCATCCCGCTCCCGTTCTGGCCAAAGACAGGCTTGGGCATAAACGAGGCAAAGACATTATATTGCTTGGCAATCTCTTTTACAATAATCCGGTGGGTCATCACAATATCCGCCATGGTCAGGGCATCCGCGTAACGCAGATCTATCTCATGCTGTGAATGCGCCACTTCATGATGCGAATACTCTACCTGTATCCCCATGGATTCGAGGGCAAGGATAGTATCGCGCCTGAGGTCTTCAGCGGCATCCAGCGGATAATCAAAATATCCGCCTTCATCGAGAGGCTCAGTTCCCTTGTCGTTTCTGAAGTAGAAATACTCGAGTTCAGGACCAACATAGAGGGCAAATCCCTTCTCTTTCGCTTTTTCGAGATTGACCTTAAGAATGTATCTCGGGTCGCCTTTGTACGGAGACCCATCAGGCTCATAGATATCGCAGAAGACCCGCGCAACCGCCTTTTCCTTTGGCCTCCACGGAAGTATGACAAAGGTTGAAGGGTCAGGCCTCGCGATCATGTCACTCTCGTCAATCCTTGCAAATCCCTTGATGGATGAGCCGTCAAATCCCATTCCTTCATTGAAGGCAAACTCCATCTCGGCAGCGGGAACAGCAAAGCTCTTAAGCTGGCCATGTATATCGGCAAACCAGAGACGCACGAACTTCACGTCGTGCTTTTTCAATAATTCCATGACGTCTTTCTTGTCACGCGTTTTGTTGACCCCTTTGACCTTTACCTTTGCCATTTACTCCTCCCTTTCTATCCCTTTTTGAAAAAAATTCTATAGAAGTTCATCGCCCTTCCTTTGCATTCCGGGAAGTATTTCTCTGTTTCATCAAGGACATGTTTTCTGTCAGGACTGCCCTGAAACCATTTGCCAAGCATTTCTTTTGTTATTTCAATATGGAACTGAAATCCGTATACCTTGTCGCTGTAACGTAAAGCCTGGTGGCGATAGAGTTTTGAACCTGCCAGCAATGCAGCACCCGGCGGGAGATCAAAGGTATCACCATGCCAGTGAAAAACCATGAACCTTCTCCAGAAATCCCCAACATCCGGGTGGGCAGCCAGCTTTCTCATTACAGGGTCTTTAAGTCCTTCGCCAGTCAGCTCTATGGGATGCCAGCCAATCTCCTTTTCCGGACCGGGATAGACTGATGCTCCAAGACAATGCGCGATCATCTGGGATCCGAGACAGATACCGAGGACCTTCATCTCCCTGTTTATGGCTTCCCTGATGATGCGGCAGGCGTTCAGGATATGGGGATATCTGTCCTTTTCGTAAACTCCCATAGGGCCGCCCAGAATAACAAGCGCAGAGAATCCTTCAAGGGGAGGAGGAACTTCCCCTGCACCGATTTCCACAACAGTAAAAGGGATGCCTTCTTTTTTCAGGAAATCCCCCATCGTACCGGGGCCTTCAGTTACTATATTCTTGAGTATCAGAACTGCCATTGCACTCTATCCGTATAACCTCCTGGTTATTTCCAGTATCATCCCTCTCGCAGAATCTGTTTTTTTAAAAAGCTCATCTTCTGATTTCATGTTAAGGAACCGGCTTATGACATCTGCCGCACCGGACTCTTTCTTCAGGACATCCTCTTCATTAAGTCTGAGGAATGTGTCGGCCGTCCGTAATAATCTGTAGGATTGCAAAAGCTGAGCAGCAGTATGCTCATCAAGAATACCACATCTCACAAGCCTTTTCATAGCGGCACCCGTGTTGCAGAACATGAGCTCCGGGTATCGGGAAAGATTGCTGACCTGCAGATACTGAACCAGGAATTCCAGCTCTTTTATCCCTCCCGGTCCATGCTTCAGGTCATACCCTGATGCCTCTTTTGATACCTCATCAATAATTCTCACCCTCATATCCCTGATATCCGACCCCCGGATTTCCCCGCTTCTCCTTGTCATTACCAGCTTCTTCATATCCCTGAATTCCTGCATCAGTTCCCTGTCACCCGCAACTGGCCGGGCCCTGAGGAGAGACTGAATCTCCCAGGGTTGCGCAGATGTCAGATAGTATTTTCTTAACCCGCTGATGGTATTCACCAGAATTCCTTTCGCACCGTCAGGCCTCAGGCGCATGTCAACCCTGTATGCCATACCATCTGCCGTATACCCGGAAAGAAGCCTGATAAGTTCCTCCGGGGCGTTACTCTTGAACCTGGAACCGGCAGAAGAAGCACTTGGCTCCCTTCCCCTTCGAATGAATATAAGATCAATGTCCGAGCCGATATTCAACTCTCCGGCCCCGTACCCGCCAAATCCTATTACGGCGAATCCTTTCTCCGCGTTAAGATACCGGACAATCGCGCGGATAATTGTATCAGCAAGGGAAGTCAGGGCAATGGAAAACCTGTTGATATCAATAACACCTTTCAGAAAAAGCATTCCGGCCTTCAGCTCTCCGGATAACCTGTGTTCTCTTATTGCGGCGGGATAATTTCCTGCCGGCAGAAGTTTCCTGTCAAGCTGTTGCTTAAAGGAAACATAATCTATTCTGACGTCAGGAAATTCAAAAACACACTCGATATTTTCAAGGCCAAGCAACTGCCGCGCGAGATATGAACTTTCCGAAAATGCCTTAATAATAATCCCCCGCACATCAGCCCGCTGGGAAAGCAGGTCAAGGTGGGAGCTGTGCCTGCCGGCTTTTTCGAGAAACCGCACCAGCATGCCCAGCGCACGATCCCTGTTCGCTGACGCCTCTAATAACTCAAACAGAAGCGGTATAAGTTTTCTGAAGAGGCTCCGTTCACCCAGTGTCTTTTCAAATGATGCAAGCCCCTTGAGCGCATCAAGATTCTTCAGTGCTGAATCAGGATCTCTGAATCCCCTGAACGACAGGTAGTCTCTCATGGCGTCATCCGGAAGTTCATCCCGCAGGGAAATGATTGATTCCCGGGAGTCTCCGGAGACACCGAACAGGGAATTATACATGTCCCTTGCCTTGAGTCTCTTCAGCTTCAGATCCAGAATAAATTCGGTTTCCGATGGGAAATTCATTTTCCGGGCGAGTATCCTGAGGTCTTCCGGTCCGGACGGCAGGGAACATGTCTGGAGGTCGTCTCTCATCTGAAGTATATGCTCTATTCTGCGGAGGAAAAGATAAACATCTGAAAGGAAAGCGCTATCCGTTCGGGAAAGAAACCCCTCCCGGCGCAATTCCTGCAATGTATCAACAAGCGCATACGTCCTGATATTCTTCCTCTCTCCTCCGTACAGAAGCTGAAAGGCCTGCGCAAAAAATTCAATCTCCCTGATTCCGCCATATCCGCGCTTTATGTCATTGATATCGCTGATTGTGTCTATCCTCTTTTTGAGATCGCGAATCTCCTCAATATCGTTATAATCCATTGAACGCTTCCAGACAAACGGCTCAAGTTCGTTCAGAAATGCCCTGCCTAACAGCGGGTCTCCGGCAACCGGCCGCGCGCGGACTAATGCCATCCGTTCCCATGTCTTTCCCCATGCCTCATAGTAAGACAGGTATGAATTCAATGAAAGCGCCAGCGGTCCTTTCTGACCGTTAGGCCGCAATCTCATGTCCACCCTGTACGCTATACCTTCTTCTGTCGGGGCCTGCAGGAGATCTATCAGCATTTCTGTTAATCCGCAAAAGTATTCGTGTGAATCAATCTTGTTCGTCCGCATCCCGGACGGGGTAAAAACACCTGTCGTAAACTGTAATTCGGAACGGTATAAAGTGATGATATCGATATCCGAGCTGTAGTTCAATTCCCCTGCCCCGAGTTTCCCGAGGGCGATTACGGCAAACGCGTTTCCCTTCATATGTCCGAATTTTCTTGTCATTAAAATATAGGCCATTTCAAGGGCTGCTTCCGTGAGAGCTTCAGCAAGGACGCTCAGTTCAGCCATGCATTCCGGCAATGTTGACATGCCGGTTATATCTTTGAGCGTGATACGCAAAAGATACTGTCTTCTCACTCTTCTGAGAATACTCATGGCTTCCTGTCTGAAAGCTCCCGGCGGCTTTTCAGCTGTTACCTGACACAGAATCCTGGCCCCTGAAATAATCTCTTCGCGGGTTACCGGAAGCTGCAGGTTTTCCAGAGCGAGAGAGAGTTCAGAAGGGTTTTTTATACAGTAATCGGCAAGGAACTGACTGAAAGAGCATAGCCGCGCGATAGCTGTATTTTGCTTTTCATTCTTCTCAAGCAGTCCGGGCAATTCATCGAGAAGCCTCTCAAGATTTCTGAAGGCTCTCTGAGGATCTGGAGAAGCAGATGACAGTTGTTCCAGAAGGATGTTTCTTTGCATGTCGTTTTTCTGATATTATACTCCAACCAATCACGCTTCTTTGTTTGATTCCATTTTTGGGAGGTATCTTATGAAAATGATCGCAGCTGTCATAAAACACTTCAAACTTGATGCGGTAAAGGATGCCCTATCCCATGCCGGAATTCAGGGCATGACCATCACCGAAACTAAGGGGTTCGGAAGACAGAAGGGACATGTTGAGATTTACCGTGGCACAAGTTATGAGGTCAAGTTCATACCAAAGCTTAAAATCGAAGTCGCTGTTCCTGACGGCAGCCTCGAAGAGATTATCACAATCATTCAGAAGGCCGCCCACACCGGAGAAATTGGCGACGGCAAGATATTTGTCTATGACCTGAAAGAGGTTATCCGGATAAGAACAGGAGAACACGGTGAGGAAGCCCTGTAAAAAGTACCGTGCTCTGATTTTTGAAATAGCCTATTGCTAATCAATTCGGTATTGAATTAAAATAAAAATATAACAACAGGAGGTGATAGTTATGTGTAAGAATTGCAGTTGCGGTAAAAGCACCAAGAAAACCAGCGAGAAAAGCGGCAAGAAGAAATAATAAGCGGATTATCTGGATTTCCGGGCGATAGCAAATATCCTGTCGCCCGGCATTCAGAAGGTTTCAGGCAGGATTATCCGTAAAGTTTTTTTACACCCACTGTCGCAATAATTTACAAACAAAGCCCTTCTTGCCTTTTTCTTCTTGTAAATATCTTTTAAATCCAACATGTTATTTTCGGGCATGTATTTTGCACAATAATTTATCGTTTAAAATTCTTAAAAAAATGCGGGATTCCCGCATAAATCTAACCTGTGTCTGTCATGTTTACTCAACATAGCTTACAGATACTGATCACATGGGGGTGTGGTATGTTTAAAAAAAGTGCTTTTCTGTTGTTTGCTTTTCTTTTTCTGTTCGCAGCAAACCTTCCGGCTATGACTACAGGAACCGGATCCGGTTCAATCACAGGAAACTTTACGGATTTCGGCTATTATGATCACTGGTACGTCTCTGATCATGGTGCTGTCCAGTTCGGGAATGACCCTGAGGTAACACCTTTACCAACACCGCCAATGACCGGAAACGCTTCAAAGGTCACCTTCAGGCTGGTTGGGATACCTAATAATGATACTTCAAATTATGTAGAATTTACTCCTGAGAATTTCAATAATGTTCAAAAGGGTGAGACCTTTGTCCTTGGATATTTTTCATACTTTAATGGCGACTGGTGGGCAATGGGTAATATTGTGTCTGCAACCGCTACCCTTCAAATGGTCAGTAATTCGGCAGATACTGATTTTGATAATCAGACGCTCACCGAGCATTTTTCCATGCTTGTTACCCCGGATGATCCTGATCCGGTACTGAATGCCGATTTCTTTTATTTTACCAATCATCCGGAATACGGCAGTTTCCGTGTATTTGAAGACCAGGTTGGGATTGTTCAGATACTCGGCAAATTCGGATCCCTTGACCCGGTTGGCTTCGGTCAGGTGCTTACACCAAATACCGCTTTTGTTGATCCCGGGATAGAATTAAAACCAACTCCCGCGGTTCCTGAACCTTCAACATTCATTCTGCTCGGAGCAGGACTTGCAGGACTCGGAATTATCAGGAAGCGTTTCAGAAAATAACAAGTTTAATTGAATTTAAAAAGGGAGGATAACCTTATGGTCATCCTCCCTTTTTCATTTGCTAAAACACCGGCAGGTTTTTAGATATCGTAATACAGATAAAACTCATAAGGATGCGGCCTGAGCCTCAGCGCGTCAACTTCTTTAACCCTCTTGTAGTTTATCCATGTTTCAATAACATCTCCTGTAAATACATCACCCTTCTTCAGAAATTCATGGTCTTTTTCAAGGCAGTCGAGGGCGTCCTCAAGCGAACCCGGAAGATTCGGGACTTTGGCGAGTTCCTCGGGGCCGAGTTCATAGATATCCTTGTCCAGGGGTTCTCCCGGATCAATCTTGTTCTCAATACCGTCAAGCCCAGCCATCAGCATCGCTGAAAACGCAAGATATGGGTTGCAGGACGGGTCAGGAAACCTCACTTCCACCCTCTTTGCTTTCGGACTTGATGAATACATCGGTATCCTGATGGCAGCAGACCTGTTTCTGCTTGAATAGGCAAGGTTGATCGGCGCTTCATATCCCGGAACAAGCCTTTTATAGGAGTTCGTTGTAGGGGCCACAAGCGCTGCAAGGGCACGGGCATGCTTCAGTATGCCGCCAATATAATGAAGGGCCATCTCGGATAATCCCGCGTAACCATTGCCCGCGAACAGTGCCTTCCCGTTCTTCCAGAGGCTCTGATGGGTATGCATGCCGGACCCGTTGTCACCAAACAGCGGCTTGGGCATCATTGTTACGGTCTTGCCGTTCCTTACCGCGACATTCTTGATTATATATTTATACATCAACAGCTTGTCTGCCATATTCACCATCGGAGAAAATTTCATGTCAATCTCGGCCTGACCGCCTGTGGCAACTTCATGATGCTGAGCTTCTATTTCTATTCCCGCTTTCTGAAGTTCAAGCACCATTTCGGTTCTGAGGTCCTGCTGCTTGTCCATCGGCGGCACCGGGAAATAGCCTTCCTTGTGTCTTGGTTTATATCCGAGATTCGGGCCCTCGTCCCTGCCGGAATTCCATATCCCCTCGTCTGAATCCACAAAGTGATATCCGGTGTTCGAGGTATAATCAAACTGTACCTCATCAAAAATAAAAAATTCCGCTTCAGGGCCAAAATACGCGGTATCCGCAATCTTCAGCGACTTCATGTAGGCTTCGGCCTTTTGTGCCACAAAGCGCGGGTCTCTCGAATACTGCTCCTTCGTAATTGGATCAACAATAGAACATATCATGCTGACAGTCGGATGCTTTGTAATAGGATCCATAACTGCAGTTGCCGGATCAGGAATGACCAGCATATCGCTCATGTGTATTGCCTGCCAGCCCCTTATTGAAGAGCCGTCAAAACCCAGTCCATTCTCAAAAAGGTCTTCAGTGAGTTCCTTGGCAGGGACTGAGAAATGCTGCCAGAGTCCAGGGAAATCCATAAACTTCAGGTCCAGCATTACTGCCTTGTTCTTTTTTGCAAGTTCGATTACGTCTTTTGGTTTCATACTTTCCTCCTTGTTATTATTGTTAATGTATAGCTGCCTCACCTGTCACGGACTGAATTGAAGCTGCCGCATCCCCCGGGAAAAATTGCTTACGTCCTGTACCCGCTTTCCCCATGCTGGGATATATCAAGGCCCATGACCTCTGCCTCCTCATCAACCCTCAATCCGATAACCCTGTCAATAACCTTCAGAATGACCAATGTCAGGACAAAAGAGTAAATCATGGTAACCATAATGCCAACAATCTGGGAATAAAGCAGGGAAGCATTTCCGAACAATAGACCATCATTTCCTGACGCGTTGATCCATTTCTGAGCAAAGATACCAGTGGCAAAAGAACCAAGGATTCCGCCAATGCCATGAACCCCGAAGGCATCGAGTGAATCATCATAGCCAAGCTTACCCTTCATGTTCAAAGAAACATAGCAGACTCCGCCCGCCGCAAAGCCGATGAGAAGAGAAGACATCGGGTCAACGAAACCCGAGGCAGGCGTAATCGTTGCGAGCCCCGCGACAGAACCTGTTGCCGCTCCGAACATGGTTGGTTTTCCCCTGTGCAGCCATTCAATTATAACCCATACAAGAGTCGCCGCAACAGCTGATATATGGGTAGCAACAAAAGCGGATGTACTCAGGGCACCGGAAGAAAGTGCGCTTCCGGCATTAAACCCAAACCAGCCAAACCATAAAAGACCGGTTCCAAGCACTGTCATAGGCAGGTTGTGAGGGTTCATTGGCTCACGCATATACCCCTTTCTTTTTCCAATTACAAGGGCGGCAGCAAGCGCGGCTATCCCTGATATCAGATGGACTACAATACCACCAGCAAAATCAAGAGTGCCTGAATTCCTCAACCATCCTCCGACGCCCCAAACCCAGTGGGCTACAGGATCATATACGAATGTTGACCATAACAGCGTAAAGGCGAGAAATGCGGAGAACTTCATCCGTTCCGCAAATGCACCGGTAATCAGAGCGGGTGTAATAACAGCAAACATTGCCTGGTACATCATAAAAGCAATATGCGGCACAGTTGGCGCATAATCCGGATTCGGCTCAAGTCCAACCCCTCTCAATCCTATCCAGTCAAGGCTTCCAATAACCCCGTTTATGTCCGGCCCAAAGGAAAGGCTGTAGCCAAACAACACCCACTGGACGCTTACCAGAGAGATGGCAACGAAGCTTTGCATAATTGTTCCAAGTACATTTTTTTCCCTGACCATCCCTCCGTAAAAAAGAGCGAGCCCCGGTGTCATAAGCATGACAAGAGCGGTTGAAATAAGCACGAATGCTGTATCACCGGCATCAATCTTTGAGGGGGTATTTGCATAGGCACTCAGTGGAATTGACAGAATTGCCGTCATGGAAAACAAAAACACCGCTTTATTCTTCATCTGTACCCTCCTGCGAAATATGATAGACCTTTTTATCTTTTGCGAAAAGCATGCCACGGCCCGAACCCGTTGAAATAAATAGGAAATCTGCAGAAGAGGGTATTTGCTGTACAACAATTTTGTCGCTCATACATCTGTTATTGATAATATTTTCAGTAATTTCAATAAGATATGTGTTTCGTACATATTTGTATGGGGTACATTTTTGTAGGAAATTGCCAGGATAAGGGACAGAGTTTCAGCGGAATGATAGAAAAACTCTGTCCCTTGCCACCGTTTGCTTTAAATTGCCTGTTCACCCCGTTCGTCTGTTCTAATCCTGATAACATCTTCAAGCGAATAGATAAACACCTTACCGTCACCGATATTGCCTGTCTTGGCCTTTTCGACAATTGCTGCTATTACTTTATCAACAATGGAATCCGGGACAACAACTTCCATCTTCAGTTTTGGCAGGAAGGTCACTTCATATTCAGTTCCCCTGTAGACTTCCACATGACCCTTCTGTCTTCCAAATCCCTTTACTTCTGTCACCGTCATTCCATTAATACCAATACCATTAAGCGCGTTTTTCACGTCATCAAGCTTGAAAGGTTTGATAATTGCTTCAATTTTTTTCATGTCGTCTCCTTGGCTGAGTCCCCTCCCCAACGAGTGGAAATCCTCAAGGGAGGGGACCTTAGCGTTTTTCAATCCTTACAGACTGTATGCCTTTTCGCCGTGCTGACTTTCATCAAGCCCGGCAATTTCATGCTCCGTTTCGACCCTTATACCTGTGACGACCCTGACTACCAAAAATATAACAAGAGTCATCACTGCACTGTACAGCATGGTCACGACTGTCGCAATAATCTGCACTTTAAGCTGCGCGGGATTGCCGTATAACAACCCCTTCCCGAGTTCATTCACAGACGGATCCGCGAACACGCCTGTAAGGATTGCACCCAGAATACCGCCGACACCGTGAATACCAAACGCGTCAAGTGAATCATCATAGCCAAGCCTCGGCTTCAGTGCTGCAACAGCGAAATACGGTACCAGACCCGCAAGTATACCGATAATCATGGCCCCTGTGATATTTACAAACCCTGCAGCCGGTGTAACAGCCACAAGACCGGCGACTGCGCCTGACGCAAGGCCGAGCACCGTTGGTTTTTTGGTATGTATCCACTCAGTCAGCATCCATGATAATGCCGCCATAGCGGTGGCAGTGTTGGTATTGATAAATGCCGCGCCGGCAAGCCCGTTAGCTGCTACAGCTGACCCGGCATTGAAACCGAACCACCCAAACCATAAAAGACCTGCGCCGGTTACGACAAGCGTCAGATTGCTGGGTTTGAGTGAAGCCTCCCGCCGCTTCCCGAGAAACAGGGCGCCGACCAGGGCAGCAATACCCGCGTTGATGTGTACCACAGTCCCGCCCGCGAAATCAAGCGCGCCCATCTGCGCGAGGAACCCGCCGCCCCAGACCCAATGAGCAACCGGGATATAGACCAGAGTCATCCACAGGATCGTAAAAAGAATCCAGGCTGAGAATTTCATACGCTCAATGTAAGCACCGCTTGCAAGCGCCACCGTTATGGCAGCAAAGGTAAGCTGGTACACGATATAGATGTACTCGGGAATCGTCTTCGCGAGGTCATTGATGCTGTTTACGCCGACACCTGAAAGAAACAGCTTTTCCGCGCTCCCGATAACCCCTTTAACGTCCGGGCCGAATACCATAGCAAAGCCATAAGCGATCCACAGGAAACTCACTATGCAGTAAGTGACAAATGACATCGCCATTGTATTCAGCGTATCCTTGCGTTTTGCCAGACCGCCATAGAAAAGCGCCAGGCCCGGCAGTGTCATCAGCATGACCAAAGCAGTTGCGACAATCATCCATGCCGTGTCACCGGTGTCAATCTTAGGGGCTGCCGCAGGCGCAGCTGTTGCAGTCACAGCCTCCCCGGCACTGCTGGAAGGGCCGGCTACTTCTTCCGCGCCAAGGAAAACCGGAATGCCAAAAAGCGCAATTAATAAAATTATGCTGAAAAGCCGTTTCATCTGAATCCTCCTTTTTCTGCCCGGCCTCTAAAAGCTGAGCGTTAGATTAATACCACCGTAAAAGACAGAATTGTCATTGTCGTTGCTGAGATTCTTTATTGCCTCTTTTGCGTCGCTGCTCAACGGAACGGAGTAAGCAACTTTTGGCGTAATGGCTATTGCCTTCATCACCGGGAAAGTTACCGAAGCGGAGAGCTCGCCGTTATAGAGATTGCTGAACTCCTCGCCGTTTTTGTCGCGTCCCATAACCTTGTTTTTAAGGTTATAGCTTGCGGATGCACCGAGTTTGAGGCTTGTATCCTTCATGATCTCAACCGAATGACTGACCGCGGCAACAGCGAACGCACCGTCACCCTCATCAAAATCATAATATACAGTCAGCGTCGGATTAAGCACAGTGGCGTATGATGCCGAAAGGTACAATTCCTGGGTATCATTTGCTCCAGCAAGGGCATAAAAGATATAGCCCGCGCCGAGGGTCAGCTTGTCCATTGAACGCGTATAAGTCAGCGTCAAATCCGTCTCGTTGGATTCACCGTGCCCGTCACCTTCATCTATGGCTGCGTCAGAATCATAATTCGACCAGAGGTTGGCACCAAAAACGCCATAAGTTATCCCTGCAGACGGCTGTACAACCCAGCTGTTGCTCAACTTCATTCCTCTCCATACATAATTGCTCATTACGTCAGCGGACAAACTTCCGGCTCCTTTTATTTCTTCAGCCTGAAGATTTGCTGCTGAAAAAACAACCACCATCATTACTGCCAGTACCAGAATTTTTATTCTATTCATTTCAACCCTCCCGATAAGATATTTTTTCCGGCAGGAAACCTGCCATAACATTACTAATCAGCACACAACCTCTTTTTATCTGTTTTTTTCACCTCTCTTTCTATTCCGTATTTTTTTATCTTGTAGCCAATCATTCTTTCGGTAATGCCAAGCCTGCGGGCCGCTTTTGCCATTACCCAGCCGCACTCCCTCATGGCATTTCTGATTGCCTCCTGCTCTATATCCGCCAATACCTTTTTCAGATAAGCCATCCATGCACCCTGCTTAATTATTATCACGAACCGTGCCAGATTGCATAACCTTGTATTTAAAGGATTTTTCCTTTTATGCAAAGCTACAGAAATGTATGCTGCTACAATATTGTATGACTATGTTGGAATGAAACGATAAACATAGGCAAAAGCACCGGAGCGAAGCAAAGCGAGAATGAGAGAAGCACTATATACAGCCATGCTCTGGCCACAGCTATGAATAATCCGTGACAGAGGGAAACATTTGAAAATCTTTCCAGAATAAAAAAGCGGTATATTATAATATGGGCATGGGAGCAAACCGTTTTTACTTCGTTACCATGACAGCGTTGTTCCTGTTGCTTGGATATTTAAGTTACCAGATCCTCCAGCCTTTCCTGACGCCTATTGTGTGGGCCATAGTATTCTCGATCATCTTCTACCCCATGTATGCATTCATTCTAAAGTATGTCAAATTGAGGTCAATCGCGTCGCTGATCACGCTTGGCATCATACTGATAATTATCCTCGGCCCTTTTTCCTACCTCTCTTTTCTGCTGACCAAGGAACTGAAGATCATCTCCGACTATATGGACAGCGGCCAGCTGGATTCCCTGCAGAACGTATTCCAGCATCCGCGGCTCAGATCTGTTGTTGACAAAACGCTGTCTCTCATGAACATGACCGAAGAAGAATTGAACAAGGCATTCATTGAAACTGTATCAAAGATCGGAAGGGAGTTGATCGGCAAGGTTACCACAGGGATCGGGAATATCGCAACAATCTCACTTAACTTCATCTTCATGGCATTTACCACATTTTTCCTCCTCAAGGACGGCCCTGATTTCCTGAAAAAAGTCAGGTATTACATGCCGCTTCCATTCTCGGAAGAACAGAAGGACAGGCTCGCCACCCAGATTCAGGACATTGTCAGTTCGACCATGTATGGAGGAGTTGTTGTAGCCATTACACAGGGGATAATGGGAGGACTTGCCTTTTCCTTTCTTGGGATTCCTTCCCCGGTTGTCTGGGGGCTTACCATGTCCATCACTTCATTTATTCCCATTCTCGGAGCATTTTCCATCTGGGGACCGGCAACTGTATACCTTTTCCTTTCCGGTGAAGTTGCAAAAGGCATAATTCTCGGGCTTTTCGGCACGTTTGGAATCAGCCTGATAGACAACATCCTGAAGCCCATCATCATCGGAGGGAAAACAAAGATGCCGGTGCTTGTCATCTTCTTCAGCGTCCTTGGAGGCCTGAAGCTGTTCGGACTTATAGGCCTTATACTTGGACCACTTGTGCTGGCGCTTTTCATATCGGTTTTGGAAATATTCAGACATGTAGAAGGAGGGCAGAATGCTTAACAGGGCTGAACTGAAAGAAATTGCATCCGCGAACGGTCAAGGGTATTTCGTCAGTCTGTATCTCAATGTCGATCCTGCGTTCAACAAAAAGGGCGACCATCTGGTGCACTTCAAGAACATGATGAAAAACACCATTGACTCACTGGACAAGGCGGTCTACAAAAAGGTAAAACCCGACCTTGAAAAGATCGACAATTATGTCCTTGCCAATAAGCGGCTTTTCAGGAAAGGGCTGGTAATTTTAAGCTCTACGGAAAGTTCCTTCTGGAAGGAATTCCATCTCGGAGTTCCGGTAAGGCATGAACTGGTAATTGATAAAACCCCTTATACTAAGCCGCTTTTTGATATTATGGATACTTATCCGAGGTATGCCGTTCTGCTTGTTGACAGGGAATCCGCGCGTATATTTATCATTCATCTCGGGGAAATCATTGAATTCGGCGAAATTTTCACGGCAGGCATTCCCGGAAAGCACAAAAAAGGCGGATGGTCCGCGCTGGCACAGAGCAAGTATGAAAGGCATACCGACTATCATATAAGCATGCATCTCAGAGATGTGCTGGACAAGCTTGATTCATTCCTGAGCGGTGAATATATAGGGAGGCTTATTATCGGCGGGGCAGATGAAACAGTAGCGCTGGTAAAGGGGATGCTCCATAAGACCGTGCTGAACAAGGTCATCGGTACGATAAAAATTGACAAGTTCGCAAAGAACGATGAAGTCCTGAACAAGGTTGGACCAGTCCTTTCAGCTTTTGAGAGAATAAAAGAGGAAGAGACAGTCGAGGAACTCATTACCCTTTCTATGAAAAATGAAAACGCCGTACTCGGGATTGATAATGTCATCCACGCGCTTCAGGAGCAGCGGGTAATGACACTTATTCTACTCAAGGATTATCAGGGAAAGGGGCATGTCTGCCCTTCCTGCGGCTTTCTGACAGCCCAGAGCGTACAATCCTGCCCCTACTGCAAAGGGATCACCGAGCCTGTTGATTATATTATTGACCTGGCCGCTGAAAAAGCCATCCGGCAGGGAGCTGCCGTCGAAGTCGTATCAGTCAGCAAAAAACTGAAGGACGCCGGAGGAATTGGCGCATTTCTGAGATTCTAATAAAGAGTATATGCACGGGTAAGGAAATTCAGTGAAGGTTCTGCGCCGCCTTCCATCTCAAAAGGTTCTCGCGTGTATCGATGTCATACCATTCAGGCAGCAGTGAATATGATATCCCTTCCCCTGCTGCCAATCGTAGCGTTTGCTGCAAAACCATGCCGGTCCCCCAGGGGATGTCACCCATAAGGAGGCGGTGTGGTCCTCTCATACCGATAAGATAATAGCCTCCGTCCTCAGTAGGCCCCAGGACAAGATCACGGGATTCAAGATTTTTAAAGGCATCTGATATGTAAGAAGCCGGCATGTCCGGTGAATCAG
>Ga0233425_10000989_pt1 | contig 67740 bp, 59 predicted proteins | sample Watercolumn_Towu_2_FD_181712 | JGI IMG/M metagenome (GOLD analysis project Ga0233425, IMG submission 181712) | Freshwater microbial communities from Lake Towuti, South Sulawesi, Indonesia - Watercolumn_Towuti2014_140_MG | ecosystem: Environmental > Aquatic > Freshwater > Lake | place...
GGCGGCGGCACGATTCAGGATCAAAACTTGAGTTTTAATTTCCACCATACTTCGAATACGGCACCTCCCGGATGGCAGGATGGCACAATGGACCTGACTCTGTCACCGGATAACAACCTAATGAACGGAACCTATAAGACTTCCGGCAGCCAATCTATGCCCATACAGTTTAAAAGGATTCAATGAAACAGATTCCATTTTTCTAGAGGGAGTGTTACGGGGAGGCTTTAAGAAAATATAGTTGCCCTGGGAAATCTTTCCCAACTGTTTATAAACGCGGCAAATGCCTTGATAAGCTCTCCGAGGTATTGCGCATCCCTTATAAGGCCGTAGTCGTGGAGATAGGCCCTGGTCGGCTCGATGGTAATTTTTTTCTCATAAAATTCAACTATCATGGGCGATATATTAAACAAATCCGGCTTGAGATTCAGAAAAGAATATAAATCATCCCATAGCCTGATATTGTTTTTTAATCTTTCATCAACGCGCTCCTGATTTGGAATAATTACAAAAAGGCCTCTTTTTTCTATTATCGGTTTACTTATTTTTATATCCAGTCTTTTGCCAAGAACCCTCAAAGCACCTTTTGAGGTACACGCCTCAAGTTCATTTAAAAATGCACCGTCCGATTCAATTCGGGTCATAAATTCATTTCCCGCCAGGCCGGTTTTAACTTCTATCTTTCTTTCGTATACCTCCCCATGGGCAAGGGTTTTCCATCCTTTTGCCGTATGGGCCCATTTCATGCCCTTGTAAGTTGAATATTTTTCAACTCTGGTAATGCCGAATTGTTGTTCAATAAAATTCAGGCAGTCAAGGTGCTGTTGGAATTGCTCCTTTGTATTGAACCATTCTGAAAATTTTCGACGCCTTCCCTTCGACCCTTTATAAAAGAAAACAAATATAGCCACACCGAAACCAATGAAAAGTAAGGGGATGAGCATGGCGAAAAAGTATCCCAGAATATATGCCGCGATATTTTGAAGGGCCTCAAGAATATTCATATTGGATGGCGGAAGACAACGGCAATGGTGATCTCTGATAAAACCTTATTTTTTCAGTAAAGAACCTGCCTAAAATCAGCCTGATTTACAGGAAGTTGTTTTAGTCTCGTCCTTGTTATCCAACCACAACTTCGCATACAAATCGCTCTGCTGAATGAGCATTTCGTGACTGCCCGAAGCGACAATCCGCCCTTCTTCGACAACAAAGATAACCTCCGCCCTAAGGGCCAGGTTTAGCCGATGGGTCACGGCTATAATAGTACTCTCTTTGGAAAGACGGCTCAAGGTGTCAAAGACTCCGGATTCGGTAATGGGATCCAAAGCGGAAGTGGCCTCATCGAGGATGACCACCGCCGGTTTTCGGACCAGGACTCTGGCCAAGGCCACTCTCTGCTTTTGACCTTCCGATAACCCCTCGCCTCCTTCACCTATCGGCGTATCATAGCCTAAGGGGAGGGAAGCAATAAAGTCGTGAATCTCCGCCTTTCGGGCCGCCTCCGCAATCTCTTCATCATTGGCCCTCAGATTTCCCAGCCGAATATTTTCCTTAATGGTGGTTTCAAATAAGGTCACGGCCTGCGGGACAAGGCCGATTTGCCTGCGGAGTGAAATCTGTCGTACCGAGCGGATATCGGTCTCATCAATGAGAACGGCCCCGGAGTCCGGATCATATAACCGGCAGATCAGGTTGAGGATGCTTGTTTTCCCTGATCCGCTGGGTCCCACCAATACGGCGAAGGAATTCTTGGGGATATGGAAAGAGATCTCCTCAAGTGCTGGACGATCCTTCTCATAACTGAAAGAGACCTTCTGAAAACCTAGGCCCCTTTGTAAAAGAGGTAATTCCTTGGCACCGGGAGCGTCTATGATCCCCTGTCGTTCATTGAGGATGGTGTTGATCCGCTGGAAACCGGCCAGAGCCTCAACAACATTCGGGGTAATCCAGGTAATATTGGCAATAGAAGCGCTCAATCCCAGAGAGAGAATCTGATAGGAGACCAGGGTCCCCATGGTAATGGTACCATTATAAGCCAGGACCATTCCAAAACCTAGTATGATAAAAGCCAGGATTAGGAAGAAGACATTGGGGAGTCTTTGGACAAAATAGGAAAGGAAATTAGCCCTCACCGCCAGATGAAGAAGTTTTTTTAATTCTTCGGACAGGTCTTGGGAAACCTTCCCTTCGAGACTGAACACCCGGATGATCGAATGAGAGGTCAGATTCTCTTGCAATCGGCCGGCGATTCGGCCTTCCTGCTGGCGAAGGGCAAAGCCTCTTTGTACGGCACCTTTCATAAAAAACCTGGGCAAGGCGAAACAGACAGCTAGGCCGGCAATATTCATAATGGCCAGCGGCCAATGAAGCGAAAAGAGCATTCCCACCGAAACTACGATGCTCCCGGCCCCTAGAAGGGCATAGGGCACCACCGTCACCAGACTGTGTTCAATCGTCCCCGCATCGGCCAAGAAACAATTAAGAATATCTCCACTGGGACGACGCCTGAAAAAATCTTCGGAAAGGGCCATCGTATGAACAAAGAGGTTTTGGCGTATGTCGTTGATCACGCTGGTGCCGAACCGGGCCCACAATAAATCCCCTAGAATACAGAGAAAGGCATAAACAATAACAACCGCCCCGAGTATGGACAAGATCAGCACCAGGTAGGAGTAATCTCTGGGGACGATGGCCTTATCGATCAGAAACTTGAAGCTGTAGCGAATGACGGGATCGAAGGCCGCTTCGAAGAGGGTGCCGCAAAGGATTACCACGGCCATTTTTTTATAGGGCCGAAAATATGGGTTTAATAATTTTAGAAAGGTAAAAATGGCTGATCCTTCATTTTAAAGCAGGGGTTCCGGATAAAAAACCTCTCTTCGGTTATAGGTGAGATGCTTGCGTTCAATAAACTCCGACAGCTTGTATTGTTTTAGGACCTGAGGGGAAACATACCGGGCGCCGCGGATATGCCCGAGGCAGGTCGGTGAGCCGCACATGCATTCAAACCCCTGAGACAGGGACCATTCCGTAGAGGGGTAGAAAAAAGTAATCTCTTCATCTATGGTAATAGGGTTCAGGCAGACAATGCCCATTTTCGGGAGATCGAAAAAGACATTGGGCCGGCAGCTATGGTTTATGTATTGGAGACAGTCGGGGTCCAGAATAATATGTTTGTTTTCGGCCAACTGGACGCTAAACCGGTTCGGGGCGGTCAGATACTCTTGGGCTTTAAAACGGATCAAGGTGTCTCCGGGGTTGAAGGGCTGAAGGGCATAAAGCGCTTTTTCGGTGGTCCGGGCCGATTTCCGTATCTTGAAAAGTTCACCGGCATCATCGTTCCCCCGGAAAAGACCTTCCTCATTTATCTGTTGAAAACCATCAAACCTTATCTCCGCTCCCGCCATCCGATCCATAATCCAATCACCGGTTTCTTTCTAAAGCTGAATCCACAATGGCCCGGATGAGGTCCAGATAAGGCAGACCGACGTGACGACAAATGATGGGAAGATCGGAGTCCCTTGGATGGAGTCCGGCCAAAGGATTAACTTCTAAAAAATAGGGGAGGCCTTGCTGATCGCAGCGGATATCGATCCGCCCGCCGTCCCGGCAGCCAAGCCCGCGCCAGGCGGCCAGGGCCAGTTCACCGGCGGCCGTGGCCTGTAAATCTATGGGGAAGGCATAGTCCACGACACTCTGATATTCTTTCTTGTTCTGATAAGAATAACTGCCCGGTTCAGCGTGATCTTTTAAGACGATTTCCATCACCCCGATTATGGCGGCTTTAAGGCCGGTACCGACAATCCCTACCGTAAACTCTCTCCCCTTCAAATAGGTTTCCACCAAAACCGGTTGCCTAAACGTTTTCCAGAGGGTTTGGCAGATCACCGTCAGCTGTTTACGGGTATCTATCACCGAATGATGATTAATGCCCTTCCCGGTCCCTTCGGCCACCGGTTTGGCAAAAACCGGAAAAGGAAGATCAAATGCTTCCAAATCGGCAGGAGAGGAAATCACTCGAAATCCCGGAGTCCTCAGACCCAAATCCCGGACTACCCTTTTAGCTAAATCTTTTTGTAAGGTCAATCCTAAAACCACGGGATCGGAAAAAGTGTAGGGGATCTGATAGGCATCTAAAAGAGCCGGGACCTGGGCTTCCCGTCCCATCCCGTAGAGCCCCTCACAAATATTGAAAACCAGATCCCAACGGCTTCCCCCGGAAAGGCAGGCAACTAAATTCCTTAGATGGCCGATCCTTAACACTTCATGCCCTAACGCCCTTAACGCCTGTTCTATACTTTCAATGGTTTCCAGGGAATCAAACTCCGCCAGCACTTCTTCGGTGAAACCAGCTTGGACATAGTCATCTTTTAAATCGTAAGTCAATCCGATTTTCATTCCCCTTGCGTCTTCCTCCAGTGTCTTAAATCCTTAGCAAAAATGATCTTGTCATCCCCTTCTTTATGAAAATCTTTGATGACGGTTTCCGGTCGATAACCGTGCTTTTGATAGAACCCGCGGGCAGATTCATATAGGCCGAGAGAGGAGGTATCCACATAAATCTTTACGCCGCCCAGTTCAGTAATCTTCTGCTCGGTTTTGGCTAATAACCGCTTTCCGATCCCGGAATGCTGCTCATTCTTCTGAACGGCGATCCAATAAAGGTCAAACCGGTTTTCCGTACAGCTGATCGGGCCAAAACAGGCATACCCGATCAGGCGGCCCTCAATCTCGGCCAGGATAAAATGGTACCCTGAAGCTTCCACGCCTTTGGCGTAGGTCTCCCAGGCCAATTCTTCGGCTATTTTCAGCTCGCAGGCATTGAAGACTTCGGTCGATCTCACCAGGTCTTTAATGGCCGGGATGTCCTTTTCCGTCAAAAAATCCCGGAAGACGATTTCCTGACGATCTCTACTCATAAGGAGCCTCATTGAGGGCCGTAATAATACGGCTAATCAACTCCCGGTAACTCAAGTCCGCCCGTTCTGCGGCCATGACAAAGCCGCTATCCGGCGAAAGACAAGGATTGGCATTAATTTCTATAACCCAGGGGCGGCCCTGAGAATCCACACGCAGATCGATCCGGGCATAACCGTTCAGGTCAAAAAGGAACCAGCATTGAAGGACCATCCGGCGGATTTCCGTCAACAACGTTTGATCTTCACGGGGAAAGTCAAATTGACGGATGGTATGACGATATTGGAAAGACTCTTTGTTCCATTTGGAATCGTAATCCAAAATCGTTACCAGATTTTTTTCGGAATAGTTTTGAAAGAGCATCTCCGCCACGGGCAGTATTTGGGGATGACGTTTTTGACCGAGGACGGAGACATTAAACTCCCGGCCGGCGATATATTTTTCCCCAAAAAAACCGGTCTGGAAAGCGGTCGTTTTAAGCGTGATCCGCTTTTTTAATTCACCATACCCATAGGGCCGCATAAGGGAATCCTGATCCAGACCGAGCGACCCATCCTCACTAATAGGTTTGATAATATACGATTCTCCAGGGGTAAAATGCTGATCTTCCGGAGGAGACACCCAGGGAGGGGTGGGAATTTGAAAACGGGTCAGTAATTTTTTTGTATGTAATTTATTGGAGGTAATAACCATGGCCGTAGTGGCGTTTCCCGTATACCGTAACTGTAATCTCTCCAAAAGGACACAGGCCAGAAAAGATAAACCGCCATGATCGGCCACGGTCTCCACCAGGTTAAAGACGAACAAGGGCGGGACTTCGGATAAACCTTTCGCCGCCTCTTCCAGATTTAAGGAAAGAGGAAGTTCGGTGATCTGATAGTCTAATTCTTGAAGATTTCTCCGAACGGATTCAATTTCGACCAATAGGTCCTTTTGATCTTCCCGGGGGGAAGCTGAAATTCCTTCATGGAGAATCACCACCCGCTTATTGGTCATTAAACGTCCTTAAAGATCACATGGTGATCAACTCGAAATAAAATTGACTGACAAGTCTCTTGGCCTCAACCTCACTTAAAGGGACCAATTTAAAATAATCTGGATTTTGGAAGAAAGGGGCCGGACAATAGTCGGTCTCCAACCAAAGGTCCAGTTCATCATTCCAATTATAGGGATAGATGCGGCAGATTAACGGTTTGACCTCAAAAGGAAGTCCGCACCCGCTTTTGCTTAAAAACAGACATTCCGCATTATTCGGTTTTTTTTTGAGGACATTACGGCGTCCGGCCTCATCAAAGAGGTATTGGACATAAATTTTTTCATCATCTCCATAATGTTCCGGAGTAGTATAGACCTGGCGAAGAGGTTCCTCCACGGCTTTTAATTCATAAAACGCCGGGCTTGAGGTAAACATCCCGATCCTTCGGATATCCCCTTTGGTCAGGGCTACCTGGAACCCCTCCCCTTGGCAACAGGTCTTTTGGATCTTAGCGCATTCTTGACAAAAATTCATCCTCCCGCTACCTCGTTTTAAAAAGTCAACTTAGGCTCTTACTATCGGACAATCTCTGCTCATAGGGAATACAAGAGGCCCTCAAAATTTCGGAGAACAATTCTGGAATCGTTCGTTACCTGCTGATATTTCGGAAATAGGGGGATTTTGCCTCCGCCGCCGGGCAAATCAACGACGTAGGTGGGAATGGCCATTCCCGAGGTGAAGCCGATTAAATGCTGGATAATTTCCATCCCTTTATCTATGGAAGTTCGGAAGTGTTCAATCCCTCGTGAATAATCGCAATGATAGAGGTAATAAGGGCGGACCCGATTTTTTACCAGTTGGTGCACCAAGTCTTTTATCGTTTTAGGACTGTCATTTATCCCTTTCAGGAGGACGGTCTGATTTCCCAGGGGAATGCCGGCATTAGCCAGCTTGGCCAGGGCCAGAGTCGACTCCTGGGTAAATTCCCGAGGATGATTAAAGTGGGTGTTGATCCAAAGGGGATGGTATCGCTTCAAGATTCGAACCAAAGAAGCGGTAACACGTTGAGGCAGGACAACCGGGGTCCGGGTGCCGATACGAATGATTTCCACATGAGGAATTTCCCGGATTTGCCTTAAAATGTTTTCAAGGAATCGATCAGGCAGGAAAAAGGGATCCCCTCCGGACAGCAAAACATCCCGGATTTCAGGGTGACTTCGAATATAGTTTATTCCCCCGACAATAATCTGTTCGGTTATAGCTTTGGTCTGATCCCCCACTTTCCGTTTCCGGGTGCAATGACGGCAATAGATGTAACATTCCAAGGTAATGGTCATCAAGACCCGATCAGGATAACGGTGCACTAAACCCGGGACAGGAGAATAGGCCTCTTCGGAGAGAGGGTCTTCCATTTCCCCTGATCCGACCTTTAATTCATTAATATTGGGCAGGCATTGGAGTTTAATCGGACAAAACGGATCGTTCCAATCAATAAGGGAGGCGTAATAAGGGGTAATAGCCAAGGGGAAAACGGCTGAGGCTCTTCGAATCTCTTCTTTGTTCTTATCCGTTAAGGATATCAATTGACTTAGGCCTTTGATCGAGACAACCCGGTTTCGGACCTGCCAATGCCAGTCTTTCCAATTTTTCCCTCTTTTTAACCACAAGGACAAAGCCGGGCTGCCGCTCGTTTCGGAATCCAATTCTTTCAAAATTTGGCGTTTCACGGTGGTTCCCTTTTTCTTTAAACTTGATCATATAGCCGTCTTCCAGTGTATAAAAAAACCCATCCTAATTCCATGCTTTTTTATCTTCCAATACGATTTTATATTGGCGAATCCTTAAAAATTCCTTTAGCAGTTTATCCGGACCACCCTTTTAGCTGAAAATTTTTTCATTTAGACAATAGTTATGATAGAGTGAAAATTACTTATAAAAGATTTCAGAATAATAAAGACATTAATCGTTTCAAAAAGTGCTGAAACTCCGGACCCCGACTTCGGTTACTAACTTTCGATTTTGGAAGGCCTCAATGCAATCTTCCCACAACTATCCGGATAAGGGCATGGCCGCTCTGCGCGTTTGCGTGCTGCAACCCGATTATGCTGATTCCAACGTAGACTACCGGCATTACGATCCTCCCCGCAATTTGGACCAATGGCTACCCTTCGCCCGGACGGACTACCTTTTCCTGCGCAAAGCGACCACCTATCGCCAACTGCGCGAGGCCGCCCGGAAGGGATACGATATTTTCATAAATCTGTGCGAGGGTTATTTGGATTGGGACATACCTTCCGTCGACGTTATTTGGGCCCTGGAGAAACTCAAGCTGCCGTACACCGGACCATCCCTAGGTCTTTATGATCCATCTAAACCCTTGATGAAATATGTGGCTCAGACCCAAGGAGTATGTTCTCCGGCCTTCATTGAAGTGACCGGACCGCTGCGGGAAGGCGAAGGCATTGGTTTACATTTCCCGCTCTTCGTCAAACCGGCTCTCGCCGGGGACAGCCTGGGAATCGATGACTCTTCTTTAGTCCATACCATTGAAGAATTGCGGACCAAATGCCAGAAGCTGACCACTGAATTCGACCGGATTATAGTGGAAGAATATGTCCCGGGCCGTGAATTTACGGTCCTGGTGGCTGCGGATCCGGCCCCCCAACTTCCTCCCCTGGTTCTGCGTCCTCTCGAGTTTGTCTTCCAAGGGGAGGAACGCTTTAAAACCTACGACCTTAAAGTAACCCGGCATCATCCGGAACGTAATATCCCGGTGAGCGACTCCGATCTTGACCAACGGTTGCGGGAAGCCGCCCGAAGTATTTTTAACGGATTTCGCGGGCAGGGTTATGCCCGCCTTGATTTCCGCTTGACCAGGGCCGGAGAACTGCATTTTCTTGATATCAATTTCGCCTGCTCAATCTTTTACACCGAAGGATACGAGGGATCGGCCGATTATATCCTGAAACATGACCCCCTAGGAATCCAAGGGTTCCTGTGCCATATTATTGCCGAAGGCCGGGCACGACACCGTCGAAGACGCCGGCCTTATGATCGCCGCGGCAACGGTCGAGCGGGCTTCGGTATCTTCGCCACGGAAAACATCGACAAGGGCGACATCGTCTTTTTCGGTGAAGAACGGCCCCAATCCCTGGCCACTCGAGCCCACATAGAATCCACCTGGCCCTTGTCGGAACAGGAGTCAGCCCGCCGCTACGCCTATCCTTTAAGCGACGAGATCTTGATGCTTTGGGATCCGGATCCCGAGGCCTGGGCACCACAGAACCACTCCTGTTTCCCCAACACTTGTTTTGAAGGCTTGAATATAGTTGCCTTGAGGGACATAAAACCGGGCGAGGAATTGACGCTTGATTACGCCGATTTTTGTGATGAAACCATGGTCCCCTTTGATTGTCTCTGCGGTTCGCCGAATTGCCGAGGCCGCATTGAAGGGTCTCCCGGCAATTCCGTCACGAGGCGTGAACGCGCACGGCAAGGCCGATGATGCGGGCTAAAAACTCCGAAAAGGACGTCCGGCTGTTGTGTAAAATAGCACCCATGGAGCAGTTGAGCGGATCTCCGCCCAAGCCGCAATTGGCATTCACCTCCAGGATGAAAATCCGGCCGCTTCGATCCATCCGCGTATCAACGCGGGCGTAACCGCACCCGCCCAAGGCTTTGTAGGCCTCCAGGGCTGCTCCGCGGGCTTGAGCGACAACCGGACCGGTAGGGACCCTGTACCAATACCGGGGTTCACTTTCCGGAGGTGCGTCACATTCATAACGGCGCTCATAAAACAAAAAACATTCATCTTCGGCCAAGCTGGGATTAAAATAGTATTCGAGGGGCCAAAAGACCAACAAGGTTTCGGGTGCGGCCGAGTCGCCGGCAATCAACACGGTATATTCTCGGCCCGCCACATAGGCTTCGGCAAACAAGCCCGCCTCGAGCGTCACACCATGGATATTTTCTTCACGGAGTCGGGCAAGCTGCTCTTGTGCGGAAATCTGATCCGCAACCAGGGATCGGCGTTCAATGCCACAGCTCATTGCTGAAACATCGGGTTTTAGCAGATAGGGGTAGCCCAGTTTCGCGGCCGCGGCTTCCCCAAAGGCCTTGTCATCCCCTTCCCAAACCACCCAATCGGGTGTGGCTACCGAGGCTTCCCGAAGCCGCTGCTTCATAACGGTCTTTGCCGTAGTTAGCCGGTAAAAAGAGGCATCGGCACCGGTGTAGAGGGCCTTTTGAAGTTGAAGTTGCTCGACGATCGTCACCCCTGGAGAGGTGCAGTCATCGCCGTCGCACAAGTTGAGCACCACCTCGGGAGGCAACGGAGCCAGGCATTCGTCAGGTGAGCCTCCTTGCAGATGAACACGTTGCCATTTTGTATCAAGATTCAATTCCGCAGCGGCCTCGTCTAATTCCTTTAGAAACTCGGGGTCGCTATACCCGGCGCATTCATTGTCACCGGGGGCCCGGCAGGGAATGAAGACAGACAAGCTGCGCGGCCGTATTCTTTGCCGAGCGTTCTCAAGGATAAGGCCGAGAACCGAAGAAAATGAAAGGCCGTGAACGGCCAGGATTGCGCCCAAAAAGGATAAATCGGACTGGTTGGCGGCAAGGCGGCAATTGGCCTTAACCTCAATCACCTCCAAACGCCCAACCGACTTGTTCAGACAAATGTCCACGCGGCCGTAGCCCATGCCCCCGAGTGCGACATAGGCGTGTCGAGCCAGCTTACTCACCTCACCGACCGATACAGATGAAACGCGGCCATACCGGAAAGTCATTTTTCTTGCAGAAATTCCCCCATCCCGGAGATCTCGATTGGGGTCATAAGTTAAAGCAGCCGCCCCTGAATCTCCACAAAGACGTTCCATGGGATGAAATATCCGAATGGGCCCGGTCCAATCTCCGATAATAAAAACCGATATTACCGGGCCGTCTACAAACTCTTCAACAACAACTGGAGAGCACAACCGCCCCCATCGGAATAGAAGCTCTTCCTGACTGCAGACCAAGAAGCCTCGTTGAATTTCGGCGCTCCCGGTAGAGATATCCGGTTTAATGATGACAGGGAACGAGATTGGCGGGTTTGAGATGACGGATTCGCCCGTTAGGTTCGTCCACCCGGGCTGGGGCACGCCGCCTGACGATAAGCGGGCTTTTAGGCGCATCCGGCTGGCGGTGAGATTCAAAAAGCGGGGATCAGCCCCGGAGAATGGCACTCTCATTTTTTCAAGAGCTCGGACTATCATCAAACCGGACAGCCCCTGGATTTTATCCTCGCTGCAGAGGTTTAATACCACGGCCTTTTTTGCGAGAGCGGCCTCCATATTGGAAAAAAGCTGAGTACAAATAATAGGAACCCATTCCCAAGACAGACCGAGTTCCTTAAAAGCGTGTTCATGCTCTTGGTAATCTAAACAGGCCCAACCTCTGTCCGGGTAGTCTTGAGCTGGGATAAAAACGTGGACCGGGTTCATAAAACAGGAAGTTGTGTTGATCTGCTTATGCGGATGGATAAAAAATTAACGAAGCACCGATGTTAAACATACAGATCGATGGTATGCTTCGGCGATTGTTGTCCGGTGGTTGTTTTTTGGTATAGGGTCCTGGCTGATTGAGAACGGTACTTCATCCAGGTTAATACCCCCTTTGGTAGTTCCACCGAATCAAATTTCTTTAACACTTCGGAATCAATAAAAAAAGTGTTGGCGGCGGGTTGGTAGGCACGAAGGAGGATGCCCGGGTCGGAGGCGGTCCAAGAGGGCGGAGGAGTCTCCGGTTCGATTTGAGGCCATCGATAAACCAAATCCCTATAGGATATGTAAGCGGACCCGGCCGGGACGAGGGACAATTCCATTTTTTTCAGATCCCCTAATGGTTGCTGGCGGAAATATAGAATTAAACCTAAAATTTAGTTGTCTAAATTTAAAATTATAAGTACATTTTTTTATTTGTCCAGTATAAAATAAAGCATTCTGGGCAGTAGTCTAATTGGCGAAGGGGCCGGCCTTGGAAATTTGGGATTTTGTAAAAACCATTCTCTTTTTGATAACAACTAATAAGTTATAACCAATTAATATAAAAAGGAGTCTTTCATCATGCCTCTTTCCAAAACCTTGCCAGATCATAAGACCAAGATTGTCTGCACCATTGGGCCGGCCTCCCGTTCCCCGGGGGTTTTAAGGAAAATGATCAAACAAGGGATGAACCTGGCCCGGCTCAACTTTGCTCACGGCAGCCTGGAGGAACACCGAGAGGATATCCGCTTGATCCGTGCCATGTCAAAGGAGGTCAATCGACCCTGTCCAATCCTGGTCGACCTCCCGGGGCCTAAAATTCGGCTGGGAAAACTCTTCTCGGAACCTTTGATTTTAAAGAAAGGGGATCGCATTACCCTGACCACCGCCAAGAAAGTAAGCTGCACTTCCTGGATACCGGTGGAGTATCGGACATTACCCCAGAGCGTTTCCAGAGGCGGAATCATTTATCTCAATGACGGCTTTCTTCAATTAAAAGTCTTAAGCCTATCCGGCACTGAAGTGGAATGCCGGGTTTTGGTAGGGGGACCGTTGCTCTCTCATAAGGGCTTGAATTTGCCCGGAGCCAAATTAGCGGCCAACCCGGTGACCGAAGAGGATTTGGCCTTTGTAGAATTCGGCTTGAAGGAAGGGTTGACCATTTTCAGTCTTTCTTTTGTGGAAAAGGCCGAAGATATCCTCAAGGTCAAAGCCCTAGCCCAGAAAAGAGGGAAAAAGATCTCGGTCATTGCCAAAATAGAACGGGCCGAAGCCGTCAAGAATATCGAGCAGATCCTTAAAGCAGCCGACGGTGTCATGATCGCCCGGGGCGATCTGGGTGTGGAGATTCCTATTCAACATGTGCCGGCCATTCAAAAGAAGCTCATTTACCAAGCCAATTTATTGGGACGTCCGGTGATCACCGCCACCCAGATGCTCGAATCCATGACCGGCAATATCCGACCTACCAGGGCCGAAGTAACCGATGTAGCCAACGCCATTCTGGACGGCAGCGATGCCGTCATGCTTTCCGAAGAAACGGCCATCGGAAAGTATCCGGTTGAAACCGTCGCCATGATGGCCCGCATCGCCGCATCCATTGAAATGCAGAGGCGGAAAATCAATCCCTCTTCCCACACCTATGATTATCTAAAAAAGGATATCGGCCAAGGAAAGGTTACGGTCAGCAACGCCATCACCATGAACGTCATGGAATCCTTGCAAGTCATGAAAGTTCATCTGATCCTGACCCCCACACACTCGGGTGTTACCGCCCGTCGAATTTCCCGGTTCAAACCGGACTGCTGGATTCTGGCCTTCTGTTCGGATGAGCCGACCCGAGACTTTTTATGCCTCTCCAGCGGAGTAGCCCCATTTTTACTTAAAGGAAAAGATCCTTTTCATTATGAGAGCCTCTTTGCTTTTGTCAAAGAAACCCGCTTGGCCCAAAAAGGAGATCGTCTGATTATTACCGAACTGGTCGCCCCAGGACAGGTGGCAGGGATTAATTCCATCAATTATGTGACTCTGACCTAATAAAAAAAGGGTTAGGGACTAGGTCGAAGACTGAGGATTAGGATTATCAACTTAGACCGGCTTGCCAAACAACCGGTCTCCCCTAATAATTTTAAGAAAGGGAATCAAAAGAAAGAGGTTTCCTCCGACCCGGCCCACCAGGAGGGCCACTACGGCAGCTATGGCCCCGATAGCCCCCAAGTAATGGATGCCGACAAACAAGGCCCAGATGACCAGGATCAATTCCAGACCGGTGGCCCAGGTGATCGGTCCGGTGTGGCGGGTATTGACTAAGACCGATCGCTGAAAAGTCAGAAGAATCCACAGCCCCGGCATGAGTACCAGGATCTTAACCGGGGTAAGGGCAAAGGCGGTTAATTCCTCGGACAGACCGGACAGGGACCGGAACCAGACATCGGCTAGAGGAGTGTAGCCGATACAGGCCAGCATGCCTATGGTAATCCCGCTAAGCCCCAAGGCAAACTTGCCTAGTTTTTTTATATTACGGTTTTGGCTCCCCAGCAAGGCGATGCAAGCTTCATGGAAGGAGAGACCGCAGCTCATGAAAATGAAGACCAAACCTTGAATAACCGGGAGAACGGCCAAAGACTCCAGGGCCATTTTGCTCTTACCGACAAAAAAGGTTACGGTGGGTTGAACCCCCAGTCCAAGAAGAGAGGTCAAGGCCAAGGGCAGATAAAAATGAAAAATTTCCCGGTATGTCAGGTATTGGCGGGTATCGGAGCCAGGACGATCGTTTTCCTGCAGCAGCCCCATAACAATGGGCAGGACCATAAATCGACTGAAAACCGATTCCAGAACAACGGCGGCCGTTAGAATTACCGCCCCCACCGAGGCCCCGTTGAGATTGGAGAAATGATACAGGCTTAGACCGAGAAGGATAAGCGTAGCCATACGGATCGCCGTCCCCAAGGCCACATTACCTGTCCGATTATGGCGGATAAGGATCCCTTGATTAAAACGGCGGAGTCCGATGGCCCAGGGCACGGGCGTTGAAATCAAAAGGGCCTGATAGGTCAAATCGGCCACTTTTCCCGGCAGACGGATCAACTGGCGGGCCAAGAAATGAAAGACCGCCGGCAGGAGGACAATCCCCATAATAAGGGTGATGACCCCGATCAAGGCAAAAGTAAAGCGGCGCAATTTAAGGAAGGAATCCCGATCCCGGACCAGGGCGGTTGAGGCACTGATGATCATCAGGACAGGTGCCTCGATAACCAGAATAAAGGAAAAAGCCACACCATAGGCGGCCAAATTGAATTTTGGTTCGGCCATTCTGGCTATGAAAGCGCTGATCAGAGAGCTCTCCATAGCCATCATCAGCCAGGTCGATTCCAGGGGCAACCAGAACAATAAAATTCGGCGCAGTGTCAACGTGTCCGCATCGGAAGGCATTAAAAACGGATAACATGCCTAGTTACGGCAAGCAAGAAAAATAGACAGTGCCAGGGACTTTGAGGAGGAATTTTGGCGTTCCATCCCTTTTAACTTGCCTTTTTCACGGTTAAAGATTAAAAAATTAGTAACATTCTAAGGGAGTTGGTAGCTTATGCCGAAAAAATCGCTGGCAATTGTTATTCTGGCTGCAGGCAAAGGGACCCGCATGAAATCCACTCTTCCCAAGGTCCTGCATCCCTTGCTGGGGGAACCGATGCTTCGGTATGTCTTGGAAACGGCCAAGGGCCTAAGGGCCTCCAAGACCGTTATTGTCGTCGGCCACCAGGCCGACCGGGTCATGGAGGCCTTCCCTCACCCGGAGGGAACCTTTGTCCGTCAGGTTCCCCAATTAGGAACAGGCCATGCCCTGCTGGTAACCCGTGAGGTCTTGGGATCATTCCAGGGAACGGTGATGGTCCTTTCGGGGGATGTACCCTTGATTGAAAAGGAATCCTTAAAAAAATTATTGCGAATTCATAATCGAAGCAAGGCTGTTTTAACCTTAACCAGTACGGAGTTGGCCGATCCCCAAGGGTACGGCCGAATTATCCGGGATCCTCAGGGCAATCTTGAAAGAATCGTTGAAGAAAAGGACGCCACTCCCCAAGAACGGCTCCTCAGGGAAATCAACAGCGGGTTGTATTGTTTTGAGGCGGGTTTCCTTTTTACGGCCCTGTCGGGGTTGACCCGAAAAAATAAGCAAAAGGAATATTACCTGACCGATCTGGTTCAAATAGCCCGAGAAGCCGGGCAGCCGATGGCCGCCTTTTTTCATCCTCAATCGGAAGAGGTTTTAGGAATCAACGACCGGTCCGAACTGGCTCGTTCTTCCCGAATTTTAAGGCGGCGGATTCTCCAACACTGGATGGTCCGAGGCGTGACCGTCCTCGATCCGGAAACCACCTACATCGAACGTTCGGTCCGCATTGGGCCGGACACGATCATCGGGCCTTTTACGAGCCTTTTAGGTAATACCAGGATCGGTGCTCATTGCACCCTTCAGTCTCATGTAGTTATAAATTCCCGGACGGTAAAGGATGGGGCGATCATCCCACCTTTTACCTGTCTCTAATAAAAGAAAGGGAAGGGTATGTGCGGGATAATTGGATATGTGGGGCCTCAAAACCCGGTAGAGGTCATCTTCGAAGGGCTAAAAAAATTGGAGTATCGCGGCTACGACTCGGCCGGGATCGCCGTGAACCACAACCGGTCCTTCGAGGTTCGCCGCAGCCAGGGAAAACTAAACGAACTGGGCCGGCTGCTGTCCCGGTCGCCTATCTCCGGTCGCATCGGGATCGGCCATACCCGCTGGGCCACCCACGGCCGGCCTTCGGAAACCAATGCCCATCCCCATGTGGTCGGCCGGATCGCCTTGGTGCATAACGGCATCATTGAAAATTATCTGGATCTTAAAAAACAGCTCTTGGAGGAAGGACGTACCTTTCTTTCGGAAACGGATTCGGAGATTGTCGCCCATTTGATCGATAAATATTTAAAGGGACGGGAACTGGTCCAGGCCGTTAAATTGGCCCTGGAAAAAATTAGAGGCTCCTATGCCCTGGTGATTATGGATAGTCAGGATCAGAATCGCATTGTTGCCGTTCGCAAAGAATGCCCGTTAATCGTCGGGATCGGGGAAGGGGAATTTTTTATCGCCTCCGATGTTCTGGCCTTTCTCCACCACACCAATCAGGTTATTTATTTGGAAGACGGAGAAATCGCCGTCATCGAGAGCCCCTTTCCTCAAGTGGTTTCGGTCAAAAAGGGAAAGATAACAAAACCGATCCAGAAGATCTCCTGGAGTCCGGTCATGGCCGAAAAAGCCGGCTATAAACATTTTATGCAGAAAGAGATCTTTGAACAGCCCCAGGCCATTATCGATACCTTTCGGGGACGGGTTTCTCCGGAAAAAGGAGAAGTGTTTCTACCGGAAATCGGCCTGACCGCCGAAGAGCTGGCCGGCATCAGCCAGATAGAGATAATTGCCTGCGGGACGTCCTGGCATGCGGCTTTAGTCGGAAAATTTCTATTGGAAGAATATTGCCGGATTCCCACGGCCGTTGATTACGCCTCGGAATATCGCTACCGCAATCCGATCGTCAATTCCAAAACATTGCAGATCCTGATCTCCCAGTCCGGAGAGACCGCCGATACCTTGGCCGCCCTGCGGGAAGGCAAAAAGAAAAAGGCCCGGATCTTATCCATCTGCAACGTTGTGGGCAGCAGCATCGCCCGAGAATCCGATGGGGTTATCTATACCCACGCCGGACCGGAAATCGGGGTGGCCTCCACCAAGGCCTTTACCACCCAACTGGTGGCCCTCTATCTTTTGACTATTTATCTAGGACAAAATCTGAAAATGATAACTCGGAAAAAGCGAGTAGCCATGATTCAGGAACTCCTGCGCATCCCCCACGACATCGAAGAGATCTTAGAGAAAGAAGACCAAATACAGGCGATTGCCCAACGTCATTTCCAGGCCCAGGACTTTCTATTTCTCGGTCGGGGCGTCCATTATCCCATTGCCTTGGAAGGGGCTTTAAAATTAAAAGAGATATCCTATATCCATGCCGAAGGATATCCGGCCGGAGAGATGAAGCATGGTCCCATTGCCCTGATCGACGAGCATATGCCGACGGTTTTCCTGGCCCCGGAAAACGAAATCCAAGAAAAGGTCTTGAGCAATATCGAAGAGGTCCGGGCCCGGGGCGGGATCATCATTGCCCTGACCGATAGTAAGAAAGGAACCCAGATTGAATCGAAGTTTCAGGAGAAGCTCAGACTGCCCAAAGCCCCCTGGGGTCTTTCTCCGATTTTATATGCCGTTCCCCTGCAATTGCTGGCCTACCATATAGCCGTCTTGCGGGGGACTGATGTTGATCAGCCGAGAAATCTGGCCAAAAGTGTAACGGTGGAATAAAAACACCGACTCAAGGTTTAAGGTGCAAGGTGTACGGCAAGAAGAAGCAGGTTAAAAGGAAAAGAAGCAAGGCCCTTCCCCTCTACGGCCTCGAATCCTGCAACCTGAACCATAGGCCCTGTTCGTCAAAAAGAAAACAATGTCCCGACTGCCATTACTGTCAGGACTGTTCTCAGGATCGCTGCCGCTTATGCAAGAAACCGAAGAAACCGGCTCCCCAAAAGCTGTCTGTAGCTGAACAGATTGCCTTGTTTGAAAGAATTAACCGAAAGAAAAGGATAAAGAAGAAGTGAAAAAAACGATGAAAACGGTTTTTAACGATATTTTAGAACTGATCGGCCATACCCCTATGGTCCGGCTGAACCGATTGAATCCCAACAAAAAAGTCAACATCTGGGCCAAAATGGAATCATTCAATCCAGGGGGATCGGTGAAGGATCGCATCGCCCTTTCCATGGTAGAAGCCGCCGAAAAAAAAGGGGTCCTGACCCGCGACAAGACCATTATTGAAGCCACTTCGGGAAATACGGGGATCGGTCTGGCCATGGTGGCGGCGGTCAAAGGCTATCCTTTGATCTTAGCCATGCCGGAATCGGCCAGTCTGGAGCGGCAGAAGATTCTCAAGGCCTATGGGGCCAAGCTTCTGCTAACCTCGGCCCAATTGGGCACCGATGGGTCCATCGATTTGGTTTATCAGATGGCCCGTGAAAATCCGGATAAGTATTTCCTGCCCGATCAGTTTAATAACCAGGACAATATCGCCGCCCATTATGAGGGTACGGCCCAGGAAATCTGGGAGCAGACCAAAGGTAAGCTTTCCATGGTCGTGGCCACCATGGGGACCACCGGAACGCTCATGGGTCTGACTCGAAGGCTCAAAGAATTTAATCCGGCCGTTAAGATCATCGGTGTTGAACCGTACCTGGGTCATAAGATTCAAGGCCTGAAAAACATGAAGGAGTCGTACAAGCCTGGGATTTACGATAAAAACATCCTCGATGAAGTGGTCCATGTGGAAGATGAAGAAGCCTTTGAAACAGCCCGGAAAATGGCCCGGGAAGAAGGGCTTTTGGTCGGCATGAGTTCCGGAGCGGCTATTGCCGTGGCCCTGGCCAAAGCCCAGCAACTTAAAAAAGGAATAATCGTAGCCATCTGTCCGGATGGAGGAGAGCGGTATTTAAGCACCACCCTTTTTAAGGAGAAGGAAAAGAGCGGCCTGGTTTTTTTTAATACCCTTAGTAGAAAGAAAGAACCCTTCGTGCCCCTGAAGGAAGGCAAGGCCTCGATCTATTCCTGCGGCCCCACCGTCAACGAGCTGATTCACCTGGGTCCCTGTCGGCGATTTGTCGTCGCCGATCTGCTTCGCCGCTATCTGGAATTCAAGGACCTGGAAGTGTATCATATTATGAATATCACCGATTTGCATGATCGGACCATCCATGGGGCCGAAGCCGCCAACCAACCCCTGCCAGAATTTACCGGCCACTATGCGGAAGAATTCTTAAAGGACATTGATACCCTGCGGATCAAACGGGCCGCTCATTACCCCAAGGCCAGTGAGCATGTGGAAGATATGATCGCCCTGACCAGGACTCTGCTCCATAAAGGCTATGCTTATGAAAAATTCCATTCCCTCTATTTCGATATCTCGCGGTTTAAAGATTACGGCCACCTCTCACGGGTGGACCTCAAACAGATTCAGGTCGGCAAAACCGTGGATTTGGATGAATACGAAAAGGACAATCCACGGGATTTCACTCTGCTGAAACGATCCAATCTGGCGGAATTGAAAAAAGGGATTTTCCTGGCCACCGAATGGGGGAACGTCCGTCCGGGATGGCATATTGAATGTTCGGCCATGGCCCTGAAGTACTTGGGTGAGACCTTTGACATCCATACCAGCGGAGTGGATCTGATTTTCCCGCATCATGAAAATGAAATCGCCATCAGCGAAGCGGCCACCGGAAAGAAATTTGTCAACACCTGGTTTCACAGTGAATTGGTCATAGTGGACGGCAAAAAAATGTCCCGGGCCAACCATAATGCCGTGACCTTGCGGGATCTGCTGGCTCAGGGATTCAGCGGCCGGGAAGTCCGCTTTTGGCTTTCGGCCACTCATTATCGAAAACCGTTGGCCTTCTCCCTTAAATCCCTGGAGGCCTCCCGCCGATCTTTGAAACGGTTGGATGAATTCATTCAAAAACTTTATACCGCTCAGACGGGGTCTTCCGAAACGGCGGAGGTAGGTGAGGCCCTTTTTGTTTTTAAAACCCAGTTCAAAGAGGCCATGGATGATGATTTGAATATCTCTCAGGCTTTATCCGCTTTATTTAAATTAGTTCGGACCATCAATCCCATTCTGGTGGAAAGAAGGATCTCCGCCTCGGATTTCCAGGAAATCGACCAGGTTCTGAGAAAGGTGGATTCGGTTTTACAGATTTTAGATTTCCCGGAAAGAGAATTACCTTGGGAGGTGCAGACCCTCTTGAATCGCCGGCAGGAAGCTCGAAAACGCAAAGAATTTGCCGAGGCCGACCGGATTCGGGATCAAATTTGCGCCCAGGGTTTTCGGCTTATCGACCTTAAAGATAAAACCATCTGCACCCTTTGCGGCAAAAAGGAGCCCCAATGCCCCGAATAGATGATTTTAAAAACACATTGGAGATCGCCCGGGAGACTTTCCGCAGGAAAGATCCCAAATCCATCTCCCTGAAGACCGGAGCGGTCTACCTCCCGAATTCAAAAGGAGGGGTCCTGGAACTACCCCTGCTTAATCGATTGATTAGCATTACCTGGCCGGAAGGGGAAGTGCGTGCCCCGGAAGGGACAAAAGAATTGTCTTTGCAGGAACAGGGACTGATCATGCATTATCTCATCCAGTCCTCCGGAACCCCAATCACCGGAACATGGATTACCTTTCGGGAAATCCCGGCCGGGGAATTTTACTATTCGGCCTTTGTCAAAAGGGCCAAAGAACCCTTGGTCCAAACCTTCGGCCAACGGCCGGAATTGCTCCTGGAATTGGGGAAACAGATTGGCGGGACCCCGGGGAAGGAAGGCGATGCCTCCATCAGCTTTATGGTTTTCCCTCAGGTCCCCATCACCCTGATCCTCTGGGCTGGAGACGATGAATTTCCTCCTGACGGGAATCTGTTGTTCGATGCCAGTATCGCTCAGTTTTTATCGGCTGAAGATGTAGCCGTCCTCTCGGGGATGGTGGTCTATCCGCTGATTGGGATGGCCTATAAGAAACCGTAGATCGTCATTCGTATACCGTACATCGTAAATGAAAAACGTAACGATCGACGATCGACGATCGACGGTTGTTTTTAAATTCCCTTCTGGTCCATCAAATTGGCCAGATCGGCCACCCGGCAGGAATAGCCCCATTCGTTATCATACCAGGTCACCAGCTTGGCCATGTTCCCTTGCAAGACTTGCGTAAACTCCAAGTCCACTATAGAGGAGTGCTCGTTTCCTTTGAAATCCATTGATACCAGACGTTCTTCCTCACAGGCCATTATCCCTTTTAACTGAGTTTGAGCCGCCTTTTTTAATGCCTCCCGTAGGTCATCGGTTTTGATGGACTGTTTCAACTCCACCGTCAAATCCACCACCGAAACCGTCGGCGTAGGCACCCTGAGGGAATACCCGTCAAACCGACCGGCCAATTCAGGAATGACTAGAGACAGGGCCTTGGCCGCCCCTGTGGTCGTAGGAATGATATTTTGTCCGGCGGCCCTGGCCCGACGCAGATCCTTGTGGGGCAAGTCCAAGATACGCTGGTCATTGGTGTAGGCATGAACGGTGACCATCATGCCTTTCTCGACGCCAAAGACCTGATGGATGACCATGGTCGGCGGGGCCAGGCAGTTGGTCGTGCAGGAGGCATTGGAAACAATCTGGTGTTTTTGGGGGTCATAGGCCTCCTGATTGACCCCCATAACCACGGTTAGGTCAATCTCTTTGGCCGGGGCGGAAATAATGACTTTCTTGGCCCCGGCTTCCAGATGGGCCTGGGCCTTTGGTCCGGTGGTAAAAAGACCGGTGCTTTCAATGACCAGTTGTACGCCTTCATCATCCCAGGGGATAGCGGCCGGATCACGATAGGCGAAGCATTTGATCGGCTGTCCATCCAATAAAAATCGGTCTTTTTCAATAGTCACCTTGCCCTGAAAACGACCGTAATTGGTATCGTATTTAAATAAATGGGCGTTTGTTTCGGTATCAAAAAGATCATTTATAGCCACAACCTGAAGGGTCTTTGGATATCTTTCCAAAACGGCTTTGAGCACTTGCCGGCCGATGCGGCCGAAACCATTAATCCCTAAGCGTATCATAACCCCTCCTTCTTAATTATCATCCAAACGGAATTTATAGGCGGTTAATAAGTCGCACTCGGTTTTTATATTCTGATGGAGCCGGGCATTCTCAATAGCGATGGCGCTCAGGCTGGCTACGGCCTCCAGAAATTGAACATCCTTTTCTTTGAAAAGATGAACCTTTCCGGTATAGACCCTCAAAACCCCGATAATCTGTTTCCCAATTCCCAAAGGAACCACCAGGACAGACTTGATGCCTTCTTGCTTGGCCCTCTCTCCATATTGGAAGTTTTGATCGGTTTGGGCATCCTCGATCCAGATGGATTGCCCTTTGATGGCCTTGCGATCTAAACCGCTTTTAGCGACAACCACCGGTCCTTTCCGAATATATCCGCTGGTCAAACCATAGGTGGCGGCCAAAAGCAGTTTTTTCTTTCGATGATCCAGAAGGCGTAAGGAACTGGCTTTAACCCCCATGGTTTCGGTGACGCATCTGACGACTTCCGATAATACTTTGGGGAGTTCCAAGGAAGCATTAACAACCTTTGCCACATTGTACAGTGCGGTAAAATAATCGATTTTTTTTCCCTTCATGAGTTCCTCTCCTTTCACCGGTCATAAGGGCTGATTGTAGCGGATGTCATATTTATTTCAAGCATTTTTTATGGTTTTTCGATAGGAGGGGAAAAAGTATCGGCCGGAGATTTAGGGGCAGTTATTTCGGGCAAGCGAAACGACGCATAAAATCCGATATGCCATAGCGTATGAATGATTGTATGTTTCTTAAGAAACCTTCATGTCCCAGGAGGCACAACGGGAAAAAATTGGGCTTCGCCGAACGACGAACTCGTTCGACCTACATTTTTGCGGAAACATCAAGGATCCTTACCGGACCCCTGGTAATCGACCAGGCATGATGGATTCCGGCCGGGATAAAATAGCCTTGCCCGGGGCCTAAAGGTTTGGTTTCCCCGTTAAGAGTCAGCGTAAAGATTCCTTCTAAGACCACTCCCGCCTGTTCATAGGGATGGGTATGTCCGCTGTCCACCTTTTCCTCTTCAATAGTCATAACCGCCATAATCAGATGTTCACCGAGGTGCGCCCAACTTTTCACCCCCGGCCGAAAGTCCTTCAGCTCTAAACTGGACAGGTCGATAAAAGGCATGGTCCCTCCTATGATCAGTAAGGTTTTATAAACGGTTTACCGGCACCCTGGCCAGTACCTCCTCCCATTCGTCATCTAAATACTGGGCCAGATCCTCCAGGTTGTAAGAACGCCCGCACCGCGGACAATCCAGGAAAATCCGTTTTCAGGTCCTTTTCAGGTTTAACGGATGACGGCATTTCGGGCAAGAGATCTGAGACATTTTATTAATAAAGTTTGGTTGGAAAGACAAGATTAATCATCTAAAGCCTATTTCTATGACTTTTTGTTTCAATAGATAATTACCAGTATACAAAAAAACTTTATTTTTTCAGGTTGCTCAAAAAGGCTCAGATACAAGGTCGCCCAAAATTCCGAGAAATGAGCGTACAGAGAAGTAGGCCGCAATAACGAGGAATGAGGACAACACAGTAGATGTGTTTTTTTCAGCAACCTGTCATGCCGATTTCTTCATCGGTTAAATAACAAGCCGGGTCCGGGGCCCAAAGATCACCGATCGCCGCCTCGGCCCGGACTCGGAAATTCCCCCCGCAGATATCCAGCCATCGGCAATCAGCACATCGTCCGATGACGTATTGTTTTTTATCCTTAAGCCGGGCCATGAGCGGATCCGACAGGTCCTCCCAGATCTCGCTGAACTTCCGTTGATGCACATTGCCGAAGGAATAATGGCGCCAGAATTGATCGGCATGGACCTCTCCGTCCCAACTGATGCAGCCGATACCCCGGCCGGAACTGTTGCCTTCATTCATTTTCAACAGTTCCAAGACCTCGGATGCCCGTGGAGACCCCTCTTTCAGTAGCCGCAGGTAAAGATAGGGCCCATCGGCATGGTTATCTACAGTCAGCACTTCTTTTTCCAGACCGCGGTCAAACAACCCTTTCGTCCGATCAATAATCAGATCTACCGCTTCTCGTGTCTGTTGATGATTCAAATCTTCTTTGATCAACTGGGAGCCCCGACCGGCATAGACCAGATGATAGAAGCACACCCTGGGGATGTCTTCCTTTTTCAAAAGATCGAAGATAGGAGAAATCTGGTCACTGTTTAGGCGGTTGATGGTGAAACGGAGTCCGACCTTTATCCCGGCATCCCGGCAGTTTCGAATGCCGCTCAAGGCCTGGTCAAAGGCTCCGGGAACACCCCGGAAGCGATCATTGACCTCGGTCAGTCCATCCAGACTTATGCCCACATAAGACAGACCGATGGCTTTCAAAATTCTGGCTGTTTCTGCGGTTATCAACGTCCCATTAGTGGAGATGACCGCCCGCATGCCTTTGGCTACGGCATATTCTGCCAAATCCGGCAGGTCCCCACGCATGAGGGGTTCTCCTCCGGAAAAGAGGATCACCGGAACCCCGAAAGAACTCAGATCATCCAACAGGGCCTTTCCTTCAGCGGTGGTTAATTCATCGGGCGTTTTTTGGTGTAAGGCTTGGGCATAACAATGACGGCACTTCAGATTACACTGGCGGGTCATATTCCAAACCACTACCGGTTTCTTGTCCTGGGAAAACTGCAGGAGGTGTGAGGGCAGCTGCTTGGAATGCCGGTGGTATCGCAAGGCATCGGAAGGTTCAACGGTTCCCATATACAGTTTAGAAATGCCGATCATTATGGTTTTCCTTTAGAAGACAATGGAAGCTCTCTTTGCCAAGAAAAGGCTGATTTTTTTTAATTCCCTAGTCCCGCCTTCGGCGGGATCACGCCGGGAGGTGATGAGAAAGGCGCACGTTATCTCTAATCAGGAATACACTACAGACCAAGGCCTCGGAGGGCAAGAAGAGGGGAACGAATACAACTCTATCGCTTATCAGCCTATTGCCCTTAGCCTATGGCATGATTTGGTTCTCAAGCCGCCTTAAGGGAATGAAAAGGGTCCGTCCCTTAAAGAGTGCGAAAACCCATCTCCGTTTTGTTATGTCCGGGCGGCAACCGGTTCTCCGGCCTGATAATAGGTTTGAATCAATTTTTGGATATAGCCTTCTGGGTTGGTGATGGCCTCCGGCGTGATGACAAACCGGGTCATGCCGGTTTTTTCCTTGACCAGTTTAAAACCGAATTCAAAATCTTTGGACAAACCCTCACAGATAGACCAAACACTGACCTTGGAATCAATGGCCTTCTTAAGAACCGCATCGGTGCCTTCTTCGGAAAACTTCAAGCTGATCCCGACCCGTTCAAAAAAACGCAGTTCATATTCCTTTACCTGGCTGATCATCGTCCAAACTTCTTCGAAGGCCTGGACCAGATCCTGGACCATTTCCAGGGAACGACCGGCAATCAATTCACCTCGAAAATCCGTCAACTGGCCGCTGAATCGCCCGGTCCAATCACTAGCCTTTTCCTTGATCTTATTCTTAAGGATTTCGAGTTCTTTATCCCAAGCCGCCTGAAAACGGGTCCTATAACCGGGATTTTCCGGATCATTGACTAATAAATTCAATTCCTTTTGAGGGTCTAGCACCACCTCAGGTGTAACTAATAATCGACCTATTGTCAAGGAAGGCAATTTCTTTTCGAATTTAATCAATGCCTTTTCCACCACGCTGACCAGTCCCCGAGCCCCGGTTTTCTCTTCGTAGGCCTTCTGGGCGAATAGACGCAAGGCATCATCTTCAAAAAGAATATCTATACCGTAGGACTTAAAATCCCTTTTTTTACTCCGAATGATCGGATTATTGGGGTTTTTTAGGATCAGAAAAAGATCCTGTTCGGATAATTCTTCCAAGACCACGGTCACGGGCAATCGACCGACAAACTCGGATTCAAACCCGTAGGCGATCAGGTCCTCGGCCCGTACCTGGGGTAACAATTTTGCCGAATTTTTTTTCGATTTGATGGTCGACCGGAACCCTATTCCTTGCTCTTGGACCCTTTTTTGGATAATCTTGTCAAGATGGTTAAAGGCACCGCTCATAATGAAAAGGATATTTTTTGTGTTAACGGTTCTTTTTTCTTTTTTCCCGCTTTTCCGAAAATTTTCTATAGCCTGGAGTTGAGAAATAGGGTCATGGGGAACCCGCAGGTCAACCTCGGTCTCTTCCATCGGTTTCAACAAGGCCCTTTGAACCCCGGTTCGGGAAACATCAGGGCCGATCAGATTGTTGCTGGAGGCGATTTTATCGATTTCGTCGATATAAACAATCCCGTATTGGGCCAGTTCAATATCGTCATTGGCTTCATAGACCAAATCACGGATAAGATCCTCCACGTCCCCGCCTACGTATCCGGTTTCACTAAACTTTGTGGCATCCCCTTTGACAAAAGGAACCCCCAATTTCTTGGCGATTAATTTTATCAAATAGGTTTTGCCGACCCCCGTAGGCCCGAGCATCAGGATATTATTTTTTATCATACCCACAGGAAGAGTGTCCGATGACTTTTCTTTTTGTTCCCAGTATTTGATGCGATTGAAATGGGTGCATATTTTGGTCGCTAAAACGGCTTTGGCCTCTTCTTGACAGATAACATATTCATTTAAATAAGCTTCCAGTTCTTCCGGTTTCAAATTGAAGTTGATCTTTGACCCAATCCCCTTAGATTCTTTTGGTGGGACCTTTTGTTCCTGAGTCTCCCCTTGAGGAAGGACGAAAGGGGTAATGATCTTTACCCGATCCCCATATTTTCTGGAGAGATAATCACTCAACTCCCTTTCCAGCTCTTTCTGGGTGGGGAGTTCCTGCTTCATAGTGTTAGGAGGGACAACTTTACTATTATCATTTATTTCATCCATAACCCCTCGATGTCTAAATTAAAATTTTTAGCCGCCTTTTCCAGACCAGGCATCTTGCGGTCAACCGACACTTTTTCTAAACCATTTGTGAACTTAAATATAATGCATCCTCAGGACCATTTCAACCTCCTTATCTTCTAACTAGGTTTTCTCATTAAAAAAAGCCCCATTACCCTATATGGTGAAGCCGTATCTTGGGCGGTTTTGTTGCCTTCTCCAGCTTCACCAGTTGAATACGGGAATCGTAGACAACGAGAAATGTCCAAAGAAAAAAAGATAACTTTTTTTATCTTCTTTAATCTTAAAAAATTAAAAACTAATTCCAAAAATCTCCCCCGATTTTCCCCGGACAGCTTCTTTTCCAGGGGGAAAAGGAGAAAATTTTAGATATTTCCAGCAGTAACCCAATTTTTTTCCTTGACATTGGCTGATTTTTCTTTATAGTTGCATGAAAGTGGGGAATTGTGGGGAATTGTGTAGAAAAATGACCTAAAGGCTGGAGGATAAGGTGTTTCGAGGACGGTCTACCCATTTAATTGATCCCAAGGGCCGGATTAGTATCCCGACCCGCTTCCGGGACCTCTTGAAAACGAATGATGACCCTCGTCTTATTGTGACCAATTGGGAGCAGTGTCTGGCAGCCTTCCCCTTAAAGGAATGGGAAGATGTAGAGGCCAAAATGGGTCAGCTCTCCCTTGTGGATCGCGATATTCGTTCTTTTAAACGCTTTTTCTTTTCCGGGGCCTGCGAATGCAGCTTAGACAGCCAAGGCCGAATTCTAATCCCTCCGACCTTGCGAGAATATGCCAATTTAAAAAAAGAGGTTATCCTCGCAGGCCAGCTTAAGTATTTTGAAGTCTGGGACAAAGCAAGATTTGAAGAAGAACTGGCTAAAAGCATAAACAACTTATCCGTCTTGGAAGACAAACTGGCCTCACTGGGTCTATAGGGAGAAACGGCTTCGACTATCCATCAGCCGGTAATGGTTCAGGAAGTGCTTCAATATCTTCGATGTGACCAGGGAGGCCTTTTTGTGGACGGAACCTTGGGAACTGGCGGGCATAGCCTGGCGATTTTTGAACACAGTCCGGCAGCGACCGAGATAATAGGGATGGATCGAGACCCGCAAAGTTTAGCCCTGGCCCGGGAACGATTAAAACCCTATTCAAATCGACTACGCCTGGTTCAGGGGAAATTTGGAGATCTGAAAGAAAATCTCGCCAGGCTGGGTATCAAAGCTGTAGATGGGATTGTCCTTGATCTTGGATTCTCTTCTTTCCAACTGGAAAGTCAAGGGAGGGGTTTCAGCTTCCAACGGGAAGACGATTTGGATATGAGGATGAACCAGAGCGAAGGAATCAGCGCCCGGGATTGGTTGACTCGAACCAGCGAGAAAGAACTGCAGCAGGTTTTATGGGAATATGGGGAAGAACGGTGGGCCAAACGAATTGCCGGGAAAATAGTTAATGCCTTGGCCCATAGACCCATTCAGACGACTAGAGAATTGGCGGAGTTGGTCGCTCGGTCCGTCCCGGGAGGATCATCTAAGAGACGAATCCATCCGGCCACTCGAACCTTTCAGGCCTTGCGGATTCAGATCAATGACGAACTGGCCCAATTAAAGGCATTTCTGGATAATTTTCTCGATACCTTGACCTGCCGGGGAAGGGTTTGCTTAATCTCTTATCATTCTTTGGAAGACCGGCTGATCAAACAAACCTTTATTAAATTGGAGCGAGGGGAGAATGATCCTTTGGGTTTCGCCGAACCCCATCGGTCTGAAGGCCAGCCGGTTTTTAAACGAGTGATTTCCAAACCGGTGAAACCTGCTCTTGAAGAAGTAAAAAATAATCCCCGCTCCAGAGGGGCGAAATTGCGGGTGGGAGAGCGGCGGGGAGAGGTCTGTTGAAAACCACTATCAAACCACAACCCCACAGCCGGAAAAAAAGACCCAAAGAGAAAACTCCGCTCGATCCGGTGAGATGTTTGATTCTCCTGTTGGTTGTATTTGTTCCCAGTGTTTTGGTTTATATCTGGCTTCATGTTCAGACTGTGGGATTCAGCTATGATATCGCCAAGGCCCAAAAACAAAAAAGAGAATTGCAGGAAATGAACAAGAAATTGCGTATTCAGCTGGCCAATCTCAAATCTCCGGAAAGGATCGAACGGATCGCTCTGACTCAATTAGGCTTAAAGCCACCGGAAAAAGGTCAGATTGAGATTCTGAAATGAGAGAGACGGAATTCAAATGGGTCCATTTTCGTTTGTACTGGGTCTGGGGACTCTGTTGCCTTCTCTTTGCTCTGATCCTCTGTCGGGCTGTCCAGCTTCAATTATGGGAAGGACGTAAACTGGCCAAAATCGCCAAGGGAGAAATTGAAAAACTTATACCCCGATCCCATAAAAGAGGGACCATTTATGATCGCAACCATTTCGAATTGGCCATGACCATTGAAATGGAATCCGTTTTTGCCCAACCCAAAGAAATTAAAAACATCCAAGAGGTTTCCGGCCATTTAGGCCAACTGCTTTCCTTAGACCGAAAACGATTGGCCTCTTTGCTTAATCCCGAAAAACCTTTTGTCTTCATAAAACGGCGGGCCACACCCGATGAATGCGAAGCGATCCGTGCCCAAGGGGTTGAAGGGATCGCTTTTATAAAAGAAGCACAACGTTTTTATCCCTATATGGATCTGGCCAGTCATGTCCTGGGGTTTGTCGGAACCGATCCCAATGGTCTGGAAGGCCTGGAACGACAATATAATACCTACCTAAAAAGCCCTTATCTTTACGAACCGAGCATCCGTGATGCCTTGGGACGATCTTTATATTTGAGCGGTATGGAATCCATTCAGGAAAACGAAGGTCTGAGTTTACAGTTAACACTTGATAAAAGTATCCAGTATTTTGCTGAGAAGGAATTAAAAAAAGGGGTCCTTAAGACCTCGGCCAAAGGCGGAATGGCCATTGTTCTAAATCCCAAAACCGGTGAAATTCTGGCCTTGGCCAATTACCCTTCGTACAATTTAAACGCCTTTCAGTCCGCCCCGACATCCTCTCGCAGGAATCAGGCCATTACCGATACCTTTGAGCCCGGCTCCACCTTCAAAACTTTTTTAATTGCCGCAGCCTTGGAGGAAAAAAAATTTTCCATCAATGACATGATCTTTTGCGAAAATGGGGCCTATCGGGTAGGAAAGCATGTCATTCATGACGTCCATCCTCATGGTTGGCTTTCTTTCCAAGATGTCCTTAAGGTTTCGAGTAATGTGGGGGCTACTAAGATCGGCAAAAAACTTGGGAACAAGAGCTTTTATTCCTATATCAAGAATTTTGGTTTTGGCAAAGAAACCGGCTTGGATCTGCCGGGGGAAGTGGGCGGTGTGGTCTGGCCTTATCATCGTTGGGGAGAAATCGAGTTTTCCAATATTTGTTTTGGACAAGGGGTGACGGTGACCGGGATACAGATGGCCAGCGCTCTGGGAGCCATTGCCAACGACGGCCGTCTGATGAAGCCCTATATCGTTAGACAGATATTGGATCAAAAGGGGAATCCCGTTAAACATTTTTCTCCCCATCCGGTCCGTCAGGTTCTTTCTCCGGGAACAGCCCGGTTGATGTGCAGTTTGTTGGCCCGGGTCACCGAATCAGGGGGAACGGCTCCTCAGGCGGCCATTGACGGAGTGCCGGTGGGAGGGAAAACCGGGACGGCCCAGAAGGTCGCTCCGGAAACAAAACATTACGCTCACGGGAAATATGTTTCAACTTTTATGGGTTTGGTGCCTGTTGAATCCCCGGCCTTGGTTATCGTCGTAGTCGTCGACGAACCCAAAGGCGTCCATTATGGAGGAGTGGTGGCCGCTCCGATTTTCAAAGGAATAGCCGAAAATGCCTTGCCCATCATCGGGATCAAACGGCAGGCTGAGAGCGGAAGCACCCTTCAGGCTCCCCAGGAAAAGCCGGACATGACCCCTTGGGTGATCGCCCAGAAGGCCAAAGAGGAAGAGATAAATCAATCAACTGAATTAAAATATAAACGCATCATGCCGGACCTTCGGGGGATGAGTATGCGTAAAGTCGTGGAGTTAATGAAAGGATATGAAGTGCCCCTCGAACTGCTCGGAAGCGGCAAGGCTGTTTCTCAACAGCCTTTACCGGGGACTGTCTTGGGTCAGAAGACCCGCTGTCAAATTCAGTTCCAACCAATGCTCTAAAACGTAGAGAAGTTGGAGATAGGAAATTTTGGATCTCAATACGGTGTGGGAAGGTTTTTTTGCAACTGAAAGAGTTATTAAGCGCCTTACCTGAGGCCAAAGTGGAAGGGAGGATCGACCTGGAGATTACCCATTTGGGTTATGACTCCAGGAAAATTACTGAGAACGGTTTATTTGCCGCCATTATTGGACATAAAAGCGACGGCCATCACTATATCGAACAAGCCATTAGACAGGGGGCGGGGGTCATCGTAACGGAAAGAGAAGGATATACTATTCCTTCCTCTGTCACCCAACTTAGGGTTAAGAATAGTCGGCAGGCTCTATCTCGTTTGGCGGCCTGTTTTTATGGGTATCCGGCATCTAAACTCTATTTGATCGGGATCACCGGGACCAGTGGAAAAACGACCACATCTTACCTGGTCGAGTCTATTTTAAGATCTGCCGGGTTTTCAGTAGGAGTCTTGGGAACGGTTTCCTATCGTTGGGGCACTGAGATCAGGCCGGCCCCGGTAACGACTCCTGAATCATTGGACCTGCAAGCCATGTTGGCTCAAATGGTCCAAGAAGGGGTCACTCATGTGGTCATGGAGGTTTCCTCTCACGCCCTGGATCAAGGTAGGCTAGGCGAAATGTTATTTGATCAGGTGGTCTTTACCAACTTATCTCAGGACCACTTGGATTACCATCAAAATTTGGAAGTCTATTTTCAAGCCAAGGCCCTGTTGTTTCATCGACATCTCAAACCCAATGGCCTCGGCTTGGCGGTCATTAATAGGGACGACCCTTATGGTCAAAGAATTTGGGCGGAATTGGACGCACCCAAACAAGGTTTCGGAATAAGAACAAAGGAGGCTTATGCTCCCGTTGAAATCCATTCGGACCTTAAGGGGATTCGGGGGACAATCCAGACTCCTCAAGGGGAGTATGTTCTCAAATCAAACTTAATCGGCAGCTATAATATATATAATCTGCTAGCCGCTTGGGCAGTTGGTAAAGGAATTCAGATAGAGGAAGAGATCATTAAAAAGGGTATCGAATCATTGACCTCGGTCCCAGGCCGAATGGAGGCTGTCTTTAATAACAAAGGGCTGACCATCCTGGTCGATTACTCTCATAAACCGGAAGCTTTACGGTTTGCCTTATCGTCTTTAAAGAGCTATGGCCAAGGGAGAATCCTGACTGTTTTCGGCTGCGGTGGCGATCGGGATCAACAGAAACGTCCCCTAATGGGCCGGATTGCCGGAGAATTAAGTGACTTTACCATAATCACCTCCGATAATCCCAGGACTGAGGATTCTCTGAAGATAATCAAAGAAATCGAGCAGGGCATCAGGACCCAAGGCCTGCCATATCTTGAAGTTGAGGGGTTACAAATACTCCCCTCTGCCTCGGGGTATACGATTTTACCTGATCGCCGAAAAGCCATCGCCTTGGCTATTCGATTGGCCCGGTCAGGTGATGTCATTTTGATCGCCGGCAAGGGTCACGAAACTTATCAAATTCTGGGGACGGGAACGATTCATTTTGACGACCGGGAAGAGGCCCGCCTGGCCTTAGAGGCTCTGGATGTTTAACACGGAAATATTATCTTGGCCGGAACTGCTGATGGGTATTCAAGGTCAGGTGATCCAAGGAACCCTGGATCAACAGGCCAGCGGGGTTTCCACGGACACCCGGACGTTACAGAAAGGGGATTTGTTCATCGCCTTGAATGGCCCCAATTTTAACGGCCATCACTTTATTCCCCAGGCCTTTGAGAAGGGAGCGGCGGCCGCCTTGGTTTCTGAAGAAATGAAAGCGGAGGACCTCCCGGCCGGCAAATGCATTATCCGGGTGGAAAACACCATCACTGCCTTGGGTGATTTAGCGGCCCTTTGGCGGAATATATTTTCAGTTCCCTTGATTGGGATCTCCGGAAGCAACGGTAAAACCACTACCAAAGAGATGCTGACCACTATCCTGCAGCAGGAAGGGATGACCTTAAAAAACCAGGGCAACCTGAATAACTGGATCGGGTTGCCTCTGAGCCTTTTTGCCTTGAATAAAGACCATCGATTTGCCGTTATGGAAATGGGCATGAATCATCGAGGGGAAATCAGTCGGCTCTGTCAAATAGCCCGGCCGGACGTGGGGCTTTTGACCAATGTCGGCCCGGCTCATCTGGAAGGTTTGGGTTCCATGGAAGCCATCGCCGAAGCCAAGGGAGAACTCTTTGAGTCCCTGGAACCTCACCATTGGGCGGTGATCAACATCGATGATTCCCGCATCCGGGAGCGTGCTCATTTCTGCCGGGCCAGGAAGATGACCTTCGGCCTGAATCCGGCCGCCATGGTTAGAGCTGATAAGATTTCCCTCGCCCCTTTGAAGAGCATTTTCCGAATCCATTTTCAGGGCGAGGCTGAAGACGTGGTTCTGCCCGTTCCGGGAGAGCATAATATCCCTAATGCCTTAGGAGCTGCCGGGGCCGCCTTATCTCTTGGCCTCTCTTTATCAAAAGTTCGGGATGGCCTGAATAAATTCATTTTACCCGAACATCGTCTACAAATTAAAAAAGGCCTAAAAGGCATTGAATTAATTGACGACACTTATAATGCCAATCCTGCTTCCCTAAAAGCCGCCCTATCCACCTTTCAATCGTTCCGTCAGGGTAAAGGCGGGGGCGTGGTATTAGGTGATATGCTTGAGCTGGGCAACCAAGCCCTGGAGGCTCATCGGGAAATCGGCAAATTGATCGGCAAGATGGGTCTGGACTATCTCCTGGTGATCGGTCCCTTGTCCGGAGAAATCGTCAAAGAGGCGCTGGAAGGAGACCGTCCTCCTCAGCAAACCTTTTGGGCTCAGCGTCATGTCGAATTACTGGAAAGGTTATATCAAATCATCCGGCCCGGAGATATCCTTCTGATAAAAGGATCCCACGGAATGAACATGGAAACAATTGTCAGGGGTTTGGAGGATCAAGGATAAGTCATGCTGTATCATCTCTTGTACGCTCTACATGACCAGATCTCCTTCTTCAATGTCTTCCGGTATATTACTCTCAGAACGATATATTCCACCCTGACGGCCTTGTTGATCACCTTTCTGTTGGGGCCTTATTTCATCCGTCTCCTGACCAAGTATCAAATCGGACAATATATCCGCGAAGAGGGTCCCTCTTCCCATTATAGTAAAAAAGGGACTCCTACCATGGGCGGCGTTCTGATTCTATTTGCCGTCTTTGCCTCCACTCTTTCCTGGGCCGATCTGACGAATGCCTATGTCTGGCTCGTTCTTTTAGTCACTCTCTGCTTTGGAGGGATCGGCTTCTTGGATGATTACCTGATGCTGATCAAAAAGAAGAATAAAGGGTTAAGCGGCCGGGCCAAATTCATTCTCCAAGTTGTCATCGCCCTGATCCCGGCCATCTATCTCTATTTGAATTTTAAATACAATACTCGTTTAAATATTCCTTTTTTTAAGACCATGACCCCTGACCTCTATTGGGGGTATATCGTGTTAACGTTATTTATCATCGTCGGGACCTCTAATGCCGTCAACTTAACCGATGGATTGGACGGGTTGGCCATCGGGCCGGCCACCATCGCCTTTGGGACCTATCTTTTACTGAGTTACTTGAGTGGAAATTTAAAGATTGCCAATTACCTACAGATCCCTTTTGTTCCCGGCTCAGGGGAACTCGCTGTTTTTTGCGGGGCCATGGTCGGGGCGGGCATGGGCTTCCTATGGTTTAATGCCTATCCTGCCCAGGTTTTTATGGGTGATGTCGGGGCCCTTTCCTTAGGAGCGGCCTTAGGAACCGTAGCTGTCATTACCAAAAATGAAATCGTCTTGGTTATTATAGGGGGGATTTTTGTGGTGGAGGCTTTGTCGGTAATTTTTCAAGTGGGCTATTTTAAGATGACTCAAGGGAAACGAATTTTTCGGATGGCCCCTTTGCACCATCATTTTGAGTTGAAGGGATGGCCCGAACCGAAGATCATTGTCCGGTTCTGGATTATCGCCGTCATATTAAGTTTAATTTCGCTAAGCACATTGAAACTCAGGTAGAGGTTTTTTTGGACTTTCTAGGCAAAAAGATAGCGGTGGTCGGACTAGGGAAAACAGGCATGACGCTGGTCTCCTTTTTCCTGAAACAGGGGGCGGTTGTCCGGGCTTCAGATTCCCGTCCTCTTCAGGAATTGGAAAGCCTGGTTTCCCATTTTAGAGGGACCGGCCATCCCCTGATCTTAGAAGGAGGCGGACACAGCATACCTTTTTTCACAGAGGTTGATTTAGTCGTTGTCAGTCCCGGAATCCCTCTGGACCTTCCTGCTTTAGAGGCGGCCATGGCCAAAGGAATCCCCTTAATAGGAGAAATTGAGATCTTTGCCGGTCTGGTCCGCACACCGGTTGTGGCCGTCACCGGGACCAACGGCAAGACCACGACCACGGCCCTGTTGAATGAGATGCTGGTCAACTCCGGGAAAAAGACCTATCTGGGAGGGAATATCGGCCGCCCCTTAATGGACTATGTCCTCAATCAGGAGGACATAGAGATAGTCGTGGCCGAAATCAGCAGCTTTCAGTTGGATACGACCACTAATTTTTTCCCTCAGGTAGGTCTTTTATTAAATATCACCGAGGATCACTTGGACCGTTATCCAGACTACGCGGCCTACATTCAATCCAAAGCCAGCCTCTTTCGTAATAAAGGTGAATCCAATCAGGCCGTGTTAAATTGGGATGATCCGATCGTTCGGACCATTGGGGAAAAACTCCCCGGGCCGGTTTACTTTTTCAGCCGAAAACGCAAGTTCGATCAAGGGGCCTATCTCGACCAGGATCAGGTGATCGTTTCCCTGGAGACTTCTCGGGAGGCCTATTCTCTAAAAGGCTTCCGTCTGCCCGGTATTCATAATCAGGAGAATGCCCTAGCCGCCATTTTAGGGGCTCGTCTGATGGGGGCTACTCCTGAGGCCATTTCGCAGACCCTTTTAACTTTTCAAGGGTTCGGGCATCGCGTCCAATTTATTGGCGAGGTTCAGGGGGTCCAATTTTTTGATGATTCCAAGGCCACAAATGTAGGGGCCGTGATCAAGGCCCTGGAAGGGTTTACCCAGCCCATACTTCTGATCGCCGGCGGCCGTGACAAGGGAGGCGAGTACACCCCATTGAAAGAATTAATCCAAACCAAAGTCAGGGGATTAATCCTGATCGGAGAGGCCCGGGATAAGATGCAAGTACAACTAGGCCATTTGACTAAAACCACATTGGCCGGGACCTTGGAAGAGGCTGTCGAACTGGCCTTTCAGCAGGCCGTGGCTGGGGATGTGATCCTTTTGTCTCCGGCCTGTTCCAGTTTCGATATGTTTCGGGATTATGGTCATCGGGGGGATGTTTTTCAAAAGGCAGTCCAGACCTTGGGAGTGGGACTCCCGGGAGGATTGGTAAGCTGATGTTTCCCTTTTTTAGAAGAAAAAAACAAACCGATTTTTCGGAAAATTTCTGTCCTGAAAAAACCAAAACCGATTTCAGCATCGACCCGGTCTGGTTGGGGGTGACCTTGGCACTGGTTATCTTTGGAATCTGCATGGTCTATAGCGCCAGTTCACAGTTGGCTACCCGAAAATATCATAATAGCTTTTATTTTGCCCAAAAACAGATGGCCTTCGCCTTTTTCGGGTTTTTGGCCATGATGACGTTCCGTTTTATTCCCTATCAGAAATTACCGAAACGGATTTTCTGGCTTCTCGGCATCAGCTTCCTGACATTAATTCTGGTCCTTATTCCGGGGATCGGCTCCCGGATGGGCGGGGCCTCCCGCTGGTTTCGGTTCGGAGGGATATCCTTTCAACCAGCCGAATTTTCCAAATTGATTGTTGTTATTTTTTTGGCCTACTCCATGAGCCGGCATAAGGATCTGATGAAAGATTTAAAAAAAGGCTTCCTTTATCATGTCGGATTTGTCGGGGGTTTTATCCTCCTGATTCTATTAGAACCGGACTTTGGAATGGCCGTAACCCTCGTCTTGATCACCGGGATCATGTTATTTGTAGGCGGGGTCAGGATGAAGCATCTCCTCCTGTCCATCTTCCCCATGATCCCCCTGGCCTATTTGCTGGTCTGGCGGGTCCCCTACCGTAGGATGAGGGTCTTGTCTTATCTTGACCCATGGAAAGATCCCCTTGGTTCGGGGTTTCATCTCAAACATTCTTTCTTGGCCTTCGGCTCAGGGGGCCTAAGCGGACAGGGCCTGGGTGGAAGCCAACAAAAACTTTTTTACCTCCCCGAACCCCACACGGACTTTATCTTTTCCATAGTGGGAGAGGAACTGGGGTTTATCGGGGTTTTTATTGTTGCGGTGCTTTTTATGGTTTTGATCATCAAATGTCTGAAATTGGCCTTGAGGGTCAAAGACCTTTTTGGACTATATCTGGTCGTCGGCATCACCGTGATGATCGGCCTTCAGGCTTTTATAAATATGTTGGTCGTTATGGGACTCCTTCCCACCAAGGGACTGACCCTGCCTTTTCTGAGTTACGGCGGCTCTTCCCTTTTATTAAATATGATTTGTGTTGGGATTTTGATGAATCTCACCTCCCAACACCAAAAGGAAAGGGTGTGCGTATCTTGATCGTCGGAGGGGGGACGGGGGGCCATTTATTTCCGGCCATTGCCCTGGCCGAGGCCTTTACCCAAAAGGATCCGGGAAACGAGATCCGCTTTGTCGTTACCCCGCGGGTCTTGGATTCCCAAATTTTAAAAGACCGTGGTTTTTCTTTTCAAACTTTAAAAGTGGAAGGGCTAAAAGGCAAAGGGATCTTCAGCATGATTCAATCATTAATCAAGCTCCCTCGTTCTTTTGCCGCTTCCCTGAAGATGATTGAGGAATATAAACCGGCTTTGGTCTTGGGTGTAGGAGGATATGTATCCGGACCGCTGGTCCTGGCGGCCTGGTGGAAGGGACTGCCTTGCGCCATCCAAGAACAAAACTCGATACCGGGGATCACCAACCGGCTCTTGGGTAAAGTGGTGGATCGAATATTTTGTGCCTTTAAAGAAAGCGAGGCTTATTTCTCGGGAGGAAAAGTGCGACTGACCGGAAACCCGATCCGGAAGGAACTGGGCGAGGTAGCCGAAAGAACCATTGCCTCATCCGGACCTTTGACGATCCTGATACTCGGGGGAAGCCAGGGGGCTCATCGAATCAATCTGACGGTTATCAACTCCTTGGACGGGCTACGGGATGTTAAAGAGAAGTTGGTTTTTATTCATCAAACCGGAGAAAAGGATGAACAGGAGGTGGCCCGGATCTATCGGGAAAAGGGATTCCAACACCAGGTCAAGGCATTTATCTCCGATATGGTCTGGGCCTATCAAGAGGCCGACATGATCATCGGAAGAGCCGGGGCCATGACCATAACGGAAATAACGGCATTGGGCAAACCGAGCCTCTTGATCCCCTTTCCCTTTGCCGCCAACAATCACCAGGAGCATAACGCTCGGGCCTTGGTTGAAGCCGGGGCGGCGGAGATGATCCTGGAAAAAGATTTATCCCCGGACCGTTTGGTTCAGCGAATCGGTCATTGGTTATCTGACCGTCAATTTTTAATTCGAATGGGGAGCCAGGCCAAGTCGCTGGGACACCGGCAGGCGGCTGAAGAAATCGTCGAAGTTTGTTATCAACTTCTTTCCAAACAAAAAAAGGATCTCCATTAAATGTATCCCCGTTTTCAGCACATCCATTTTATCGGCATCGGCGGCATCGGCATGAGCGGCATTGCTGAAGTGTTGTTGAATCTCGGATATCGGGTCAGCGGGTCGGACCTCAGGGAAACGGAGATCACCACCCGGCTGAAATCCCTAGGCGGGAATATATTCATCGGCCATCACCCCGCCAACATCCAGGGGTCGGAAGTGGTCGTTACCTCTTCGGCGGTGCGTCCGGATAATCCGGAAGTCCTGGCGGCCAGAGAGGCCCTTTTGCCGGTTGTGCCCCGGGCCGAGATGCTGGCCGAATTGATGCGTCTTAAATATGGGATTGCCGTAGCCGGGGCCCATGGGAAAACCACGACGACTTCAATGGTGGCCCATGTCCTGGCTCACGGGGAACTGGACCCGACCGTGGTGATCGGTGGAAAGCTCAATAGCTGGGGGACCAATGCCCGCCTCGGCCAAGGAGCCTTCCTGGTGGCGGAGGCCGATGAGAGCGACGGCTCATTCCTCCATCTTTCTCCGAGCATTGCCGTGGTGACCAATATTGATTTGGAGCATCTGGATTTTTATCAAAATCTGGAGCATATCCAGACGACCTTTCTGGATTTTTTAAAACGCCTGCCCTTTTATGGCCTGGCTATACTCTGTTTGGATGACCCCTATCTGCCTTCGTTGATCCCGAAGATAAAGAAAAGGGTTCGGACCTACGGCCTGACAGCCCAAGCCGACATCCAGGCCCGGGAGGTGAGACAGACCGGTCTGGCCAACCATTACCGTCTTTTTTATGCCGGGAAGGAATGGGGCGAGATATCCTTCAATCTTCCGGGGCTGCACAATGTGTATAACTCTCTGGCCGCTATCGCCGTCGGCTTCGAACTGGAGATCCCTTTCCCGCGCATACAAGAGGCCTTTGCTTCCTTAGAAGGGGTCCAAAGACGATTTCAAATTAGAGGAGAATTCCAGGGCGCAACGGTCCTGGATGACTATGGCCATCACCCGACGGAGGTCAAGGCCACCTTGAATGCCGTCCGGGAAAGCTGGCCGGAAAAAAGGATTGTGGTTGTTTTTCAACCCCACCGATATAGCCGAACCAAGGGCCTGTTCGAAGAATTTACCACCTCCTTCTATCAGGCCGATTTTGTCTTCCTAATGCCGATCTATGCCGCAGGGGAAGAACCGATAGAAGGGATTGATTCGGAAAAATTATTCGAGGGGATTAAGGAAAAGGGACATCACGGAGTAAAATACTTTCCCCGGCGAGACGAGATCATCCCGGCCCTTCAGGAGATTTTAAAAGACGGAGATGTGCTGGTTACCTTGGGGGCCGGCGATGTCTGGAAAATAGGTCAGGAACTTGTCTCTTCGACAGGATCTTAAAAAACGATTGGAAACCATTTGCCCGGGAAGGGTAAAACAAAAGGAACCCTTGGGTCCCTATACTACCATGCGGATAGGCGGAAAGGCGGATTGGTTAATCGAACCGCAAACCCTTTTGGAGATGAAAAAGCTCAAGGAGACGGCGGAGGAATATGCCCTTTCCTGGAAGGTCTTAGGGCAGGGCAGCAACCTGCTTGTCTCCGACCGCGGGGTCCGGGGATTGGTCATTCACCTAGCATCCTCAACATCGCCTATAAAGATGACCCCTTTAAAGAACGGCCAGGTCCTTTTGGAGATTGGAGCGGGGATTCCTTTAGCTCGGGTCGTCAACTACGGACTGAGGCATCATCTTGAGGGATTGGAATTTTTAACCGGTATTCCCGGGTCTCTAGGCGGGGCCTGGGCCATGAATGCCGGAAGCTATGGAAAGGAAATGAAGGATATCACTGCTTACTTGAAGATCTTTTCTCAAGACGGTCGACTGGTGCGTAAAGGGAAAAGACAACTTTCTTTCAGCTATCGTCGCTTGAAGCTAGAGCCGGAGGAAATAATCTTTTCCGGCGGTCTTATGGTCACTCCCGCTGAGGGCCGGAAGATTCAACAGGAAATCCGGAACCGGTGGGCCCAAAGAAGATCCACTCAACCCCTGAACCGCCCCAGCTGTGGATCGATCTTTAAAAACCCACCGGGTGATTTTGCCGGACGGTTGATTGAACAAGCCGGATTAAAAGGGATGGAACGGGGAAAGGCCCGGATTTCCAGTCACCACGCCAATTTTATTATCAATCAAGGCGGAGCCCGGGCCCGGGATGTCCTGAACTTGATGAACCTGATACGGCGCCGGGTCCGAAAGCAATTCGGGGTCCTTCTGGAACCGGAGGTTTGCTTGTGGGGGTGTTCGCTTAAAGAGGTCGAATAAAACGATTCGATCGGTTTAAGGTAACAGGCAAAAAGGGTAAGGCAGTCCACTAAAAAAATGGTCCATAAACTTTGGGCCCTCTGCCTTGACCCTATCAAGGAAGAGAAAAAATAAAATGTATCTAGGAAAAACCCGTTTGGGAAATATGGGCCGCAATTATTATCGCGGCGACCTGAACAACACAGAACTGTCCTGGTTTGGAAGGTTTTGGCGTCATTTTTGGGTCGGGTCGATCATGATCATGATTCTTTTAGGGGTTAGCTTCATCCTTTTGATCGGTTACCTGGTGGCCTTATCGACCCCTATTTTCAAATTGGAGGATGTTGGGTTTCAAGGAATAAAGAGGGTTTCTCAAGACGAATTACTGCATCAAGGAGGGCTGGAGAATCGGGGTAATCTTTTGGCCTTGAATCTGTATGAAGTGAAGAAAAAAATGGAAACCGTACCCTGGGTGAAGAGTGTTTCTCTTCATCGGATCTTTCCAAATAAATTGCAGGTTATTGTAACCGAACATCAACCCATTTTTCTGGTTCCAGCCCGTCAGGACCTGTATTTTTTGAATAATGAGGGCGTTCTCTTTAAAAAAGCCGAGACCAAAGATGGGAATTCCCTGCCTCTGCTGACCGGTTTGGGAAAAAAAGACTGGACCCCGGAGGAGCAGTTGATGTCTCCGGTCCTTAAAGAAGTGATCGTTCTGCAAACATTATTGAGTCAGGGGAGAGACCCCCTTTACCCGGGGAAACTCTCCGAAATCCATTATGATCCTGATTGCGGCTTTTCCTTGTTCACTTTGGAAAGAGGCATTCGGATCACCCTGGGAAAGGAAGAACTGGAAACCCGGATCAAGCGGTTGGGAAAAGTCTGGGCGGAAATTGAAAAACGGCCGAATCTGTATACACTCAAAGGGATTTCGCTACAATTCGGTCAAAAGGTCATCGTGCATGGGTTGAAGCCCAAATCGATAAGAGGGACATAAAGGCCAAAGAAAAATTCAGGGCCGTAGGGAGGCCAAGGCGGAGAGGCATTGTTGAGCATAACCTCTTCCTCCTTTGGCCGGAGCCAAAAAGACTCTGAGCAGGGAGGTGAGTACGGTTTGGAAGACAATCTAATTATCGGATTGGATATCGGCACCACCAAGATATGTGCGGTGGTCGGGGAGATCTCTCCGACCGGCATCGATATTGTCGGCATCGGGACCCATCCCTCGGTCGGATTGAGAAAGGGAGTGGTGGTCAATATCGAGAGTACGGTCAACTCTATTAAAAAGGCCGTGGAAGAGGCCGAACTCATGGCCGGCTGCGAGATCCGCTCGGTTTACGCCGGGATCGCCGGGGGGCATATCAAGGCCTTTAACAGTCACGGGGTGATCGCCGTAAAGACGCGGGAAGTGACGCGGGGAGATATCGAGCGGGTGGTGGATGCCGCTAAAGCCATCGCTATTCCATTGGATCGGGAAGTGATCCACGTATTGCCGCAGGAATTTATCGTCGATGATCAGGACGGCATTCAGGATCCCCTAGGCATGTCCGGCGTTCGCTTGGAGGTCAAGGTTCATATTATAACCGGGGCAGTGACTTCCGCCCAGAATATTATTCGTTGCGCCAATAAATCGGGATTGGATGTCTCCGATATCGTGTTGGAATCCATTGCCTCTAGTGAAACGGTACTCACTCCCGAAGAAAAGGAATTGGGTGTAGCCATCGTCGATTTTGGGGGGGGAACCACAGATCTGGCCATTTTTTCCAACAATTCCATTAAGCACACGTCAGTCTTGGGATTAGGGGGAAATAATCTGACCAATGATATCGCCATCGGCCTGCGTACCCCGCACCAGGCTGCCGAGCGGATTAAAAGAGTGCATGGATGCTGTTTGACCTCCTTGATTAATAAAGATGAAACGATTGAGGTCCCCAGCGTCGGCGGCCGCAAACCCCGGACCCTGTCGCGACAAATTTTGGGCGAAATATTGGAACCAAGGGTGGAAGAGATTTTGTCCTTGGTCAATCGTGAGATTGTCAAATCGGGGTTCGGCGAGACCATCGCCTCTGGAGTTGTCGTTACCGGAGGAGGTTCATTATTGGAAGGAATGCCCGAATTGGCCGAACAGATTTTTAACCTGCCGACACGGCGTGGCTATCCCCAGGGTTTCGGAGGTATCGTTGATGTCGTCAACAGCCCTATGTATTCCACCGCCGTGGGGCTGGTCCTTTACGGAGCGAAAGCGCTCCCCAAGAAAAAATTTCGGATTCGGGATCAACATATTTTTCATCGGGTTATGGAACGTATGCGTAAATGGTTCCGGGAGATGATGCTTTAAACCGGGGGGGAGGCGGATCAGGTCCGCCAGAAGGTTAACCATAGTATTTAAAATTTTAATTTTTTCTGGCCGGAAACAGCAAGATCAGAGGAAAAGGAGGTAAGAAGAAATGAAAATTCAAATGATCGAGGTGAAGGAGGAAAGGCAACAAGGGGCAAAAATTAGAGTCATTGGAGTCGGGGGAGGAGGGAATAATGCCATCAATAATATGATCAAGTCCCAACTGTTGACGGGGGTTGAATTTATTGCGGCCAATACGGACATGAAGGCCCTCTCCTCCTCCCTGGCGGACACCCATATACAGTTGGGGACTAACTTGACCAAGGGCTTGGGAGCGGGGGCCAATCCTCAAATCGGCCGGAACGCTACATTGGAAGATGCCGATCGGATCCGTCAGGAATTGGAAGGCAGTGATATGGTTTTTATTACCGCCGGCATGGGGGGAGGAACCGGGACGGGCGGCGCCCCGATAGTGGCCCAAATCTGCAAAGAGCTGGACATTCTGACTGTTGCCGTGGTCACCAAACCGTTTCATTTTGAAGGACCGGTTCGTCTTAAACAGGCCAACGAAGGCATCAATGAGATGCGCAAAGTGGTCGACAGTTTAATCACCATCCCGAATGATCGACTGATTTCCCTGGCCACGAAGAAAGCCAGCTTTTTAGAAATGCTTCAAAAGGCGGATGATGTTCTGCTTTATGCAGTCAAGGGGATATCCGACTTGATTGTGGCTCCGGGGCTGATTGTTCTGGATTTTGCCGACGTCAAGACGATTATGTCTGAAATGGGGGTAGCCCTCATGGGGACAGGGATCGCCAGTGGGGAAAATCGGGCCCTGGAAGCGGCCCAACGAGCCATTTCTAGTCCCTTATTGGAGGACATCTCCATTGCCGGGGCCCGGGCTTTATTATTGAATATCACCGCCAGCTCTAACCTAGGATTTGAGGAGGTTATCGAGGCCTCCACGCTCATCCAAAAGGAAGTACATGAAGAAGCCAATATCATTTGGGGAACGGCCATCGATGAGAGTATGGGAGACGAACTCCGAGTGACGGTTGTGGCAACCGGGATTAATCCCAAAGAAGAGCGGGTCGTCCTGGACCTGGACCGGATGGGAGCCGCCCTTCCGGACATAAAAATTGACCGGGACGATGACCGGGAAACTCCGACCTTCATCCGAAAAAAGAAAGACATTGAAGGCTACAGCCCTCGAAGACCGGCTAAAGCCCCTGAATATTATTTTGATGAGGAAGAGTTGGAAGTTCCGACCTTCATCCGCAAATTAGCCCAGTAATGGGGAGATAACGAAAGATCATTCTCCCGGCGATAATGAGTAATATCGGTCATGCATACGATTTTAAGAGGGACAAAGAAGCATCGGGGCCAAATCTTACCTATGCCAGTCTATTGGATTTAGCCCAACGGGTATCGCAAGGAGAAATAGACCGGGGTTTTAGTAATGTCAAAAAGATTGCTCGTCAAAGATTGATCGACCGCCTTCATTTTGTCAATTTTTCCGACGGGCAAATCCGCGTGGTCTTCCGGCACCCCAAGTATAATGAAACGGTCTCGCGGATGGTTATCCCCCAGCCCTGTCGAGGGGAATCGGTTTTCGGCCGATGGTTGAATCCGACGGACTTTACCGAGTCTTTAAGGAACTATCAACTCCTTGGTTTTTTAATCGAAGACAAAAGAGAATTCATTCTCGCTCCATCCGACCGGTTGGAGTTTAACGATCAAGGGATCGGCCTAAGGTTGCCGGACTACGGTTATGAAATCCTCGTACGGAAGGCTAATCGTTACCCCTGCCAAGACATACAAGCCCAACTGATCCAAAACGGCATCATCTTCTCAGGCCGTCTGGCCGTCTTCAGCATTCAGGCCTTTTTGGTGGAAATTTTTTCAGGAAACGGATCATCCCTGAAATGGATCAATACTGAAACGCCGGGGCAGATTATTTTCCGGGCCGGAAATGAGATCGTCTATTCGGGGAAATGCACCATTGTTAAACAAAGGGGAAATCTCCAGAGCAAGGCACTGATCCTGCAGCCTATCCAAGAACCGATTAATCGCTTTAAACGGAGGGAATTTCGGGCCCCCCGCCAAATCCTCCACCCCACTCCGGGAATTTGCTGTATTCATCCGTTGATCAAAAAATTAATCCGTTTGAATATCTGTGACTTGTCGACCTCCGGGTTTTCCGTGGAAGAAGATCAGGACGATTCGCTCCTCCTGCCGGGACTGATCATTCCGAATCTTCATCTGGAGCTGGCCTATGCCAATACGCCTTCCTGTAAGGCCCAGGTCATTTATAACAACCACATCGACGAGTCAACGGTCAAAAGCGGCTTTTCCATCTTAAACATGTCCAATGAAGCTTATATCAGCTTGACCAATCTGGTCAATAAATCGATGAACAGTAATTTGGACATCTGCGGGGCTATTGAATTGGATACCCTTTGGGATTTTTTCTTTCAAAGCGGCTTTATTTATCCCCAGAAGTATCACTATATTCAGCAGAACAAACCACAATTCAAAGGCCTCTACGAGAAAATTTATAAATGCCCCGTGGACATAGAGCGGCACATTACCTATCGGGAAAGAGGGACCATCCTCGGACATATTTCCATGCTTCATGTTTATGAGACCACCTGGATGCTCCATCATTTCGTCACCAATCCCAAATCCCGGCACAAAAGAGTGGCCCTGACACTCCTGCAGCACATCGAACGATATATCCTGGACTCCCACAACTTTGAATCCGCTCAGATGGACAATCTCATCTGTTATTTCCGTCCCGATAATAAGTTCCCTAATCTGGTGTTTGGCGGCGCAGCCCGGGTTCTGAAAGACCCTCAAATTTGCTCCTTGGATCGCTTTGCTTTTATCTCCTATCCCATGATCTTGGATCAAACCGCCGGCGGGCTCCCGGTCCGGTGGGAATTGCTCCCCACCGAAACAGAGGACTTGGTTGAGCTGTCCTATTATTACAAATATTCTTCCGGGGGACAATTGCTTCAGGCCCTTGATCTAAAGCCGGAGCAATTAGGAACCGACCGGCTAAACCAAACTTTTGAACTGGCTGGCTTAAAGCGGGAACGCCGGCTTTTTTCCCTAAAAAAAGGGGAGCAACTCAAGGCCGTCTTCAGCCTTCTGCACACCGATGAGGGGTTGAATTTATCGGATCTGACCAATTGTCTTTCTGTCTTCGTCCTGGAACCGGAAGACCTTCCCTTAGACCTTTTTTTAAAAGCCTTGTCTCAGATTGGCCGGTATGATAGCCGAGCGAAGATCCCGATTCTGCTCTATCCCCTCGAATACGCCGACCGCCAGGCCATAGCCTACGAAAGGGTCTATGATCTATGGGTTTTCGTGGTGGAAAACAGTGATGCCTATTTTAAGTATATGAATAAACTTTTTTCCCGCCTGCTCACCTGATCATTTCAAGACCTTCTTCTTTTAAATTCCAAACGGACAATCCCGATCTTTTCTGTTGACTTACCGCTCATGGTTTGATTAAAAACATTCAATTGTCTTATAACTATTTTAAACCTGTGACATGCTGATCAAAGAGGTCAATTATGCCGAGAGCCATTAAAATAAAGATCGGTCAGACTACCCTTAAAGGGGAACTTTTCGATTCCCCTTGTGCCAAAGCCATCTTATCCTGCCTACCCTTTGAAACCCGGCCGAATGTGTGGGGTGACGAATTCTATTTTGAAATCCCTGTGGCCCAGCCCTTGGACGAGACGGCCACCAAGAAAATAAAGGTCGGGGATATTGGATATTGGCCGCCGGGCAAGGCCCTGGCCATCTTCTTCGGCCCCACCCCGATGAGTTCCGGAGCCGATCCGGTCCCGGCCAGCGAAGTCAATTTGGTGGGGAGGATTAGTGATGATCCCACCGTATTAAAAAAAGAAAAAGGCGCCGCCAGGATTCGCATAGAATAGAGGGATGAATCGCTAAGTCAAAAAAATTTTTCCCGCTCAAGGATTCTCGAAAAAAGAGGGTTGTTTTTTTCTTGCATTTTTTCACAGGATATCATAATAAATCCTCTCAAAACTAATTTATTCAATCAGAGTAATGTTCAGGCCCAGGCCATCCAGACTCAATGGATGGCTTTTTTTATTTAGGAGGAATCATATGCGCCCGGTTATGCAAATTTTGACTCTCATCGCCGTCTTGATTTTAGGCGGAATTTTTCAGGCCGCTTTGGGAAATACTCAAGAGATCCGTATCGGAGCCACGGTCTCGGCCAGCGGTAAATTCGCTCTGGAGGTGGGACCTTTTAAAAGGCTTTTGCTGGCCTGGGCTGAGAAGGTCAACGAAAAAGGCGGGCTCATTCTCCAAAAAGGCCGGCCCGCCGTTCCGGTCAGGATGATCATCTATGATGATCAAAGCGATGAAGCTACGGCCCGACGATTTTATCAAAGGCTGATCTCAGAAGACAAGGTCCATTTATTGTTGGGGCCCTATAGCAGTTCCTTGACTTTTGCCGTCAGTTCGATAAGCGAAAATCAACGGATTCCCTTGTTGGCCATCTGCGCCAATTCCCCCAAAATTTACCAACGGGGCTATCGGTACCTGTTGGGAATTCTCGATGAAGCCCCGCGTTATACCTATCGTTATTGGGATATGCTTCTGTCGGAGAAAAAGGCTCGGACCGTCTCTTTCCTGGTGGAAGAAACTCTCCACCCTTTGAGCGTTTATGAAGGGGCTAAGGGAATGGCCGAGAAGGCCGGGATAAAAATTCTTTCCTCCGATATCGTCCCGGCCGACACGCGGGATTTCACCACTCTGCTGAGCAAACTACACCGTCTGGACCCGGACATCATCTTTTGTTCGGCCAATATTCCTCTAGCCTCATTATTTATGCGCCAGGCTCGGGAATTCCGTTTAGCTCCCCGGGAATTCCATGTCACTCATCATAGCGGCGTATTCAAACGATACCTAGGGAAAGAGGCTGAAGGGATCACCGGACAATCCTATTGGGTCCCGGAAATGAAAGGGACATTTTCAAAATCCTTCCTGGAATTGATAAACAAAGCCCAGATCGATCTGGAGGATTATCCCTGGGCCCCGGCCTATAAGGCGGCTTTGGAGATCGTTGAACAGGCCTTTGACATGGCCGGATCTACGGAGGCCGACCGTTTGATGGAAGTGTTTAGAACGCAGACCTTTCAAACGATGATCGGGCCAAACCGATTTGCCGGCAATGGCTTGGGGCGGATTAATACCTATCCCAGCCAAATCCAGGGCGGGCGGTATCAAATTATCTGGCCGAAAGATAAGGCTACCGGGACGCATCTCTTTCCAAATTTAATTTCCGGCAAACAGTGATCATGGGGGATGCCGTAAGGATTGTTTAGGTATTCCTGAGAAGGAGGAGCATTTCCTGTGAGGAGATAGTTTCGATCAATATCTTTTAGCTCGTTGAAGACGAACAGTTGTCACGGGAAATTTCTTCCGGGCGAAGCGCTCTATCAAAAAAAATAAGACCCCCTGAGGACAGGAATATAAGTTTTAGACTGAGGAACCTGACCGAAAACATGGCATCAACCTTTATCCTTCAAGTCATTCTGGGCGGGACCCTCTTGGGTGGGATTTACGGTCTCCTTTCCCTGGGCATGACTTTGAACATAAGCCTCTTACATATCATGAATATGGCCCATGGGTCCTTGCTGATCTTAGGGGCCTTATCCGCCTACGGGCTGTCGATCGGTTTAGGGTTACCGCCTTTCAGCGCCGTGCTCCTGATCCCTTTCACCTTCGGGATCCTCGGCCGGGTGCTTTACCCTTTGGTGCCTTCCTCATTCTTCAAGCGGGACCCTTCGCAGGTTTTTGTCTCTTGTTTGTTAATCACCCTGGGATCGGCCTTTATCCTGGAGGAAATCTCCGCCAGCGTCCTCAGCCATCCTTTGATCGGCCTTTATTCCGGATTCGAGTCTTGGCATTGGAAAGGATTAACCTTCTCTCCTCTGCCTATCGTTCTCGTCTTGGTTCTAGGCGGAATAATTCTTTCCCTAGTTTATTTCCTACTCCGGACTGATCTGGGACGGTCTCTGAGGGCCCTGGCTCAAGATGCCGAAGGGGCCTTTCTAGTCGGCGTCCCCCTGGGGCTCACCCGGGCCTGGGCCTGGGCCGTTAGCCTGGCCTTGACCGGTTTGGCCGGGGTTTTTTATGTCCTCCTTTTTCCTCTTACCCCCTTTATCGGTTTAAAGATAACCGTCATGTCCCTGCTGATGGTCATGGGGGCAGGTTCAAGGCATCTGACCCGATCTCTGGGTGCGGGATTTTTCTGGGGCATTTTGGAATCAACCGGAAACGCCGTCTGGGGTCATCAATGGGGGGCTTTGATTCCAATTGCCGTCTTTTTACTGCTGGCCTCTCTTTTCCCGGCGGGGTTGAAATTCTCCAGATGATGACCATTCCCAAGGGCCTCTTTATCGGATCTATCATTCTTCCGGCCTTCCTGCCCGTTTTCTTTTCACCCTATGTCCTGACTTTATTGTTCACTATTTTCATCAATATCAGTTTGACTGCCGGCATCAATCTGCTTTGGGGCTTTAGCGGCTACATGAATTTAGGCTACATGGTTTACTTCGGTCTAGGGGCCTATGGCACGGCCATCCTGACGCTGGCCGGTTGGTCTTTTCCCGTCGGTCTTTTGGTATGCCTGCCGCTGTTCTCATTTCTGGCTGGCTTGATAGCCCTTTTACTCTTTCGTCTCCAGGGAATCTATTTTTCAGTCGTCTCCCTGGGCGTCCTCATTCTCTTGGAAGAGTCCGCCGGAAAGCTTATCTTTCTTTCAGGCGGGCCGGAAGGCCTATCCCTTCCCTTAGGAAACTATACTTTAGAAAGCTACTGGCTTTCTTTGGGCTTAGCCCTTCTTTCATTAGCCTTAACTAAATGGATAGATCGACAAAGATTGGGATATGGACTGAGAATGATTCAAGAAGATGAACAGATGGCCCAAGCCATTGGCGTTCCGGTACTTTTTACAAAAATAACGGCCTATGTGCTCGGGGCTTTTATCGCTTCTTTGGCGGGAGCGATTTATGTGCGTCAAAGCGGGTATATCGGCCCAGCCTCGGCTTTCGGGTTAGCCGTGGCCATGCCGCCGGTGATCATGGCCCTGATCGGCGGCGGAAGGAGATGGTGGGGACCGCTGCTCGGGGCCATCATCCTGACCGGTCTTCAGGAAGCCCTGTGGACCGGTTTCAATCGCTGGGTCTTGTCAGGGTATGGGATCATTCTCATTCTTGCCGGGTTCTTTCATGGTCAAGGAGAAAAGCTCTTACACCGTTCATTTAAGGAGAAGAGCCCCTTGCGAAGTTTTTTTAAGACTTGAATATTGATGCGGTCCCAATCCAGATCCCCCTTTTTCCCTTTAGGTGTTTCCAAAATGAAAGGTATGCCGGCTAGCCGGGGATCCTGTAATAAACGTTCAAAGGTTTTTAATCCCAGATAGCCTCGGCCGATATGTTCATGACGATCGACCTTAGAGCCCAAGGGCGCTTTGGAATCATTAATATGCACACAATAAAGATGTTTTAAGCCGATCAGTTTTTGAAAAGATCTTATAAATTCTTCAAGTCCCCGAGCACCGGCGATATTATATCCCCCGGCAAAAACATGGCTGGTATCCAAACAGATACCCGGCTTTTTAGAATGACGGCTCAAGGCCATAATATCCCGCAAATGTTCCAGACGACCGCCCAGCTGACTTCCCGACCCGGCGGTCGTTTCCAAAAGTATGTGCGTTTCGAGAACCGCGGCTTCATCTACAGCCTGATCGATTCCTTCGGCTACCCGTTCAAGGCCTTTTTTCTCTCCCCTTTCCCGATGACTGCCGGGATGGAGAACCAACCATTTGATCCCCAGACGGGCCGTTCGGACCAGCTCCAAGGCCAAGGTCAGGATGGATCGTTTGCGAAGTTCCTTCTCCGGTGAGGCCAGATTCAATAAGTAGGAGGCATGGGCCACTACTGTGGTGATGCCAGTCTGTTTCTGCCGGGCCTTAAAGGCCTGAACCGCCTCCAGGGATAAGTCTCCTGCCTGCCATTGCACATTGGGTTTAACAAAGATCTGCAAGCATTCTCCGCCAACGGCCTGAATGCGCTCGAAGGCCTTATCCATTCCTCCGGCAATAGACATATGGGCGCCGATGGGGTTCATGAAAGTCTCCGCTTCTGTATCATTTATTAATTGCCTCAATATTTTTTTGTCCTAGGGGTATCAACGCTTAGGGTCGAGTGAAATTATACAATAATTTTCTTAAGAAAGTAATGGATATTGCAACGCCTGAAAGCAATATACCAAACAGTCCCTTTTTCCCCTTGACGGACCTCCGCTATTATTTTAAAATTTCACCGTTCCAAAAAATCTGATTAAATAATCGAGCTTTCCTTCTGCATTTTTAGATAATCCTTTTGCCGTCTTCACTTTTAATGGGCAAACCTCTCATAACAGAATAAGGAGAATCGTATATGCATAGGCACGAGGCTAATGAGCTTATTTTGGAACTGCGGCGACGCAATCCATTTGACCGGATGAATGAAGACCATATCCGCTGGCTGGTCAAACACATGGATCTGGTCAAATTCCCTCAAGACACGATTATCATCTCTCCTAATATCCCTTGCGATTCCCTTTATTTTATCCATCAGGGTGTTATTGTTATTGAGGCTATGGGGGGCGTCACTGAAGGAAAAAGGATTTTAGCCGAATTGGTCGATGGAGAGAGTTTTCCCCTGGAAGCCCTGGAGGAACACCGGTCGGTTTTATCCTACTGGAGGGCAAAATCGGACACATTATGTTATAGGGTCTCTTCCGATGTTTTTGAAAAACTAAAGTCCAAGAGCACCGTATTTGCTGAGTTCTGCAAATACCGGGCAGCCAGTTTCTTTGAACAATCCCGTCGGGCTTACCGGCTTCATTTTTCCCACCAGAGTGAGGAGCAACAACTGCTGAATATCTCCCTTTCCCTGATTATGCGTCCGAATCCACCCACCGCCCGACCTAAACAGGCGATCAAAGAGGTTTTAACCTTGATGCAGGTATTAGGAGAAGAAGTGATCGTTGTCGCGAATGAAGATGGCCGACCCCAAGGCCTGTTCACCTTGCGCGATCTCTTGCACAACGTTGTCATCCCCGGAGTAAATTTGGAAAATTCCATCGATGAGGTAATCAATGTAACCTTCAAAACCCTTCCGCCTACCGCCTTAGGGTATGAAGCCGCCCTAGCCATGATTGAAGACGGATCATCTCACATCGTGGTCATAGAGGATCAACGCTTGCAGGGAATAGTTTCCGAGAAAGAATTATTTAATTTGCAACGGGTAAGCCTGACCCAGATCAGTTCGGAGATTAGGTCCGCTAACAGTCTGGAACTTCTCAAACGCTCTTTCCGTGACATCCTTTTGGTGACTGAAGCCATGCTTATTCAAGGAGTCCGAGCCGACCAGATCACCCAGATTATCTCCAGCCTCAATGATCAAATTTTTGCCCGCACGCTGGAACTGGAGATGGGGGAGGAAGACTTTGCCGGGGCTGATGTTTGTTGGATGGCCTTGGGAAGTGAAGGGCGTCTGGAACAGACCTTTGCCACTGATCAGGACAACGCTCTTATTTTTCGAGCACCAAAAGGGATGACCGACGAGGCCATTCGGGCCAGGCTGCTGCCGGTGGCCCAAAGAGTAAACCGGGCTTTGGACGATTTGGGTTTCCCCCTATGTAAGGGAAACATTATGGCCGGCAATCCAGCCTGTTGTTTGAGCTTCAATGAATGGCAAAAAAAATTTGAGGAATGGATAGAAAAACCAAGCGCCGAGGCCTTGCTCAACGCCAGCATTTTCTTTGATTTTCGTCACCTCTACGGAGAGGTTAAGCTCTCCGACCGATTACGCAGTTGGCTGGCCGCGAAAGTAACCGGCAATACACGATTCTTTCACCTCTTAACCGAAAACACCCTCAATCGCACACCTCCGATCGGATTCTTTCGCGACTTCATTTTAGAAGACCACGAAGAGCACCCCAAGACGATCGACATAAAGTTAAATGGAGTGACTTTATTCGTCGATGCCGCCAGGATTTACGCCCTGGCCTCTGGGGTCACCCGAAGCAATACCAAACAGCGTCTAATGGCGGCAGGTGATGTGCGGAAATGGCCTCCCAGTGAGACAACCGCTTGTGCCGAGGCCTTCTCTTTTCTCCAGTCGTTGCGAGTCCGTCATCAATTCGAATTACAGCGTAACGGAAGCAATCCGCACAATCGGCTTAACCCCTACGAGTTAAACAATCTGGACCGAAAAGCTTTGTTGGAATCGCTTCGCCAGGCCGGCAAACTGCAAAAACGACTTAGTAAGGATTTTTTGATCCGGGAAATATAACGGCCTTGGAAGCCAGGGGTTGAACCATTTTAATCTGTTCAGCCTAAACTACCGATAAAATCCCCAACGGCTCCGCTGCCCTGATTTTCGACAATCCGGATCATCTGGGACCCGATGACGGCGATATCGGCCTTACCCTTTAAGAAATCAATATCCTTTTTGTCTTTAACCCCAAAACCCAAAGCCAAGGGCAGCGAAGTGGCCTGCCGGCAGCGGGTTAAATAAGCCGACAGATCGCTGGAAAAATGAGTCTCATCACCGGTGACCCCTTTCCGGCTCAGGCAATAGATAAACCCTTTAGCCAGGGAAGAAATGGTTTTCATCCGACTGTCAGGCGTAGTAGGGGAAAAGAATAAAATAGGGGCACGACCGAACTGCTTCATCGCCTCGAGATAGTCCTGTCCTTCTTCGGGAGGAAGGTCGGGTATAATGGCGCCCTGGAGATTACTTTCCGCCAGGGTCCGGGCAAACCGGTTAAAACCATATTTAAAGGGAATATTAGCATAACTCATCACTAAAAAGGGCACCGCAAACTGTTCGGCTGCTTTCCGGGCAAAGTCCAAACAGGACTGGACGGTTATCCCCTTTTCCAGAGCTTTCTGGTTGGCCCGAAGGATCACCGGCCCATCAGCCATGGGTTCGGAAAAAGGGATTTGCAGCTCGATCAGATCCACCCCCGCCTGGACCATGGCCTCAATAACTTGGAAACAGGTGGTCCAAGAAGGGTATCCCAGCACCAGGTGAGTCATCAAGAGGATCTCTTTCTCTGAACGCCGTTTCTGTAAATAGGTTTCAAAATTCATATTCATGGGCTTTTTCCCTAATAAAGGCCTGCCAATCCGGATCGGCTAGTCCTTCGGCGATGGTAAAAATGTCTTTGTCTCCGCGGCCGGACTGATTGATTAAAATCAGATCATCTTGATTTAATGATCCAGCCTCTTTGTAGGCCTGGGCAAAGGCATGGGTCGACTCCAGGGCGGGTATCAAGCCTTCCTTCTTCAAGGTAAGGGAAAAGGCCTCGATCACTTCCTGATCGGTGGCCGCTTCTATCCGCACCCGACCAGTTTGGTAAAGGTCCGCCATAATCGGTGAGACCCCCACATAATCCAGTCCGGCGGCCAGGCTGTGGGTCTCCTTCATCTGTCCGTCCTTATTCTGGAGAAAAAAGGTTTTATAGCCCTGAGCTATCCCCAAGGACCCATTTTTCGAGGCCAGACGAGATGCATGTTTTTCACTATCCAGGCCTTTTCCTCCGGCTTCCACTCCAACCAATTCAACCGGATCATCTAAAAAGGCTTGAAACATTCCCAAGGCGTTTGATCCGCCGCCGACGCAAGCATAAATCCGCTTAGGAAGCCTTCCTTCTTTTTCCAGTATCTGTTTCCGGGCCTCCTGTCCGATGACGGATTGAAAAAAGGAAACCATCTCCGGAAAGGGGTGAGGGCCGCAGGCCGTCCCGAGGACATAGTGGGTCGTGTCCATATGAGTGATCCAGTCTCGAAAGGCGGCATTGATGGCATCTTTCAGGATGCCGGTCCCCTCACTGACCGGAACAACCTCCGCCCCCAGGCGTTTCATCCAGAAGACATTGGGCTGCTGCCTTTTGACATCCACTTCGCCCATATAAATGGTACAAGCCAGACCGAACTTAGCCGCCATCGTGGCGGTGGCCACGCCGTGCTGCCCGGCCCCGGTTTCGGCAATGACCCGGGTTTTTTCCATTCGTTTGACCAAAAGTCCCTGCCCTAAAACATTATTGGCCTTGTGGGCTCCGGTGTGATTCAAGTCTTCCCGCTTGATATAAATTCGGGCTCCTTTAAAATGGCGGCTCAGGTTTTCCGCATAAGTTAGGGGAGTGGGCCGGCCGGAATAAACGGCCATAAGATCCAAATAATCCTGCCAGAAGCCCGGATCATTCTTGGCCTGCGCAAAGGCTTCCTCAAACTCTTCAAAGGTAGAATATAAGATCTCTGGAATATAAGCCCCTCCGAAGCCTCCATAATAGCCGCGATTAATCATTTAGATATGCTCCTTTAATCATTTCCACCAACTGTCTCATCAACCCAGGATCTTTTTCCCCCGGACGGACTTCGATGCCGCTGCTCACATCTACGGCATAAGGATTAACATCCCTGATAGCCTGCCGGATATTCGAGGGCCTCAGGCCGCCGGATAGAATAATCGGCAAATTGAAGGCCCTACCTTCAAGGGCTAAATCCCAAGGGAAGGTCCGGCCTGTGCCGCCGGGAATCCCTTCGACGAAAGCATCCAGATGCAAGGCCCGGATCTCTCCTTGATATGAGGGGATAGCCGACAAACTAGATTGATCCTTGAGACGAAACGACTTAATGGCTCTGGGCCTAAACCGTCCACAAAAAAACGGGGACTCATTTCCATGGAATTGGAAAAGGTGAAGGCCGCAATATTCGGCAATCCTCCGCACCTCTTTTTCGTCCTCATCCACAAAGACTCCGATGGTCGTCACAAGAGGAGGAAGAGCGGTAATAATCTCCCGTGCCTTTTCCGGAGTGACCCGTCGGGGACTGGGGGCAAAGACAAAACCCAGAGCATCAACCCCCAATTGGACGGCCAGATCCGCATCCTCACAATTGGTTATTCCACAAATTTTAACTTTAACCATGATATATTGAAAAATAGTTTAGGTTATAAGATTTAAGGTTGAACCAGAATCAAACCCACAGATCAATCCTGGCATTCAATTTTAACCATCACACTCTAGGTCTAGCACCTCTCCCTCCCCGCTCTCACCAATTCACTCGTACTTTTTAATATATTTTTACTTTTTATCAAGGCAGTTCCAACCAGGGCAGACTGAAAACCGATTTTGCCAAGCAGACGGATATCATCTCTATTTCTAATGCCGCTCTCACTTACCTTAATAATACCGGAAGGAATGTGCGGCATCAGGTCAAGGGTTGTTTTAAGATCAACCATAAACGTATCCAGATCCCGGTTATTCACACCGATGATTTCAGCCCCTACAGACATGGCCTTGTTGAGATCATCCCGGTCATGGACTTCAATCAGGGCGGCCATCCCCAACTTCCGCGAACGTTCAATAAGGAGGGCCAACTGCTTCTCTTCCAAGATGCGGGCGATAAGCAATACGGCATCCGCCCCGAGCCTTCGCGATTCCCAGAGTTGAATTTCATCGAGGATAAAATCCTTGCGTAATACGGGCAGGGAGACGGCTTCTTTTAAATGAGGCAGCTGGTACCGGTCCCCGCCGAAAAAAGTCTGATCGGTTATCAGTGAGATTGCCCCGGCCCCGGCCTCTTCATACCATCTCCCGACAGCCTCGGGGGCTAGACCTTCGCGTAGGATACCAGCCGAAGGAGAAGCAAATTTTATCTCGGCAATCAGGCGAATCGTTCCCGGTTGATAGATGGCCTGCTTAAAATTTCGAGGTGCCGATTTTAAATTCTCCTCGGCGGGCAGGGTGCCGTTTTTTTTCAGTACCTCAATTTCCTTTTTCTTTTCCCTAAGGATTTTTTCCAAAAGGGCATGCATAGCTTATTCCTTATAAATTCTTGCGGACAAAAGGCCGGCACTGCTGGGTAAAAGCAATTAACTGTTCGAGCTTTTCCTTGGCCCAGCCGGAATCAATCGAATCCCGCCCTCTTTTAATACCATCCTTGAACTCCTTGTCCAGGCCTACAGCCATAAAGGCCGCCGCGGCATTCAACAAGACCATTTCTCTTTTAGGCCCCGGTTCTCCTTCTAAAAGGGTCCGGATAATCCGGGCGTTCTCCAGGGCATTGCCTCCGGTAATAGTTTCCGGCTCGGCCCGGTTGAACCCTACCTCTTCCGGAGAAAAATCATAGGTCTTGATCTGCTCGTCTTTCAGATGAGAAATGTGCGTCGGGCCGCAGATGCTGATTTCATCAAAAGTTCCCTTCCCACAGACCACAAAGGCTTCTTTGATCCCCAACCGTTTCAGGACCTGGGCCATTTTTTCCGTCAGCTCCGGGGCGTAGACCCCGAGGACTTGAGCCGAGGCTCCGGCCGGATTCGTCAAGGGTCCTAAAAGATTGAAGATGGTTCGAATCCCTATTTCCTGACGGGGCTTGGCGGCATACTTCATGGCCCCATGAAAAAGAGGGGCAAAAAGAAATCCGATCCCGATCTCCTGGATGGCCCGTTCCACATCGGTAGTGGTGATATTTAAATTGACCCCAAGATTCTCCAGGACATCGGCACTGCCGCATAAACTGGACACGGCCCGATTGCCATGCTTGGCCACTTTTACTCCCGCCCCGGCGGCCACAAAGGCTGTAGCTGTCGAGACGTTGAAAGTCTTGGTATTATCTCCCCCGGTCCCGCAGGTATCCAGGATAGTTTCATCTTCGATGTTGATCTCGTCACGATCAATATTGACTAAGTTATTCTTGAGATTGATACGGACGGCCTTGGCTCTCATGGCCCGGGCCGCTCCGGTCAGCTCATCCACTGTTTCTCCTTTCATCCGCAGGGCTGTGGCCAAGGCCCCGATCTGGGCCTCGGTGCCCAGCCCGCTCATAATTTCATCCATAACCATTTCCATTTCCACTTCGGTCAAGTTTTCTCCCCGCACAACCCGGGAAATAGCTGTTTTAATCATAATCTTTCTCCTTCTATAAAATTATTTTAAATTTAGTATAAGATTATTCCTTGATGATCGGCCCAGATGTTTCATGCCCGGAAAAGAGGGTGCTCCAAACGATGATTTTTCCCTCTCTCCCTTAATTTCCCCGCCCATTCGAAGCCATCGCTAAAAAATTAGCAATCAGCCTGTTCCCCATTTGGGTGAGGATTGATTCAGGATGAAACTGAACCCCCTCCACGCGGTTAGTGCGGTGACGCAGTCCCATGATCTCCCCCCGGTCGGTCCAGGCGCTGATCTCCAGACACTCCGGCACAGCCTGCTTCTCCACAATCAGGGAATGATAGCGGGTGGCTTCAAAGGGATTGGGCAGCCCTTCGAAAACCGTTCGGCCATCATGATAAATCGGACAGGTCTTGCCGTGCATAATGCGCTTGGCCCGAACCACCGGGGCGCCATAGGCAAAACCGATAGACTGATGGCCCAGGCAAACCCCCATGATCGGGATGGCTGAGGAAAATTCCCGGACGACCTCGACAGTAACCCCCGCTTCCTTGGGTGAGCAAGGGCCGGGAGAGAGGAAAATACACTCCGGGGCCAGTGTTTTGATGTCGGCAATCGTGATTTCGTCATTACGACGAACCAGCAAGTCTGTGTTTATCTGCGCGATGGTTTGGACGAGGTTATAAGTGAAGGAATCATAATTATCGATCATCAGGATCATAACTCCAACCCCCTTTCCGCTAGGTGAATGGCCTGGAACATCCCTTTGGCCTTGTTTAAACATTCCTGATATTCAAACTCCGGATCGGAATCGGCGACGATGCCGGCCCCGGCCTGAACGGATATCTTTCGGCCTTTAAGCATGATCGTCCGGATGGTGATGCAAAAATCAAGATTTCCGGAAAAGCTGAAATATCCTACGGCGCCGCCGTATCCGCCTCGGGCCGAAGGTTCCAATTCATGAATGATCTCCATGGCCCGGATCTTTGGGGCCCCGGTCAATGTGCCGGCGGGAAAGGTGGCGGCCAGGACATCAAAGCCGTTTTTTCCAGGGGCCAAATCGGCTTGAACATGGGAAACCAGATGGATGACATGAGAATAGCGTTCGACAATCATCAACTCCGGGACCTGAACCGTGCCGACAGCGGCGACCCGTCCCAAATCGTTACGACCCAGGTCCACCAGCATGATATGCTCGGCCCGTTCTTTGGGGTCTTTCAACAGTTCTTCCGCCAGGCGTTTTTCTTCCTGCGCATCCAGGCCCCTGCGGCGGGTCCCGGCTATGGGCCGGACCTCTAAGCGCCCTTCTTCCAGGCGGACCAAAATCTCCGGCGAAGAACCGATCAAAAAGAGATCCTTAAACTTTAAAAAGAAGAGATAGGGAGAAGGGTTGATGTAGCGCAATGCCCGATAGAATTCCAAAGGCTCCAGATCATGTTCGCCTTCAAACCGCTGGGAGAGGACGACCTGAAGGATATCTCCGTTGACGATATATCTTTTGGCCTTCTTGACCATTTCCCGAAAGGTTTCTTGCGAGAGGTTCGATTGTAAGGAGGGAATCGAAGGAGAGGACGAATTAGAGCGTTCTCGGTTCAAGGGGGCTTTCAATAACTCCTGGAGGGCCTTGATTTTCAACAGCCCTTGGTGATAGGCCAAGGCCGGATCATCGCCTTCCTGAACATGAATACAAGCCACCAGTTTCAAGGTGTGGCGAATATTGTCAAAGATGATCAGGGTATCGGTAATCATGAAAACGGCCTCTTCCTGATCCTCGGCTAAAGGATGGAACGGAAGCTTTTCAAAAAAGCGGACCATCTCATACCCCAGAAACCCGACGGCCCCGCCGTAAAAACGCGGCAGCCCCTTGACCGGAACAGGCCGATAGCGCGCCAGGATATTTTTTAGAACGGCCAGGGGATTTCCTTCATGCTTTATCCGTTCTTCCTCTCCATTCCGGGAGATCAAGCAATCTTCTCCGAAAACTCTAATGATCAGGGCCGGGTCGGCGCTTAAAAAGGTATACCTTCCCCACTTTTCGCCGCCCTCCATACTTTCCAGGAGAAAACTATAAGAACGGGAGGAGAGTTTCATCAGAACCGAAACCGGAGTCTCCAGATCGGCCAGAATCTCCTGGTAGATGGGAATCAGGTTTCCCTGCCGGGTTAATTGTTCAAAAGTCGTAAAATCAGGTGTGATCATTAATATTGTTCCTTGTAATCAATGCGCCGTGGATGCATACAGACATGCTGTTCCAGCCTAAATAAAAAAGGCCGTGAATTTTTATTCACGGCCTTTTTATTCCTTATTAAAATAAAAAAGCCGTGGAGACCCGGAGCGGCTCTCCACGGCTTGATGATCATTATCTCAGGTTAGCGGTGGATAGACCCCTCCTTTGAGCTCTGCCACCACCACCAGTTATTCATTAAAAGATTAATGCTGTTCATCATTAGTCATTCCTGAAAAAATGTTGATAAGTATATTACCAGGTCCATAATTCCCGGTCAAGCCTTTTTTTAGCCCCTGTGGTAGCAAAGTTAAAACGAGCTTAAAGTTGATTGACTAACCGATGATAATAACTATATAGTATAGCCCGTCTTCTTAATTACTAAAAAAGGAATGGGACGAGATGAGTGAGCGGTTAAAAGTAAACCCACTTTTCAGCGGATTGGATGAGGCCGGTCTGGCCAAAGTAAGAGGGATTGCCCTCCTTACTTCTTATAAAAAAGGGAATATCCTTTTCTCCCAAGGCGACGAGGCTCATGGGTTTTATCTGGTGATTTCCGGAAAGGTCAAGATATACCGGATGTCTCCTCAGGGCCAGGAATATATTATGAGGATCGTCGGACCGGGAGAGACGATCGCTGAGGCCGCCGTTTTTTCCGGAAAAACCTATCCGGCCTCGGCTGAGGCTTTAGAGGAAAGTCAGCTATATTACTTGAACAAATCCAATTTTCTCCATCTTATTCAAGACAGTCCCCAGCTGGCTCTTAATATGATGACCGGCCTTTCCTTGCTTCTGCGACAATTGGCTCAACAAGTTGAGGACTTGTCGTTGAAAGAAGTCTCCGCCCGCCTGGCCCGATTTCTGCTTGATGAGGCGCTAAAAGTGTCTCCGGTCCCCACAAAGGGCTTGAAGATTCCTTTGGAAATGAAGAAGGGGCTCTTGGCCAGCAGGTTGGGGACGATCGGGGAGACCTTGTCCCGTACTCTGGCCAAGATGAAACAACGAGAGATCATTGATATTAATAAAAAGATTATCACCCTCGAAAATATCCAGACCCTCAAAGAGATTGCCGAGGGTTTAAAATTATAAAGGAGAAGAGGTTTGAACCTGGTTTTTTTAGGAACCGGGGCGGCATGGGGAGTTCCGGAAGCCGGCTGTCCCTGTTTCATTTGTAATAAAATGCGGGTCCTGAAGGAAGAGAGGTTACGCAGCGCCTATCTGCTACGAGGGGAAGAAACGATCCTGATCGATTGCGGACCAGACATTCGCCGTCAAATTAGTCGGTTGGATCTCGGGAAGCTCGATGCTATTTTGATCAGTCATGAACACGCCGATCATTACCTGGGTCTGGATGATATTTTAGCCTTTCGACGTCGTCTTCCCAAAGAAGAATGGGGGCCCATTCCCACTTACGCCACCGAGGCGGCCTGGACCGTTATTAATAAAACTTTCGGATATTTATGTCAAACAACTTTGGAACCTCGAATCGCCAAGGCCGGGGAACGTCTTACAGGGCTTCGTACATCTGTTTTTCCCTTTAAGACATTTCACGGTGAGGCGGCCTCAGGATCGGTGGGCTTTGTGGTGGAGGAAGAGCAGGGAGGCCTCCTTCGAAAATTAGTCTATACTTCTGATTTTTTAGATGTGCCTTTTAAAGATCCCCGACTATTGGAACCGGATATCCTGATCATCCAGAGTCACTGGGTCAATGAGCCTCTAATTAATCGGGCTAATTGTATGAGCCTGGAACGGGGTCTTACCTTTATAAAAGAATGGCAGCCTAAAGGGAAAGTCTTCCTGACCCATATTTCTGAAGCCTATCCGGTGGAGGGTGATCCGGCCAATAAGGCTCTAAAAAAATTAGTCCCTAAAAAGCCTCTGGAAGATCCGGAAACCCAGTTGCCTTATCCCCTTCCCACCTGTCAGGCTGAATGGCAGGCCCTGGCCGAGAGGATATTCCAAAACAACAGGATACCTGTCCCGGTGATGGTCCCCTGGGATGGTTTGGAAGTTCAGCTTTGGTAAGATAAGGTATAAAATCAGAAAAGGCAACAATCCCTACTTTGGAGGACCTATGCTATTTCCTGACTACCGCCCCAGAAGACTGAGGCAAAATGAATCGTTTAGGAAGATGATCCGGGAGACATCCTTTTCGGTCGACAATTTGATTTATCCCCTTTTTGTAGTTTCCGGGAAGGGGGTCCGGCGTCCCATCTCTTCCATGCCCGGGGTTTTTCAACTATCCATAGATGAACTCATTCAAGAGGCCCGGGAAGTTAAGGCCCTGGGAATCCCGGCGGTAATACTCTTTGGAATCCCGGATAAAAAAGATGAGAAGGCCTCCGGGGCCTATGATCCCCAGGGGATCATCCAAAGAGCGGTTAAAGCCTTGAAGGAAAGGGTCCCGGATTTATTGGTAATAGGTGATGTCTGTCTGTGCGAATATATGAGCCATGGTCATTGCGGAATTATTCAGGGTAAAGATGTGGATAACGATGCCACCCTGGAAATTCTGGCCCGGACGGCCTTGTCCCAGGCCAAAGCCGGAGTAGACATGGTCGCCCCTAGCGATATGATGGATGGACGGGTGGCTGAAATACGGCAAGCCCTCGATGAAAACGGGTTTGAAACCCTGCCGATCATGGCCTATTCAGCAAAATATGCCTCGGCCTATTATGGCCCTTTCCGAGAAGCCGCCGAGTCAGCCCCAAAATTCGGGGATCGAAAGACTTATCAAATGGACCCGGCTAATGTCCGGGAGGCGATACGGGAAGTGTCACTCGATGTGGAGGAAGGGGCGGATATCATCATGGTCAAACCGGCACTTCCTTATCTGGATGTCATCTGCCGGGTTCGGGAAGAGTTCGACCTGCCCGTGGCCGCTTATAATGTGAGCGGTGAATATGCGATGATCAAAGCCGCCGCCCAGAATGGGTGGCTGGATGAAAACAAGGTAGTCATGGAAACTCTGATCTCGATCCGGCGGGCTGGTGCCGACCTGATATTGACTTATTTTGCCAAACAGGCGGCCCAACTCTTGACGAGTGGTCGTTGACCACCTGAGAAAGGGCCTGACCAAACATATTTGAAATATAGGGCTCAGGGGGTCTTATTTTTGAAGTTGTCCAAAGGTTACCCAACGGGAAACCGGGAACCGCTCCGAAGGAGTGGGACTGAGCAGGTCTTCTTGCGAAGATAATCCGGCCCGAATAGCTAAGTTGATTTGGAGCAGGGCATTCACCTTAGCCAGTTTCCAGCTTGGGTGTAGGCCTGCCTTTGAAGCAAGGCATAATATTGGCCCGGCGAAGAAGCTCCGGAGTAAAGGTGGACAACTCAAAAATAAGACCCCCTGAGCCCGGGTATAAAGTTAGAGAAAAATTCTCAAATGCTATAATTTAAGAATCTAACCTTATGGATGCCCATCCGTCTTCCAACCCTCAGCCCTCTTTAAAAACTCCCGAGCTGCGTTTAGTGGCCTGGGAGGTGACCCGACAATGTAATTTGTCTTGTCTGCACTGCCGGGCTTCGGCCGAATTTGGACCTTATCCGGATGAGTTCAGCACCGAGGAGGCCCTGACATTTTTGAAACAGATCCGGGAGGTCGGACAGCCGGTGGTTATTATGACCGGCGGGGAGCCCCTGCTGAGACCGGATATCTTTGAGTTGGCCGCCTATGGAAATTCTTTAGGATTACGGATGGTCATGGCGGTAAACGGTACTTTATTGAATGATGAGACGGCCCGTAAAATGAAGGCCGCAGGAATTCAGAGGATCAGCATCAGCATGGATGGGGCCACGCCTGAAAGCCATGACTTTTTTCGGCAGGTCCAGGGGGCCTATCAGGGAATCCTTCAGGGTGTTGAAGCTGCCAAGACGGCCGACCTGGAATTCCAGATCAATACAACAGTAACCCGCTACAATCTCCAAGATCTGGCCAAGATTCAGGACAAGGTCTTGGAGATGGGGGCTAAGGCCCATCATATTTTTATGCTGGTCCCGACAGGCCGAGGACGGGCTTTAAACGATCAAACCATTTCGGCGGAGGAGTATGAAAAAACATTGACCTGGCTGGTCAAGCGAAAGGAAGAAATCCCCTTATCAATAAAAGCCACCTGTGCCCCCCACTATTATCGCATCCTCCGGGAGATCGCCCATAAAGAAGGGAAAGAAATCACCTTTAAAACTCATGGATTAGACGCCGTAACCCGTGGCTGTCTGGGAGGGGTCGGTTTTTGCTTTGTCTCCCACCAGGGGATCGTTCAGCCTTGCGGCTATCTGGAAGCGGATTCCGGTAATGTGCGACGTCAAACTTTTAAGGAGGTTTGGGAATCCTCGCCGGTCTTCCTGGCCTTAAGGGATCGATCCCGATATTCGGGAAAATGTGGGACCTGCGAATATTTCCGGGTCTGCGGAGGCTGCCGGGCCCGGGCCTTTGAGTCTTCCGGAAGTTACTTGGCCGAAGAACCTCTTTGTACCTATCAACCTCGTAAAGGGTTGAGGCCGGAGCAGGGAGATAAAAAAGAGTAATCGAATAAAAAAGTTAAGACCTTCCATGGCCCTAAAAGAAAACAAATTGGAAAAATCAAAAGAAAATGTTCTCCGGGAGGAGGAATCTCTTTATCAACTGGATCAAGTGGATCGAACCATATTGAACGAAATACAGTCTCATTTTCCCCTAAAAGCCAGGCCCTATCGAGAGGTGGCAGGGAGACTCGGCCTGAGTGAGAAAGAGGTCCTATCCAGAGTCGATCGAATGGTCAATGGTGGAATCATCAGGCGGATCGGAGCCAATTTTAATTCCCGTAAGCTTGGTTTTTTCAGCACACTTTGCGCCGCTAAGGTTCCGGATCAAGAAATCCCCGGTTTTATCGAGGCGGTTAATCGGTATGTGGGGGTTACCCATAATTATGAACGGCCGGGAGAGTACAATATCTGGTTCACTTTTATTGCTGAAACTGCGGAACAAATCGATTCGACCCTTGAGGATATAAAACAGCAGACCGGAATAATGGATTTGATTAACCTTCCGGCGGAACAAATTTTTAAGATCCAGGTTGATTTTGAGTTTGCCGACTCATAAAGAGGAATATGGAAAAATTTGCCGAAGAACGACCGGAACCTGAAGTGGAAGTGATCCACGAGCCGCAAGAACTATACTCCTCAGCTAAGGAGAGCCCGACAGAAAGCCGGGGAGTTCTTAAAAAGTGGGGAGCGCTGACCCGCTCCCTGGTCGGTTTAGGTGTATTAGGATTAGGGGTTTGGGGAATCTCGGCCATGGGCCTCTTTTCCGTAAAAAAGGCTGAGGAGAGCCCTGAGTTTAAGGCCCTAAAAGAAGAAGTCAAAAAGTTGAACGCCCAAACGATTCCTTTGAAAAATGAAATCCAAATCCTGCGTAACGATCAAAAAGCTGTTCAGGAACAGCTGGCGGTCCTAAAGGAAAAAATATCCGGGTTGACAAAAAAGACAGAGGGGAGGGCAGAGAAAACCAATGCTCCCCCACCCATCCATTATAAAATTAAAAAAGGAGACACGATCCCCGCTATTGCCCAGAAATATAAGGTTCAGGCGGAAGATCTTAAACGATGGAATCCGTTCCTTTCTAAAGGCAATCCAAAACCGGGCAAGATGATAATTATTTATTCCCCGGCTCAATCATAAAAGAGTCTTGCTAATCTCTAAAGCCGAACATGATTTTTTCATAAGGCTCAAACATCATCTGATAAAGATCCATGGCATAACGGTCGGTCATTCCCGAAATATAGTCGGCAATGATCCGGCGTCGGTCAGGTCGTTTTCTAGACTGATCAAATCTGTATTTTAAGGTTCGGGGCAGCATTTCCGGGTTTTTTTCCAGATGGGCAAACAGCCGGGAAAGGATCATCTTCCCTTTTTCATTCATGATACAAACCTGAGGCCGTTTGTAAACATTTTCATAAAGGTAGGCCTTCAAGCGTTTAAAATCTTCCCAAGCCTTTTCCGGGGCAGCCACTAGGGGACTTTTAAATGACCTGACCGCCTCCAGGGTCTGGTCGTTTAAATGTTTTAAGTTGCGCTGAGTCTGATCCAGGACCATTATGTTGGTCTCTTCGATCAGGGTTCTGACCAATAACCTGGATCGGATGATCGTCTCAAGGTGATTAAATCCGGAATATTTCTTTCGGCATTTTTTTAAGACTTTGGCGATAAGGGGATTTTCCAGTCCGGAAACATCGTCGATAGACAGGTACCCGGCATTTAAGGCATCTTCCAGGTCATGGGCACAATAGGCTAGGGGGTCGGCCATACAGACGATCTGGGCTTCTAAAGTGGGGGAGGGGAATTTTTTGAATTCTCTCGGTACCTTGGGACGATCATAGACCGTAACATGACGGGCCAGTCCTTCCCGTGTTTCAAAACTAAGGTTTAAACCATCATAAGCCTCGTAGCGTTTTTCCAGGAGATCAACTAATCTAAGACTTTGGAGATTGTGCTCAAATCCGCCATCATCGGCCAAGATGTCGTTTAAGGCCGTTTCTCCCGTATGGCCAAAGGGTGTGTGTCCCAGATCATGACCATAAGCAATGGCCTCGCAGAGGTCTTCATTCAAACGAAGGGCTCTGGCCAAGGTGCGGGCATGTTGGGCTACTTCAAGGGTATGCGTAAGACGGGTGCGATAAAAATCTCCTTCGCTGATCAAGAAAACCTGGGTCTTATATTGCAGATCTTTAAAGGCCTTGGAATAGAGGATACGGTCCCGGTCTCGCTGAAAAACAGTCCTGAATTCATCCGGTTCGTCACCATGAAGGGTCCTTCCAAGACTCCTGGAGCTTTTTGAAGCATAGGGAGCCAGGGTTTCTTCCTCAATTCTCTCTAATCGTTCTCGGATAGTCATGGTTGTTTTACCTCTTCTAAATAGTAATATGCTGCTTTGAAATTTTTCCGGAACCACAAAGTCAATAAAGAGATTAGTTAATTATAG